>Ga0137409_10000653_pt1 | contig 38035 bp, 38 predicted proteins | sample CZODoug1_16funga_FD_122059 | JGI IMG/M metagenome (GOLD analysis project Ga0137409, IMG submission 122059) | Vadose zone soil fungal communities from Angelo Coast Range Reserve, California, USA - CZODoug1_16fungal (Hybrid Assembly) | ecosystem: Environmental > Terrestrial > Soil > Vadose zone... | reverse complement strand
CGAATCGAAAGCGAGCTCAGCTTCCCGGGCCAGATCCGCGTCACCGTGGTGCGCGAAACCCGGGCCGTCGAGTACGCGAAATAGCCATCAAGGGAGTCCCAACTCGGGACTCCCTTTTTTGTTTCCGGCTAGCCTTGACGCAGCTTGAGTGACGAGTTCCGAATCCTATTTGTCGCCGACGTGGTCGGCCACCCTGGACGTGACGCCGTCAAGGCCATCCTGCCGGGCCTGAAGAAGGAGGTCGAGGCGGACTTGACCATCGTCAATGGAGAGAACGCCGCCGGTGGTTTTGGCCTGACCTCGAAGATCGTCGGTGAGCTGAAGCATTCAGGCGCCGACGTGATCACGACAGGCAACCACGTTTTCGCGCAGAAGGACTTCGTGCCGGAGCTGCCCGGCCTCGAGCGCGTGCTGCGACCGGCCAACTACCCTCCTGCCGCCCCGGGCAAGGGTTCATGCGTGGTCGACGCCGGCGGCCATCGTGCGCTCGTGATGAACCTCATGGGGCGCGTCTTCCTGGACGCCTGGGACGACCCGTTCCGGACGGCGGATGCCATCCTGGCGGCGAACCCGGGAATCAAGATCGTCTTCTGCGATATGCACGCGGAGGCGACCTCCGAGAAGACGGCGATGGGCTGGTTCCTGGATGGGCGCGCCAGCGCCGTGGTCGGCACGCACACCCACATCCCGACGGCCGACGCCCGGGTGCTCCCGAAAGGCACCGCATACGTCACAGACGTCGGCATGGTGGGGCCCCGGGACGGCTGCATCGGCATGGACAAGGACGTGGTCCTGCAGCGCTTCCTGACGGGCGTCCCGAACCGGTTTCAGGTGGCGTCAGGACCCGTGACATTCAATTCGGTACTGGTTACCATTAACAGTTCCACAGGCCGGGCTACATCGATCCAGCGAGTCGACCGCGAACATATTTGAAGGGGTTCCAGCAATGACCACCGAGCGCGCTCCAGTTGAGGTGCTGAAGGTTTCGGCCACCTCCAAGCCGGTCGCCGTCGCTGGAGCGATTGCCGGGGTGATTCGCAGCAAGGGCCGCGTGGAGGTCCAGGCCATCGGGGCCGGCGCCATCAACCAGGCGGTCAAGGCGATTGCCATCTCGCGTGGGTACGTCGCGCCCGGCGGGCTTGACCTGGTCTGCATCCCGGCATTCATCGACATCTCTATCGATGGCGAGGAACGCACCGGAATCCGTTTGCTCGTGGAGAGCCGATAACGACACCCCCGCGGGACCTGGCACATGCTCCCTCTCCCCTGTGGGGAGAGGGAAGTGGGGAGAGGGGGGACACCAGATCGCGGTCGTTCAACATCTGGACGATCGGCTGCCAGATGAACGCCGCCGACTCGGAAAGCCTCGCCCGCAGGTTGCTCGCCGCCGGCTACGTCGAGGACTCGCTCGAACGCGCAGACGTCGCCATCCTCAACACATGCGTCGTTCGCCAGGCCTCGGAAGACCGCGTGTACTCAAGGCTGCACGAGCTCAAAGCCTGGAAGACGCCTGAGCGCACGATCGCGGTCACGGGCTGCATCGTCGCCAAAGAGGGCGAAGTGCTCCGGAAGAAGTTTCCGCAGCTCGATGCGGTGGTGCCGATCGGCGACTACGAGCCGTTCCTGGCCGATCTCGAGGCCCGCTACGACTACTCACAGGGCGAGGCACTGCCTCAGGCCGGGAGGACAGGCATCAGCCACTACGTCCGCGTCATCCAGGGCTGCGACCACAACTGCACGTTCTGCATCGTGCCGAAGGTGCGCGGTCGCGAGGTCCACATCCCGATCCATCAGGTCGTCGACGAATGCAGGCTCGCGGTCGCGGATGGCGCCAGAGAGGTCGTGCTGCTGGGCCAGAACGTGGACGACTACCGCGACCCCTCCGGCGGCGGCGGGCTCGCGACGCTTGTCCGCGAAGTCGAGAAGATTCCCGGACTGAAACGTCTGCGGTTTCTCACCTCTCATCCACAGGACCTGGAGCCGGAGCTGCTTGAGGCGATGGCGTCGAGCGACGTCGTATGCCGCGAGCTGCAGCTGCCGGTGCAGTCAGGCGATGACAACGTCCTCAAGCGAATGGCGCGCGGGTACCAGATGAGGCACTACCGCGCAATCATCGAAAAGGCCCGCGCGTTGATGCCGGACCTCGGCCTGGTTACCGACGTCATCGTTGGTTTTCCCGGCGAGTCAGAGGCCGCGTTCATGAACACGCGCGCGCTGCTCGAGGAGATGGAGTTCGACGTCGTCCACTTGGCGATGTACTCGCCGCGACCTGGCACTTTTGCCGCGAACAAGATGGCGGACGACGTGCCGCAGCACGAAAAGCTGCGCCGTCTCAACGACCTGCTGTCCCTGCAGAGGGCCATCGCGACGAAGAAGACGGCGCGGTGGATCGGGCGTGACGTCGAGGTCCTGATCGAAGGCAGGGACGAGCTGCAGCGGCCTTATGGACGGATCCGGCAGGGCAAGCGAGCCATCGTACTCAGGGGTGGGGACATCGGGCCTGGTCAGCTGCTGAACGTTCGCGTGCTGCAGGCAACAGCTGGACAATTGCTGGGACTTCCTGCCGCGTGAGTCAGGTTGCTCTGACCCCGGTCATGCGGCAGTACCGGGAAGCTAAGGAGCAGCACCCCGACGGAATCCTCCTCTTCAGGCTCGGAGACTTCTACGAGATCTTCTTCGAGGACGCGGAGGTCGCCGCCCCCGTCATGGGCGTGACCCTCACGTCGAGGCCGCTCGGCAAGAGCGGGCGCGCACCTATGTGCGGAGTGCCGCACCACGCCTGGCAGGCATACGTGGGCAAGCTGCTTCGGGCCGGGCACAAGGTCGTGATATGCGACCAGGTTGAACAAGCCGTCAAGAACAAGGTCGTACGTCGCGATGTCACGCGCGTCCTGACACCCGGCACTGTGGTCGAAGACGCATACCTCGACCCGTCACACGCCAACTACCTCGTTGCGGCGTGGACGCGCGGCGGTGAGGCCGGCCTGGCGGCGTGTGAGGTCTCCACGGGCGAGCTGCTTCTGTGCCAGCTGCCTCGCGACCGCTTGGATGCAGAGCTCCTACGGCTCGCACCAGCCGAGCTGTTGATGCCTCCGGAGGTTGAGGAGTATCGCTTCGACCCCGCGCGAGGACAGCAACGTCTTCGGGATCTGCTCGGCATCGCGTTTCCAGCGTCGGTCGGCGCGGCCGGCGCCCCGCTGGCGGTGGGCGCAGCGGGCGTGGTGCTCGACTACTTGAAGCAGAACCAGTCCCGGATCACTCCCGGGTCATTCACGGTCCGCACGTACTCGCCGGACTCGACGATGGCGCTCGACGCGGCGACGGTGCGGAATCTCGAGGTGCCTGCCCTCGTCGAGCTGGTCGATCGTACCCTGACGCCGATCGGAGCGAGGCGACTGCGCGCGTGGATCGGCACGCCGATGCGCGACGCGGAGTCGATCGAGCTGCGGCTTGGCGCCGTGGCCGAGCTTGCCGAGTCGGCCCGCTTACGCGAGGCGCTGGTCCGTGGGCTGAAGCCGGTGGGGGACCTCGAGCGCCTCGCCTCGCGCTCGGCCCAGGGTCACGCGACCGCGCGAGAGCTGGTGGCGCTTCGCCGCTCGCTCGAGGCCATCCCAGCCCTGCAAGAGACGCTCGCCGCATGCGAGGCCCTCGCCACGCGCGAGCTGACCGGCCAGATCAGCGCAGCGCCCGAGCTGGTCGAGAGGCTCTCCCGCGCCCTGGTCGACGACCCACCGGCTGTCTCACGCGAGGGAGGCGCCATTCGGGCCGGCTTCGACGCGGAGCTCGACGGCATCGCCGAAGCCTCACGCAGCGCGCGTGAATGGATCGGATCCCTTGAAGCAGCCGAGCGGCGGCGGTCTGGAATCAAGTCGTTGAAGGTCGGCTTCAACAAGGTCTTCGGTTACTACATCGAGATCAGCAACGCGAACACCGTGCCAGTGCCGGACGACTACGTTCGCAAGCAAACGCTGACCGGCGCGGAACGCTACCTGACGCCTGAGCTGAAGGAGAAGGAGGCGGTCGTGCTCACGGCGCAGGAGCGGATCGCCGCGCGCGAGCTCGAGATCCTGCGCGACCTGGGCGAGGCGGTGGCCGAGTCAGCTGCGATCGTGCGCTCGAGCGCTCAGGCGATCGGCATGATCGACGCCCTGCTCAGCCTCGCCGTGACCGCCGCCGATCATGGGTGGAACCGCCCCGAGGTAAACGCCGGCACGCGGCTCAGCATCAAAGGCGGACGGCACCCGCTCGTCGAGCGAAGCCTGCCAGCCGGCGTCTTTGTGGCCAACGACCTGGAGCTGGATCCCGACCACGACCAGATCGTCATCCTCACGGGTCCCAACATGGCCGGCAAGTCGACCTACCTCCGACAGGCCGCAGTCATCGTTCTGCTCGCGCAGTGCGGGAGCTTTGTGCCGGCAGAGAGCGCGGTGGTCGGGCTCGCCGACCGCATCTTCACCCGAGTCGGCGCGCACGATGACATCACCGCCGGAATGTCGACCTTCATGGTGGAGATGACCGAGACAGCGAACATCCTCAACCATGCGTCGCGATCCTCACTCGTCATCCTCGACGAGGTGGGGAGGGGGACCTCGACCTACGACGGCGTGTCGATTGCGCAAGCGGTGGTCGAGCACCTGCACGACTCGCCGAAGCTTGGCTGCCGCACGTTGTTCGCGACGCACTATCACGAGCTCACGGCGCTCGCCGAGAGGCTCACTCGAGTGGTCAATCAGCGGGTCGAGGTGCTCGAGGATGGTGAGACCGTCCGCTTCCTGCATCGAGTCGTTCCCGGCGGTGCGGACCGGTCTTATGGAATCCATGTCGCGGCGCTGGCCGGACTTCCGTCGGGAGTCATCGCAAGGGCCCGCCAGGTGCTCGCGGAGCTGGAGCGCCAGCGCCCGCTCGAACCGCCCGAGCTGCAGCTCGGCCTGCCGATCGAGCTGGCCCCCGACCCGCTTCGAAAAGAGCTCGAAGACATCGAGCCGGACTCGCTCAGCCCGCTGGAGGCGCTGCAGAAGCTCTATCAACTTCGGGCGAAGCTGTCCCCATGAGCCAGTCGATCCACCTGCTGGCGCCGGAGATCGCGGATGCCATCGCCGCCGGCGAGGTGATCGAGCGTCCAGCGTCCGTGGTGAAAGAGCTGGTCGAGAACGCCCTCGACGCGGAGGCGCGGCGCGTCAACATCGACGTCCGCGGCTCAGGCAAGACGTCGATCCGCGTCAGCGACGACGGCGCCGGCATCGCGGCCGACGAGCTCGCGCTTGCGTTTGTCCGGCACGCCACCAGCAAGGTGGCCAAGCTCTCAGACCTAAACGGCATCCTCAGCTTCGGGTTCCGGGGCGAAGCGCTGGCCAGCATCGCGGCCGTGTCCGACGTCGAGTGCGGCAGCGGCGGGGCGACGATCAGGGTCCGGGCCGGGGAGCTGATCGAGTCTGGATCGGGCCCGCTGCTGCCGGGCGTAACCGTCGAGGTCCGCGACCTCTTCGCAAACGTTCCGGCGCGGCTGAAGTTCCTCAAGAGCGACGCCACCGAGGTCGCGGCGATCAAAGACGTCGTCAGCGCATTCGCGCTGCTCCATCCGCACGTTCGGTTTCACCTCACCATCGATTCCCGCGCGGCTGTGAGCACGAACGGTGACGGCGACCGCCGCCGCGCGATCTCCGCAGTGTTCGGCGCAGCCGTGGCGGCCGAGGTCCTCGAGCTCGTCGGCATGCCGCTTGTCGCCGGCGCGGTCAGCCAGCCTCGCCTCAGCCGTGGCAGCCGGGACGGCATAGTGCTCGCGGTCAACGGGCGCCCGATCAACGCGCGCGCGCTTGTCTATGCGCTAGAGGAGTGCTACCAGGGGCGTCTGGAGCGAGGGCGACACCCGGTCGCCGTGATCGACATCGGGATCGATCCCGAGCTCGTGGACGTCAACGTCCACCCGGCGAAGAAGGAGGTGCGCTTTCGGGACGAAGGCGCCGTGTTCGGGGCCCTGCAGCGTGCAGTCCGCGCGGCACTCGATGGAAGCGAGCCATTCCGCTACCGGCCTGTCGAGTCTGCGCCTCCGCTCGTCACAGGCCCAGCCACGCCCCAGCTCACGATTCATCAGGCAGCAAGCGCGCTGCTGACCGCCGAGCCGGCTCTGTCTCAGAACGTCGGGGCGGCGGTGCTGCGCCCGATCGGGCAGGTCGGTCCGGGCTACCTGGTGGCGGAAGGCCCGCACGGCCTGGTGCTGGTGGACCAGCACGCCGCGCACGAGCGTGTCCTGTACAACCGGCTGCTGGAGCGACTTAGGTCTGGCCGGGGCATGAGCCAGCCCCTCCTCATCCCGCAGGCGGTGGACGTAGAGCCGGCTCTGATCGCCGCTGCCGCCGATCATCGAGCCGACCTGGCCAACCTTGGGCTGGAGTACGAAGAGTTCGGGCCGCGGAGCCTGCGGATCACCGCGGTGCCGGTCGAGATGCCGGCGGGCCGTGCGACCGCCGCGGTGCAGGAGACTCTCGCGGCGCTGGCCGAGAACCGGGGCGACGGCGCCCTCGAAAAGGCTGCAGCTGCGCTCGCCTGCCATTCCGCCGTGCGCTTTGGTGACGTGCTGGACGTCGCCGAGCAGCGACGCCTGCTCGCGGACCTCGAGTCAACCGAAGAATCGGTCACCTGCCCGCACGGCCGCCCGACACGACTGCTTGTCGAGTGGCAGGAGCTCACGCGGCATTTCAGGCGCAACTACTGATTCCAGTCATCGTGGGACCGACCGGCATCGGCAAGTCCGAGCTTGCCTTCAGGCTGGCGCTCGAATTGAACGCCGAGGTCGTGGTCGCGGACTCGAAGCAGGTCTACCAGCGATTGGACATTGCCACCAACAAGCCGAGCGCGGAGCAGAGGCGAGCGGTGCGGTATCACATGGTCGACTTCGTCGACCCCGCGGAAAGCTTCAACGCTGCGCAATACCTTCACGGTGCCAACGACGCACTCGCGGACATCAAGATGCGTGGTCGCATTCCGGTCATCGAGGGCGGCACCATGCTCTACGTCGACGCGTTGTGCGACGGCTTCAGCCTCACCGGCGTACCACCGGATCCCGAGCTGAGAGCTGAGCTTGAACTGCTTGACCCAACGGCGCTGCGAGAGCGGCTCCTTGCCCTGGACGGCGATCCCGGAGTCGACCTCCAGAACCCGGTGCGTGTCATCCGTGCCATCGAGGTGCTGCAGGTTGCAGGCCCGCCGCTGCGCGGGCTGCGTACACGAAAGCCTCCGCAATGGAAGGCGCTGCGCATTGGCCTCACCGCGCCCTTAGAGGTGATCGATCGAAGGTTGGGAGAGCGAAGCCGCAAGCAGGTCGAGCGAGGGCTGGTGGCCGAGACGCAATCGGCTCTCGATGCGGGCGTTCCTGAAACCGCGCCGGTCCTGACAGGGATCGGATACGCCGAGGCGCTGGCCAACATCCGTGGTGATGTGACGCTCGACGAGCTGCCGCAGCTGATGGCTCGCAACAACCGGCGTTACGCGCGCCGGCAGCTGCGATGGTGGCGCCGCGACCCTCGAGTCACGTGGTTCGAGATCGAGCCCGATCCCCTGCCCGCTATCCTCAAACACGTGCGGTCAAAGGCTTGAGCAAGACGGTGCATCCTGGCGCGAGCCGGCTGGGAAAGATCCCGCCTTATCTCTTTGCGGAGATCGATCGCAAGGTCCAGGAAAAGCGAAGGGCCGGCGTGGACGTGATCTCGCTCGGCATCGGTGATCCCGACCTGCCCACGCCACAGCGGATCGTCAACGTCCTGCAGGAGGCGGCCGGGGACCCCGCCAACCACCGCTATCCGTCGTACTTCGGGCTGGCCGAGCTGCGACAGGCCATCGCCGGGTGGTACCGCGAACGCTCCGGCGTGGAGCTCGACCCGAGCACCGAGATCCTGCCAACCCTGGGGTCCAAGGACGGAATCGCACACGTTCCACTCGCACTGGTCGACCCGGGCGATGTAGTGCTCGCGCCCGATCCGGGCTACACCGTTTACGTGACCGGTGCGCTGATGGCGGGAGCGGAACCGTACGTCATGCCGCTGACGGCCGCCAATCAATGGCTGCCCGACCTCGACGCAATCCCGCACGACGTGGCCGATCGCGCAACTCTGATGTGGCTGAACTACCCCAACAACCCGACAGCTGCGGTCGCCGACCGCGACTTCCTCGAGCGCGCCGTGGCGTTTTGCCAACGACACGACATCATCCTCTGCCACGACGCGCCCTACTCGGAGATCGCGTTCGACGGCTACCGGCCGCTCACACTGTTCGAGATCCCTGGGGCGAAGGAGATAGGGCTCGAATTTCACTCGCTCTCGAAGACCTACAACATGACCGGGTGGCGCATCGGCTGGGTCTGCGGCCGCGCGGATCTCGTGGCCTTGATCGGCCAGCTGAAAACGAACATCGACTCCGGCATCTTCCAGGCCGTGCAGTGGGCGGCGATCGAGGCGCTGAAGGGGGGAGAGCAGGAGACGCGCGCTGCCTGTGACGTCTATGCGAAGCGTCACCGGTTGGTCGCCGACACGCTCAACGACCTTGGCTGGAACATCGAGCCTCCACGCGCGACCTTCTATGTGTGGGCTCCGGTGCCGCAAGGGTATGACTCGATTGGATTTGCGAGTCACGTGCTCGACGAGGTGGGCGTGAACATCACGCCGGGTGTCGGTTTCGGTTCGCACGGAGAGGGCTACTTCAGGCTCTCCGTCACCGCGCCGGATGCACGTCTCGAAGAGGCGATGGCACGGTTTAGAAAGTTGAGGAAGCTCGACCTCTGATCACGATCAGGGCCCCTCGAGAACGGGCGTATCTCATCGGTGTCTTGCTCCCAGGCTCGACTGAAGAGCTCGTGCGGGAGCAGATGATCGAGCTGACCGACCTCGCGCGTACCGCCGGCGCTGACGTCGTCGGTTCGGACGTGCAGCGGCGCAGCCAGATCGACGCCCGGCACTTCATCGGCATGGGCAAGGTCGAGGAGCTGCGCGAGATGAGGCTCGAGGGCGGCTTTGACGTGATCATGTGCAACGAGGATCTCAGCCCCCGCCAGCAGCGAAACCTCGAGCTGGAGCTGAAGACCAGGGTGCTCGACCGCACCGAGGTGATCCTCGAGATCTTTGCGCAGCACGCACGCACTCACGAGGGGCGCCTCCAGGTCGAAGCGGCACGGCTGCATCACCTGTTGCCGCGATTGATTGGCGCGTACGCCTACGACCGTCAGGTCGGCGGGCGGCGCGGTGGCGTCGGAGCCCGCGGTGGTTTCGGCGAGCAGCAGATCGAGGTGGAGAGGCGGCGGATCCGTCGCCGGATGCGCGATCTCGAGCGCGAGATCGAGCAGGTCCGCACCCAGCGCCATCAGCAACGCACAGGGCGCCGCCGCGCGGCCCTGGAAACCGCCGCAATCGTTGGATATACCAACGCGGGTAAGTCGACCCTGCTCAACGCGCTCACCGGCGCCGGCGTGCGCGCCGAGAAGAAGCTCTTCGCCACCCTCGATCCGACCACGCGGAAGCTGGAGCTGCCGGCGGGACGCGAGCTCCTCGTGACCGATACCGTCGGCTTCATACAGAAACTGCCGACCGACCTGATCGCCGCATTCCGAGCGACTCTCGAAGAGGTCACCGAGGCGGACCTGATCCTCCAGGTGCTCGACATCAGCTCACCCTCGTTCGAGGAGCAGGCGGAAACGGTGGACAAGATCCTTCGCGACCTCGACGCGGCCGACAAACCCCGAGTGGTCGCGTTGAACAAGGTGGATCTGCTTGGAACCGCCGCGCGGCGGCGGGCGATCGGCTCGCTGTCGAGCCGCTACCCGGGCGCCGTGGCGATCTCGGCGATCGGTCGCGCCGGGTTCGACGAGCTGCTGGGCGCACTCGACCAGGCCAGTCGCGGCGACACGGTCAGCCTGGAGATACTCGTGCCGTACGGCAGCGAGGGCGTGCTCGCCGCCCTACGCAAGATCGGCGGCGTTGAGCGGACCGAATACGTCGAAGGCGGGACGAAAGCCTGGGGCTGGGCGCCCAGGCACGCGGCCGGCCGTTTTCAGGAGTTCGTTTCTAACGGAACATCCTGATCACACCGCGGACGACTCCGACCAGGCTCACGTTGGTGGTCACTATCGGTTCGTAAGCCGGATTCTCCGCGATGAGCTTGACGTGTCCGTTGCCGCGCTCGAATCGCTTAACGGTCGCGTCACCGTCGACCAGCGCGACGACGATGGCCCCGTTGGAGGCCTCCTGCTGAGGGCGGACCAGGACCAGGTCGCCGTCCAGGATGCCGGCGTTGATCATGCTGTCGCCTCGCACGTGCAGCAGGAAGTTGCCTTCCTGTGCCATGTCGGGGGAAAGCAGCACGTGGTCTTCGATGTTTTGCTCGGCCAGAATGGGGGCGCCGGCGGCGACGTTGCCGATCACCGGCACGGAGATCGCGTTGCGCCGCTTGCTGTCGACCGCCGCGTCCTGCACGAGCTGGACCGTGCGTGACTTGCTGGGGTCGCGCTTGATCAGACCTCGGCGCTCCAGCTGGTTGAGGTGGTTGTGGACGGTCGAGCTCGAGCTCAGGCCGACCGCCTCACCGATCTCGCGCACGCTCGGAGGGTAGTTGCGGACCCGAGTCACGTACTTGATGTAGTCGAGGATCTTGTTCTGCCGTTCGGTGAGTTCACTCAATTTCGTGTTCTTCTCCAGCGTGTAGTGGGGTCGTTTGACCGATCCTAGCACTCTTGCCGGTTTGGTGCAAACCTTTGTTCGATGCTCTTGACAATCGAACGCCCGTTCGCTACCGTTGGGCTCGAACAGATGTACGCCACTGGTTACGGCACCCATCCGCTGCGCTCCGGTCGGCGGGTCCTGCCCCTAGGCCGCCTCGTGGTCGTGCTCCTGCTCGCGCTGGCGGTCGGCCTGGGCCTGGCTGTCGTGGCTCACGGCGGCACGACGCCGGTCTACTCGACGGTCGTGGTGCAGCCGGGGGACACGCTCTGGTCGATCGCAGCGGAGCACTATCCGTCCGACGACGTCAGGGCGCGGGTGCAGGACATCGAGAGCGCCAACGGGCTGGGTGGACCGATCATCCAGGTGGGGGAGACTCTGCGCCTGCCGGCCTGACCAGGCTTCGGGTAGCCTCGAGACGTGACCATCGTGCTCATCACGCGCCAGGGCTGCCACCTCTGCGACGAGGCGCTTGCGTCACTGCGCTCGCTCGGCCTCGAGCCAGAGCTGCGCGACGTCGACTCTGACGAGCAGCTCCACTCTCAATACGACTGGCGCGTGCCGGTCGTCCTGGTCGATGGTCGCGTTGTCGCCGAAGGCCGCATCGACCACAAGGCTCTGAGCCGGGCCCTCGAGACCCCCTGATCCCTGATCCGGTCGGGAAGGGGCCGTTAAGCCAGTCCTCCCGCCTTACTTCATGGTCACGATAATGATTGAAATCAAGCCCATAAGCCTGGCGACGAGCTACGTTATGAAAACCTTAGGGTCGCTGTCGAACGGGCTCGGTGGATCTTTCGCGGCGAATGCATCGGCTTTTGGACGAACTCGTCGGTTCCTCGATGATTCAGCTCTCGCTGAATCCAATAGCGCTTTTCCTGTTGCTCGAGCAACGCCTGCGGTAATGGATAAGGACCAAGCGTGCGTCGACCCACTTGCAGGAGATCAATCATTTCTAGGGCGTTTTCGCACTGACGTTGCTTGATCTTGAGCCAAGGCTTGATTCCTGCGAGAAACGGCTTTGCTTTGAGGCTGGAGGTCCGCCAAGTGAAGCTGTCCCGCGAGCGGCCTTCGTGCCTGGACACCATTACAACCCAACCGCTCCACATGCCCTGCATCCAATCGAGCACAGTCCGGTCGTTATTCGACACGACGACATTTACTCCATAGACGTAGCGACCGCTTTTAGGCACGAACGACCGAACGACGGCAATACAGCCTTCGCCGTCCACGAACCCGGCGGCGTACGCCCAATCAGTGGGGTCAGGTTCAGCCAACGCTAGAACCAGCTTTAGGCGGAGCGCTGCAGGGCCGGCTCGCTGTCCAGGCCGCGCATGAAGATCTCCAGAGGCAGCGCGGCCACCTCGAAGTCAGAGCGCAGAAGCTCGAGGTCCGCGCCCGCCTGCTGGGCGCCGGCAATCGCCAGCTCCATGGTGCGCAGCGCGTCCCGGACGTAGCGCTCCAGGGCTTTGGCCGGCCGCCCGGCGAGGCTCTCGCGCCGCCAGGCCTCCCGAACCTCGCTGGTGAGCTCCAGGAGCCTGGCGACCACCGAGCCGGCCATCTGGCGCGTCTGAGGCTCTGACATGAGGCGATCCACCGCCTCGCCGTACGAGCGGATCAGACGCCGGAGCCGGACTTGGGTGCTGAGAGTACGCATGTTCGCCATCACAGCATAGCGAACAGGTGTTCGAAAAGCAAGCGGCCGAACGCCATTTGGCTGTTAACGCCCCCAGGCGCGCGGCCACCCGGCTACTAAAGAGAAGCTCGTCCCGGCGCGCGCCCGACGATCAGGTTGAAGATCCCCAGGCCCCAGCGCTCGACCGAGGTCACCTCGACCCCCGCCCGCCTGACCGTGTCGGCCGTCCGGCGGTTGAAGTGATCCTGCTGCAGGGCGACCAGCAGCGGACTGAAGGCTTCTTGCAGCAGGGCGACCGGGAGCAGATGACTTCTCACATGCTCTAGGAACACCAGCGGCGCGCCCGGCCGCGCCACACGCACCGCCTCGCGGACCGCGCGCTCTGGGTCGGGGATCGTGCAGAGGCAAAGGTTGAACGCGACCGAGTCGAAGGTCTGATCTGGAAACGCCAGGCGCTCAGCATCCATCTGGACCAGCTGCACGGTCTTGGCCTGGCCGGCGATGTCGTGCTGGGCGAACCGGAGCATGCCCAGGCTGGCGTCGATGCCGATCACTTCTACAGAAGGTGGGTAGTGGGGCAGGCTCAAGCCGGTCCCAAACCCGATATCCAGCAGCCGGCCGCGCACGCTCTCCCCCACCTTGCGCCGGCGGCTTGCCAGCAGGTGCTCTGATACGAACGACATCTCGGTGCGGTGATAGGCCGCCGGATCTCGGTCGTAGATCCGGCGAACTCGATCTAACTGCGACACTCCGCCTAGGTTGCGCCAAATCCTCATCACGGCGGGTCTGCTGCTCCCCCTGGCCCTGGATACGTTTGCGCTGGCGGCCGCCCTGGGCATGGCCGGCCTGAAGGGCCGAGACCGCCTGCGGGTCGCACTGGTCTTCACCGCCTTCGAAGCCGGCATGCCGATCGCAGGGATGCTGATCGGCCGGGGCGTCGGCTCAGTCCTGGGCGCCTGGGCGGGTTATGGAGGCATCGCCTTCCTGTTCCTGGCCGGCGCGCTGCTGCTGCGGCCGGGCCAGAAAGAGAGCGACGAATCGCGACGGCTGGCGCTGCTGGCCGGCGCCCGCGGCCTCGCCATCATCGACCTCGGCCTCAGCATCAGCGTCGACGAGCTGACGATCGGGTTGAGCGCCGGCCTGCTGGGCCTGTCGGTCCTCGTGACCGTGGTCTGGATCGGGATTCAGGCTTTCGTCGCGACTCAGCTCGGACTGAGGTTCGGCGCGCGGATCGGCGAAGGGTTTCGAGAACGGGCCGAATGGGTCGCGGGAATCGCCTTGATCGTGGTCGCGGGTGTTCTACTGGTGCTCAGGCTGGCGAGACTCTGACAGCGTGCACCTCTCGAGAATCGTTTCGTACTCGGCCCGGCCGCGGCGGTAGGCGTGGAAAGCGCTGACCAGTGGGACATAGCCCGCGCTGACGAGCCGGTCATAGGAAACCTCTTTGAAGTTGCGCCGGCTGTGAGACCCCGTCACCGCAAAACGCAGCTGAGCCTGGATCAGACCATCCAGCCGGCGCAGCGTCGTGTCACTGCTGAGCAGCGGGAAGAACCAGCTCGCCCACGTGAAGTCAGCGGGGCGGCCGCCGACGCCGAAGAGGCGCCGATTGAGCCTGCGAATAGCGTGCGTCGCGGGGTCCTGGCGACGCCGCGCTCGCCTGGCGATGCGCCGAACACGGCGGCGCAGCTTGCCCACCGAGTTGGTGGCCAGGTCGAGGGATCCTTGCTCGTATCTCAAGCCCAGGAACTCCCACGGCGCGCCCGGAGGGCTGAGCCTCGTCTTCCGTGCGTTGAGTGAGAGGCCCATGTCCGCGAGGCGCCGCTCGATGTCAACGCCGTAGCGCGTGACTTCCGGTTCTGTCCCGAAAACAACCATGTCGTCCGCGTAGCGCACGAATGGAATCCGCGCCTCCTCGAACGCCGCATCGAGCGGCCGAAGGTACAGATTGGAGAGCAGCGGCGCGATCGGCGTGCCTGCCATCACGCCTTTATGAAAGTCCCTGACTTGCTCGTCGCCGCTCAACACGCATTGATCGCGCAGCGTCTTTGCCAGCAGTTGCTGTAGGGGCTCATCGTCAGTGATTGTCTGCGGGAGTGATGCGAGCAGCGGCTCGACCGGGATGCTGTTGAAGTAGTCGCTGACATCGAGATGCAGGCAGTGAAGCCTGTGTAGTCCACGAATTCTGTGAATTTCCCTGTATGCCGTGCGCGGTCCGCGGCCAGGCTGAAACGAATGGCAGACACGCGAGTGATCCCGTGCGGTGGTTGATTGCAAGACCCTGTTGAGAGCTTTGAGCAGGAGCTCGTCGGCCAGAGCGAACGTGAAGACGACCTTCTTGCGGCCGTCCGCCTTGTTGAGCAGCCGGCGCGTCGGAGGCCCAAGCGAGAGCCTACCGGCCGAATACTCGTCGACCATCCTCCCCACCTCGCCGCTGGCCAGGAGCTCGCGATAGGCGGCGAGCTTGCGGCGGCCCCAGCGGCCGTAGCCGTCACTTTGAGCGAGTAGGTCGCCCCAGAGCTCCGGCGAGCGGAGCCTATCGACGGTCGGCGATTCAGTGAGCAAGGGAGAGGTCTTTTTGAAAGACGGTGTAGCCGTCTACACGAACGTACTTCGGGCACCCGTCCTCACAGGTTTTCAAGGCCCGCAGCTGGTCCGCATCGAGGACACCCCCGAAGGAGTATCTCCCCTGCTCGCGGATTATTATCCGGGTCAGGAGTAAAAGCATGGCATCACAACAACCGCGGCGGAAGAAGGCCGATCTCCTCAGGGAAGGTCTCGCCAGCAGCGGGGGGACGATGGCCGACCTGAAGGGTCTCGCGAGGTCTTTGAACCTCATGGAGGATCGCTACATGGCGAGACCGGCTGCCGAGCTGCTGGTCGAACGTGGCGATCCGGACGCACAGCAGATCGCAAGGGGCCTTGCCGCGACGCCAGTGCTTGGGCGAGACCCGAACGGCGATCTGTTGCGCGCCGCCTTCAAGAAGGCCCTGACCCAGGAAGGGATACCCAACGACGTCGACCGGATGGCGCGACGGTTTTACGGAGGGCGCGGGCATGGAGGCGCCAACAGGCCGCAACCCAGCGTCGCGTCAAAGGTTGATTCATTTGGCTGGGAGAACCCTGGCGCGGGCTCGGCCGGCGGACTCATTGGTCTCATTCGTCGCCTGTTTGGCGGTGGCTAGCGGGCCTCAGCTAAGGGGCGAATATCCGGCACAGGCTTTCGGAAAGCGACTCGGCATCGACGCCCGGGTGGGTCAGAAAGTAGCCCACAGCGTCGCTCACCGCACCGACCACCGCCCGCCCGAACACCTGCGGGTCCTTATCCGCATAGAACGGATCGTGCTCGGTGGCGTGTCGGACCTCCTCCGCCACGGCGTCGGCGAAGCGGCTCTGCAGCTCTTGCCGCACCTTATCCACCCCTTCGCTCAGGCCCACCGACTCGACGATCAGGAGCCTCGCCACCGAGGATCGTTCGAAGCACGAACGCACGAAGGTCGTGATGCCGAGCCTCAGGCGCTCGTGGTGGTTATGGCCCGTCGCGGCCGCCGCCAGGACGTCGTGGATCAACGCCCCGCCCTCCTGCTCGAGCAGCTCGCGGAAGCAGTCCTCTTTGGACGTGAAGAACTCGTAGAACGCCGACTTCGACACCCTGGCCGCCGCCACGACCTCTTCGACCGAGGTCGCGTTGTAGCCCCGGGTTGCGAAGAGCGCGAGCGCCGCTGCGGCAATCCGCCGGCGCCGCCTCTCCAGCCTTGCGTCCCGTCGCTGCTGAAGGCTCGACGCTGTCGCCGCCATGCGATCAGCCCTTGGCCAGCGCCCGAGAGATGACGATCCGCTGGATCTCGCTCGTGCCTTCGAACAGCGTGTAGATCTTGGCGTCGCGGTGCCACTTCTCGACCGGGAAGTCGCGGATGTAGCCGTAGCCGCCGCAGATCTGGATCGCCTGCTCCGTGACCTTGACCGCGACCTCGCCGGCCTTCAGCTTGGCCATCGAGCCCTCGGCCTTCTTGAACTCGCCGCCGTTGCGGCCCTCCCACAGCGCACGCCAGATCAGCGCGCGGGTGGCTTCGATCTCGGTCGCCATGTCAGCCAGCATGAATGCGATCGCCTCGTTCTCGATCAGGGCTCGACCGAACTGCTTGCGTTCCTTTGCGTACTGAAGGGCGAACTCAAATGCGGCCCGTGCGATCCCCAGCGCCTGCGCGCCGACGATCGGGCGCGACAGCTCGAACGTCTTCAGCGCGACCGACGAGCGGGAATGCGTGCCCTCGCGCGCCCGGGCCAGCTTAGCTTCGAGCTTCTCCATGCCGCCGAGCACGTTCTCGGCCGGAATCGTGCAGTCCTCGAGCAGCACCTCGGCCGTGTGCGAAGCGCGGATGCCCATCTTCTTTTCTTTCTTGCCCATGCGCAGTCCCTTGGTCCCGGGACCGACGACAAAGCTCGCCTGGCCGCGCGTGCCGAGCTCAGGCTCGACCGCAGCCACCACCACGTGGACGTCCGCGATGCCTCCGTTCGTGATGAAGATCTTCTGGCCGTTGATCACCCAGTCGCCGTTCTTGCGCACCGCTCGAGTCTTCATCGACGAAACGTCCGAGCCGGCGTCGGGCTCCGTCACCGCAAAGGCTCCAAGGGCCGGCTTCTCGACGGTGCCGAAGCAGGCAGGGATCCAGGTCGCGATCTGCTCGGGCGTGCCCTGGGAAAAGATCGCGGCGATCGGAAGGCCGGTGCCCTGGATGGCCAGGGCGATGCCCGCGCAGCCCCAGGTCAGCTCCTCGGCGACGAGCGCCGGCATGATGCCGGTGGCGTCACCGTAGGTCTGCTGTAGAAAGTCGACGCCGTAGAGGCCCACCTCGGCCGCCTTCTTGACGACCGGCCAGGGGAACTCCTCACTCTCGTCGTACTGGTGCGCGAAGGGGCGAATCTCTTTCTCCGCGAAGCTGTGCACCCAGTCGCGGATCTCACGCTGCTCGTCGCTCAGCTCGAACGAAACCACTGAACTCACCACTCCTCTACAACGTTTCAGTACTCGAACGTACTGGTTTCGCGCACGAGCCTACGCCGCACCGCGTCATCGTGTCAACAAGCTAAGCAGGAACCTTGGGCTCGGTCGCGGCGGGCCTCCCCGGAAAGGCGATCCGGTAAGCGCTGAAGAGCAGGAACGCGCCGAAGATGCGGGCCAGGATCGAGCTCGGAACCTCGACGGCGATCAGGGCCCCGATGGCGGCCCCCACCACTCCCCCCGCCCCCATCCAGATCGCGGCGTCTCGCCGCACGTTCCCGCGCCTCAGGTGCGTAACCCCTCCGACCACGGCCGTCGGGATGACTGCCGCCAGCGAGGTCCCCTGCGCCAGCGGCTGGGCAATTCGGAAGCCGATGGTCATGAAAGGCACGAAGACCAGGCCGCCGCCGATGCCGATCGTGCCGCTGAGGAATCCAGCCAGCAGGCCGCCGCCGATCGCCACGAGGTCGCCCCAGCTCATGGGAAAACCAACTCCTTGAGGCCGGCAAGGAACAGCAGCCCTGCGACCCCGTACTTGAGCTCACGCTCCGGGATGCGATTGAGCAGCCGGGCTCCGAAATACGCGCCGATCACGCTGCCGATGACCAGGAACAGCGCCAGGTGGAAGTCGACCTGTGGGGTGCCCTTGCGAAAGTAGTAGATGGGCACAGCGACAAGCGCGATCGGGATGATCGCGACGAGCGAGGTGGCGTTGGCCTGCTTCTGAGGCATCCTCGCCCACAGCACCTGCAGCGGAACCATGACGAAGCCGCCGCCCACGCCGAGCAGGCCACCGAGCAGGCCGCCCACCAGCCCGATCGTCGCGAAGACCGGGCGGGGTCCTATTCCGAGGCCTTGGGCTGCGGTTCCGGTGGCTGGCTCGTCACCACCGAGTGGTGGCGGAACTGGACATCAGGAGCAGGCCCGCCCGCGCCTTTGACCTTCTTTTTCTTCTTCGCCTCGCGGCCCTGCTTGTCGCGTCCTTTACCCATGGCTCCCAGTTTCCACGACTTGGGCCAGTTCGCGCAAGAACGATTCGACGTCGGTCACCAGTCCAATTGACTGCCAGCTGCCGCGATCCGCCAGCTTGGTCACGACCGCCGGGTTGATGTCGACACAAACTGTGCGCACGCCGGCCGGCAGCATGTTGCCCGTGGCGATCGAGTGCAGCATCGTGGAGAGCATCAAGGCGATGCGCACGCCGGGCAGGGCCGCCCGCATCCGCATCTGCGCCTCGACCATCTCTGTGATGACGTCGGGCAGCGGCCCGTCGTCGCGCACCGAGCCCGCGAGCACGATCTCGACGCCATGCTCGATCGCCGACTTCATCACGCCCGTCTTCAGCTGGCCGCTCTCGACCATCTGCTTCAAGCCGCCCGCGGCGCGCACGCGGTTGATGGCTCGCATGTGATGTTCGTGACCGTGCTCGATCGGAACCCCGCTCTCGATGTTCACGCCCAGCGCCGTGCCGAACAGGGCCACCTCGACGTCATGGACCGCGAGCGCATTGCCGGCAAAGAGCACCTGTACGAAACCCAGCTCGATCAGCCGCGAGAGGTACAGGCCTGCGCCTGTGTGAACCACCCCTGGGCCGGCCACCACGAGAATCCGGCCGCCCGCAGCGCGGACCTGGCGCATCTCGGAGGCGATAGCCGCGATGAGGACCTTCTTCGGCTTCTCCGCCGAAACCTCGCTGCCCATGAAGCTGAAGATCTCGGTCTGGCGCGATCGCTCCAGCGGAGTGACGCGCACGCCCTCGTGCCCGACCACCACCTCCATGCCCGGCTTGGCGCCCTGAAAGACGATGCACCAGGCGCGGGCAGCCTTGCGATCGACGGCGATCGCGCAGTCCATCTCGATGTTGTCGACGTGCACCCACTGACTGTCGACGAGCACATCGGTCGGGAGGTTGCTCGTCGAGTAGAAGCCTTCGGGGAAGACGCCCTCCTTGGTGACCGGTTCCAGTCGAGCCGGATGCTCCGACTCCGCGGTCGCGCCCAGGGCGCGCGCCTGCCGCACGATGCGATCCAGCTCTTCCGCCGAGTTGGCGACGACCTCCATCCTGCAGATCGACGTGTCGGTCTTATGCTGACCGACCTTCAGCTCTTCAATGGTGAAGTTGCCGCCGAGGTCCATGACCATGTCCATCACCTGCGGAAGGATCATCGAGTCGATGATGTGACCGGTCAGTACGAGGCGTGCCGTGTGCTTTCGTCTTTCTAGGGGCCCCCGCGAACTCACGGCGAAGCCTCTGAGTTCGTGGGGATCTCGCTCACGCGCGCGCGCCCGCGGCAGCGTTGATCTGCCGCCTGAGCGCCTCGGCTTCACGCGCGGGACTTTTCGCGAAGAGCACGCTCCGGCTCGCCGAGACCAGGCACGAGGCGCGGTCGCCATTCCACGCGCCGTGCACCGAACCCTCCACATCGCCGCCCTGCGCACCGACGCCCGGGATCAGGAACGGCAGCGGCGTCGCGCGCCGGACCTCGGCGATCTGCGCCGGCGCCGTGGCGCCGACGACAAGGCCGACGTTGCCCGCTGTGTTCATGCGCTCGCCTAGCTCGGCGACGTGCAGGTAGATTGGCTTGCCGGCGGCCTCGAGGTGCTGCAGGTCGACCGACCCGGGGTTGGATGAGCGGCACACGATGTAGACGCCGCGATCGCTGTAGCGCGTGAACTCCTGGATCGAGTCCGTGCCCTGGTAGGGGTTGACGGTCGCCGCATCCATCGCGAGAGTCACGAAGACCGTCCGTGCATATGCGGCCATCGTGTTGCCCATGTCGCCGCGCTTGCCGTCGAAGAGAAACGGCGTGTCCGGAGCTTCGTCCCGCAGCTCCATCAGGGCGGCCCAGCCGTCCGGGCCGTACTGCTCCCAGAAGGCGCTGTTGGGCTTGTAGCAGCACACGTGCTCCTCGGTCTGATGAACGACGTCTCGGCAGTGGCGCAGGGCGCCGGCGGCCCCGCCCTCGATTCGCTCGGGGTCCGGGTCGAGACCGACGCAAAGCAGTGTGTTGCGTTCGGCCGAGAGCGCGCGCAGTCGATCGAAGTAGCTCAAGGATTCCAATGCTAGCTTTGCGCGGAGGTCAAAATTGAGTACGTGAGCCAATCACTGAGGATCGCGCTGGCTCAGGTCAACCCGATCGTCGGAGACCTCGACGGCAACACGCGCCTGGTCACCGAGTGGATCGAACGCGCCCGCGAAAAGCGTGCCGACATCGTTTGTTTCCCCGAGCTGGTCATCACAGGCTACCCGCCGGAGGATCTCGTCTTGAAGCGCGCATTCGTGCGCGACAACCGGAGGAAGCTGGACGTGGCGGCCAAGGCGACAATGGGAATCTCAGCCGTCGTCGGTTTCGTGGACGACGATGGGGCGATCTTCAACGCCGCCGCCTTCTTGCACGACGGCGAGCTGAAGGCGATTTATCACAAGGTCTTCCTCCCGAATTACGGAGTCTTCGATGAGCAGCGTTACTTCGAGCCGGGCCATCGCTGCCCGATCTTCGTGCTCGACGGCGTGCGTATCGGCGTTTCCGTGTGCGAGGACTGCTGGTATCCGTCCGGGCCCATGGCGTGGCAGGCGCACCACGGCGCAGAGCTCCTGATCAACATCAACGGCTCGCCCTACCACGCGGGCAAGCGGTCGGAGCGGGAGGCGATGGTCGCCGAGAGGGCTGCGAACTATGGAGCCTTCGTCGCTTACGTCAACACGGTTGGCGGCCAGGATGAGCTCGTCTTCGACGGAAACAGCGTTGTCTTCGGCCCCCATGGAGAGATGCTCGCTCACGCCTCATCGTTCGCCGAGGAGCTGCTCGTCTGCGACATCAACGTCGACGCGGCCAGGGGACAGCGGCCGATCGAGACCATCCGCTACGAGGCGGAGGGCGCCGAGCGACTCAACCTCGTCGTAACCGAGGAGGCACTGAGTACGACCGGCGCGCGTGAATCGAAACCTCCCCTCGAGCCGCGCATCGCGCAGCCCCTGGAAGGCGCAGAGGAGATCTATGCCGCCGTCGTGCTCGGGACGCACGACTACATCCGTAAGCAGGATTTTCAGAAGGTCGTGATCGGCTTGTCCGGGGGCGTCGATTCCGCGCTGACCGCGGCGATCGCGTGTGATGCTCTGGGTCCAGAGAACGTGATCGGCGTACGCATGTCGTCGCGCCATACGTCGACGGAAAGCCTGGAGGACGCCGAGCTCTTGGCTGAGGCGCTCGGAATGCAGCTCATGGATTTCTCGATCGAGCCTCCGCATCGCGGGTTTGAGGAGATCCTGGCGCCCGTGTTCAAGGGCACCAAACCGGGCGTGGCTGAAGAGAACATTCAGCCACGCATTCGCGCCACCATCCTGCACGCGCTGTCGAACAAGTTCGGCTACATCGTGCTGAGCACCGGCAACAAGTCCGAGCTCGCAACGGGCTACGGGACCCTGTACGGCGACATCGCTGGTGGGTACGCCGTGCTCAAAGACATCACCAAGACGACGGTCTACGAGCTCTGCCGCTACCGGAACTCACTCGGCCCCGCCATCCCCGAACGCGTGCTGACGAAGGCCCCTTCGGCTGAGCTGAAGCCGGGGCAGAAGGACACTGACAGCCTGCCTCCTTATTCGGAGCTCGACCCGATCCTCCGCGGCTACGTCGAGGAGGACCGCAGCCCCGAGGAGCTGGTGGCGGCCGGCCACGACGCCGAGACAGTGGCGCGGGTGATCCAGCTCGTCGACCGCAGCGAGTACAAGCGCAGGCAGGCCCCGCCCGGGGTGAAGATCACGCCGCGCGCCTTCGGGCGTGACAGGCGCATGCCGATCGTCAACCGCTACCGCCCCAACGGGGCCAGGCCGACGTAGGAGCTGGGCCCGAGCGGCATAATTAATTTCGATCGCAGGTATAGACAGGAGACATATGGCCGGTTCTTTTGACGTGGTCGTGATCGGAGGTGGGCCCGGTGGCTACGTGGCTGCCCTGCGTGCCGCCCAGCTGGGCGCCAAGACGGCAGTCGTCGAGAAGGACCGGGTCGGAGGCACCTGCCTGGTCCGCGGATGCATCCCGACCAAGGCCCTGCTGCAGTCTTCCGAGCTGTATTCGCTGGCGAAGGCGGGCGCCCCATTTGGGCTGGTCGTGGACAAGATCGGATTCGACTGGCCGGCCGCTCAGAAGCGCAAGGGCGGCGTCGTCGATCAGCTGGTCAAGGGCGTCGAGGGCCTGTTCAAGGCCGGCGGAGTGACCCTGGTGCGCGGAAGCGCGAGCCTCGGCGGAGACGGCGTGGTCGACGTCTCGGGCGATCGCCTCCAGGCCAAGGACATCATCATCGCCACCGGCTCGGCGATCGCACGGATTCCGCTCAAGGGCGCGGAGCTCACCATCGACTCCGACCAGATTCTGGAGCTGAAGGAAATTCCTGCGCGACTGGCAGTCATCGGCGGTGGCGTCGTCGGCATGGAATTCGCGGCGATGTTCGCCGCGCTCGGCAGCAAGGTCACCGTCTTCGAGATGCTGCCGCAGATCCTGCCGATGGTCGACGCGGACCTGGTCACCGTCTACACGAAGCACCTGGCAGGGATCGGCGGTGAGATCCACACCAACGCCAAGGTGGAAGAGGTCGTCAAGGGCAAGGGTGGCCTGCGGGTCCGCTTCTCCTCGGGCGGCGAGGGCGGCTCGGTCGATGCCGACCAGGTGCTGCTCGCGGTCGGCCGCGTGCCCTACACGCAGGGGCTCGAAGCCGAGAAGGCCGGCGTCAAGCTGGAGCGCGGACGGGTGGTCGTGGATGAACACCTGCACACGAGTGCCGACGGCGTGTGGGCGATCGGCGACGTGATCGGCGGCATCATGCTCGCGCACGTCGCCTCCTCTGAGGGCCTTTGCGCGGTCGACAACATCGTCGGACACGCCAACCGAACTCCCGACTACCACGCCGCGCCGAACTGCGTGTACACCGAGCCCGAGATCGCGCATGTCGGACTCGGCGAGAAGGAGGCGAAGGACAAGGGGCTCGACGTGAAGATCGGACGGTTCCCATTCGCCGCCTCAGGCCGCGCGCTCACGCTCGGACAGTCGGAGGGCTTCGTGAAGGTGATCGCCGACGCGAGCTCTGGGAAGCTGCTTGGGGCGCACATCGTCGGGCCGAGGGCGACCGACCTCATCGCCGAAGCGACGCTCGCGATCCAGAACGGCCTCACGCTCGAGCAGGTCGACCTCACCATTCACGCGCATCCGACGCTGCCCGAGTCACTGATGGAGGCGGCGCTGGCTGCGCAGGGCCGCGCGATTCATATCCCTAACCGCCGCTCTGCCAGCTCCACCTCCCCTCTGGCCCTGCGGTCCACCTCCCCACATGGTGGGGAGGAGAGTGCTCCGACGAATGGAGAGGTTCAAAATCGGGAGCAACCAATGGTCAAGAGTCCCCCACCCCCCACCGCCATCACACCCAAGCTGCTCGAGTTGAAAAAGGAAAATCGCGATTTCCTGCTCGGCCTGCATCGCGAGATGCAGCTGATCCGCCGCTTCGAGGAGCGCGCGCAGGAGCAGTACACGAAAGCGCGGATCGGCGGGTACTGCCACCTGAACATCGGTGAGGAGGCGACGGTCGTTGGCGGCGTCAAGGCCCTCCAGTCGAACGACTACATCTTCACCAGCTATCGCGAGCACGGCCATGCCATCGCTCGCGGCATCGACCCGAGGGCTGTGATGGCGGAGCTGTTCGGCAAAGAGACCGGAACGTCACACGGCCGCGGCGGCTCGATGCATATGTTCGACGCCAACCTCCGCTTCATGGGCGGGTACGGCATCGTTGGCGGCCACCTCCCCCTCGCCGTAGGCGGCGGCTGGGCTGTCAGGTACCGCAAGGAGAAGGACGTCGTCTTCTGTATGTTCGGCGACGGAGCCACGAACATCGGGGCGTTCCACGAGTCGCTCAACTTCGCGAAAGTCTTCAAGCTCCCAGTCGTCTGGTTCTGCATCAACAACCGCTACGGAATGGGCACGCCGGTCGAGGCGGCCTCAGCCGTCGCCGACATCTACAAGAAGGCCTGCGCCTACGACATGGAGTCGATCCAGATCGATGGCATGAACCTGCGTGAGGTGATGCTCAGGACCAGCGAGATCGTCGAGAAGACGCGCGCGGACTCCGAGCCCAGGTTCATCGAGGCCCTGTGCTACCGCTTCAAGGGCCACTCGGTGGTCGACCCGGACAAGTACCGCTCGGCCGAGGACAAGGAAAAGTTCCGCAAGGCGGACCCGATCGTCGCGTTCGAGCACGAGCTCGAGAAGAGCGGGCTCGCGGACGAGGAGTACTTCAAGAAGGTCCGGCAGGAGATCGATGCCGAGGTCCAGGAGATCATCCGCTTCGCCGACGAAAGCCCCGACCCAAATCCGCAAGACCTATACAAGTACACCTACGCCGGCGAGTGGGAAAACCGACCCGAGCTCCGCGGAGATCCACTCTGATGGCGGTGAAAGCGCCGGCTGCTACCGACGAGAAGCTCTATCGCGTGGCCCTTCGTGAGGCTCTCAACGAAGAGATGGAGCGCGACGACAACGTCTACGTGATCGGCGAGGACATCGGGAAGTTCGGCGGCGCCTATCGCGTCACCGAAGGATTGCTCGACCGGTTCGGTCCGCAGCGCGTCGTCGACGCGCCAATTGCCGAAGAGGTGATCGTCGGCTGCGCTATCGGCTCCGCGATGCTGGGACTGCGGCCCGTCGTCGAGATGATGACCATCAACTTCTCGCTCGTCGCGTATGACCAGATCGTCAACAACGCGGCCAAGATCCGCTACATGTTCGGCGGCGAGTCCAAGGTGCCGATGGTGATCCGCATGCCGGGTGGCGCCGGACACCAGCTGTCGGCCCAGCACTCACACAGCCTCGAGGTCCTCTACGGATTGATCCCCGGCCTGCTGGTCGTCGCCCCCACCACTCCCGAGGACGCGAAGGGAATGCTGAAGTCCGCGATCCGCAGCGACAACCCGGTGATGTTCCTCGAGTCGATGAGCCTCTACAACGTGCGCGGCATCGTGCCGGCGGGTGATTACACGACGCCGCTGGGCAAGGCCGCCTTGCGGCGCAGCGGCTCCGACGTGACCATCGTCGGCGTGTCGAGGATGGCGGTGCTCGCCAACGAGGCGGCCAAGCAGCTCGAAGAGGAGGACGTGGATGCGGAGGTGATCGACCTTCGCTCCATCCGCCCGATCGACTGGCCGCCGATCGTGGAGTCGGTCAAGCGCACCGGCCGCTGCGTGGTGGTCGAGGAGGGCTGGTCGACCTACGGCGTGACGGCGGAGATCGCGGCGGGCGTGTCGGAGCGCTGCTTCGACTACCTGGACGCGCCGGTCCGGCGTCTAGGTGGTGCGCAGGTGCCGATGCCGTACAGCCTCCCGCTAGAGAAGGCGTCCATCCCGACGAGCGAGGACATCAAGAAGCTCGTCCGCTCCGTCGTCGGAAAGTAAATCGATGCCAGATGTAAACATGCCGAAGCTCTCCGACACGATGGAGGAGGGCACCATCGTCGAGTGGAAGAAGAAGACCGGCGATGAGGTGAAGACCGGCGACGTGCTGGCCGAGGTCGAGTCGGACAAGGCCACCTTCGACCTCGAAGCGGAATCCGATGGCGTCCTGTCGATCCTGGTCGAGCAGGGCGTGCCCGCGAAGATCGGGGCTCCGATCGCGCGGATCGGCGATGGCTCCGCCGCCCCGGCCCAAGAAAAGGCGAAAGCTCCGGCCGGTGCCGCCAAACCAAAAGAAACGGACACTCCTCCCCAGGTGGTCGATGAAACGCAGGCTGCGGCGCAGTCAGCAGCTCCGGCGCCCCACACGGCCCCGCAAGCGGCGCCGGCCTCCCCGCAAGGTGGGGAGGTAAAGGCTTCCCCTCTCGCCAAGCGGCTGGCGGCGGAGATGGGCGTCGACATCAGCTCGCTGAAAGGCAGCGGACCCGAGGGCCGGATCGTCAAGGAGGATGTGCTCGCTGCGGCGGGCGGCAAGATTTCGACCGAACGCCGGATGCCCACGGCCGCTCCCCGTGCGCCCGGACCGGATGTCGAGGTCATCGACCCCACGCGTATGCAGGCGACCATCGCGCGGCGGATGACCGAATCGAAGTCCACCGTGCCGGAGTTCACCGTCACGGTCGAAGCCCGAGTGGACGAGGCCGTGAAGATGCGCCAGCAGCTGAAGGACTCGGTCCCGGGAGCTGAAAAGGTGACGATGACCGACATGCTTGTGCGCGCCTGCGCCCTCGCGCTGAGGAAATTTCCCGAGGTCAACACATCGTGGGTGGACGCCCGCTTCCAGCGGAAGCGGGCGGTCAACATCGGCCTCGCGGTGGCTCCGAGCCAGGGCATGGGCCTGCTCGTCCCCGTGGTCCATGACGCGGACCTGAAGGACCTGGTCCAGATCTCCATCGAGTCCAGGCAGGTGATCGAGCGTGCCCGCTCTGGGCGTCCCAACGAAGGCGACCTGAGCGGAGCTACCTTCTCGATCTCCAACCTCGGCATGTACGGCGTGGACGAGTTCGTGGCGATCATCAACCCGCCAGAGGCGGCAATCCTCGCGGTCGGCGCGATCAAGGACGTCCCCGTGGTCGAAGAGGGCCGCATCGTGCCGGGCAAGGTCATGCGCATGACCCTTTCCGTCGACCACCGCGTGTTCTATGGAGCCACTGCCGCCCAGTTCATGGCCGAGGTCAAGCGCCTGGTGGAAAACCCCGTCACGCTGGTCGTACCGCCCACGCGGTGAAACCGGACGAGATCGCTGACCTTATCGAGTTTTCAGGTCGTGCTTTTGCCGGCCTGCTGGGGGCCCTGCCGCAGGATGCAGCCGCATGGCGTCCAGCCGACCGTGAGTGGTGCGTGAACGAGTGCGTAGGTCACGTGATCGAGGCCGAGAAGCACGGCTTCGCTGGCAGGATCCGGATCATGCTCGGCGCCGAGAACCCGAGCCTGGCGACATGGGACCAGGCTGCGGTGGCCAAGGCGCGCCACGACTGCGACCGGAGGCCGGATGAGCTGCGTGCCGAGTTCGAACCGCTGCGGCGCGACAGCGTCCAGCTGGTCCGATCTCTGAAGCCCGCGCAGCTCGCCAGGCCAGGCTCGCATCCAGAGGTCGGCCGTTTGACTGTGGGCGAACTACTGCACGAATGGGTCCACCACGACGACAACCACCTCCGGCAGGCCCTTGCCAACGTCCAGGCCTACGTCTGGTCGCGCATGGGCAACGCGCAGAACTTCTCACGAGGCTAGCGCGAAGCTTCGAACTGCCAGACGGCGGCTGAGATGCCGGCGATGAGCTGCCAACCCTCCGCGCCGCCGAGACCGTCGGTCATGACGACAATCACGTAGGAGCCGCTGGGACTGGACGTGACTAGCGCTGCATCATTGTCGACGAGGTCGATGGTGCCCGTCTTGTGCACCACGGTTACTTCGCCCACCCCCGCCGGGACTCCGCTCTCGGTCCGCGTGTTGGTCAGCAGCGGATAGAGCCACGCCTGAGCCGCGGCGCCACCCAGGTCGCCACCGGCTTCGGCGGCCCACAGCGACGCGAGGTCGGCGGCCGTGGTGGTGTTCGCGTCGAAGAAGTCGGAGCTTGTCGCGCCACCTGACGCGGCCCACGCGTTGAGCACGGCGGCGCCGCCGACGTCGCGCACGAGCATGTGCCCAGCAGTGTTGTCCGAGTAGGTGCCCGCACGGACAGCGAGCTCGTTTCGTGTGAAGCAGGCGCCCTCCAGATAGTCGTCGAACCAGCCGGCTTCATAGTCGCCGTCCTGGAAGCACACATAGCCGTTCGGATCGACCTTGCCGGCGGCGACGTTGTCCGCCTCCAACATCAGAGCGGCGAGCTTGTACGTGCTCGCTGCGGTGAACACCTCCTCGGCATTCACGGACCAGGCAAACGGGTCCGCGCCGCCGAGCTCGATCACCTTCACGCCGGCCGAGGCGCCGCTCGCAGCGATCAGCTGCTGGATCGTGATCGCCAGCCCCCCCACGCCCCGTGGCACGACGAACGGCGTGAACGTCGAGACGATGCTGCCGATCTGGCTCGACCGGGCGGTCGCCGGCTCGGCCGAGGAAACCCCGCTCTGGTTGGCCTCTACGTCGACGGCGCCGAATGCGAGGACAGGAAAGATGGCCATTGCCGCCAGGAGCTTGAACGAAACCCGCCGGCGCACCATGCGACCAAAAGCTGAAGGTCGTCAATGGGACTTTGCTGCGACCACGCTGTGAACCTGCTGAGAACGACTATGTTCGCTGGAAGCCTTGCGGAGACCACAGTCCGAACCCAAGGCTGCGGTTGAGTGAGCTGTGCGCGATCCAGGTCAGGCAGGTTTTGACAACGCTGTCAAGGGCTCGACCGCAGGTCGCGCCGCCGCGGGCAGCAGCAAATGGAGCCTCAGCACACCGTCGGCGTCGTAGTCCGCCCACATCCGTCCCTTCATCGCCAGGGCAAGCTCTCGCGAGATCGACAGGCCGAGCCCGACGCCTCCGGCTGCAGCCGAACGCGATGGGTCGGCGCGGTAGAAGCGGTCGAACATCTTCTGGGGATCGGGCTTGTGGGCGCCGATCGTGTTGGCCGCGATCACCTCGAGCCCTGAGATGTTCGACACCACCGAGATCCTGATCGTGGTTCCTTCGGCCGCGTACTTCACCGCGTTGTCGAGCAGGTTGTCGATGATCTGGTGCAGGCGCTCCGGGTCGGCGGCCACAGGCGTGATGTCCTGCGGCACCCTCAGGTCCAGCTCCAGCTGGCGCCGGAGCGCGCGTGGCCTGACGATCTCGAGCTCCTGCTGCAGCTGAGCTCCGAGGTCCACAGCGGTGATGTGCATCGAGATGGAGCCCGCCTCTACGCGCGCGAGGTCGAGCAGCTCCTGGGCCATGCGCAGCACACGTTCAGATTCCTCGTGGACGATGGTCGCCGCTCGCGCGCGGTCGCTCTCGCTCAACAGGCTGCCGTCGACCAGTGCCTGGCTGAACCCGATCAGGCTGGTGAGCGGCGTCTTGAGCTCGTGGGAAACGTTGGCCAGGAAATCGCGCTGGGTCTTGCGAGCGCGCTCGACCGCCTCCGCCATGCGGTCAAACGCGGCGCCGAGCATGCCGATCTCGTCATGGCCGCGGATGCCGACGCGACGGGAATAGTTCCCGCCGGCGATGTCTTCGGCCGCGCCGGCAAGCTGCGTCAGAGGCCCCGTCAGGCTGCGGCTGACCAGGAGGATCAGGAGCATTGCGACAACCAGCGCGGCTCCGCCTGCCTCGAGGAGCCGTCCCGCGAGATCGGTGGCGACCGAGGTGGCGACCGCTGACTGAGGCTGCGCAAGGACGACGTAGCCCGCGTGGATAGGCGACCGGGTGGCCACAATTGGCGTTGCCGCGAGAAAGTAGGCCTGGCCGCCAAGCATGGTCCGCGCCTCACCGACGTTGGCCACGCGCTTGGAGTTCGTGAGCGGGATGACGCTGGCAAACGTGTCGGTGCCGCCGCTGTCGAACAGAACCCTTCGCTGCGGGTCCAGGAGAAGCAGTCTGCTGTTGCCGCTCAGGGTGGGCACGACGATCGAAGTGAGGCGATCCTGGTAGTCAACCGCTGAGTCGAGGCGGCAAGTTGTCGCGCCCGGCTGGGAGACGACGGCCGGGCGGGTGAAGCATTCCTGATGCTTGACCTGGACCGCTTTGGTGATCACCTCGCGATCCAGCTCATCCTGCAAGCGCTGGAACTCCAGGTCGCGGACCAGAACCCAGGTCAAGGCGCCGCCCAGGAGCAGGCTCACGGCGACGATGCCGGCGGCGGCCGCCAGGAGGCGGATGCGGAGCGTCAGCTTTCGATCAGCTCCAGGCGGTACCCGACGCCCCAGACCGTCTGGATGCTCGGGTCGGTGATGCTCGCCGCGGCCAGCTTCTCGCGAACCTGCTGTACGTGCACGTCAACTGTTCGCGTGTAGCCGGGGAAGTCATAGCCCCAGACGAGGTCGAGCAGCTCGCTGCGCTGAAAGACGCGGCCAGGATGGCGGGCGAGGAGCGCGAGAAGGTCGAACTCCTTGGGGCGAAGCTGGACCTTCGACTTTTCGTGCCGGATCTCGTGACGCTCGAGGTCGACCTCGAGCTTCCCAGCGCGGATGAGCCGCGGCAGGTCCGGCTCGACACGGGCACGCCGGAGGAGGGCTTTGGCGCGCGCCACGAGCTCTTGCGGGTGGAAGGGTTTGGTGAGGTAGTCGTCCGCGCCCACCTCCAGTCCGACCACCTTGTCTGTCACCTCGTCACGCGCGGTCAGCATGATGATCGGCACCTGGCTCTGCTTGCGGATCTCCTTGCAGATCGTCAGGCCGTCGGTGCCCGGCAGCATGATGTCCAGGATCACGAGGTCGGGCTTGAGCTGGTTGAATCGAGCCATCGCCTGGTCGCCGTCTCCAACGCCCTCTACCTCATATCCCTCGCGCGTCAGGTACAGGCGTGCCAGCTCGACGATGTGCACCTCGTCGTCCACGACCAGGACCTTGGAGCTCAATGCCGCACCCATAGCATCACTAGATCAGGAGACCATCAAACGGTTGTGCTGGGGACATGAGGGAAATGTAAATCCCCCTCCCCCGCCGGGGGAGGGTCGGGGTGGGGGGCCGCTCCCATGCTTTCTTGCAGCCCCTACCGCCCCCGCTTCGCGTCCGTGCGCCTCTCCACCCGGCTTGGGCCTGGCCGCTTCTCACCACCCGCTCGAAGCACCAGCTTCAACGGGTTCCCGAAGAGGCCGAATCGGTCTCGGATCTTCTTCTCGAGGTAGCGGCGGTACGAAAAGTGGAGGAGGCCCGTGTCGTTGACGAAGATCACCACGGTCGGGGTCTCTGTGCCGGCCTGGGTCCCGTAGCCCAGCTTCAATCGCCGGCCCTTGTAGCTCGGCGGCGGGTGCTCGAGAAAGGCGTCGCGAAGCACCTTGTTCAGCTCGTTCGGCGGCATCTTGATCCGGCGCTGGCCGACGACCTCGAGCGCCGCCGGGATCAGCGCACCGATCCCCTCTTTGGTCTTGGCCGACATCGCGACGATCGGCGCAAACGGTGCGAACTTGAAGTCCTTGGCGAGCTCCTTGCGCCAGTAGGCCTCTTTGCGCATCGCGGGCTCGACCAGGTCGATCTTGTTGACGACGATCACAAGACCCTTGCCCGCCTCCAGCGCGTAGCCCGCAACGTGCTGGTCCTGGGCCAGCACGCCGGCCGCGGCGTCGATCACGAGCAGGACGGCATCAGCGCGCTCCATGGCATGGATGCCGCGCATCAGGCTGTAGCGCTCGATCTGGTCGCGGTTGGACGACTTGCGCCGGATGCCAGCCGTGTCGATCAGCACGACCGGAATGCCGTCAAAGACCAGCTCGGTGTCGATGGGATCGCGCGTCGTCCCCGGCACGGGGCTGACCAGCGCGCGCTCGTCGCCGAGCAGCGCGTTGAGCAGCGACGACTTGCCGACGTTCGGCCGGCCCATGATCGCCAGCCGATCCGCCTTCTCCTCGGCAGGGGCCTCGGACTCGGGTGCAGGGAGCGCCTCCAGGACGCGATCGAGGAAGTCCCCCACTCCCAGGCCGTGCTGGGCTGAAAGCAGCGAAGGCTCCTCGAAGCCGAGCTCCAGGATCTCGTGGGCGAAATGGCGCTCGCTGGGCGAGTCCGCCTTGTTCGCGGCCACGATCACGCTGCGCCTGGAACGCCGCAGCAGCTGCGCGATCTCGCGGTCGACCGGGGTCAGGCCCTGCCGCACGTCGAGCAGCAGCACGATCACGTCAGCCTGGTCGATCGCGACCTTGGTCTGCGCCTCGATCGCCGCCTGGGAGGAATCCTTCGCACTGTCCAGATCCAACCCCGCCGTGTCGACGACCGTGAACTCGCGCCCGCTCCACTCGGCGACGCCGTACAGCCGGTCACGGGTCAGGCCGGACTGCGGGTCGACGATTGCCTTCCGCCAGCCGAGGATGCGGTTGAACAGCGTCGATTTTCCGACGTTGGGGCGGCCGACGATGGCGATGATGGGGCGAGCCACGCCCTCAATTAGACGTGTTTTGGCCCGACGACCTCCAGTGGCTCGGGTCGAAAGGGTCCGTGGTCCCTGGGCGTGGCGAATGCGTTGACGTCAACCGGATCGCCGTTCTCGACGGAGACGATCACGTAGACATATCCCGCCCATGACTGCTCGGCGTCAAAAACCGATGGTCGTGCGGGATGGTCCGGATGGCTGTGGTAGTAGCCGAGAATGTCGAGGCCCGCGATCCGAGCTTCCTTCTCGACGCGAATCTGGTCGAGCGGGTCCATCTCGTAGCGATCGACCGTCCGCTCGGCGGTCCAGGACCACCGCGAGCGAGGCTGGCCGATGATGTTCGCTGCCCGCCTGACCTCGGTCACGAGCTCGCCACCGGGAGGCCCGAGCATGATGCCGCAGATCTCGTTCGGGTAGCCCTCGGCGCCATGGGCCTGGATTGCTTCGAGCGCAGGCTCCGCGATCTTCATTTGCGTCCGTAAAGACCTGTCGACAGGTAGCGATCACCTGAATCCGGGAACACCGTCACGACCACACCTTCTTTGATCGTCTCGGCCAGACGTCGCACTCCCCACAGAGCCGCGCCGCTGGAATGTCCGACGAGCAGGCCCTCGGTCCGCGCAACTGTGCGCGCCAGGTCGTAAGCGGGCTCGGTCGGGCAGCCCCAGATGTCGTCCGCGAGGCTTGGATCCCAGATCTTCGGCACGATCGCCGTCGGGATGTGCTTCAGGCCCTCGAGGCCGTGAAACGAATCATCCGGCTGAACCGCGATCGTGCGAATGGACCCGTCGTGCTCCTTCAGCCGCCGTGACGTCCCGACGAACGTGCCGGTCGTGCCGAGGCCGGCGATGAAGTGAGTCACGCGTCCCGAAGTCTGCTCGAGGATCTCCACCGCCGTTCCTTCGTAATGCGCACGGGCGTTGGCGGGGTTCGAGTACTGGTCGGGGTAGAAGTAAGCGTCGGGCTCCCCGGCCACCACCTCGCGGACGAGCCGGATGGCGCCGTCGGACCCCTCGGCTGGGTCGCTGAAGACGATCTCCGCGCCATACGCCGTGACCAGCGCCTTGCGCTCCGCGCTCACGTTGCCGGGCATGACCAGCTTCACGCGATAGCCCTTCGCCGCCCCAACCATCGCGTACGCGATGCCTGTGTTGCCAGAGGTCGAATCGATGATCGTTTTTTCGTGGGTGAGCGCGCCGCGCCTCACGCCGTCTTCGATCATCGACAGCGCCGCCCGGTCCTTGACCGAGCCGCCGGGATTGAACCACTCCGCCTTTGCGTAAACCTCGACGCGGGGAAACTCCTTTTCGAAGATGCGTACACGCAACAGAGGCGTGCTGCCGATCAGCCGTGTGATCCCCGCCGGAACAACGCCTTGTGCCATGCAGAGAAAGGATAGAAAAGTCAGTGCGGGGAGAAATGGACCAGGATGATCCCGACGAGGACGTACACCGCGGCGAACCCATAGCCGATGAGTGAGCGCCGGTAGACGCTGCCTCCCTCTGGCGAGAGGATGTTGAGGATCGCCTTCCCGATCAGGAAGCCTCCGCCGAGCAAAGCAACTGTCGGCGAGCCTGAGAGAACGCCGTACAGCAAGATGGCGCTCGCAACCAGGACCTCGAACAGCTGCAGCGCCGTGTAGACGGCCACTATGCGGCGAGGGCTTGCGTGAAGTCTTCGATGATGTCGTCTGGGTCCTCGATGCCGACCGAGACCCGCACAGTTCCTGGCGTGACGCCGAGCTCAGCCCTCTCCTCCGGCGTGAGCGACCGGTGCGAGGTGATCTCGGGATACGAGATGGTGGTCTCGACCCCGCCAAGGCTGGCCGCGAACGACGCGAGGCGGAACCGAGACAGCATGCGCTGCACGGCCTCGCGACCACCCTTGAGGTCGAAGGCCATCATCCCCCCCGCCCCCTCCGGAAGCAGCCGGCTCGCGACCGAATAGCTGGGCGAGTCTTCGAGCAGCGGGTGGTAGACGCGAGCCACGGCCGCCAGCTGCTGCATCGCGCGGGCCAAGGCGATCGAGTTGTCGCTGTGCCTTCGCATCCTCAGGTCGAGCGTGCGCAATCCCCGGAGCGCAAGCCAGGCATCGAAAGGAGCGAGCGGCGTGCCGGTGCGGACGGATCGAGCTCGGGCGGCGCCGATGGCTGCCGCGCTGCCCACGGCCACCCCGGCGACCAGGTCCGAGTGCCCGCCGATGTACTTGGTCGCGCTGTGCATCACCGCGGTGGCGCCGAACTCCAGCGGACGGCACAGGATCGGCGAGGCGAAGGTGTTGTCGACCAGGAACGGCACACCATGCTCGCGCGCCATCGATGCGATGGCTTCGAGGTCGGGCACCGTGCAAAGCGGGTTGGTGATCGTCTCCGCGAGGACGAGCCCCGCGCCGTCCAGCGCCCGGCGCACTGCGTCGAGGTCACCCAGGTCGACGAAACTGATCTCGTAGCCGGCCGGCTCGAAATCCTGTCGCAGCAGAGCCATCGTTCCGCCATACAGCTCGCGGGTGGCGACGATGGTCGCCGGCCGCGGCGCGAGGGCGAGCATCGTGACATGCAGGGCGGCCATGCCGGACGCGGTTGCGAGTCCCATCTCTCCTCGCTCGAGGTCGGCGACCGCTCGCTCCAGCATGTCGCGGTTGCTGTTCGAGTTGCGCCCGTAGTAGTGACCGGGGCGCTCACCCTTGGCGACCGCGTCGTAGTCGTCCAGGTCGGTGTACACGTGAACTGCGGACGGGCTCAGGTCCGGCGCCAGCGGACTCCGTGCGGCGATGTCGCGCCCGGCGTGCACCGCGCGCGAGGCCCGCTTCACCGCAGTTTTGTTCGGCCGGCGTAGGTGGCGGCCTCGCCCAGCTCCGCTTCGATGAAAAGCAGGCGGTTGTACTTCGCGACGCGCTCAGAGCGCGCGGGGGCCCCGGTCTTGATCATGCCCGCTCCAGTGGCGACGGCGAGATCGGCGATGGTCGTGTCCTCGGTCTCGCCCGAGCGGTGGGAGATGACCGAGCTGTAACCCGCCTGGCGCGCCAGCTCGATCGCATCCAGCGTTTCGGTCAGCGTGCCGATCTGGTTCACCTTCACCAGCAGCGAATTGGCAACGCCTTTCTGTATGCCATCCTTGAGGCGCCTCACGTTGGTGACGAAGAGGTCGTCTCCGACCAGCTGCACCTTCTTGCCGATGCTCCCGGTCAAAAGGCGCCAGCCCTCCCAGTCGTCCTCGGCCATCCCGTCCTCGATCGAGACGATCGGGTAGCGCGCCGCCCACTCCGAGTAGAGACGGACCAGCGCGGCAGCGTCGAGTGAGCGGCCCTCACCCTTCAGCGTGTACTTGCCTTCGGAGTAGAACTCGCTGGCGGCGGGGTCGAGCGCTATCGCCACGTCGCGTCCAGGCTGGTAACCGGACTGCTGGATTCCCTCCACGATTAGCTTGAGCGCGTCTTCGTTCGAGCGCAGGTTCGGGGCGAACCCACCCTCGTCGCCTACCGCTGTCGCGAGACCCTGTCCTTTCAACACCTTCTTGAGCGCCTGGTAAACCTCGGCCACCGCGCGTATCGCCTCGGCGAACGTCGGTGCGCCGACCGGGCAGACCATGAACTCCTGCAGGTCCACGGATGTGTCCGCGTGCGCACCGCCGTTCAGAATGTTGGCCATCGGCAGCGGCAGCGTCGCCGCCCCGTCGCCACCCAGGTATCGATACAGCGGCACGCCCTGAGCCTGGGCGGCCGCGTGCGCCACCGCCAGCGAGGTGCCCAGGATGGCGTTGGCGCCCAGGCGGCCCTTGTTCGGCGTGCCGTCCAGGTCGATGAGGGCTTGATCCAGTCCCTTCTGGTCCAGGACGTCGAAACCGCGCAGGCGCTGCGCGATCTCTCCGGTCACATGGCCGACTGCTTTGAGCACTCCCTTTCCGCCGTAGCGCTTGGGGTCGCCGTCGCGCAGCTCAACGGCTTCGTGCACGCCCGTCGAGGCGCCGGACGGCACGATGGCGCGCCCGCTTCCCTGCGCTGTGTGTGCGGTGACCGCGATCGTGGGGTTGCCGCGCGAGTCCAGCACCTCGAGGGCGGTCAGTCCGGTGAGACGAACCACGATCTCGAAGAGTCTAGGGGGTGAGGATCAGGCGGCGGGTTGCCTCGAAAGTGGGCCGAACGCTCCGTCGGTGCGGACGCTGAACCCGTAGTTCAGGAGGATCGCCGCATCGTCGGTCGAGTGAAGCGTGGCGTTCAGGACGACCGCGACCAGGTGGCGTCCGTCACGGGTCGCCGTCGCCAGCATGCATCCGCCGGCGTTGTCGGTCAGGCCGGTCTTCAAGCCCGTTGCGCCGGGGTAGGTCCCGATCAGGCGGTTCAGGTTGTGGGGGTAAAAGGCTTTGTGGTCCGCAGTGGCCGGGATGACGATGTCTTTGGCCGCTGCGATGGCAGCGAGCTCGGGGTAGTACTTGCCGAGGTATGCGGCGACATGAGCGATGTCGTGCGCGGACATGACGTGTCCGGGTGCGTCCAGGCCGGTCGGGTTGGAGAAATGGCTTGCAGTCAGTCCAATCGCCCCGGCCTTCTGGTTCATCTGGCGGATGAATTTGTCGCGCGGGACGATGCCCTGTGCGATTGCTTCCGCTGCGTCGTTGCCTGAGTCCAGGAAGAGGCCCGCCATCAGCTGGCGCAGCGTCACCTTCTCACCCGGCGAAAGTCCCATCACGCTGGGGGTGATCTGCGTCGACTCTTGCGTCACGACGATCACGCGGTCGAGCGAACCGGCGTCGTCGACGGCGACCATGGCCGTGATGAGCTTCGTCAGGCTCGCGGGTGCACGCATCGTCTCGGGGTCGCGCGCCCACATGACCATGCGCGTGTCCAGGTCCACGAGGTAGGCAGCCTGGCCGTGAATCGGAAGGTCAGGCTGCGGGTGAGTGGCGAGCCAGAAGTTGGAGAACGTGAACGGATCGATTGTCGCCGCCGGCGCCTGCGCGTTGGCTCGCTGCAGGGTGAAGTTGATCGGCGTGCGGCCCTTGGCAACCATGCCCGTCGTCAGCACGCCTGCGAGGGTCAGGCCGGCGACGAGGCCGATGGCGATTGCAAACCGGACTCGCTCGCGGCGGCGGCGCTGCCGGCCACGCGTGCGCGAGGTCCCTTGATCTGGAACGTATGCTGCGACGGCGGGAACCCCCTAGTGAATTTTCGGTTGGATTCTAACCGGACTAACCCGCCGGGGGGTGTACAGGCGCGTAAGGAAGTGCGGGCGGATATGAAGGCACCGGCTTCGTGGTTGGCTCGTGCAGGCGAGTCCCAAGCTCGTCGCTGGCCGCTTCCATGGTCGTGATGACCGAGGCCGAGTCTTGCTGGTTCATGAAAATTGGCTGGCCGTAGTCGTAGCTGCGGACCGCCTTCCATGACGCTGCCACGAGCTGGGTTCCATGGAAGGTGTAGGTGCCGATGATTCCTTCGCGAGTCTCCTCCGACCACATCTGGTCGAAGACGAAGTTGCCGTGGGCGTACGTGATGAGCTTGCCGTGGTAGACCTCGACGCCCTGGTACCAGTGCGGATGGTTGCCGATCACGATGTCGGCGCCCCAGTCGATGGACTCGTGGCCGATGAACACAGGATCATCGGGGGTCGGCACGCCGCGATCGGCCATGGGCTGGCGCTCGTACTCCTTGCCCCAGTGAAACTGAACCACGACGATGTCGGCGAGCTGGCGCGCGCGAGCAATGCCGGCCTTCAGCGCGACCTGGTCGAT
>Ga0137409_10000652_pt1 | contig 38103 bp, 41 predicted proteins | sample CZODoug1_16funga_FD_122059 | JGI IMG/M metagenome (GOLD analysis project Ga0137409, IMG submission 122059) | Vadose zone soil fungal communities from Angelo Coast Range Reserve, California, USA - CZODoug1_16fungal (Hybrid Assembly) | ecosystem: Environmental > Terrestrial > Soil > Vadose zone... | reverse complement strand
CTTTACCTTCATATTCTCCTCCCCCTCTCCCCAGCCCTCTCCCGCCAGGGGAGAGGGAGTTCTTGTTGCTCTGCCGGAGTCGAAGGTTATCTCAAAAAGTTCTCCTGACTTCTATCCTCAAGTTCCAGTGCTGCACGCAGACGAGGTTCAATTTCCCCTCTCCCCTGGCGGGAGAGGGTTGGGGAGAGGGGGGCGGCGATCACCAGCGGCCAGGTGGAAACGCGGACGGTCTTGGCGGGTTCGGTCATTTGTGCCCTCGAGGAATGTGCACCCGGTCGTTGGCGAACCACGCGCCGGAACGGATCGCCGCGACGAGCGAGACCCCGTAGACGACGAGTGCCAGGGAAAGCGCCGCAAACAGCCAGTTCAACGACCCGGTGAGGCGCAGCAGGATCCAGCCGCCGCCGGTCGCAATGATGAGGCGGAAGAAGCCGCTGAGCAAAGGCCAGAACAGGCGGCCCGCGCCCTGCGAGGCAAAATAAAGCGCCAGGCCCAGGCCGAAGAATCCGTACGCGGGGCCGACGACGCGCAGATAGGCGCTGCCGGTTTCGATCATCCGCATGTCGTCGCCGAACAGCCCCAACCACGCTTCAGGCCAGATCGCCGCGACAAGGCCGATTGCTTCGGTGATGACGAAGGCGATCGCGCCACCCGTCAACGCAATGCGCAGTGCGCGTGCCTGCTGGCCCGCGCCAATGTTGGTACCGACCAGCGCGACCAGCGGAGCACCCAGGCCGAATACGAGCGGAATGAGCAGATATTCCAGGCGCGCAGCGGTGCCATACCCGGCGACGGCTCCCGGCCCGACGGCGGCGCCGACCAGCGCCGTGGTCAACACGAAGACCAGCGTCGTTTGCAGCGTGCTGACCGAACCCACTGCACCGACGCGCAGGATGTCGACGAACAGGACTTTGCGCAGCGGCGCGAATTTCGGATGCGCGGCGCTGCGGCCGGACCAGAGGTACCAGGCCATGACTGCAGTACTGAGCGCGACGGTGACTACGACCGCGATGCCGCCGCCGGCGATGCCCATCGCGGGGATCGGCCCGAATCCGAATATCAGCACGGGCGAAAGCGGCACCAGCAGGACGAATCCGGCGCAGATCGCCACCGAAGGCACCAGCATGTTGCCGGTACCGCGCAGTACGCTTGCCAGCGCGTTCATCAGCCAGACTAGCCAGGCGCCGGCGAAGACCACGTTCGAGTAGCTGAGCGCCGCTTCCAGGGATGCGTCTTCTCCGCCCATGGAAGCGTAGAGGACGCGGCCGAAGACAAGTACCAGCACGGAGAACAACACACCGAGCGCAAGATTGATGATGATGGCGTGCAGCACCAGCGCATCGGCGTCGTCGCGATGCCCGCCGCCCAGTGCGCGCGCGATTGCCGAGGAAATTCCGCCGCCGACAGCACCCGCAGAGAGCATCTGCATCATCATGAAGCCGGGGAACACCAGCGCCATGCCGGCCAGCGCATCGGTGCCGAGGCGCGAGACGAACCAGGTCTCGACCAATCCCGTGGAGGCCTGCGCCAGCATCACCAGGATGTTGGGCCACGCCAACAAGAATAGTGTGGGCACGATCCGCCCTTCCAGCAGCAGGCGGGTGCGGAAATTCATCCCTTCGCGAGAACGGATGGCGGGCGGCGGGCTCGCGTCCGCCGTGGCGGCGATGGAGGAATTCATGCCCGGTTTCGCCGCTTGCGCGCGCCGCGCTTGTCGATGGTCGGCGGGTGCAGCGCAATGCCCCAGGCGCTGGAGGCAAGCTTGCGCCGGGTGCGTTCGGCCGCGGCCGGTCCGGGTGCCACCCTGAACTCGGTGTCGGCAAGCGGGTGCTTGCTGTTGCGATCGACGATCACAGGATCCGCGGGCTCGCCGGTTCGCGCATTGACCAGCAGCACGCTCTGGCCTTCGGGCGCGAAATGCCTGTTGCCCCAGGCATGCATGGCGACGATGACAGGCTGGAAATCCCGGCCTCGCTCCGTCAGCACATACTCGTAGCGCGGCGGGCGCTCGCTGTAACGGCGCCGTTCGAGAAGACCGGCCTTGACCAGTCCGGCAAGACGCCGCGCCAGCATGTTGGGCGCAATGCCCAGGCTTTGCTCGAACTGGTCGAAGCGCGTCAGTCCGTGCAGGGCGTCGCGGAGGATGAGAATGCTCCACCACTCGCCGACCCGTTCCAGGCCGCGGGCGATCGGGCATTGCATTTTTCCGAAGCTTTTGCGCTGCATGGCGGCAGGATAGCCAAGTAACTATTATAATGCAAGTTACTTTGGCCGCTGGCGGAGTCCGGTGCGGCGCGCAGCGGCGAAGTCGCGCACAATGCCGCTTTATCATCCAGGAGAACTGCCATGTCCCTATCCATGTTCAAGGCTTCCGTCCCCGTGTTCACCCGCCAACTGGCGAACCTTTCCGCGATCCTGCACAAGGCGGAGGCGCACGCTGCGGCACGGAAGATCGATCCGGCGGTCTTCATCAATGCGAGGCTCGCGCCCGACATGTTCCCGCTCTCGCGCCAGGTGCAGTCGGCCAGCGATTCGGCGAAAGGCTGCGCGGCCCGTCTCGCAGGCGTCGAGATACCCAGCTATGCGGATACCGAGACCACCTTTCCCGAACTGCAGGCACGCATCGGCAAGACCGTGGCGTTCCTGCAAAGCCTTGGCCCCGAGTTGATCGACGGCAGCGAGGAACGCGCGATCGTCCTCAAGCTCCGTGGCCAGGAAACGAAATTTTCCGGCCAGTATTATCTTCTGAATTTCGCCCTGCCTAATTTCTTCTTTCATGCCGTCACCGCCTACGACATCCTCCGCCATAATGGCCTGGAGATCGGCAAGCAGGATTTCCTCGGCAGCTTCTGAGTGACAGCCGGCACACCAGGAATCGTTACGCATGATCCCTTTTTCCATACTCGACCTGTCACCGATCCCCAGGGGCGCGACCGCGTCCGAGGCATTGCGCAACACGCTTGCGCTGGCGCAGCGCGCCGACAAGCTGGGGTACAAGCGCTACTGGCTCGCGGAGCATCACAACATGCCGGGGATCGCCAGCGCCGCGACCGCGATCGTCATTGCCCACGTGGCCGGCGGCACCAGGACCATCCGTGTGGGCTCCGGCGGCATCATGCTACCGAATCACTCGCCGCTGGTGATCGCCGAGCAGTTCGGTACGCTCGCCTCACTGTATCCGGGGCGCATCGACCTGGGCCTGGGCCGGGCGCCCGGTACCGACATGTTGACGGCGCAGGCGCTTCGCCGCACGATGGAGGACAGCGCGGAGCAGTTCCCGCAGGACGTGCTGGAACTGCAGAGTTATTTCGCCGCGGCACAACCGGGACAGCACGTTCGCGCGGTGCCGGGTGCGGGTCTGGAGGTGCCGATCTGGTTGCTGGGTTCGAGCCTGTTCAGCGCGCAACTCGCGGCCATGCTCGGATTGCCGTTCGCTTTCGCCTCGCATTTCGCGCCCGACCTGATGAAACAGGCGCTCGAAATCTACCGCAGCCGCTTCCAGCCCTCCAGACAGTTGGACCGTGCTTACGTCATGCTCGGCGCGAACGTGCTCGCCGCCGATAGCGACGCGGAAGCGCGCCGGCAGTTTACCTCGCAACAGCAATCGTTCATCAATCTCAGGCGCGGGTCACCGGGACAGGTGCCGCCGCCGATCGACGACATCGATTCTTACTGGTCTCCCGCGGAGAAGGCAATGGTCGAACGTTCGCTCGCCGTGTCGTTCGTGGGCTCGCCAGAGACGGTCCAGCGCGGTCTTGCGGCCTTCATCGAATCCACGCGGCCGGACGAACTGATGATCACCGCACACGTTCACGATCAGCCGGCGCGTCTGCGTTCGATCGAGCTCGTTTCCAATGTGCGGGAAAATCTGGCTTCAGCGGAGCGCGAAAGCGAGAAGGCGCCGCGCGAGGTCGCGGCGAATACGAAACGATGAAACTGTCCGAACTCCTCGGCATCGAGTTGCCGATCATCCAGGCGCCCATGGCGGGCGCGCAGGGCCACGCGCTGGCGGTGGCAGTCTCCAATGCCGGCGCTCTCGGCTCGATCGGCTGCGCCACGCTCGGCGTTGACGCGATGCGCAGCGAACTCGCGGCGATCAAGGCGGGGACCGGGGGACCTTTCAACGTAAACTTCTTCTGCCACGTGCCACCCGTGCCCAGCACGGAGCGCGAATCGGCCTGGCGTGCGGCGCTGTTGCCTTACTACAGGAAGTACGGAATCGATCCGGAAAAAATTCCTGCCGGACCGGGCCGTGCGCCCTTCAGCGCCGAGGCTGCCGACGTGCTGGATGAAATCAGGCCCGCGGTGGTGAGCTTCCATTTCGGGTTGCCGCCAAAAGAACTGCTGGTGCGGGTGAAACGCCTGGGCGCGAAAATACTGTCCTCGGCGACCACCGTCGACGAGGCGCTCTGGCTCGAAGCGCACGGGGTTGACGCCATCGTTGCCCAAGGGGTGGAGGCGGGCGGGCATCGCGGCATGTTCCTGTCGGATGATCTGACCACGCAGGCCGGAACGTTTGCGTTGCTGCCGCAGGTGGTGCGCGCGGTGAAGCTGCCGGTCATAGCTGCGGGCGGCATCGTGGATGCGCAAGGCGTGGCGGCGGCCATGGAACTGGGCGCAGCCGGCGTGCAGATCGGAACCGCTTTCCTGTTGTGCCCGGAAGCCACCATCAGTGCGGTGCATCGCGCGGCGCTGAAAAGCAAAGCCGCGCGCCACACGGCGCTCACGAACCTGTTCACGGGCCGGCCTGCGCGGGGAATCATGAACTACGTCATGAAAGAGCTCGGCCCGATCAACAGCGCGGCGCCGGCGTTTCCCCTCGCGACGTCGGCCATCGCCCCCTTGCGCGCCAAAGCCGAAGCCGAAGGCTCGGGTGATTTCTCGCCGCTCTGGTCCGGACAGAACGCCAGCGGCTGCAAGGAGATACCGGCCGCGCAGCTCACGCGGGAGCTGGCCGCAGGACTTTAGCCATCGATTCTGCGCACTGCTCAGGACGCGAGCGCCGGCTTGCGTCCGAACCAGGGGCGCGCCGCTTCGAGCTGTGCACCGAGGCGGAAGAGCGTCGCCTCGCCGCCGTAAGGCGCGACGAGCTGTACCGCGAGCGGCAGCCCGCCTGAGCTCTGGCCGAGCGGAAGCATCAATCCGGGCTGGCCGGTGAGGTTGAACCAGACGGTGAAGGGAGAGAACGCAAACACCCGCCGCCAGTATTCATCCACGTCGTCCATCATCATGTCGAGCCAGCCGAGCTTCACCGCGGGCGAAGCCAGTCCCGGCGTCAGCAGCACGTCCCATTCCGAGTGGAAGGCCGCCATCTGCCGTCCGAGGCGATGCGCCGTTTGCGTTGCGCGAACGTAGTCGGGGGCGCTGATTTTCTCGCCCATCTTCGCGGTCAGCCAGGTGATGCGCTCCACTTCAGCTTCGCGTGCCGGGCGTCCGGCAGCCGGATGGCTGGCGAGATTCACGACGGTGTTCGCCGACGCCAGCGTGAGAAAGGTCGGCACGACCGCTGCGCCATCGATCTCCGGATCGCGTTCCTCGACGTGGTGGCCGAGATCGGCGCACAGTTCCACAGTCTCGGCGAGCAGGCGCAGGCACTCCGGTTCGATCCTGGCATCGTTGGGCGCCCTGGTGGTCCACGCGATGCGCAGCTCGCCGGGGTTCGCACCGACTTCCTTGAGATAGGGTTCCACGGGCGCGGGCGCGACATAGGGATCACCCGGACCGGGGCCGCGCGTCGCGTCCAGCAGCGCGGCGGAATCACGCACGGTGAGGCTTACCGCGTGTTCGGTCGAAACACCGCCCAGTCCTTCGCCGGCGAATGGAGCGAAGGTGTTGCGGCTGCGCGTCGGTTTGAGGCCGACCAGTCCGCAGCATGCCGCGGGCGCTCGGATCGAGCCGAACCCGTCAGAGGCGTGCGCGATCGGCAACATGCGGGCCGCGACGGCCGCAGCTGCACCGCCGCTCGAGCCTCCGGAGATATGTGCGACGTTCCAGGGATTGCGCGTCGGACCGTGGAGTTGCGGCTCGCAGGTCAGCGAGAGACCGAGTTCGCAAGTGTTGGTCCGTCCGAAGATGACGAGCCCTGCCCGCTTCAGGCGCTTCACGTGCTCGCTGTCGGCAGGTGAAGGCGGCGTGTCGGCGAAGAACTTCGAGCCGCGCGTCATCCGGACACCCGCAACCGGTGAGGTGAGATCCTTCATCAGCAAGGGCACGCCGCGGAACGGTCCGTCGGGAAGGCTCTCGGCGATCGCCTTCTTGCCGTAGTCGTAGAGTTTCATGACTACGGCGTTGACTGCCGGATTGCGCGCCTCGACCCGCTCGATCGCCGCTTCAAGCAACTCGGAGGGCGTGACCTCCTTGCGTCGCACCAGATCCGCGAGACCCAGCGCATCGTATTGTTCGTATTCTGCGAATCCGCGCATTTCTTTCCTCCCGGAAAGGGGCAAGGGTAAAGGGAAAAGGTGAAAGGGAAAAGGTGAAAGAGGAAAGGCGAAAGGTGAAGGGGAAAGGGGAAAGGGACCGGCTAGACTTTCCTCATTCCTCATTCCTCATTCCTCATTCCTCATTCCTCGTACCTTGTCTCTCAAGGCGCCTCGCTGAGCGCGCCCCGGCTGACGTTGGCGCCATCCTCGGCGCGTAATGTCCAAAAGGATAGCGATGACAAAGCCGTCAGCACGCCCAGCGTGAGGAACGCATAGTGCAGGGCGCTGGTGACGGCGGCGCCGTCTGTTTGTGGTGCGTCGCCCAGGTACCAGGCGGCGATCAACGAGCCGCAAGCCAGGCCGAAAGACATCGAGAGTTGCTGCATCGAACTGGCGATGGTGCTGGCCATGCTCGAATCGCGCGCCTCGGTGTCGGCATACGCCATCGAATTCATGGCGGAAAATTGCAGAGAGTTGAAGAAGCCGACAGCCAGGCTCAGGCCGACGATCAAAGTAATCGGGCTGGACGGAGTCACCAGGGAAAACAGGCAGATGGTCAGGCCAATCATGAGCGTGTTCACCACCAGTACCTGCCTGAATCCATGGCGGCCGAGAACTTTGGGCGCAATGAGCTTCATTCCCATGGCGGCCGCCGCGGTTGGCATCATCAGCAAGCCCGACTGCCAGGCGGGCAGGCCCATGCCGATCTGGTAAAGAAGCGGAAGCAGGAAGGGAAGTCCGCCGACGCCCAGCCGGGTAATGAACCCGCCGGCGACGGACACCCGGAACGTGCGGACCCGGAAAAGACCAAGGCGAAGCAGCGGATACTTCGCCTGACGGGCATGAAAGACATAGGCGGCCAGCAGTGCAACGGAGATCAGAGACACAAAGGCCGCCGAAGTCGCATCGATGTGATGCTCGCCGAATATCTCCAGCAGCCACGACAGAAGCGCCATGCCGCTGCCGAACAGAACCAGTCCCACCAGGTCCAGAGGTCGCGTAGACTCGCCGCGGTAATCGGGCATGTAGCGATGAATGAGATAGAGCGCCGCCAGGCCCACCGGTATGTTGACGAAGAATATTTCCCGCCACGACAGCCAGTGCACGATCAGGCCGCCGACGGTCGGACCGAGCAGCGGGCCGATCAGCGCCGGGATGATGACGAAGTTCATCGCCATCAGCAGCTCGGATTTCGGGTAGGTCCGGATGATCGCGAGCCTGCCGACGGGCATCATCATTGCCGCCCCGACGCCCTGCAACGTGCGTGCAGCGACCAGCATCGGGACGTTCACGGACAAGCCGCAGAGAATCGAAGAAAGGGTGAATAGCGCCACGGCAATCGCAAACACGCGCCGTGTGCCGAAGCGGTCGGCCATCCAGCCGCTGATTGGAATGCAAACGGCCAGACTCAGGATGTAGCTGGTGACGACCGCCTTGAGACTGAGGGGCGCCACCTGCAGGCTCGTGGCCATGGCCGGGATGGCCGTGTTCACGATGGTGGAATCGAGCTGCTCCATGAACAAGGCCGTGGCGACTACCCACGGCAGGTAGCGCTTGACTATCTGGGTATCCATGAGGCTCGGCAGAGGGGAATCTGGCATTGCGGTTCGGTCAAATAGTACCTTACGTCTTCGTAAGGCCTGTTTGCCCGGCCCCCGCGCGACAGCACCCAGCGCTGCTTTTACTTTCCTCTTTTAGCTTTTGACTGCGGCGTGTTGTAGTTCCGGCATAACTTGAAAGTTAGCCTCCACTGCAACAAGCCACTCGGCGTGTTGTAGTTCCGGCATAACTTGAAAGTTAGCCTCCACTGCAACAAGCCATACGGCGTGTTGTCTCTTTCCTCTGCGGCTACGCCGCCGCCATCTGCCGCGCCGGCACCGAAATCTCCCGCAGTGCGCGGTGTACGAACTGCACGCAGATCGATCCTTCGCCCACCGCAGACGCGATGCGCTTCACGCTGCCGGAACGCACGTCGCCCACCGCGAACACGCCCGGCAGGCTGGTCTCCAGCAGGTGCGGCGGTCGCGGTAGCAGCCAGCCCGCCGCGGTCAGGTCTTCGGCCTGCAACTCCGATCCCGTGCGCACGAAATCCTTGTCGTCTAGCGCCACGCAGCCTTCCAGCCAGGCGGTATTCGGCACGGCGCCGGTCATCAGGAAGACGTTGCCGATGTCGCGATTCTCGACCTGGCCCGTGGCATCGTTGCGCCAGCCGATGCGCTCCAGATGTTCATTGCCCTCGAGCGCCATGATCTGGGTGCGGGTATGCAGCGTGATCCGCGGGTTTTCCTCGATGCGCCGGATCAGGTAGCGCGACATGCTGTCGGCCAGGCCGCCCGAGCGGACCAGGATATGCACGTGGCGGCAGGCGCCGGCGAGAAAGACCGCGGCCTGGCCCGCGGAATTGCCGCCGCCGACGACGACAATTTCCTCACCTTCGCACAGTTTCGCTTCGAGATGCGTGGCGGCGTAATAGACGCCCGCCCCGATGAACTTCGGCAGGTCTGCAATGGCCAGCTCGCGATACTTCGCTCCCGTTGCGACGATGACGGTACTGGCTTGCACGGCGCGACCGTCCGAGAGTTCCAGAGAATACGGCCGGCGATCGCAGCGCAGGCGCGTGGCATGACAGGCGACGCTTACTTTCGCCCCGAACTTCTGCGATTGCACCAGCGCGCGGCCGGCCAACGCCATGCCCGAGATTCCGGTGGGAAAGCCGAGATAGTTCTCGATCCTGGAGCTGGTCCCGGCCTGGCCGCCCGGTGCGTTCGCTTCGACCACCAGCACGTCGAGCCCCTCCGACGCCGCATAGACCGCGGCGGCAAGTCCCGCCGGGCCGGCCCCGACCACGACCAGGTCGTGGACCCTGGTATCGTCGATGGTCGGATTCATCTGCAGAAAATCGGCGACTTCCTCGATGCTTGGATTCCTGAACACCCGTCCGCAGCGGCCGATGAGCACGGGAATCTCGTTCACCGAAACCTGGAAGCGTTCGAGCAGGGCCTGGACGCCGCTGTCGGCTTCGACATCGACGCTGACATAGGGATAGCTGTTGCGCGTCAGGAATTCGCGCAGCCGCAGCGTGCTGGCTGAATGGCGCGAGCCGAGCAGCATCGCTTCGCTTTGTCCCGATGCCACCAGTCCCATGCGCCGCAGGATGAAGGCACGCATCAGAGTCTCGCTGATTTCCGCATCCGTCTGCACTACGTTGCGCAGGTTCTCCTCGCTGATCGCGAGAACTTCTCCCGAGTCCCGCACGCGAATGCGGGTGAAACCCGGCACGCCGCGCAGCGTGCTCATTTCCCCGGCGAAATCACCCGGCAGCAGGACGGTCACCAGTTCCTCCCCGCGCATGCCGGGAAGCCCGATCTCCAGGCTGCCGGCCAGTACGACGAACAGGTCGTGATGGCGCTGGCCCGGCTCGACCAGCACCTTGCCGGCCTGCGTTCGCAGACGCCGCCCATGCGCTTCGAGGCGGGAAATCTGCATTGCCGTGAGCTTGGGAAACATCTGCTCGCGGCGCTTTTCATAGAGTTCGCTGACCATCGCTATCTCCTGGTTCACTCCAGCAGCAATTCCAGTTCATCGACGTAGCACCAGCTCCAGTCCTCGCCCGGTTCCAGCGAGGTGATGATCGGATGCCGGGTTGCGTGGAAGTGTTTGGTGGCGTGCTTGTTCCTCGAGCTGTCGCAGCAACCGACGTGGCCGCAGGTGCGGCACAGGCGCAGATGCACCCAGGTGTCGCCCGTGGCGAGGCATTCCTCGCAGCCGTCGCTGTTCGGCCGGCCGGTCTTCACGAGGTTCAGATGGGTGCATTGAGCTGGCATGGCTAGCGATCCGGCGGTTTTGGTTTGGCTACTTGTGCGACGGCGGCACCGTGCGCAAGGCGGCATCGATGCCGTCCATCAGGGATTGCATGCCAAAGGACGCGTCGTGAATCCATCCATTGATGAAGAACGTGGGCGTGGCGCGCACACCGCTCAGCACGCCGCCTTCGGTGTGCTCGCGGATGCGCTGCAGATAGAGCTCGTCTTCCATGTCGGCGTCGAAGCGCACCATGTCGAGTTCGAGCTGTTCGGCGTAGCTGCGCAGGTGCTGGGATTTCAGGTGGCTCTGATTTTCGAACAGGAGGTCGTGCATGAGCCAGAACTTGCCCTGGCCGCCCGCCGCCTCCGCGGCGAGCGCGGCCTGCAAGGCATGAGGATGCACTTCTTCCTGCGGGAAATGGCGGAAGACCACGCGCAGCCTGCCGGAGAAATGCTTCAGCATCAGCTTCACTGCCGGCGCGGCCTGCTTGCAAATTGGACACTCGAAATCGCCGTATTCGACCAGCGTGACGGGGGCGTGCGCCGGCCCGAGCGCATGATCGATCTCGCTCACCGGTACCGACAGTTCAAATTTTTGATGTTGGCTCATGAGTTTTTGCGTGCATGTCTGGTTGCCCATTGTACCGAGTAGTCGGCTACTTCCTCCCTTCCAGGCTCCACGCAGAGAAAGTGCGGGCGGCCGGGGAATGACTTCACGGCCGTGACGTACCGCGATTTGCGCCCGGCCTGAAACGAAAAGGGCTCGCCGAAGGCTAGATTAGAGGAATCAGGGGGTCAGTGTGCGCTTTGCAGAAACCGGATCAGCGAAGTGCTCACTTGCTCCGGCTGCTCCTGCTGCACCCAGTGTCCTGCACCGTCGAGCAGATGGCAGCCGCGCATTTGCGTGCATGCGCTGTTCTGCATTTTCTCCAGCGCACCGGGCACCTGGTGGCTGCCCCAGTCGCTTTTGCCGGCGATGAACATCGACGGCACATCGATTGTGCGGCCTGAGAACGTCTGAAGTTCGGCGATGTATTGGCTTCCGGTCATGCACCGATACCACTGCAGTCCGCCCTGGAACCCGTTCCTGCGGTACTCCGCGCTGTACACGGCGAGCTCCTCGTCGGGAAGCCATTTGTTCGTCGCAATCTCGGAACTGGAGGGCATCTGGGGCGCCACGGTCTCCGCCATCCCCTTGTCCAGATCCATGATGTAGTAGGTCGGCATTTTCTCCAGTTCGCCTGCGCTCCAAGACTTGAGCGGAAAGGGTCTGTTGTTCCTCCAGTCCGCACTCTTGTGGTGGTAGTAGGCGCGCAGGAAGGCGTGAACACCCTGTGGACATCTCCACATGTCGTCGTTGGCCTCGGGCGTGGAGTAGTACCACTGGTAATGCTTGCGCGGGCGGCGCAGTGCCGCCAGTTCCTCGTGGATGTCGGCGGCGGACGGCTTCGCTGCATCGTTATCAGTGTTGAACGGTAACGCCGGCGGGCCCGCGAACGGCGCGCTCATCAGCACCACCGAGCGGAACACGTCCGGCCGCAGCAGTGAACACCAGGCCGCGACCGGAGAGCCGAAGTCGTGCCCGACTACCGCCTTCACACTGCGGTATCCGAGCGCGGAGACCAGCCCAAGCGCATCCCTGACCAGGTTGAGCATGCGGAAGGAACCGACGTCGCCACCGTAGTCGCCGTCCCAACCGGTGGTGCGCCCATAGCCGCGCTGGTCCGGCGCGACCACGTGAAAGCCCGCCTGAGCCAGCGGCAGCATCACCTTCCTCCAGCTATACGCAAGCTCCGGAAAGCCGTGCAGCAGCAGCACGCAGGGCCGGTTACTGACTTCGAACCCGGCCTCCAGCACGTGCATGTTGAGACCATTGATGTCGTTCACGAACCGGGAGCGTATGCCGTCAAGGAGAACAGTCTTTTCAAGTGGAGTCATCTTGTCGATTTTCGTCTGCAAGAATGTTTGACGGATATTACCGGATCACTGTGCCGCAGTTTCTTCCGGACGACCTCTCTCGGTTGCCCGCGGGTGGTTGCTGCGGGCTGCCGCGCTGTAAACTGCACGAAAACTCTCCACGGAACCGGAACATCTATGCCATCTGAGAACACTGAACCCAAAGATGCTGCCGATACGCCCTGGCAGCCCAGCCAGCGCTACCCGGATTCCGCAGTCCAGATCATCGACCAGAGCTTCGCCAGGTACCGCCTCAATCTCGCGGCGGTCGAGCGGATCGCCCACGGCTTTCGCTGGAGCGAGGGACCGGTGTGGTTCGGTGACGGGCGTTATCTGCTATGGAGCGACATCCCCAACAACCGGATCATGAAGTGGGAGGAAGAAACCGGCGCCGTGAGCATTTTTCGCCGGCCTTCCAACTTCGCCAACGGCAACACGCGCGACCGGCAGGGGCGGCTCGTCACCTGCGAGCACGGCGGGCGGCGCGTCACGCGCACCGAGTACGACGGCACGATCTCGGTGATCGCCGGCGCCTTCGGGGGCAAGCCGCTCAATTCGCCGAACGACGTGATCGTCAAGTCCGACGGCTCGATCTGGTTCACCGACCCGCCCTTCGGGCTGCTGGGCTACTACGAAGGCCACCTCGCCAAACAGGAACTGCCGATGAACGTGTACTGCGTCGATGGCCAGAGCGGCGAAATGACCGTTGTCGAAGGCGAGGTCGCCCGGCCCAACGGACTGTGCTTTTCTCCGGACGAATCGACGCTTTATCTGGTCGAGTCGGGCACTACGCCGCGCAACGTGTACGCCTATGAGGTGAGAGGCGGCCGGAAGCTATCCAACAAGCGCAAGTTCATCGACGTGGGGCCGGGCACGCCTGACGGGATGCGCTGCGACGTCGACGGCAATCTCTGGATGGGCTGGGGGATGGGCGACGCGGCGCTGGACGGCGTGAACATCTACAACCCGGATGGCAAACTGATCGGCCGCATCAACCTGCCTGAGCGCTGTGCCAACCTCTGCTTCGGCGGCACCTACCGCAACCGCCTGTTCATGGCGGCAGCCAAGAGCGTCTACGCGCTCTATGTAAATACGCAGGGAGCGGCCGGAGGCTGAATCGATGCGCACTATTCCCGATGACATGCAAGATGCAAGACCTTACCTCGCCCTTTTGATATTTTGTGGAGGAAGACATGCTGCTCGATGTACGTACCTATACCTGCCGCCCCGGAACCATCAGAAAGCATCTCGCGCTCTACGAGAAAATGGGCAAAGGACCGCAGACCCGCCACCTCGGCCAGCCCTTTGCTTATCTCGTGACCGAGACCGGCAACGTCAACCAGTACCTCCACATCTGGGCCTATGAGGACGCTGCGGACCGCACGCGCCGCCGCGCCGCGATGATGGCCGACCCGGAGTGGATTGCATTCATGGAAGAAAGCGCCAAGCTCGGCGCGCTGGAGCACCAGGAAAACTGCCTGATGACGCCGGTGCCGTTCTTTCCTCTCAAGCGCTGAGCGAAAACCATGCGCGAGGACGGCTTGGCGAGTGTGCGGTCGCGCAACTGCCGTCAGGCTCGGTCCAAATCGGTCGCGCGCCTTTACTGCGTCAGTTCTAAACCGTGCGCGTGCTGGTCGTCGAAGACAATATTGAATCGGCTACCGGCTTATTGCTTCCGATGAGCGGGTCCAGATCACTTTAGCGACGCATCGTCGTCGCGTATCTGCTTCTTGCGCCTGGATGGCATGTCTTCTTTGCGCTGATCGCGGTCCGACGCGCCAGGACACCTCGAGTTGGTACCGTAACCGCGCATCCATGCACATCGGACCGCAGCCCCCTATTCCCCGGTCGGCGCAACACCTTCCGGAAGTAATGCCGGTTGGGATTCGCGGGGTTACGACGTTGCGTTTACCACGCTGCCTGCTGCTCCTGATCATGGCCTTCGCCGCGGCGTTGGTCCCGGCAATGGCCGATCCGCCGGACCAGCAAAACGCCATTCCCTCCTTCGCCGAACTCCAGGATGCCGGGGCCGTGGTCGGAGAGATTCGCATCGACGCCCTCAACATTTTCGATCTGGACGACCCAAAGGAAAACAATGTCCTCTTCCGCCTCGCGAACAAGCTGCACATTCGAACGCGTCCTGGCGTCATCCGGCGCATGCTGCTGTTCAAGAGCGGTGAGCCCGTGTCGGTACGCCTCATCGAAGAAACGGAACGGCTGCTGCGCTCCAACCGCTACCTTTACGACGTCAGCATCCGGCCGGTCGCTTATCACGACGGCGTCGTGGACGTCGAAGTCAAGACGCGTGACACCTGGACACTGGATCCGGGGCTGCGTTACGGCCGTGCCGGCGGCGCCAACTCGGGCGGCATTGGGCTGAAGGACGATAACCTGCTGGGTACCGGCACATCCCTCGGCGTATCGCGCACCTCCGATGTCGATCGAAACAGCACCGAATTCCAGATTTCGCAGGGTCACGCCTTCGGCGGCTGGACTTCGATCGCTTACTCGTACGCCACGCTCGACGACGGCGAACGCCAGTCGTTCAATCTTGCCAGGCCGTTCTATGCGCTGGACACGCGCTGGGCCGCCGGGCTAAGCCTGTCGAAGGACAACCGCATCGATTCTGTCTACAACAGCGGAACGATTGCCAGCCAGTATCGCCATCGGAAGGATTCGGCCGAGACCTACGGCGGCTGGTCGGAGGGCCTCATCGACGGCTGGACGCGCCGATACTCCATTGGCCTCACCTATCAGGACGACACTTACGAGATGGAACCGAATCTGATCGCGCCCGCGGAGTTGCCGTCCGACCAGACGCTGGTCGCGCCGTTCTTTCGCTACGAAGTCATCCAAGACGCTTACCAGAAATTCAAGAATCGGGACCAGATCGAACGTCCCGAATACTTCGCCATGGGCTTCCAGTCAAGCCTGCAACTGGGCCGCTCGCTGACTGCCCTCGGCTCCAGCCGCGAGGTATGGCTCTACTCGGGCAGGGTGAGCAACGGCTTCGAGTTGCTATGGAAACATACCCTGCTGGTGTCGGGCTCACTTTCCGGTCAGTACGGGAATGACAGGGGCGAGCACCAGTTGTACAGCGGATCTGCGCGTTACTACGCGCCACACGGCACGCGCGCGCTGTTCTTCGCGGGCGTTTCCGGCGATATCGTCCGGAATCCCGACATTTCCGACCTTCTGCAATTGGGCGGGGACAACGGCTTGCGCGGCTACCCGCTGCGCTACCAGAGTGGAGACCGGCGTGCGCTGCTCACCCTCGAGGAGCGTGTCTATACCGACTGGTATCCGTTCCACCTGTTTCGTGTGGGTGGCGCGGTGTTCTTCGACGTGGGCCGCGCCTGGGGTGGCGACAACCAGAATACCGCCAACCCGGGCTGGCTCAGCGATGCCGGGTTCGGCCTGCGCATCCTCAACGCCCGCACCGCGTTCGGCAACGTGTTGCACGCCGATGTCGCATTCCCGCTGAATGCCGATCCCGGCATCAAGTCCGTTCAGTTTCTGTTCAAGACCAAGGCCAGTTTCTGAGCCGCCATCGAGACCGGCCATGTCAATCAGGGAAGCTCTGACCGGGTTCCGCAATCCGCCCGTGCCCTGCCGGGTCCAGAAATATACCCGGCTGCACTCGCCAATAAGGGTCATACTGTACGAGCCGCGCGCCGCGTCTGTCTGGCCCGCCATCCCTATGAATGTCGTTTCAATCCTACCGGGGCGAACAATGATCAGTGACAATTGGGCCGTGCTATTCACGCAGTTCAGGACGCGCACCGAAGTGCGAGGCGTCCTGTCCCGCACACTCACCAACATGATGGACCCCGCCAAGGATCCAGCGAAGTTTCCGTCGGAGCTCAGCGGGCTTGCCACCGGCAACGACCGTGAAGTGATGGAATCTTATCTTCGCGTGAAAATCTTCTGCGACGGCAAGAAGGGAAAGGACCGGGGTTCGGTTGTAGGTGGCATTGCGGGCGATGTCCGCGACCTGTTCGCCAAAGCGCTGGAGAGAATGAAGGAACTGCCTCCCGAGGCCATTACGCTTGCCCGGATTGCCACTGTGCGCCACGTGCGGCGCGCCTGAGCACCGGTGATGGGCTGCGAACGATGAGCACTTCCGATTCGCTCATGTATCAGGAGGTGCTGTCGAAGGCCTTTGCGGGTATCAAGACAATCCTCCGGCGCCGGCAACTGGACCCGCTGCGTTACATCGTGGACATCGATTCCGGACAGCCCGTCTTCGCACTTCGGGACACGCACCTTCTTCGGATCGCATACAACCGCCACGAAGTTCTGTCGATGGAAGTCGCCATTCCTCACCAGTGGCTGGTGGGACAAGCCGGGGAAGACCACGAAAATTTTCTGCGCGCAGTTGACGACATGGTCCTGGAACTGAAAGGCAAGGTTCAGGCAGCAAGACGCCTTCTTTAAGGATCATTTCCGGAACACAGCCGATACGGCGGCCGTTGGTCTGGTGCAGTCCGTCGCGGAACTGACACCGCTCACGATCGCCTTCGCCGGGTGTCCGGCTGCTGTCGGAACCCGACCATACCTCGAACCATGACCGAATACCCCACACAAACCGAACTTCTAAGCTATCTCACCATCCTTGCGGGCGCTACCGGCGATCCGACCGAGGTGCCGTTTCGCGTGGATATCATTCCCGCCCACGGCAAGCCGCCGATGTATTCCGTGATGATCAAGTCGCCGCACAAGGACCGCCTGCGCCGGCAGATAGGGAGCATCCTGTCCCGTCCGTTCGCGCTGGGCGCCACCTCCTTCATGCTCACCGGGAACGAAGCGGTCTCGCTGATCAAGCACGGGCACCCTGCTATTTGACGATATCGAGCAGTTCGACGTCGAATATCAAAGTGGCGCCGGGCCTGATGATGGGCGGTGATCCTCGTTCCCCATAGGCGATGCTGGCCGGGCATATCAGGCGGCTCTTGCCGCCCACCTTCATCTGCTGCAAGCCTTCAGTCCAGCACTTGATCACGTTGCCTAGCGGGAAGGTGACCGGCTGGCCGCGCTTGACGGAACTGTCGAACACCGTCCCGTCCACCAGGGTGCCGTGATAATGGACCTTCACTCTGTCGGTGGCGCTCGGCGACGGGCCGCTACCCTCCTTGAGGGTCTTGACGATCGCTCCCGACGCGGTTTTTCTGGCCCCCGGTTCCGCGGCGGCCTTTGCCAAGAACGCGGCTCCAGCCTTCTTTTCTTTTTCGGCGACAGCGGCGCCACGAGCTTTTCCCATCAGCTCGATCTTCGGTCCGTAGGTCTGCATATCCACTTTGATGGATCGCTTCAGAACGCCATCGGAGAGGCCGGACTTCACGATCTCGAGTTCGGCCTCGCTCAGCGAGAAATCATGCAGCGACTGGCTGAGCGCGACACCGATTGCGTAGAGGGTTTTCTGCTCGTCGTTCGCAAGTTCCGCAGCAGCAGCGTGCGCGCCGTAGAAGCCGATGCCGAGAAATGTGCAAATGCAGAGCACCAGGACTTTCATGAGGAATCCTTTTCGTGAAAAGTTGCGATAGTACCCCAGCACTGGCTCTCAGCCTCGCCAGTAACGCGGTCGGCTGCGACCGAAGCGATAGACCCACCAACCGCCCAGCAGGCCGCCCAGGTGCGCAAAATGGGCCACGCCGGATTGCGTTCCAGTGACGCCCAGATACAGTTCCAGGAGTACGTAGAGCAGCACGAACACGCGCGCAGGCATCGGGATCGGCGGGAAAAGCAGCATGATCCTTCGATTCGGAAAAAGCAGCGCGTACGCCAGCAGCAGGCCAAACACGCCGGCCGAAGCCCCCACGACAGGCCCACCCCCGCCGCCGAAGGCCCCGGCCACCAGCAGGTGCGTCACAGCACCTGTCACGACGCTCGCAAAATATGCCGTGGCCAGACGGCGCGCGCCCCAGACGCGTTCGAGCTCGGCTCCGAACATCCACAGCGCGAACATGTTGAACGCCAGGTGCATCAGGTTGCCGTGCAGAAAACTGTAGGTCACCAACTGCCATGGAGTAAGCAGCGGCAGACTCGCGAGGCCGGCACCGTCACCCGGCCAGAGGGCGAACCATTGAATGAGGCTGCCGCCCCCCGCCAGTTGCAGCAGGAAAATGCCGACGTTGGCGATGATGAGGAAATGGGTGAATGCGGGCATGCGGGCCTCTACGGGTTGGGTTGACTGGCTTCAGATGTAGCCATTGTCCGACGGCGAGAAGGTGGGGCCGTTCAACTTGTCGGGACGAGTACCACCGAGAATGGAGTCTGGCCCCCGTCTTTTCAAGATGGAAGGAGGGGCAGGGGGCCCGTGACCTGAAGAGATAGGCCGAGAAATGCGCGCGGCGAAAAGGGAAGAGCCAAGGGCCGACGCGCCACCCCGTGAAGGTTACCGCACGCACTTTCTCGTCTCATCCCTGTATAGTGGCGGCCCCATCAGGAGAGCCGACATGACAGACATGAAACCAGCAAAGACTGCCGTAGAGATCCAGCCGCTTGTTCGTTACACGCCCGAAGAGACTGCCCGCAACAAAAAGGCCCGCGACGAGCGGCGCAAGGCGATCCGGCACCAGAATGCCCGCAGCAAGTCGCTGAAGTAGCCGCCCACAACGTGCCGGCACATCGGTACCATTGATTGCGGGCTCGATCCCGTCGCCCATCGGAAAGGAATGCACTCATGAAGCTTTACTATTCACCCGGAGCCTGTTCAATGGCCCCGCATATCGTTGCCCGCGAAGCGGGCCACAAGGTCGATCTGGAAAAGGTCGACATCCCTGCCAAGAAGACCGCCGGCGGCGAAGACTACTGGACGATCAATCCGAAGGGCTATGTGCCTGCACTAAAAATGGATGACGGGCAGGTACTCACCGAGGTCGGCGTCATCATTCAGTACCTCGCCGACCGCAAGCCCGAGTCCGGCCTGACGGCGAAGATGGGCACCATGGAACGCTATCGCCAGATGGAAGCGGTCAACTTCGCCGCCACCGAGATCCACAAACAGCTCGGCGCGCTTTTCAATCCGAAGATGACGCCGGAAATGAAAGAGGTCCAGCTCGGCACCGTTGAACGGCGTTTCAATGCGCTGGAAAAATTGCTCGCCGGCAAGCAGTACATCACCGGCGACAAATACACCGTGGCCGATGCGTATCTTTTCACGGTGCTCAACTGGACCAAGGGGCTCAATATCGATTTGAGCAAGTGGCCGAACATCAAGAATTTGGTGGCCCGCGTCGCCGCCAGGCCGGCGGTGCAGGAAACGATGAAGGCGGAAGGGCTGATCAAATAAGCAGAAGAGGGCGGACCCGGCGCGCGCCCGAGTGTTGAATGCGTATGCCACCGGCGGGCTCTTCGGCCATCGGGCACATCGATTACAAAGGCCGGCGCCAGAGGCTCGCCAGCCAAGGCTGCTGTTCGAAGGGCAGGCCCTTCGGGCGGTAATAGTGGGCAAGTTCGACGAACCCCTCAGCCAGCAGATGGCGGCGCCATGTTTCGAGATCGTGATACACGCCATAGCGCCCATTGTTCCAGCCTTCCTGGTCCTGGCCGCGGGGATTGGAACTGAACAGCACCCCACCCGGTTTCAGGCTCGTGCGCAGTTCCCGCAGCACCCTCGGTAACGCCTGGCTGGGTACATGAAACAGGGCGGCGTTGGCGAACACGCCATCGAACCGGCCCTCCGGCAGATCGAGCTTGAGGAAATCCTGCTCCCACACCTCGCAGCCGCTGTGGTTGCGTGCCATCGTCGCAAAGCGTGCGGCGCCTTCCAGGCCGATCGCAACATGATTTAGTGCCGCGAATACCTTGAGGTCACGCCCCGGCCCGCAGCCGAAATCGAGGATAGTGAAAGGCGGCCTGCCCTCGATGGCTTGCAGCAGCGCGGCAATGTTCTGGCTGACGTCGTGATCGCGAGTGCCTTCCCGGAACGCTTCGGCGCGCTCGTTGTAGTGGTCGAGCGTGAAGGCAGATGTTCTTGCCAGTTCTTCGCGATTCAGTTTCATGTTCGACCAGTGGATGATTTGCCGGAGACGCGCGGGGCTGCTAGAAAAGACACTGGCCCCGCGCTTTATTCGTTTGCTACACTATAGCCTGGCAACTTTGAAAGGAGGTGATCCCGTGAGCGACCTACAAGGCAATGCCGGATGGCAAACCGGATCAACCCGCAGTTTCAGGAGTTTGGCCCGGTAGTTCAGGCCGGATTGCCTAAGCAGCAAAAGCGCCCCGATCGTGAAAGCGAACGGGGCGTTTCATTTTCCGGGACGCGAAAAGGCGTCCGGCATATGCCTGGAGAAGAATGCTCTCAGGTGGCGGAAAACGTGCGGCTGCCGCATCTTCACGGCAGGCCGGGCGCGGGCGAAGCGGTCAGGTGCCGGCGGGTGACCCGAGGTCCAGCGTGGTAACGCGACGCAGTTCCCGGCGATGCTTTGCGTCGTCGAAGGGCCGCCCGCGGTGCATGGTGGCGCGGTTATCCCAAATCACCAGGTCGCCGGGACGCCAGACGTGGCGGTATACGAATCGTGCCTGGGTCGCATGTTCGATGAGATCACGAAGGAGGAGCCGCCCCTCCGGCAGCGGCCAGTCGATGATCCGCGAGGCGTGCGACGCGAGGTAGAGCGACCGGCGTTGCGTGCGCGGGTTGGTATGCACCAGCGGATGCACGGCGCCTTTGAGCCGTTCCTGTTCCTGGCTTGAGAATTCGAAGCCGAGTATCTGTCGCGAGTAGGCGATCGAATGGTGTGCGCGCAACCCCTTGAGTTGCGTTTTGGTGCCGGCGTCGAGGGCGTCATACGCCGTGCGCATGTCGGCAAACTCGGTGCCGGCGCCCGCAGGGGGAACGACCCGCGCCGAAAGCATTGAGTAGCGGCCCGGCGGGTCCTGGAAGGACGCATCGGTATGCCATAGCCGGTTGCCGAGCGCGTACATGCGGCGGCGGTCGTCGGATTTGAGGATCGCGCCGTCCTCGTCCAGATTAGAGATGTCGGTCAGCGCCTCGTTGCCAAAGCGGTTCTTGCCCAGCACGGCGGCCCCGGTGTTGGAATGCAGGGTGCCGTCGAAGCGCTGCGCGAACGCGAGCTGTTCCGTGTCGCTGAACGGCTGGTCGCGGAATATCAGAACGGCGTACTCGTCCATTCCGGCGCGGATCGCATCGAGCGTGTCGCCATCGTGGGCCTGGCGCAGATCGATCGGGCTCGCCTCGGCGACGAAATGCGGATGAAGTTTGCGGAACGTCGGGGCCATGACCAGTCTCCCGGAAGAGCGATGTCTCCCGCATCGTGCATAGGATAATCCCCCTTTGCCTGCATTGTGGGCCTCGACGCATTGATATGGTCTCGGCTGAGGCCGGTTGCGTGGCAATGTTGCTCTGCAGGTTGGAACCGGCTCTGGGCTAGGAGCGCAAGTCCGGGGATTACTGCATCAGCCCGGTCTCTCTCAAGTAGCGCGCAACACCCGCGTGCAGGAACTCAGTGCGAGGAGAGGCGGTGAGGGTGTTAGCCGGGGTAGTTTCCCGCGCCTGCGCAAGCCGCTGCTCCAGCGCCGGCTGGGCACGGTGCAGGGCGCGCGCAAAGCGGTAGGCGAGGTCATCGGGCAGGTCCGGACGCGCGAGAATCAGGCCCCAGGAGCCCACGGTGGCAATGGCGCGATCGAGCCCGGGATAAGTACCCTCTGCGACCGACATGGTTTTCAGAAACGGGTACTTCCTCTGGATTCGGGAAATGTCGTCCGGCTCCAGGCCGATGAAGCGCGCTCCTTTCGGGCCGTGAGCGATCGCTTCGAAACCCGGCCAGCCGATGCCGCCGCCCCACAACGCGGCGGCTTTCCCGCTCAGCACCATCGGCGGAGCGTCTTTCACTTTTTCCAGCAGCACGGCATCGAAGTCCTTGTGCATGTCCAGACCGAGGCCGTCGAGGACATAGCGCGCGAACAGCACGAAGCCGGAACCCGCCGCGCCGAAAACGACGCGCTGACCCTTCAGATCCGCGACGATCCTGTAGGGCGAGTCGGCGCGCACGGCGAACATGCCGGGGCTCGGGTACATGGCCGCAACCACCGACAACGGCGCGGGCGAACGCCCGATTCCCGTCAGTGCTTCGTACGCGGCGGTTCCTTCGACCAGCCCCAGGTCGAGTTGGCCTGATTCGAGCAGAGGGATGTTCTCCTTGCTGCCCGCGGTCGGCCGGGGCCTGACGTCGAGGGTCGGATCGGTCTCACGCAGCGTCTCTGCGAGCGCTTCGCCGTAAACGGTGAAACCCCCGCCCGGTGTCGCCGTGCCGATCACCAGAGTGGAGACTTCCGCACCGATCGAAGCGGGGCTCACGATCACGTAGCCGAAAATGAGCAGTGCAGCGCGGAGGGAAGGCATGCGAATTTGATCCGTAAAGCCGATGCTGCTATGGGATAGCCAGCCGATGGCCGGCGACAAAGGCGTTGACGGGGAAGGGCAAGGATGAAGGCGAAAGGATGAGGGATGAAGGAACTGCCAGGGCTGTTACTGACAATTGATGATTGGCAACCAAGGGCGCGCTGTCTCCGTGTTCTCCGTGGCCAGAGGGTTATTGCTTTTCTTTGCGTACCTTTGCGTTGACAAGGTTTGGAATTCTGTGGCGCGGGGATCACGCGCGGTTTTTCTCCACCCCCATCTTTTTCCACAGCGAATTTTCCCAGTCCATTTCCGCCGAAACCGCGTCCTTGCCTGCCCCCACAACGGGTTCCTTGGAGACTTTTTCCCGCGAGTCCACGTAGTTCGTAGCTGCCTGGAACTTGCCCTCGGCGAGTTCCTGCGCGGCGATTTCGTCGCGGTCCTGCAGCAGAGATTTCAGCTCCTCGAAGTTTTGCTCGATCGACACTGCAGACGCCACCGCGCCTAGTTGCCCGTTGGCCGACGCCGGCGCGACGTCACGCCCGCAGTAGCGGCAGACGATCGCCTCCGCCCTGATCTCTTCGGCGCAGAACGAGCACTTCTTCGCCGATTCCTGTGCTGCGGCCTGACTTTCCGCGGCCAGCTCGTTCCAGCTCGGCTCGTTCATCGAATAAAGCGGGCCTGCCACCGGCTCCGGATCCTCGAGGGCTTCCCGCACATCCTTGTTGACCGCCCAAACGATGGCAGCCAGCCAGCCGACAACTGTCCAGCCGAGCAAAAAGTTGATCAGACCGATCGGTGTTATAAAACGGTGCTTGCGGAGGACGGCGATGAGCAGCGGAGTGAAGTAGGCAATAAGGAGCACCGGCAGGAGCGCGATGGTCCAGTCTTCGTATCCTGGGAAGCGTTGGCTCAGCGCATCAAACATGAAGACCGATATCGTTGATCTCCGGCCATTGTACGACGTTGATCGGCAATAGGAAACAGGGGCGGGAATCAGCCGGCCCCGGGGGGCGGCTGCAAGAGCGTTGATAAGGTTTGGACCTAAGGCCTTCGGCACGGTGCTAGACTGTCCGGAACGAGAGAGGCGAATCTGGGTGAACCCGATTTCAAAACGTTCTTTGTCCCCGCTGGCCTGCGCCGCTGCCGCTGCAGTGCTGTGGGCTGGTGCAACGGCCGCGGTTGCGTGCGGAGAGGTTTTCAGGGGCGACATCGTCACCGCCGATCGCGAAGTGGGCGCCACGCCGTCCGGTGAGGCGGCAACATTTCACGTGCTTGGCGCCGGCTGGTTTCGAGCGGCCGAAGTCGTGAAGCACGGAGGCAACAGCGACAAGACCTCTGTCACGCTCGAACTCGACGGAGAGCCGGTGATCACCACGTCGTTCGCGGCCCTCAAGAATCCGTGGATGCAACTGAACACCTCGTACATCGTGGCCAATGTCCAGACGGAGGGCGACACCAGCACGATGACGATCTGGTATTCGCCGGAACTGAAATTCAGCGCCATGGCGGTGTTGCGCATCAATGTGGAAGAGGACGGCGTCGACAGCCTGAAAATGCGCACCGTCATGAACAAACCCGCACCGCACGAACACATTGCCGGACAAATCGGCGCGGTGGCCGCGTTGCCGGCATTCAAGTAAATCCTATTCCTTGTAAGGCTCCACGGCGCTCGCCCGCAACGAATAACCCACGTCGATGTCGGCGCTCCCGTCGACCAGCGAGAGGCTCTTCTTGATCGCGCCGGTGGTCATCTGCCCCGTAACCCATACCGGCGCGAACATCCCGCCCATTTCAACCGGCTTTTCCGGTCTGACGTGCACGATCTGGTTCGGCGGCGGCGGCGGCGTATGGATGCAGGCGCCGACCCAGGGCACCAGGAGGAATTCGCTGACCTGTTTGCCGGAAAACTCCAGCGGCAACAAATAGCCGGGCAGGCGCACGTTCTGACCATTGAGCAACGGATTTACCGCTCGGCCGCGCTCGATGATTTTCATACGCGCCGCCAGCAGGCCGTCCACGTCGATGCCCGCCACTGCGAGCTTGCGCGAAAGTGCCTGCTCGTTCTCGCGTTCCGTCGCAGAGAGCGTCCTGTCGCCGCGATCCTTGCGATCGCGCACTGCCGCGACGTCGCTGACCCAGGCGAGTTGTTCCTTCGTGAGCTTGAGAAAGGGATTGTCCATTGCCGCGGCCTTCGGCACCAGGTCCGCCCACATCACCTGGCGGGGTTCGTCGGCCGAGGCGTTCGGCGTCAGCAGCGCGCAGAGCAGGATCAGGATGTAACGCCGGCGACGAGTCATCGTGGCAGCACTTTAAATGTGTCAGATACGTATGGTCATGCCGTCGGCGAGCGAATAGCGGTAAATGCGATACGCGGGGATCAGGCCGATGAGCACACCGGCTGCGGCCACCACGATCATCAACGCGAACTCGTAAGCCGAAGGCCAGCCTACCACGATGAACAGCCCCAGGCGGGACTCGAGCCACGGCCGGCCGGCCACCAGCCCCAGGTAAAGGGCCGCGATTCCGAGGGCAATTCCCAGCAGCGTCAGAAACGCCGCCTCGCCCAGGATCAGGCCGAAAATGTGCACCGGGCGCGCGCCGACCGATCGCAGCACCGCCATCTCGCGGCGGCGTTCGCCCAGGCTGGTGAGCAGGGCGACCAGCATGCCTGCGAGTCCGACCACCACCACCAGCGCCGATACCGCGAACAGCGTCTTCTCCGCCGCTCCCACGATTTCCCAGACTTCCAGCAGCGTGGCGCCCGGCAGGATTGCAGTTAACGGTTCGTCGGAATACTCATTGACCAGCCTCTGCATCGACAGCGCCGCACCGCGAGACTTGAGTCCCACCAGGAAGGCAGTGATCGCGCGCTCGGTTTTCTTTCCGGCGTGATGTTCGTGCTCACCTGCACCGGCACGCCCTGCGGCCGCGAGCGGGTCGAACGCGTCTTCAGACGCTTCCGCATGGACGGCATCCAGGCCCTCCAGCGTGACGTGCACCGTTCGATCCACCGGCGTACCGGTCCGCGCCAGTACCCCGACCACCCGGAACGGCTGATCCTCGTGCAACGAAAAGCTTACCTCGCCGGCGCCGTGGGCGATGACGATCGAGTCGCCGGGCTTATACCCGAGTTTCGCAGCGACATCCGCGCCCAGCACCGCGTCGTGTAGGTCGTCGAAAGGACCGCCTTGTGCAAGTTCGAGCTTATGATCGCGCCCGAAGCGGAAGTGCTCGAAGTATTCGCGCGCGGTGCCGAGCACGCGGAAACCGCGATGCGAATCGCCCAGCGACAGGGGGATGGCCCAAGCCACTTCCGGGCGCTGCGCGATGGCGCTGTAGCTGTCCCAGCGAATGTTGTTGGTGGCGTTGCCGATCCGGAACACGGAAAACAGCAGCAGGTGCACGGGGCTGCTGCGCGCGCCCACCACCAGGTCGGTGCCAGAGATCGTGGCGGCGAAACTCTCCCGCGACTCGCTGCGAAGCCGTTCGACGCCGAGCAACAGCATTACCGCCAGAGCGATCGACAGCAGCGTCAGCACCGCGGTGAACTTGCGGTTGCGCAGACTCTTGACGGCGAGCGCGAGGACCATCGTGCAGACCTCAGGCCAGCGCCAGCGCGGACCCGGCCGCGCGGTTGATGTCGGCGAACTGGATCGCGCGATCGAACAACCGGGCGAGCGACGCATCGTGGCTGACGAAGATCAGTGCGGCCCGCTCGCGCGCGCATTCGCGGAACAACAGGTCGAGAAAGGCCGCGCGCCGGTCGGCGTCAAGCGACGAAGTTGGTTCATCGGCGATCACCAGCTCCGGCGATCCGATCAGCGCTCGGGCCGCCGCGACCCGTTGCTGCTGGCCGACGCTCAGTTCGGTCACCGCGCAGCGCAGCACGGCCGTCTCCCCCATGTCGAGGTGCTCGAGCAGCCGCACCGCCTCGGCCTGAACGGCCCCGCCTTCGCGTTCGGCGCGGTCCTTGCGACGCGGCGAGAAGCCACAGGGCAGGCAGACGTTCTCGACCACCGACAGATACGGGATGAGGTTGAACATCTGGAAGATGAAGCCGATGTGGTCCGCGCGGAAGCGGTCGCGCGCCGCGCCACCGAGGGCACCGATGTTCTGCCCGAGCACTCGGATGCTGCCTTCCTTGGGCGTGATGACGCCGGCGACCAGGCTGAGCAGCGTGGACTTGCCGCTGCCACTGGGGCCGCGCAGAAAAACACGCTCCCCGCGCGCGACCCGCAGGTTGCCGATGTCGATCACGAAAGGGGCTGCGCCGGACCAGGAAAAGCGCACGCCCGAGAGCTCGACGACGTCCTCGGGTGAGCCGCCACTTCTCTGCGGCGGCAATGTTTGTGAGCTTGCGCGTACGGAAACGTCCATGACGGCGAATGTACTACAGAGACAGCAGTAGGTAGCAGACAAGGCAACGACCAAGGCAGCAGTTTGGTGGACACGGAGACAGCAAAGGCCGTCACTGTGCTCTTGGGAACTCCGGCTGCACCCGCGCTTTCTCAGGGATTGGTTGGGTGGGCCGGGCATTCCCGGCGCCAACGGTTTATGCTTATGCCCATCATCCGCAGGTGATGGTCGTTCTGAATAGTTCCTTACATTTTAGGGGGTGAACTGTGACAACTCTGAATGTGAACGGTAAGCAGGTGAATGTCGATGTCGAAGACGACATGCCGCTGTTGTGGGTGTTGCGCGATGAACTGGGGCTGACCGGGACCAAGTACGGTTGCGGGATCGCCATGTGCGGCGCCTGCACGGTGCACGTGGACGGCCAGCCGGTGCGCTCCTGCGTGATGCCGGCCTCCGCGGTGGCCGGCAAGAAGATCACCACCATCGAGGCGCTGTCTCCGAACGGCTCCCACCCGGTGCAGAAAGCCTGGGTGCAGCTGCAGGTACCGCAATGCGGCTTCTGCCAGAGCGGCATGATCATGGCCGCCGCCGCGCTGCTCAGGGAAACGAAGAAGCCGACGGATGAGCAGATCGACGCGGCGATGACTAACATCTGCCGCTGCGGAACCTACGTCCGCGTGCGCGAAGCCATCCACCTCGCCGCCAAGTCCGCATAAAGGGAGACCGCCATGACACAAACCATCGAAATGGGTCGTCGCGAATTTCTGGTCAAGAGCGCCGCAGCGACCGGCGCCCTGGCAATCGGATTCAAACTGCCGGGCGCGGCTCGAGCAGCAGACGGCGCCACGCAGGTACCCGAAGTGACGCACTGGATCGTGATCCAGCCCGACGACACGGTTGTTATCCGCATCGCTCGCTCCGAACTGGGGCAGGGTACTTTCACCGGGCTCGCGCAACTGGTGGCCGAAGAACTGGAGTGCGACTGGAGCAAGGTGCGCCCCGAATACGCGGACGTGAACGAGCACGTCCGGCGCAATCGCATCTTCAAGGACATGTCCACCGGCGGCAGCCGCGGCATCCGCGACTCGCAGGAATACGTTCGCCAGGCTGGGGCATCTGCGCGCGAAATGCTGGTGGCGGCGGCCGCGCAGGAATGGGGCGTACCGGCCTCGGAGTGCAAGGCCGCGAAAAGCGTCATCAGCCATTCTTCCGGCAAGCGCACCACTTTCGGAAAGGTTGCGGCGGCCGCATCCAGGCTCGAGATCCCCAAGGAGCCCAAGCTCAAGGACCCAAAGGACTGGAAGCTGATCGGCACCTCGCCCGCGCGTTTCGATATCCCCGACAAGACCACCGGCAAGCAGATCTACGCAGCCGACGTGCGCCTGCCCGGCATGGTGTACGCCTCGCTGGTTCAGTGCCCGGTGTTCGGCGGCAAACTCAAGAGCTTCGACCAATCCAAGATCAAGGGCATGCGCGGGGTCAAGAGCGTAGTGCCCGGAGACGATTGGGTGGCGGTGGTCGCCGACAACTGGTGGCGGGCCAACCAGGCAGTCAAGGCGCTGCCCGTGGAGTGGGACGTGGGCGAGAACGGCAACGTTTCCAGTGCATCGATCATGCAGTTCCTGCGCACCGGCATCGAGGCAAAGGATGCGCCGGTTGCGCGCAAGGACGGCGACGCGGCCGGCGCACTTGCCGGTGCGGCGAAAGTCATCGAGGCCGAGTACTACGCGCCTTATCTCAACCACGCCACTATGGAGCCGCAAACCGCTGCCGCGCTGGTGACGGACGACCGCGTCGAAGTCTGGGTCGGCACTCAGAACGGTGAGGCCACTATCGCCGCGGCCTCGGAAACCGCGGGCATTCCGCTGGAAAACGTCTACGTGCACAAGATGCATGCCGGCGGCGGTTTCGGCCGGCGCGGGCCGCACCAGGAGTACACCAAGCAGGCGGTGAAGATCGCGCAGACCCTGCGCGGCACGCCGGTCCGGCTGCAGTGGTCGCGCGAGGAAGACATGCGCCAGGGACGCTATCGGCCAGTGGCGCTGGTGAAGTTGCGGGCCGGCCTCGACAAGGACGGCAACTGGACCGGCTGGCACGTCCGGCAGGCCGACCAGTCGATCATCATCACTGTGCGGCCGGCCATGATCAAGGACGGCGTCGATCCGATCAATACGCGCTGCTTCCAGGACAACCCTTACACGATCGCCAACTTCACCAACGAGTATGCAATGCGCAATACGCACGTGCCGCCGGGTTTCTGGCGGGCGGTGGCGCATACCAACAACCCGTTCTTCCGCGAATGCTTCATCGACGAACTGGCGCTGGCGGCAGGCAAGGACCCGTACCAGTTCCGCCGTCCGTATTTGCAGGGGAAGAAGGACCTGGGCGTGCTCGATGCTGTAGCGAAGGCAGCCGCCTGGGACAAGCCCGTGCCCAAGGGCGTTCACCGCGGCATCGCGGTGGTGGACTCCTATGGCAGCTTCACCGCGGCAGTGGTCGAGATTTCGGTGGAGGGTGGCAACGTGATCGACGTAAAGCGCGTGATCGTCGCCATCGACAGCGGGCACGTCGTCCATCCGGATGCGGTAAAGGCGCAGATGGAGGGCGCCGTCGTCTGGGGCCTGAGCGCCGTCATGCACGAGGAAATCACCATCGAGAACGGGCGCGTGGTGCAAAGCAACTTCGCCGACTACCCGGTACTGCGGCTGGCGGAGACGCCGCCAAAAGTCGAAACCATCATCATGCCCACCGGCGGCTTCTGGGGGGGCGTCGGCGAGCCGCCGATCGGAGGGGTGATCCCGGCGCTGTGCAATGCATTGTTCGCGGCCACCGGCAAGCGCGTGCGCTCGATGCCACTCAAGAATCACGGGTTCAGCTACAAAACCTGAACAACCGTGAATGGCGTGAATATCGTGAATGCGTGAATGTCGTAGAAGCGCTGAAATGCGGCCTTTAGACATTACGAAAAAAGGTATTCACGACATTCACGGCATTCTCGATATTCACTTCGCGAGTCGACGGCGCGCGCTCAGTGCGCTCGCCGTTGGCGCCTGCCTGCTGGTCGTCAGACCAGCGACGGCGACCCCCGACGAGCTCATCGTCGCGCTGCGCGAGACCTTCGGCGAACGTCCGATCCGGCCGGGCAAAGTGAAGCTCGATCTGCCACGGCTGGCGGAGAGCGGCAACGTGGTGCCGGTCACCGTCAGCGTGGACAGCCCGATGACCGAACGCGACTACGTGAAAAGCATTCACCTGTTCGCGGAGAAAAACAACCTGCCGAGGATCTTCGAAGTCCAACTCGGACCTTACAACGGCAAGGCGGTCGTGTCCTCGCGGGTGCGGCTTGCGATCACGCAGCAGGTTCTCGCGGTTGCAGTCCTCGGCGACGACACGCTGTGGTCGGCTGCCGCGGAGATTGAAGTGACCGTCTCGAGTTGCGGCTGATGAGCAGGATGGGCAAAGCGCGCGTGCGCGTGCCGGAGCGGGCGGCAAGGGGCGAGATCGTCGAGATCCGCACCATGGTCGACCACCCGCACGAGTCGGGGTTTCGCCACGACGACATGGGGCGCCCGATTCCGCGCCACATCGTCGAGTCTTTCACCTGCAGCTACAGCGGCAGGGAAATCTTTCGCGCAAGACTTCATCCCGCGGTGTCCACCAATCCGTACTTCATGTTCTATGCCGTGGCTACCGAAACCGGCGAACTGGTGTTCACCTGGACCGACGATCAGGGCGGGGTGGCAACGCAGACTGCGAAGATCGAAGTAACGTAACTGCCGTGAAAATGCTCGGACTTTTCGGGCATTTCAGTGCAGGCTAATGTCTGCGAAGCCGACGTTATGCCGGAACTACAATTCTGCTTCATGCGGACGATGTCCGCATATCCGTGACGGCGTGACGGAAAATAGACCGCGGAACTTGAGTGAGCATCAGCCGGCCGATGGCCGGCATCAGAAGCGTTGACGCAAAGGTCGCAAAGAAGGGCGAGAAAGGACGCAAAGGAAAACAGGAGCGGGTCAGAAAACAGGGACCGCTGACTGGTGTCCGAAAGAAACAGGGTTCCGGATGGAGCCAGCGGGCATCGTGGCGGACCTCCGCAAATTGCAGTTTGAATGCTTCCCCAAGGAGTTTGCCATGACGGTTCGCCTGAATGTCGCGGTTTGCCATTTCGGATCGCTTCTTTTGTTTTCAGCGCTTGCCGCAGGCGGCGTTCACGCAGCCGACAGCGGCGTCCAGCGAATGTACGTGCTCAACTGCGGCGAGTCGCGGACCAACGACGTATCGATGTGGTCGCCCGGTATCGATGTCGGCAAGTCCCGGGACTTCAGCGACAACTGCTACCTGATCCGGCACGGCAAGGACCTGATGCTCTGGGACACCGGAATGTCGGACGCAATCGCCAACAAACCGGAAGGCGTGACAGCGGCGGGCGGACTGCTGACATTATGGGTCAAACGTACGCTGGCTTCACAACTGCGCGAACTCGGAGTCGCCCCGACCGACATCACGCACATCGCCCTTTCGCATTTTCATTCGGATCACTGCGGAAACGCCAATCTGTTTACCGCCGCCAGGCTCTACATCCAGGCTGCAGAGTACGAGGCGGCATTCGGTCCGGAGCCGGACAAGTTCGGTTTCGCGCCAGCCAACTACGACAAACTGCGCGCCAATCCCGTGCTGAAACTCAACGGCGATCACGATGTCTTCGGCGACGGCTCGGTCGTGATCCTGTCGACGCCGGGCCACACTCCGGGGCATCAATCGCTGCTGGTGCGCCTGCCCAAGCGGGGTGCGGTGGTGCTGTCGGGCGACATGGTGCATTTCCAGGAGAACTGGACCAACAGGCGGGTCCCGGCCAGGAACTTCGACCGCGAGCAAAGCAAGCGCACGATGGAACGAATCGCCACCTTTCTAGCTGAAAACAACGCGCAACTCTGGATCAATCACGACAAGGCTCAAAGCGACGCGATTCCTCACGTGCCCGACTACGTCGAATAGGTCGCTGTCTTCCGGCCGGCCGATGGCCGGCATTAAAAGCGTTGACGCAAAAGGCGCAAGGAAGGGCAAGGATGAAGGCGGAAGTATGAAGGATGAAGGAGCGGCCAGAGGCGGGTGCCGAGTGCTGCGAAAAAACCGGCCGGCCAGAGGCCAGCACTAAGAGCGTTCAACGAAGACCGCAAAGGTACGCGAAGAAAAGCAACAAACCTGTAACAGAGAACACAGACAGGGAGCGCCCATTTGTAGCTAATCATCAGTTATCAGAAACGTCCTTAGCGTTTCCTTCATCCTTCATCCTTTGCCTCCGGCGTAACCTTGATCCGAGCTTCGCACGGCTAAAGGTTTAGCCTACGCCGCAACAAACACTCCGGGCGTGTTGTCGCCTTCATCTTTGCCCTTGCATTGCACCGATGGTTCTCGCACATCGGTTGCGCAAAAGTATTTTCTTCTGCCTGGATCTTCAATGTGTCGTCGTGCGGCGACATGAGACTATCGGCGCACGCGGGAACTTCGTCGAAAGGATTTTTGTCATATCGCCTGTTTACGATCTGCCGATGCCTGATTTCACCAACTTAATGAAAACCGTAGGAGCGGAATATGACGAAAAAAGAACTGCTGGAAGAATCAATTATAAAAATAACGAAACAGGCGGGCGTGGAGACGTCAGGCACGTTTCACCTCACGTCGGTGTCCCGGGACCACGGTGGCCTTTTCATCATGGAGGTTATGGGGCCCGAAAGAAAACGTCTCTGCGAGGAGGTCAAGCGCGCCGTAGCAGGTTTTCCGTCAGACACTGAATCGGGCTGCATCGTGTTGCTGCCGGACGTTGTAGACGAAATTATTCTCGCCGCGCAGTCCGAGGCGGCGGATTTCCTTCCCGCGTCGACCCGTACAGTGGCGGCGGAAACGCTGATGGACGTGCATCGCACGGGAGACGAAAACGTACCCCAAATGTGACGGATTTCCTGCAGCACCGATAAGGGTAGGCAGGAACGGAAAAGAATCGTGAACCGTTTCAGCGCCAACGATCCGGTCTTCGCGCGCAAGCATTCACGCGAGCGATCAAATCCCGTCAAATTCGTGTAACGGTGCTGGGAAAGAATGAACGACGACGGATTATGGTCGTGCGGATTCCTGGCTGTGCCCGGGTTGCGCAAGTTGCAGGTATTCAATCGAGGAGGTTCTAGTGATAAAGAAGATTGTTGGGAATTTTTTTCTGGTGCTCGCCGTCGCGACCGGCGCCGCTAACGCGGCGGACTGGGAAGTTCTTAACGCGCAGCCTGAGGAGGCCATGCTGCTGGACGAGAACAGCATTCATCACGACGGATCCGTTTGGAAAGCCTGGGCAGTGCAGAGCTACAAGAGGACCGAATACCTGGGCGAGCCGGTGTATCCGCACCGGTCGAGGGTCACGCTGTACGAGGTCGATTGCAAGATAGGGCAACTCGGCTACGCGGCCTGGAGCTTTCAATCGGGCGAGCTTGGTGGAGGAACCACCGTGTGGGCTGACACGGCACGAGGCGTGATGTACTTCCGGCCTGACGCCGACTCTTCGGAATCTGCATTACTTGAGCGAGTCTGCGGGGCCGCGCTGGCACACGACGGCGATCGCCTGGTGAGCGACTCGCGGCCCAACGCGGCTCAGGAATAGGACAGGCGCCGACGTGTTTCCCGAATTTGGAAGGTATTGCCCGTGAGATGACGGTAGTGTTCCACGGAGAGACACATTCGGCATCGCCTGACTGACCGGACCAAGGACGGGAAGATCGTCTTTCCGCCCGCGGTAGCGCCGGTCGCTTCACACGATGAAGTGCCGGTTTTTCATCCTTGTTATCGTTGTAAGCATCGAAAGGAGTTATAGATGAAGTTTTCAAAACTGATTGTTACTGCCGGATTTGCCATTGCCGCCAGCGGCGCGTTTGCCGAAACGGGCGTGAGCATTGCGGATCCCGGCTACGTAGCGAACGTTTATGGGCGCGCCAGCATTCCGGCAGTGAAGACCGCCGGCCCGCTGGTTATCCGTCCCGCGGATGTGAACGTCGCCGGCCGCGAGCCCGTGCATGGCACGACCTCGATGGTGGTGTCCACGAGGAAAGTCGACGTCAACGAGGTCTTCGGCCGCACATAAACCCGGAGTGCCGACAAACGAACGCCGCACGGTATTCATCCGTGCGGCGTTTTTCTTTCGGGAACGCGTGTCAAAGTGCCGGCCGGCACAAAAGCGTTAACGCAAAGGCCGCAAAGCTACGCAAAGGAAACCCGAAGTGGAAAACAGGATTGATTAGACTTTGCCCATCACCCATCACCCATCACCCATCACCCATCACCCATCACCCATCCCGGCACTTCCTCACACAAAACCCGGCGGTGCCACGAAAGGCTGGAACTCCTGTTCCAGAAACTTTGCGGCGGCGATGGTGGCGAGGTCGCCGTACTGCGGACCGACGATCTGCACCCCGACCGGCAGGCGCTGTTCGGTGAATCCGGCGGGCGCGACGCTCGAAGGCAACCAGGCCAGTCCCGGGTATCCGGCCCAGAACATTTGGGTCGTGGAAGGCTGGGGCTTGCCGTTGACCACGACCATCCGCTCCCAGCGTTCGCCTTTCTGGTTGTGCGGGAAAGCTGCGGTCGCGGCGGCTGGGCAGAGCAGCAGGTCCCATTCGCGGAAGAACTCCGCCCACTTGAGGCGCATCAGCTCCCGCTTCTCGTTCCAGCCGTGCCAGTCGCGATGCGACATGGTATTGGCGCGCATCATCCACGCCGGGTAGCTGTCGTCGCCGTGCGCAAACTTCGCCGCCAGCTCCTGCTGGCTCTTGAACTGTTCGTCGGTGAGCGCCGTCGAAGTCGCGCCCCGCACCAGATGGACGAAAGTCTTGTGGGCTTCCAGCAGGTCGATGTCCGGGCGCGCCGTGTCGCTGACGGTTGCACCGCTGTCCGCGAAGCATTTGGCCGCCGCCAGCACGGCCGCCTGCACCGACTGATCCACTTCCGCATTCTCGGCGTTGGCCAGCACTGCGATCTTCAGTTTCTTCACTGAAGGCTTGGGCTTGGCAAGCGCGATCTTCACGCCGCGCGACGCCATCTCGTCCGGCTGGCCGATGATCCCGAGCACGATTTCGAGATCGTCGGCGCTGCGAGCCAGTGGGCCGATCACCATCATGTCTCTCGTGGACAGGTTCGGCGGCAGGTTGTGTCCGTGAATCGGGCACAGCTCGAAAGTCGGTTTATGCCCGAACACGCCGCAGTAATGCGCCGGATTGCGGATCGAGGCGCCGATGTCGCTGCCCAGTTCGAGTCCGGTCAGCCCGGCGGCGAGGGCGGCGCCGGCGCCACCGGAAGAGCCGCCCGGAATACGCGTGACGTCCCAGGGGTTGCCGGTGGTGCCGTAAACCGGATTGAAGGTTTGCCAGTCGGCGAGCATTACCGGCACATTGGTCTTGCCGAATATGACGGCGCCGGCACCCATCAGTCGATGGACGGAAAGCGCATGGCGCGTGGCGATGTTGCCCTTCATGTCGGCGCGGCCCCAGGTGGTGGGCAACCCCTCGACGTCGAAAGATTCCTTGACCGTCATCGGCACGCCGTGCAGCGGACCCCACCAGTCCTTCTTTGCGGCAGCGCGGTCGGCTTTGCGTGCCCGCTCGCGGGCGCGCTTGTCGTCGAGCACGACCACCGCGTTGATCTTGGGATTCAGGCGCGCGACTCGTTTCAGATACAGATCGAGCAGCTCGACGCAGCCGATTTTCCTGCGGCGGATCAGCGAAGCGAGTTTTTTCGCGGACGCGAATGCGACTTCATCCGTCATTTCGGAGCCTCCTTATTTTTTGATTATCGTGTTGCCGTTGCGGTTGAACGGCAGCAACAGCGGACCATACGGCGTGCCCGCTTCGAGCGAGCCGACCAGACTGTAAGCGGCCTTGTTTCCGCGCAGCAAATTGAAAACCGCGAGACCAAAGGAGCGCGGCGAGAACGACAGCGGCACGTCCACGGCAACGGACTGGCCGGGCGCAATCTTCGCCGAATTCGCGAGACTGGTATTGGCGACTTTGTTAGCGCCGAGCGCGAGTTCGATGCTGAGCTTGGACAGATTGAGCACAAATGGGTTGGTGTTCTTCACTTGCAACTTTGCGGTGGCAATGGTTTCGTCCATCCCGAGTTTGGCGATCTCGAAAGAGGCAAGCTCGACCTCCGGCGCGGCCGGAACCGGCAGATCGCCGGATTTCGATAGCGGCAGCGTCAGCCTTCCCACCACCGGCGCATCGACGCCCAGGGTCAGATCGGCCTGGTAGGGCACGACCGATCCCGGCTTCACACCTTTGAGGGTCCTGACCAGCGAAGCAAAGGTGATCCTGGCAGGAAGCTGGATTACGCTGGTGCCCCGTGCCTGCACGGCGCCGGAAGGCTTGATGGTTCCCTGCAGAAGGCTGGTGCCGCCGCTGCCCACGTTGTAAGCGAGGTCCAGCAGCGGCAGGTCCACCGCATAGGGATTGGCGACCTCCACGTTGAAGACGAGGTCGATCCTCTCCAGAGACAGATTCTTCATTTCGGTGCCGATAATGCGTGCCGTCGGCTTGGCGCTGGATTCAAGGATGCCTTCGATGGTCTGGCAACCGCTGAGGAAAGAGGCGCCGATCAGGGCAACAGCGGCAAGGCGATGACTGGCGAGGGTGCGCATGGGCTGTTTGGATATGAAAGTCCGGCAATGCTAACGGAAAACGGTGAGAGGCGAGAAGCGAGAGGAAAAGAGGAAAGACAATACCCGAAGGCACCGTTCCGCCTTTCGGCTCTTACCTTGAGGAGTTCATGGCTTCCAGATTTTCGCGGCCCGCGAGCGGCGAATTGCAGCGTCATGCGTGGCGAGCGGCATCGCGTGCGCGCGAGCGGTTGCGACTATGAGCCTGTCGGCCGGATCGCCGTGAAACGAGGCCGGCAGCGACCAGTCGCATTATCTGGCCTGAGCTCTCGTTTCGACCGTAAAAACCACGCGCACAAGGCACGGCGGCTCGCGCCGATCGCGGCGCTGGCGGTGATCCTTCTCGGCATCCTCATGCCGGTTCTTTACGCAAAATTCGACGCCTGAGCACCTCGCTGCGTCGTTGACGAACAGTCGGGTGGGAAGGGTTCGCCCGATTCCGCGCCTCAGCGCGGAATGTCTCCGGCCAGCGTGATCCGGTGCATGACGCGCCGGTAGCCATGGTAGTCGTTCACCGGATTGTGCTGTGTGCAGCGGTTGTCCCATAACGCGATCGATCCCGGCCGCCAGGCGAAACGACAGGTGAATTCCGGGCGCACCTGGTGACGGAACAGGTAATCGAGCAGCGGCCGGCTCTCCTCTTCGGTCATGCCCGCGAACCGCACCGTGTGGCCGGCATTCACGTAGAGCACGGTGCGACCGGTCTCGGGGTGCGTGCGCGCCACCGGATGTTCCGCGGTGAATTCCGCCGCCGGCTTGCCCTCTTCCCGAATGCGGTCTTCGCGGGTTTTCGAGGCATCCGCTTTTGCCGATGTGTTGACTGCCTTGAGTCCACGCAGCATGCGGCGCATGCCTTCGGATAACGCATCCCATGCCAGGTACATGTTGGCGAACAACGTGTCGCCGCCGTGGGGCGGCGTTTCCCGCGCGAGCAGCATCGAGGCCATCGGCGGCGTGTCGAGATAGGCTGTGTCCGAGTGCCAGATGCCGCCGAAATTGATGCGCTCGTGCTCCAGTTTCTTGACTTCGATGATCTTCGGGAATCCGTCGATGCCCTTGAGCAGCGGGTAGTCGGCTGGCGTTCCGAAATTTTGCGCGAACGACAGATACTGCCCGGGGGTGAGCGGCTGATCGCGGAAGAACAGCACCAGGTTTTCCAGCCACGCCTGGCGAAGTTCCGCCACCAATCCGGCAGAAAGCGGTTTCGAGAGATCCACGCCGTCGACTTCTGCGCCGAGCGCGCCGGCCACCCGCCTGACTGTGATCATTGCAGGAACTTCGTGAGCACCTGTCCGGGACCGGATTCGAGCGGCAGGTAATCCCGCCCATCGTGAATCTGTATGCCGTTCACCCAGACGCCGTGAACGCCTTCCGGATGGCGGAGCATGCGTGCGCCGCCCGCGGGCAGGTCCTTCCGGCGTACTAGCGCGGACTGTCCCACTTTAGCCGGATCGAACAGCAACAGATCCGCCCACGCGCCCGCGGCGATGCGGCCGCGATCCGGGATGCGGT
>Ga0137409_10000084_pt1 | contig 38171 bp, 31 predicted proteins | sample CZODoug1_16funga_FD_122059 | JGI IMG/M metagenome (GOLD analysis project Ga0137409, IMG submission 122059) | Vadose zone soil fungal communities from Angelo Coast Range Reserve, California, USA - CZODoug1_16fungal (Hybrid Assembly) | ecosystem: Environmental > Terrestrial > Soil > Vadose zone... | reverse complement strand
TGGACTTCGCCCGACATCAGCACTTTTGATATTGAGCGCGTTGAAGTGTTGCGCGGGCCGCAGGGTACGCTGTTTGGATCTGGCGCGCTCGGAGGCGCGGTGCGTATCATCACGAATAAGCCTGATGCGACCACCTTTCACGCGAAAATCGAAGTGGGAGGCGCTACCACCGATGGTGGCGCAGGCAGCGATAGTTTTAAGGCTATGGTCAATGCGCCCTTAATCGAAGACAAGCTAGCTCTGCGTTTCATCGCCTTCCGCACCCATGACGGCGGCTATGTCGATAACGTGATTCGAAACCAACGCAATGTCGATGGCGGCACGAGCGAAGGTGGCCGAGCAATGTTCGAGTATACGCCTACCGATGCATTGAAATTGCGTGCCACTGTGCTGAACGAAAGAGATTCCCTTGACGATAGCAGTAAAGCCTTTTCATTCAGCAGTGAGGGTCCGACAAATCAGTGGAACGGCATCATCCCAGAAAGCTCTCTTTCGAAACTAAGTATCTATAACTTTACAGCGGAGTACGACGCAGGATTCGCGACATTGACATCGGTTTCGACCTACGGAACGAGAAAAAGCTATCTCGCTACGGATCTAGTCAGGCTCTTCACCGCCACTCCGGATCCGAACAACGATCACTTTTACATCACTCATGACACGAATAAGTTTGCTCAGGAGGTGCGGCTATCGTCCAACGGTCAGGCGAACCTTGAATGGACGATTGGCAGTTTTTATCTGCGTACCCACCAAAATCTAAATCAGATTTGGTTATTAGGCGCCGAGGATTTGGAGACCTTGTTTATTCCTACTACAACCCGTGAAGCGGCGGTCTTCGGTGAAGCGACCTACCACATTACCTCTAAGCTAAGCGTTACCGCGGGCGCCAGGTGGTTTAACAACGACGAAGGGCAATCGAGCTTCTATGCGCCAGGTTCAGTCTTTCAAGGGTCCCTTCCACTAACCGAAATCCACTCAAGTGCTACGACACCCAAATTGTCGGCCTCATATTATCCAAAGGGAAACGTTCATCTATACCTCACGGCAGCCAAGGGTTATCGTGTCGGTCAAGTCAATTTTAATGCCGGCGTCTCACCTGTAGTACCACCTGGTGTTAACCCCGACTCGCTTTGGAACTACGAGGTTGGCATCAAGGCGAATTGGTTTGATAATCGCCTTCAAACCAATGTTTCGGCCTACCATATAGATTGGAGCAATATTCAGCTAACACGACAAGTTGGGCCTTATGTATACCTCGACAATGCGGGCAAAGCCAAAAGTAACGGCGTGGAGGCGGAATTTATAGCGCGCCCGGTACAGGCAATAAGTCTCGGTTCAGCCATCACTTTTAATGACGCTGTGCTGACATCGGTTTTGCCAGGAGTAGCGCTTACTCCAGGCTCGATATTGCCGGGATCGCCCCGATGGAGCGCGTCAAATTATGCGCAAGCGACGACCCATTTTAAGGACGATGTTAGTGGGTATATCCGGTTGAGCCACCAATATGTATCGAAAGTCTACGGTTATATTATCAATTCACCGCTCGTCGCGAGCGATCCCTATAACAAATTGGATCTGCGTGCCGGGGTTATTCACGGCCACTATGAGCTTGTTGCCTATGTCGATAACCTGACGAACAATGATGCGGCGATCTACCGTCCGGCACTTCCCCCTATTGACTATGCCTATAGGTTGCGGCCGCGCACGGTGGGTTTGACACTCAGAGCATCCTTCTAGCGGTGAGCTGCTTCAATGAAAGATGATGTCGTGGCGCAATTTGGCGCCGCCCACGAATTCGAACCGGATCGTCTCTCTCAGTTCCTCGACCGATAGGTGTCCCGCCAATTCGACGTAGTACCGATCCATCGCCTCGAGCGTCATCGTGCCGATGGACTACGGATCTACGGATTTTAGGATGAAGTGAGCGATCGAAGTACGGGTGTAGGCGTTTGCAAGCGCAAGGCTAAACCATGGTGCGTAGCGGCTACCGATGGCAAGGCGATGGGGAGTTATTTAAGTGCCCGCGGCGGCGAGAGTGCTCCATGGCAGGAGAGATTCCAAGTGATCGGCGCTGGCGGCCTTTGGGAGTTCGGCGAGGAGCCGCGAGAGGTAGGCATGTGGCTCGATGCCATTCTCGCGGGAACGGAATGAGGTGGATCAGCTACCGCTTACGATGATGGGGCTTGGTCAAGACTTCCGGCGCCAATATCGCAGAGAGGGTGGCCGGCGGCAGCAATCTGCGCTCGAGCACGAGTTCCGCCACGCCACGACCGGTACGATGTGCCTCCACTGCCAGAGCGGTCGCCTTCTCATAACCGATGTAGGGATTGAGCGCGGTAATCAGACCTATTGAGTTCTCGACCGATGACCGGAGTCGCTCGGCATTGGCCGTCACACCTCTCACACAGCGCTCTTCCAGCGTGAGACAGGCCGCCCGGAGGTGATTAATACTCTTGAACAAGCTGTGGGCGATGATTGGCTCGAACGCGTTCAACTGCAGTTGTCCTGCCTCCGCCGCCATCGTCACCGTTAGGTCGTTGCCGATCACCTCAAAGGCGACTTGATTGACGACCTCGGGAATGACTGGGTTGACCTTTCCGGGCATGATCGACGAGCCGGCCTGAACCGCCGGCAGATTGATTTCGTTGAATCCGGCGCGCGGCCCGCTCGAGAGCAGGCGCAGATCATTGCAGATCTTGGAGAGCTTGACCGCCACTCGCTTCAAAACTCCCGAAAGTTGCACAAAGGCACCGCAATCCTGCGTGGCTTCGATGAGGTCAGGTGCCGTGAGAAGCGCGATCCCGGTGATCGCCTTGAGATGCTTGCAGACTAGCGCAGCGTAGTCGGGATGGGATGCTATTCCCGTCCCGATCGCGGTGCCGCCCATGTTGATCTCCGACACGAGCAGGATTGCTTCACGCAGGCGGTCCTGGTCTTCACCGACCATGACGGCGTAGGTCCGAAACTCCTGCCCCAGTGTCATGGGTACGGCGTCTTGCAGCTGGGTCCGCCCCATTTTCAAAATGTCTTTGAACTCGTCCGCCTTTGCAGCGAATGCGGAGCGTAATACCGACATCGCATCGATGAGACGGTTGACACCATGAATCGTCGCGATTTTCAAAGCGGTCGGATACACGTCGTTGGTGCTCTGGCTCATGTTGACGTGTTCGTTCGGATGGAGCTTATGATATTCGCCACGCTTGGCGCCGAGGATTTCCAACGCACGATTCGCGATGACCTCGTTCGCGTTCATATTAGTCGACGTGCCCGCGCCCCCCTGGATTACGTCGACGACGAACTGATCGTGCAACTCTCCCGACCGGATCGCTTCGCAGGCGGCGATTATTGCGGTGGCCCGCTCCTCTTCCAGTAACTCCAGGTCGCGGTTGGCCAGGGCTGCCGCTTGCTTTATGGCCGCCAGTGCCCTCACCAGCTCCGGATAGCTGCTGATTCTGATCCCGGAAATTGGGAAGTTCTCGACAGCACGCAGAGTGTGTATACCGTAGTAGGCATGTTCCGGCACGGCGAGCTCGCCGAGCAGGTCGTGCTCGGTGCGAGGGAGATCGGTCACTGATACATCCTTCATATTTTCAGACCCGATGCAGATGATCCACGCGTCGTTGAAAACGAGGGCGGCCGCATGGCGCGCGACATCCGTTCTTGCTCCCCATTTGCTCAGCTATTCCTCCGACTCCTTCCTCGGTCGCGTCGCAAGCTTTGCGCAGACCCAGGCTGGAGCACCCGAAATGCGCGTGACGCGCACGAACGAGAATGCAATGGCGGAAGGCGTCAAATGCATGGCTCCACGAGGAGCACGGGCTCGCTTGGCTCCCGCGCAGCCTCGTCGCTCGCAAGCTGCAAAGTAATTCACTGGTACAAAGCGGGTTTGAGATTTCCCTTGAGATTCGCCTCTGTCGGGCAGCGCACCGAACCCGGCGTGTCGCCGAGGACGTGTGGGAAATCGCCGGCACGCTCGTCGCCCGAAGGTATGCCAAATCCGAATAAAGCTCACTAACACCGCCACGCCGCAAGACGCCTATAACTCTTGCTTACGAGGTGTCAGTACGAAGGCACCCCGCTCGCGATCCTTCTCGACCTCATCGCCCCGAAAGACAGATCCATTCATCGTGATGTAGATCCCCGGTGAGGCCGTCTGCGCGATTGCAAACGCCATGCCCAGGTTGAATGCCGCATCGCTTTCACTGAATCGGGCCGGCGCCAGCGCGCCGGTGAGCACAATCGTCTTATCGGGAATCACGGACAACGCACGAGCGGTGAGGGTCATGGTGTCGGTACCATGAGTGATGACGATGCGGGAGTTGCTGGCCCGACTGACGTGCTCGACGACTCGCGCTCGATCTTCCTCGGTGAGATCGAGGCTGTCCTTACGCAGCACTTCTTCAACTTGATGACCATGAGTGACGCGCGCTACGGCGAGCAACTTCGTGACTGTGGACTCGGCGATTTGATACTGGCTCACCGCATCGAAGTATAGCTTGTCTATGGTACCGCCCGTGGTGAGCACGAGGATACTTTTGGACTCATTCACGGGCTAATCTCGCTCTCAATTGACGGTCGACGCGTCGCTATTGGTGGGGGGGGCGGCGTCAAGTCGGACGGAAGCGGATCGCCCCAGATGTAATGGCCGAACCATAGCTCGTTCTCCTGCGTGACAGCTCGCTGCTGTTCTGGTTTGTCTATTCGCGCGCTCGCGAATGTCCATCTGCACTGTCTTCAACTCTTTGGAAGTGAGGTTGTACTGTCGTGACGAAGACCGTCGATTCGCTCCTTTATTTAAACAAAAAACTACCTGCAGCCGAGGGAGTACGCTGCAGACAGATGAGGGTAGAGGACATTGATGCGCGCAGGCGTGCTTCAGACGCGATCCTTGTCCCGAAACTCTAATGGCGCGATACCAGCACCTGCGACATAAGAGCGATTTCTTGAGAGTTGGTTTGGTTACCCTAATGTGCAAAATATTCGTCGACACCCGCAGCATGCGCAAATAAACCTCCTGAGTGATGTCCGGGACGGTAAACCTCGGCTCGACCCAGTTACTACTCTATATAAAGAGCGAATTGAGGCGGATTGGTAACCCCCGCGGGGAAAATAAAGTTCGGGCTTCAGCCGAAGGCGGAAATCAGCTGCGAGCAATCGCCGTGGAGGGGGTTCTTCCGAAGAAGGAAAGGCCGCGCAACAGAATTCTCTCGCGAATGCCCCTAGCAGAGTCTTGTTATGAATTTATTTTTGTTTGGGGGGTTACCAATCGCCGACAAAACGCTCTTCTGTCCCATGAGGTCGTCGCAATGTGTGACGGCGACCCTAACAGGCCCTCTTCAAGGGCGGGGGATGTCTTATGCGTCTGAATGTCGCCGCAGTGTGTCTATCACTCTGTCTGATCGGAGTCTCTTCAGCGGATGATGGGGTTGATCAAGGAAGAAGTTCGACAGGTCTTCCCGCAGAGAGTGAGGCTTCTAATAGCCCAGTGACGGGTCTTGAAGAAATCACCGTCACCGCCACCAAGCGCCGGGAAAACTTACAAGATGTTCCGTTTGGAATATCCGCGCTGAGCACGAAGGATTTGGAGCGATCGGGGGCCGAGAGTGAGCAGGATTATCTGGCGACAGTTCCCGGTGTCAACTATACGGACGCTGGGCGCGGACGCAGTTTGCTTACTTTCCGGGGTATTTCCACGGTCGGGCTCCCTGGTAACTTGCAACAGACGGTGGAAATTTATGTCGATGAGTTTCCACTGACAGATCGATTTAGTGCGTGGACTTCGCCCGACATCAGCACTTTTGATATTGAGCGCGTTGAAGTGTTGCGCGGGCCGCAGGGTACGCTGTTTGGATCCGGCGCGATCGGAGGCGCGCTGCGTCTCATCACGAGCCAGCCTGATGCGACCGCCTTTCACGCTAAAGTCGAAGTGGGAGGCGCCACCACCAATGGCGCAGGCAGCGATGAGTTTAAGGCTATGGTCAATATACCCTTAATCGACGACCAACTAGCTTTACGTGTCGTCGGCTTCCGCACCGATCAAGGCGGCTGGGTCGATAACGTGCGTCGAAACCAACACGATGTCAATGGCGGCTATGACGAAGGTGGCCGAGCAATATTGCAGTATACGCCTACCGATGCACTCAAATTGCGTGCCACTGTGTTGAACGAAAGAGATTCCCTCGACGATAGCGGTAAAACCTTTGCATACAGCAATGAGGGCCCGCCAAATCAGTGGGATGGCGTCATCCCAGAAAGCTCTCTTTCGAAACTCAGTATCTATAACTTTACAGGCGAGTACGACGCAGGATTCGCAACAGTGACATCGATTTCGACCTACGAGCAAAGAAAAAGTTATCTCGCTACGGATTTTACCAGGCCACCCCCCGCGGGGATCGTTCTAGACCCGAACACCGACAGCTTTTACATAACTCATGACTCAACTAAATCGTCTCAGGAGCTGCGGCTCTCGTCCAACGGTCATACGAACCTTGAATGGACGATCGGCGGTTTTTTCCTGCATACCCACCAAGAGCTAAATCAGATTTGGTATTACGGCAATTTTGATTTGGAGACCTTGTATATCCCTACTACAACCCGTGAAGGGGCAGGCTTCGGCGAAGCGACCTACCATATCACCCCTAAGGTAAGCGTTACCGCAGGCGCCAGGTGGTTTGACAACACCTTCGAGCAGGGGACCGAGTATACGCCAGGTTCATTCTACCAGGGGGCCCATGCGCCAGTCACAATCCACTCGAGAGCTACGACGCCCAAATTCTCAGCCTCCTATCATCCAACGGAAAACGTTAATCTATACGTCACGGCATCCAAGGGTTATCGTGTGGGTCAAGTCAATTTTAATGCCGGCGTCAACCCCGTGGTACCAAATGGTTTTGGCCCCGACTCGCTGTGGAACTACGAGGTTGGCATCAAAGCGAATTGGTTTGACAATCGCCTTATAACCAATGTCTCGGCCTACCATATTGATTGGACCAATATTCAGCTTGGACGATCAGTTGGTATTTACTACTACACCGACAATGGGGGCAAAGCCAAAAGTAACGGCGTGGAGGCGGAATTTGTAGCGCAACCGATAGAGGCAATAAATCTCGGTTCATCCATCACTTTTACTGACGCTACTTTGACATCGGTTTTGCCAGGGACAGGGCTTACGCCAGGCGCGATATTGCCGGGATCGTCCCGATGGAGCGCGTCAAATTATGCGCAAGCGACGGCCCGTTTTGGGGACGATGTTAGCGGCTATATCCGGTTGAGCCATCAATATGTAGGGAAGGTCTACGATTATATTGTCAATACACCGACGGTCGAGACCGATACCTATAACAAATTTGATCTGCGTGCCGGGATCAGTCACGGCCGCTATGAGTTTGTTGCCTATGTCGATAACCTGACGAACAATGATGCGGCGGTCACCCGTCCGAAATTTCCCCCTTATAACTATGCCTATAGGTTGCGGCCGCGCACGGTGGGTGTGACATTTAGAGCATCTTACTAGCGCTGAGCTGCTTCAATGAAAGATGATGTCATCTTTCAACAATTTCCGCGGGTTGCGAGATGGATGCGGACAGCGCGGTAGCTCAATGGGGCGGAAAATCGCCCCATATTGTCTTTGACGATGGCGTGGATCTCGATCGGGCGAGTGATTGTATCGCGAAGTTTCTGCTTCTGAATCAAGGTCGGGCGGACACTACTGTTGGGATATATAAATGAAAGGACACACGCTCTTCGCTCTGCTCTATGCAGTGTCCGCGTGCTTAACCGAAACGCGCACCTATTCTCTCGAGGCGCAGGTTGCCGATAGCTACGCACGTTGTAACGCACTGGCGACTATGGACTTCTCTCGGATACCGGATGCGGTAACACAGGTCCTAAAAACTCATATAGAACAGCGCGTCGATGATGTCCCGGAGTATTGCGAAGTCAGTGGGTACGTAACGCCGAGCATTCGATTTCTCCTTCGACTTCCAAGTGATGGTTGGAACGGGAAGTTTATCGAGCTCGGATGTGGGGGCAGCTGCGGGACAACAGAGCACATAACGAAATGTGCTGACCCACTTCGTCGGGGATACGCCTGCATTGTCTCCGATGGCGGCCACAGCTCAAACGGGGGAGATATGAAGTGGGCCTACAACAGCCCGCAAGCGGTGGTCGACTATGTGGTCCGAGCCAGTCATGTGACGGCGCTCGCGGGCAAAGTGCTCGCCGAACGCTACTACGGCACGCCCCCGAAAAAGTCGTACTTCATGGGATGTTCTGCCGGCGGTCTGCAGGCCCTGTCCGAGGTGCAGCGATTTCCATGGGATTTTGATGGAATCATCGCCGGGAATCCGAGCATGAGCGTTAGCCAAGACTGGATGAACCATCTCTGGACGAAGCGCACGATGGTTGACGAACGCGGCGAACGCATTTTGTCGCAACGAGATATTGAGAGCCTTCACAAGGCAGTTGTGACGAAATGCGATTTGAACGACGGGATCAAGGATGGCCTAATCGGTGATCCGCGGGGCTGCTCGTTTGACCCGGAGGAGTTGTCTTGTGCAAAACATAAGGCAGACGGTTGTTTTTCATCATCGCAGGTCGATGCCGTCCGCAGGATGTATGCCGGCCCGACTACCAAGAACGGTACCCCGATAGGCATTCCATTTGCTTTTAAGGGGTCGGAACTAACTTGGGAATCAACTTGGATTGGCTCGACAAGTAATCCAGTAGGAGAGGATTCTTACCTTTCGGAATGGTTTCGCTACTACCTTTTTCAACCGAACCCTGGTCCTTCTTGGACAACAAAGGACTTTGATTTGGACCGCGACTACCAGCGCTTCGGTGTCGCAGAGCTGACAGAGCCGCTCAATGCGGATTTGCGCCGATTTAGGAATAGACAAGGGAAATTGCTCATGTATTCCGGATGGAATGACACGGCCGCGAGTGTTGGGCGCACTGTCGACTATTACGAAAACGCGGAGAAACTCCTGGGAGGACGAGCAGCCACTCAGAATTTCTTTCGCCTATTTGTCGTCCCTGGAATGAATCATTGCAGAGGCGGCGAAGGGCCTTTCGCAATCGACTATTTGAGTTATCTTGAAAACTGGGTAGAAAAGGATAAAGCGCCTGACGAACTAGTCGGATCACATATCACGTTCGGTGATCTATGGGACAAAGCCTTGCAGGGCGATCAGGTCGCTAAGCGACAACTCGAGAAATTACAACAGTTTCCGTTGGATCCGGCAATTGTGCAGTTCTCTCGGCCAGTTTACCCGTACCCAATTCAGACTAAGTATCGCGGTCGCGGCGATCCCAAAGATATAGCAAACTTCTCGCCGGTGGCGCCTTGATTAGCGCGGAGGGTGGTCCGCAGCGGAATGGCAGTTGCCATACCCGAATTTCCTCCGTCCTTGCGCGACGGTTGCATGGCTTCGCTGGGCAGAACAATCATCTGCACGAGATCTTTCATATCGCCCCCGTTAGCCATAGCCGCGGGCAATGATACCTGTAAATCGTCCATCGGTTGGCGCTCTTCTCCTCGGATTGATTCCGTTTGCCGGGATGTGTTTCTCAGTCTCGTTCTGGGATCGAATTGAGCCGATGGTTATTGGTCTCCCGTTTAATATGTTTTGGCTCATTTCCTGGATTGTCCTGAGCACATTATGCCTGTGGGCGGCGTACCGCATCGAAACGAGGCGTAGGGAAGGTTTACCACCATGAGTCCTGGTGCCGTTTCCATGGTCACGATCGTCACGATCGTCGCGGTGGGTGCAACGATTGGCATGGTGGCCGGGGCTCGAAGGAAAATGGACCTCGAGCAATGGACCGTTGGCGGTCGTGGCTTTGGCACCGTGTTGATGTTCCTGCTCATGGCCGGGGAGACATACACCACGTTTGCATTTTTAGGTGCGAGCGGCTGGGCTTATTCTCGCGGAGGCCCGACTCTCTACGTTTTTGCTTATATAACGTTGGCCTACGTTATCTCGTTCTTTTTGTTGCCGCCGCTCTGGGAGGTGGGCCGCAAGTACGGGCTACAGACCCAGGCCGACTTCTTCGGCCGTCGCTACGGCAACAAATATCTGGCCGGATTGGTGTGCGTCGTTGGGATCGCCTCCTTTATTCCCTATTTGCAGCTACAGATCACCGGGCTGGGTATTATTGTCTCGACCGCCAGCTTCAATGCCATCGGTCGTATTCCAGCCATGGCGATCTCCGTGATTCTGCTTGTCGGGTTTGTATTGGCCAGCGGCGTTCGAGCGGTGGCTTGGGTCAGTGTTCTAAAGGATGTGTTGATAGTCTTCACAGCTCTGGTCATCGGCTTTGGGGTTCCTTATATTTACTTCGGCGGCATCGGTCCAATGTTTGTCACGTTGGCGCACGCTCGGCCGGCGCACCTCACCATGCCGGGTGCCACTACCAATCTGGGGCATACATGGTACATCTCGACAGTGCTCATGACCTCGATGGGTTATTTCATGTGGCCGCATGCTTTTGGGGCGACTTTCACGGCCAAAAGTGGCGACACCTTGCGACGCAACGCCGTAGTGATGCCACTTTATACGCTGACGCTCGCCTTGATATTTTTCGCTGGGTTTGCGGCTGTCCTGGTAGTGCCTGGATTGGCCAATGGCGATTTCGCACTTCTAACCGTTGTCCGCAAGAGCTTTTCGCCGTGGTTTCTCGGCGTGGTCGGGGGCGCCGGCGCTTTGACCGCCATGGTACCCGCGGCCATTTTCATTCTGACTGCGGCCACCCTTTTTGCAAAGAATCTTTACCGCCCCCTCTTCGCGCCGGCAATGTCGGACGACCAGGTCGAACTCCTTGCACGAATCATGGTGGTTGTTCTCGGGCTCATCAGCTTGTGTTTGGCCATTTACAGTTCTACAACTCTGGTGTCCCTTCTTTTGACGGGCTATGCTGGCGTGACGCAGTTTTTCCCGGGCGTGGTGCTGGGTCTTTATTGGAAACGCGTCACCATGAGGGCGGTTTTTACCGGCCTAATTGTCGGAATCGGCATGGCCCTGTTTCTCATGCTCAGCAATCGTGACCCGTCATTCGGCTGGAGTGCCGGATTCCTTGCTCTGTGCCTCAACTTTATAGTTACGGTGTTCCTGAGCCTGTTAAGGCCGCGAAACGCAAGAGGTTCAACATGAAACTGCTGGAAACAATCCGAGCGGATCAGGAGGCTCTTGGAGCCCTGCGACGCGACATCCATGCTCACCCGGAGCTCGCCTTTCAAGAGCAACGCACGTCCGATTTGATTGCAAGAGTCTTGACCGAATGGGGTATTCCAATCCACAGAGGGCTTGGAATAACCGGGGTTGTCGGCATCCTAAAGAATGGTAGCAGCTCGCGCGCGGTCGGCCTCCGCGCTGACATCGATGCATTGCCCATGACAGAGCACAATGCTTTCGCGCACGCCAGCGTATATCCAGGGAAGATGCATGCCTGCGGCCACGACGGTCACACGACCATGCTGCTTGCTGCCGCCAAGCACTTGGTTCGTCATCGTGATTTTGATGGCACAGTTTATTTGATATTTCAGCCCGCTGAAGAAGGTGGGGGCGGTGCACGCGAAATGATCAAGGATGGATTATTTGAGCGTTTCCCGATGGAGGCGATATTTGGTACGCATAATTGGCCGGGACTCGAGGTGGGGCAGTTTGCCATCAAGTCGGGACCGGTTTTTGCATCTGGAAACAAGTTCAAAATTATCATTCGCGGCAAGGGCGCGCACGCAGCGATGCCGCACAACGGCATCGATCCTGTGCAGGTCGCGCTACAAATGGTGCAGTCATTTCAGAGCATCATCACACGTAACAAACGCCCGATCGATCCGGCATTGATCTCGGTCACGATGATCCACGCAGGAGAAGCCACTAACGTCATTCCTGAGTCTTGCGAGATTCAAGGCACAGTGAGGACTTTTACGCTGGAAGTGCTGGATATGATTGAACGGCGCATGCGGACGATCGCTGAGGCGACGTGCCAGGCCTTTGACGCTGGCTGCGAATTTGAATTCAATCGCTACTACCCTCCGACCATCAATCATCCGAAGGAAACGGCGTTTGCTCGTAAGGTCCTGGTTACCTTGGTGGGCGAGAACAACGTGCTGGAATTCGAGCCCACCATGGGGTCCGAGGATTTCAGCTTCTACCTATTGGAGAAACCGGGGTGTTATTTTCTGATCGGTAACGGTGATGGTAGTCACCGTGTCAGCGACCACGGGGCGGGACCGTGCATGCTGCACAACCCCAGCTATGACTTCAATGATGAACTGATTCCCATCGGAGGGTCGATGTGGGTTCGGTTGGTTGAAGAGTGGCTAAAGGTCTCTGGCTAAATTTCTCACATTACGGTTACCGTCCTTCCGTGGAGGCGATGGAATATTCCCCCGCAATCAAACCCGTGCACTCGGGCGGCCAGCCACTGCGTCGCGCCAACGTTTGAGGTTGATGGCACCATCCGGTATGTACCATGCATTCTCTCAATGATGATGCTAAGCGGCCTCTATGAGGAGTCCGGTCGATGGGCTTACACAACCGGATTACCGGCAAAGACCGGGGTCGGCGGTGGAATGGTGGCCATCGTGCCAGGTACCTTGGCCATAGCGGCGTTTTTCCCACGTCTGAACCAGGCGGGAAACAGCATCCGTGCGATGGAGGTGGTTCGGCACGTGGCTCAGCGGCTGCGGATTAACGTCTTCGACGCGACTGGTATGCATGCGGGCGAATGCTAGCGTCAATCTTGGCGGCCACCTGCGCGACTCTACTCCTGCGACGGTAAGCGATCGAGTCACTACGTGTAGACAAGCTAAATTGGAGAGGGTAAGTGAATCGGGATGTAAGAATGTCAATCTCCTTCCACAATGGGAAGCGTAACAGGTTGCTTGCGCGTCCCGCCGAGCGACACTCCTCAACGCAAACGTGAAACGCCGAAAGACACTCGAGCAGGCCGTATTCGATGCAGTCGAACGGGAGCAAAAGCGGTTTGCAAGCGAGCTTCACGACGGCGTCTGCCAGGAGCTCGCGGGTGTCGCGATGATGCTCGATGTGATACTCCCTCGCGTCGGCTCAGATGTTGCAGCGGAGATCAGATCCGTCTCCGAGCACATCCGGCGGGTGACCCTCGACGCTCGAAAATTGGCGCTAGGGCTCGCTCCGATCGCCGTTGAGCGCGCTGGATTGGCGGGCGCTCTGGCGCTGCTTAAACTGGACGTGGAGGCGCTCAAGGGTCCGACAGTGATGGTTTCTGTGGACGAGCCATTCGCCCGCGAGCTGCCCCTCGATATGGCGGTCAACCTCTACCGCATCGCTCAGGAGGCGACGACCAATGCCCTGCGCCACAGTGGCGCCTCTCACATCGTTATCTCGGTCGAGGCTTGCGGCGAAGGGTTCTTGCTCGCTATCCAGGACGACGGCTGCGGAATCCAAGATATCGGTAGTGAATCATGGGGTCTCGGCATTAGGTCTATGGCCTCGCGGGCGGAGCGGCTCGGCGGCGAACTCAGGCTTTTGCCCGGCACTCCGCGGGGTACGAGAGTGCAGGTCATCGTGCCGATGGGCTACGGATTGTAGGATGAAGTGCCTGAGTCGGTTAATCATCTTTGGAGTGGTATCGCTTCGGCGCGCGATTACACAATACCTCAGCCATTATCACCGCGAGCGAAATCATCAAGGACTCGGCAACCGGCTGCTGCAGCCCGTCGCCGCCGTTGGCGAACTTCACGACCATGTCATCCGGTGCCAGCGACTCGGAGGAATGCTCAGCTACTATCATCGCGCAGCGGCTTGATCCGCTTCGGTCCTATAGTTGGACAATTCGCCGTTGCCGTGGCGGCCGAGACGCGGCTCGATCCGGCGGATCTGGTGAATGCTGCGATCGACGCACTTATTCGGGAGCGCTGCGAACTACCCTCATTGTCGACACTGCTCCGGCTTGCGGGTAATGCCCACCGCCGAATCAATTCCAGTCAATGGCAGCAAGTGCATGAGCGGCTGACCGCGATGGATGTCCAGCGGTTGGACGAGCTGCTGACGCCAAGCGCGGTCGCGTCCGGTGGGATCCTGTCTCATTTTTCCCGGCTCGAGCCGAATTCTGCGCCGCGATCGGCATCGAGGATGGCGTCGATGGCGATGACGTCCGGCATCTTGAGACCCTTCGGTCCGCCACGCGTCGCCAGCAGATAGAAGAGATAGACAGCGCCTATGCCGAACATCACGGCAACGTAGAACCATGGCTTGACGAAGGAGGCATCGCGGAAAATGGAAAGTTCAAATGCTAGCCAGGCGATGGCGAGTGCCAGCACCGGAAGCTCCCAGGCGCCGAGTGTAAAGCCCTGGCTTGGGGGCAATTGATGACGCTTCGCCGCATACATCAACACAGATACAGCATAGATGATCGCGGGAAGCAGGGTAGCTCCCGAGAACAGGACGAACAACGCGTCTGTATCCTTGCAAAAAATCGCGATAATGATCTGACTAATAGCAGCGACGAAGATCGCCGCGTTGACGGGAGTTTGAAGTTTCGTATTGATCTGACGCAAGAACTGCCAACCCGGGAAACGCTCATCCCGCGACATCGCCCAGACCAGACGAGTGCCACTCAGAAGGATGACGAGGCCGCACGAGAAGATGCAGATGACCACGAGCACCAGCAGGAAGTTGCCCACGATCGGCCCCAGCACGCGTGAAATGATATCTGCGATCGGCGTCGCCGAGATGGCAAGTGCGGTCGGATCACCGAGAAGCGCGCTTACGGCGATCAGGAAGAGCATGCCGATGATCCCGAGGCTCACAACCGCTTGCCACATCGCTCTCGGGACGACCCGCGCCGGCTCACGGGTTTCTTCAGCCAGATTGGCGGCGGATTCGAAGCCGACGATCGTGAATGCTCCGAGCAGCGTACCCATGATCCAAGGACCAACGCTTGTCAGTCCGCCGAAGGCAAAATAGCCTTCCCTGGTGACGCTTCCGGCGCTAAACAGATTGGCGAAGTTCAGCTCGTTGTTGAAATAGCCGACCCCAAAAAGCAAAACGACAAGGCCGATCATCCCGACAAGCTGGATGGTTACTGCGACTGCGTTGAATTTCTGCGTGAGTTTCGTCGAGAACGCGACCATCGATGCTTGCGCGACGATGACAAGACTAGTGATCCACCATGCATTGTCGGCGCTTCCCTTATAGCCGAACATGATCGGCAGGACAGACGATGCGATCGTGTAGTCGACCGCGCACAAAACGACCGCAAGAAACGCAAAGCTGATCCACCCCATGAGCCAGCCGAAAACCGGATTGGTGATGCGCGAAGCCCATTGATAGACATAACCGGTGACCGGAATGCGCGCGGCAAGAGACCCGAGGATCAAGGCGACCATTAACTGACCGACTACGACGACCGGCCAGGTCCAGATGCCCATCGGGCCCGACGTCGACAGCATCGCGCTGTAGGCCGTAAAGATACCGGTTGCGATCGACACGAAGCCGAACGCAACCGCAAAGGATTGGAACGGCGTCACGTCGCGCTTGAGCGTGTCCTGCTCGCATCCCCGCGCTTGTAGCTGTCTCGCCGCGGATTGAGAGTTGAGATTGGTATCCATTAGTAGCCCTCTTTCTTCAGTTTGATTTACCACGAGGTGATTGCGAAAAACTCGCCTTTGACGTCGCCCCATTGCGGCGGAGGAGGCGGTTTCTGATCTTGCACACCTCAATTTCGCGGGCCACCCCGGAACCTTCGTTCAGTTGCTCTGGAAAGCCAAACGCAGCGATCTAACGTCGCCAGGCTCGGGCTCGATCAACCCCCTTCGCGAAGAACTGATGATCAGCCGCAGTGACGGAACCATCGGGCGTAAAAGTCACGGCAGATGTTCGGAATGCATCGACATCCACGCCGCAGAATTCGGCAAGTCCGAGAGCGGTGAGTTCGTACATGGATGGCACGGTGATCGACCGATTGCTGGCGGACGCGAGAAACCGCGCAAAATAGGTGCTCTGCGAGAGCCCGCCATCGATTGATATGGTGGGACTCAGTGCCGTCACCTTAGAGGCCGCCTCGATGAGACCGACTGTCAGGATAGCGATTCCTTCCAGCACGGCACGCACCATGTCGCGCCGATCCGTGGAATGATCCATGCCGATAAAGAGCGGCGCAGCCTGGCGGTCCCAGTAGGGTGCGCCGAGCCCCGAGAGCGCCGGCACGAAAATGATCCCACGGCTCAGAGCGGACGGGCCTTCGAACGCGTCTAATTCCTCCAGCGCCGAATAGAGGCCAATCCTGTGTGCCCATTCAAGCGCCGCCCCCGCATCGTAGACACCGCCCTCTATAGCGAATGTGGGTTTTTCCTCCTGGCGACGCCGCCAGGCAATCGTCGGCAACAGCTCCGACTCTGGCGGCCTCTTTCCGTCGGCGAGAGCGAGCAGAAAAGCCCCCGTGCCAAAAGTTATCTTGCAGTCGCCGGGCTTGCGGCAGTTGTGCCCGTAGAGAGCAGCCTGCTGATCGACGATGGACACCTTGACCGGTGTATCACCAAACATACCGAAGCCCGCGTCGACCGCTGCGATTTCAGGCAGGCATTGCATCGGCACGCGGTGCAATTCGCACATCTCGGCGCTCCATGTGCAACTCTTCAAATCCAATAGACCGGTCCTTGACGCCGTGGCGAGATCCGTTACGAAAGATCCGCAGAGGCGGTTCAGGAAGAATGCGTCAGTCGTTCCGAGCCGAAGCCGGCCAGAGGCAAGAGCGGAAGAAACGGCAGGTACATTTTCCATCAGCCAAGCGAGTTTGCTGGCGGAAAAGTAAGGGTCGAGCGGAAGCCCGCAGACCTCCTTGGAGCGCTGTTCCGCCGACGGGCTGCACCTGGAAAGCGCTTCTGCGGTCCGAGAATCCTGCCACACGATAACCGGGGAGAGCGGCTCTCCGGTCTCGGCATCCCAAGCAAGGCAGCTTTCGCCCTGGTTGGATATTGCGATCGCGTCAACGGGGCCGGCGCTCGCAAGCACCTCTTCGATGTTTTGCAAGAGCTCTTGCGGATCGTGTTCCACCCAGCCGGGCGCCGGATGATGCTGCCGGTGACGTAGACTGCCTGCGATGCTCCAGGTCCCGCCGTCTTCGACGACGAGGCAGCGGGTCGATGTCGTTCCTTGATCGACAGCGGCTACGCGCATTCAGACGTCCTCTCTGAAACTAAAGTGAATTTGCTGCGCCTGCGGCGCACCTGATGGTATGGCTACGAGGATGCGTCGCTCCGGCAGCCATTGACCCTGCCGGTGCCAGGTGTCCCTGCCGTCCATCTCGAGATGCAGCCGGCCTCGGGCACGGCGGAGGAAGCGTAGTTGAAAATGCCGGAACGCCGCAGACGGAAGTGCGCTGCGCCGCAGGAAGTTGGGCACGACTAACTTGATCGGATCGTCAAACGACACGCGCACGAGATCCCCAGATGCGGGTTCACGCGCGAGATCATGGGCGAGCGTCGCTCCGATCGCACGCCCCTCTCTGAACGCCCAGCCGCCGGTCTCAACGGCCCTGAGCACGTTGCCGCCGGCAAAATAGAACGGATTGGCGGACCGACCGTCCTGATCGACCGCCGGACCGGCGCTGCCCGGATCGACGCCCATCGGCGATTGCAGGAAGAGCGATGATTCCGGCGTAAACCGGCCGGTCAACAGCACGCCGTCACATGTCAGGGTCTCGACTTGACCGTTCCGCCGAATGGAAACGGCCTCCACCCTGGAGCGGCCGAGGATAGCAATGATCTCTGCTTCGCGATGGAACGCAATGCCCACAAGCCTCGGGAACCAAGTCAGTGGGGCACGCGCCAACGCGTACGGTTGTGTTTCAATCATCGCCACGGGCCGGGCGCCGTGCAAGAGACAGGTCAGGACGGCGGAAAGCGATACGAACTCCGAACCGACTATCACCGGCCGGCGGAAAGGCATCAGCCCATGAAAGGCGACGTAGGATTGCAACGTGCCCGTAGTCACGACGCCGACTGGCCTGTCACCCGCGATTAGTCGCGCGGAGCGAGGTGTCTCGTGCGCGCCAGTAGTCATCATGACGCGCCGTCCGGTCAAAGTTTCGAGCCCCCGGTGCGAAGTCACGACGACAGAGCCATCGTCGCCCAGCTTGACGACCGAATGGCCAGTTCGAACATCAACACCAGCCTTTGCGGCCTCCTGCTCCAGTCTAAGCCCGTATGCGGCACCAAAATAAACGCGGCCGAATTCGAACATTCCGAATGGAGAATGGCTGCAATGCCTTGTTGCGCCACCCAGATGCGGGTCGCGGTCTAGAATGACGACCTTTTCCACGCCACGTCGGCGCATTTCGAGCGCAGCGGCCACTCCGGCAGGGCCACCGCCCACAACGATAACGTCTGCGGTGGAACTCATGCCTCTCCTTCGGTTTCGATCGCTAGAGGCGTGGCAAGCTTTCCCTTCGTCATCTCCGCCAGTCGAGCGTTACAATAGAATCCTTGGCACCGGCCCATGCCCGCTCGAGTGCGCCGCTTCAATCCGCCGAAGTCTCCCGGAGGCACTGAACTTCGCAGGGCGGCTTCAATCTCCCGCTTGGTCACCAACTCGCAGTGACAGACCATCTCGCCATGGTCCGGGCGTTGCCAGTCACGCTCCCTATTCTCGGCCAGATTGGGAACGCGCACGGAAGGTGCAGCAGGCGGCGCCGTAAAGGAGCCACCAAAGCCGGCATGGAGTTTGAGTGCGAACTGCGCTAGACCAAGAGCGGAACTCAGTCCAGTTGAACGTATACCGCCGAGCGTAATCGCTCGCTGATCTGGGCGAACGAAGATCCGATAAGCCTTGCTCTCACTTGCAGGCCTTAAGCCGGCGTAGACCGCAGTGACCGGAATGTTCGCGAGGGCCGGAACGGCTTCCGCGCCGCGTTTGAGCAGTGCCTTGAGCGTTTCCGTTTCCACGGTGGCGCGCGAGCGGTCCTCCTGCTCTTCCGCGGTCGGCCCAATAAGAACATTGCCGAAGACGGTCGGACAAACGACGATACCCTTGGTCATTTCACTCGGAACTGGCAGCACGATGCGAGGGACGTGTCGAAAGCCCGCTTTATCGAGAACCACGAACTGGCCCTTGCGCGGCTTGATCTGGAACTCAGCATTGAAGCCCAGGCACTGATCGACAATGTCGCCATACAAGCCCGCCGCATTGATCACGGCCCGGGCTTCGATCCTTCCGGAAGATGTCTCCAGTCTCCAGCGGTCGTCGAAACTGCCCTTCAGAAGTTCCGCGTTGCGCAGGAACTTCGCGCCAAGAGCAACGGCCTGGGTAAGATAAGCAAGCGGCGCCGACCAGGGATCTATGACATGTTCGCCCTCCACCTCGAGCGCCGCAACGAGTCGGTCGGACAACGAAGGCATGGTCTGGCGCGCTTCCGAGCCTCCCAGCAGCCGCAGTCCCGCGACACCGTTGCCCCGCCCCTGCGCCTGAATAGATTCGAGTTTTTCGGCCTCAAGATTGGTCCAGGCGCAAACAAGAGCATCGGTGGTCAGCAGCGGTAGATTGAGGCTCTCGCGAATCTCCAGGTATTCCTGCCGTCCCCCGCGGATGAGTTCGGTTTCAAGGCTGGATGCGGGTGCGTCGAACCCTGTGTGCAGGATGGCGCTGTTGGCCTTGGAGGCGCCGCTCAGGATATCCGGCCCGCGCTCCAGGATAACGACCTTGGCGCCCGCCAGTGCAAACTTGCGAGCGACCGCGCAGCCCACCACTCCGGCGCCAATGATGGCGATGTCGCAGGGCTGCTCCAGGAGGCGTTCGCGCGCCTCCATACCCTTGCCCGTGTGCGTCCCGTCAGAACCTATGGACATAGTCTAGGCCCACGGTGCGCGGCTGGTTAATGGAAAATCCTCATGAAGGACGGCTCAGACATAGTGCTCTCCGGCGGCAACATCGCCACTGTGGACAGCTTCGCAACTTCAACTCAGAAAGGGGACAACGTGTTTAATTCAGCGCTTACGCGAATGTGAACGCCATGTATCTCATAGACACCAGTGATTCATTCTGGGCTCCTACGGGGTTCAGTAGTCGGAGCAGAGCTAGTTTTTGGACGGCGGATCCGGTCCCAAATCCATCAGCAGTCTGGCGAGCAGGTAGAGCCTGGGCGTCAGCGTACTGAGGTTGAAGTATTCCTGATCGGAGTGGTAGCCACCACCGGCTGGCCCGAGGCCATCTAAGGCGGGTACACCGGCCTCCGCCGCGAGCGCGGACTCCGAGGCGCCGCCGTTACCGCCGATTCCCAGTGTCCGGCCGATGCCGGAGTAGATCAGCTGCGCACGCGCAGCCAGCTTGTTGGTTGCAGGGTTGTTGGGTAAGGGCGGAAAAGCTGCATCGCTGCTGATGGTGACTTTAGTGTCGGGAACCGCGGTGGTTTCAGCATTCCTGCGCAATATCTGCTCGACTCGACCGAAGTCGGCCTTGTCGCGCACTCGCACATTGACCTGCGCCGAAGCGTCCTCGGGGATGATGTTGGCGCGCGTGCCGGCGTGCATGACGGTGAGATTCACGGTGAGACCGTCTCCTGATCTCGGAAATACCTCCAGTCCCGAGATCTGATGGATCAGCTCGAGTGCGGCGTTCCGCCCATCTTGAGGAGCGACTCCCGCATGTGCGGCCCGGCCTTTCACGTCGATATGGAAGCCTGCGCTGCCTTTGCGCCAAACAGTAATCATGTCGGGCTCGTCCCCCGGCTCGAGGTTCAGCTCTACGTCGGCGTTCGCGAGCAGCTTGGCGATGAGAGCCCGCGTTCCGGGCGAACCTGTCTCTTCAGAAGTCTCCATCAGAAAGACGATCTCCCTGAAGTCCGTAAAGTTAAGATCATGGAGGATCTGGAGAGCGTAGATTCCCTCGACGACGCCCCCCTTCTCATCGGCAACGCCCGGCCCGTAGGCTCGCCTGTCGTCTGTATGAAAGGGCCGGCGTTGCGCGGTGCCGCGTCCGAACACCGTATCGATATGCCCGATCATGAGAATGCGGGTCTTACCACGGCCCGTCAGCGTCGCCACTATGTTATCCGCAAGTCCGGCTTGCTCCGCAGGAACGGACTCAACCGTCATTCCTAGCGACTTCAAGCGCGGAATCAGGACGCCCGCCACTTTGCGGCCGCCGTCGACATCGCCCGTCCCAGAGTCGATGTTCACGACTTGCTCGAGCAGTTGGAGCTGGGCGGAGCGCGCAGCCTGCGCGGCGGCTAGGACCTTGGAATCTCGCGTCGATGCGCCGCATACCGCCGCGACCGCCAGCAACATCGCCGCGGCCGCCGCCATTTCGATCTTCATTGTGGATTCCTGCACGAGTTGGTTGAACTCTCGGCCCCAACTCGCGGGGCCCGGCATCTGCTCCATGGCCGGTCGGCCTCAAGGACCATGGATACGCCGCGACCACGAGGATCGGAGGCAGGAGAGGGTTTATCACCCAAGATCTGAACTGCTTCGATGTCGCCGTTGAAAGTCTGTGCCTCAATCCGGTAGCCGCGTTCCGTCAGCGCCCGAGTCAGGTCCACTGAGAAGGGCGCGTAGGGCTCAGAAAAAATGGTGTTTTCCGGCAGAAGCTGGTGGTGGAACCGAAACTGCCTCAAAGCTTCCTGCAGGGGCAATTTAAAATCGTAGACATCGACCAGTACCTGAAAGATCGAGGTGAAGATCCGCGAGCCGCCCGGCGTGCCGATGATCATCGTCACCTTGCCGTCGCGAGTGAGGATGGTGGGACTCATCGATGACAGCGGACGCTTGAACGGTGTGATGCCGTTAGCGCTCCCGCCGACGACGCCAAATTGATTGGGCACGCCGGGGTTGGCGGAGAAGTCATCCATCTCATCGTTCAAGAGGAAGCCCGCCCCTTCGACCACCACGCCGGAGCCGAACGAACCGTTGAGGGTGTAGGTGTTGGACACCGCGTTACCCCACCGGTCAACGATGGAAAAGTGCGTGGTCTGTGGCTTCTCGAACCCGGGGTAAACGGCGGCGAGTGTCGAGGGCGCCTTTGGATCGATTTCGGTCGCGCGCCGAGCGACATAGGCTGGATCGATCAGGGCGTGTACGGGCACCTTTACAAAATCAGGATCTCCCAGATATTGCGCACGATCGGCAAATACCCGTTTCTCCATTTCCGACACGAGATGGATGTACTGCGGTGTATTGAGGCTGACACCCTTGAATAGCTGCGCGGCGGCGGCCTTCATCATGAGTAACTGTAGCAGCGCAATACCACCAGAGCTGGGGGGGGGTGCAGTGATCACCTGATACCCGTGCCAGTCGCCAATCACGGGCTCGCGCCAAAACGCCTTGTACTCAGCGAGATCGGACTTCGTGATCAGGCCACCGGGTGAACCGCGAGTCATTTGGTGTACTAAAAGCTCGGCAGTTTCACCCGCGTAGAAGTCCGAGTCTCCACTCTGGGCAATTCGTTTGAGGGTCGCTGCTAATTCGGGTTGCTGAAATCGGTGCGCGACCAGCATATGCGCGAAGTACTGGTCGAAGTTGGTGACGCCTCTAAAACGTCCCTCGTGTTGTTGCCGCATCTCGGCCAACTGGGGACTCACCGTGAATCCGTGTTGCGCCAGCCGCAGGGCTGGAGCCAAATCCCGCGCCCATCCGAGCTTGCCAAAGCGCTGGTGGGCCATCGCCATCCCGCGCACAGTCCCTGGCACGGCCACAGACAGGTTACCCGCAGTGCTCAGGCCTGCGACGACTTGTCCGTTGGCACCCAAGTACATGTTGGTGGTGGCCTTGCCCGGCGCCGTCTCCCGGTAATCGAGGAAGTAGGGTGTGCCTTTCACGTATAGAGTCATGAAGCCGCCGCCGAGATTGCCCGCTTCCGGATAGGTAACGGCCAAAGCAAAGGCAGTGGCCACGGCAGCGTCGACCGCATTGCCTCCCGCCCCCAGTATCTCCACTGCGGCCATCGCTCCATAACGATCCGGTGAGGCGATAGCGCCAGCCAATGCAGACGAGGTCGCGACGGCCGGCTGACTCGTCAGCGCCGCTAACGCAAGGGCTGTTAGACGGACAAGCAGAATCCGCACCACGGAAATAAAATCGTCGAGCGGCCTCACATCAGACCTTTCGTTAATGGACTGTGTCATGTCCAGCGCGATCGTCTTCTCGCCTTTCAAAGCTTCCAAAGCCACCTTCGCCTTGAAGGCCGGTGAGTGATTGCGTCTCGGTCGTTTCATCGGAATTACTCCTGCTAACGTGGGAAAATATAGCAGTCATTCCACTTATCGACCTGTCCGAAAATCCTAGGCCAGCTCTGATTACTCTTTGAAAATTTCAAAGTTTCTAATGCCACCAATGAGCTAGCCATTCTGCTCGCGTGTTCGTCCCAATTGAACGTCAACGCACTGGCTCTCTCGTACGATAGTACGCGATGTCGCGCGTGAACTCAGGCGACCCGTCCGAGCGTGGGTGATAGCCTGTGAGGATATCGGGCGCCTTACCTTGTTCGACCCAGCGGTCCAGCGCGCCGACGTAATCGAACACGGATACGCCATCGCCGCCGCCGCAATGGCCCATGCCTGGGATCATGAACAAGCGATAGAAATCCAGCGTCTTCTCCGCCCCCCCCATGACGCGTTCGGCCATCTTGTAGTAGTCGACGTTTTCCCGGAGTCCGCCCATGGCGTCGTTCCAGCCGTAGTAGGAAAGCAGCCTGCCGCCGTGCGACTTGAATTGTCTGAGGTCGGGATTGACGGCTGAGAACAGGCTATCCATTAGCCCCATGCGCCGAGCGTAGTCGCCCAGCTTGGAGGGATCCGGTGTCCAGCCCGGTCCGGGAGCGGGATCGAATGCAAGATAACGAAACACCTCGGCGGGATAGGTGCTAGTGCCCCAGCCTTCCCACGTGAGCTCTGAGCCCGGCATGGCGCTCGACGGGGCGATTTGACTGCCGTCCGCTCGACGAGGTCCTTCGTAGATCTGCCGCGCGATATCGACTTGATGTGGCGTTAGGCAATCGTCAGCTGCACCCTGCTTGCAGAGCACGCGGTTTAAATCGACTTTGCAGCGGCGCGGGTCCTCGAGTACGCCGTCCTTCTTTCCGTCGAGCGCATCACATTGCGCCAGTACTGACTTATGGAGCACGCTGGCCGCTCGGGCGTCGAAGCCGCTGCGGCTGCGATCCTTCATCAACTCCACGGCAGCATAGAACCGAACAAACAAGCTGCTGTAGGCCAGCGAGGGAGAGCCCGCGACGATGCCGTCGTAATCCCAGGGATAGCGTTGCGCCATCATCAGCGCCTCGCGCCCTCCATTGGAGCAGCTGTGGTAGTAGGAGCGTGCGGGACCGCGGCCGTAGTAAGCCTCCAGGATTGCCTTGCCGATGAGCCCAGCGACATGTCCGCCGCGGAAGCCGTAATCGATTTGAGCCGAAGGGTTGTGCCATCCCCATTTGGTTCCGGCATCGCTATGGCCGCTGTCATGGCCGACAAATGCATAGCCTTGCGGCAGCAACGGTGGGCTGTTCATCTTGTCCTTGTCGTAATCCGCCGCGGTCGTTATGGAGCCGGCCTGCCCACCAGTCCCGACCACCAGCATCTTCCCGTTCCAGCCGGCGAGGGGGAACTCGACTCTGAACCGCACGTTTGGCCAAACCACGCCTTCAACAACGCATGTGCTCGGTACAGCGCCGGAGCCTTTAACGGGCGCTACAGCCGTGATTTCCGCCGGTGCGTCCTCTGTGAGCGAGAAATCGACAGATCGCAACTTCGCGCACTGCTCGCCGGCTGGTCCGAATGTGGCAATGTTGGGTTGGTCCTCTCCGTGGGCAATGGCCGTAGAGAGGAACAGAAGTGCGGCACCGATCATCTCACTCGCCTTGATGTTCATCGCTCGTTTCCGTTCTCCTTTATGGCCTGTGCGCGTTTCGCCAGTCAAAACAGATCCAGCACGACTCAATGCTCGGCCGGCCGCACAATCGCCTGGCTCGCCTAGGTCGCGCTGCGTCGGTCACCGATATCCGTCAGCTCCGGTCCGTATCCGGTACCTTCCCCAGCGAAGACATGGCAGCCAGAGCAGCCGCTTCGGGCGAACACTTGCGCACCCCGCGCTGCATTACCCTGAACGCTTTGAGCGCCCACTGTCCCGAGCGAGCGCAATATACCGACATCGGGCGACCTCCTTGTCGCCGGTGAGTCTAGCCGGTTCATATTTTCTTGCCGTCCAGCCCCTGACGCGCTCCTGGGTTAGAGCTTCACTCGAACACCCAGATTGATGGTGCGGCCGATGACGTCGTACACAAAGAAGTTCGTCGGGTAGGTGAGGAAGTTGAGGGTCAGCGGCAACACCGGCGGAGCGCGGTTCAGCAGGTTCTCAACGTTGCCGAAGAGCTGAACATTGACGCCGCCAACGTCCTTGAGCGAATACTGAAATCCTGCCCGCAGATAGAAGACGCCGGAGCCGCCCGTGAACGACGAATTGGGAGGGGTCACGGAATACAGCCCGCAGCACAGCCCCCCAACGAAATGCTCCGCCACATTAAGCGACCACCGATCGACTGCGTACGTGACCCCGGCATCGGCATTCCAACGGGGAATTGCGGAGCCGACTGCCTCGTAGCTATTTCCGAACAGGTCCGTCGTCTTTTGATAGTTGATCTGACTCCCATTGGCGCGAAACGATACCGTACCGCGCCCCGCGTGTAGCAGCGTGGCGACAGGAATCGTGTATCCCAACTCCATATCAAACCCATTGGTGACGAGCGAGCCAGAATTGAAGAGTCCAGCAGTGACATGAGTCAATGTTCCAGAGCTGTCTCGTGTCAGGTCCCTGCACAGATCGGCATCTCCCCGACCGCAGCCGTCGAGGACTTGCTGCGGGCCCAGATAAGACACGGCGCCGCTGATCACCGTGTGAAAGTAGTCGATATCCGCATGGAAGTCGCCGGCCGCGGAGAATTTCAGCGCCAATCCCGCCGTCCAGGTGTCCGCGTTTTCCGGCTTCAAGTTTGCGTTTGAGTTGAGAGTCTCGGTGACTGGAACGGTCTGGCCGTTCAGGTCTGTCACGGGGCCGACAAAATTAGCCGGTGGCGCGAATAGCTCCGAATAATTCGGCGCGCGAATATCGCGCGAACGGGCGGCGCGGAGACGAATATTGTCCGTGACCTCATCCGTCAACCCGACTTTCCAAGTCGTCACCGATCCCACCAAATTGTAGTGAGTCTCCCGCACCGCCGCGTTCAGCCCGAGCCGCTGCGCCAAGGGCTCGTTCCGCAACAGCGGAAAGTCCGTCTCCGCGAAGGCTTCTGTCACGTTGATCTTACCGACTGGCGACGATCCAATAGGGTCCCACGTGCGACTGGGTACGGTGGGATCGGGAGGAATGGAATAGGTTTGACTGCGGTACTCGGCGCCCGCAGCCATCGATACCGGCCCCGCCCAGTTGGAGAAGGGCTCGCCTTGGATGCTCGCATCCGCCACACGTTGCCCGATCGTGAAGTGCGAGTAGACGTCCGGCCCGAAGACGTAGCTGATCGCCTGGGCCGAGGGCGAACCTTGCCCAAAGAGATTCAGGGGCACGCAGCCGTTGTTAGGCGAGGCGAGCGTCGACCGGCAGACCGTTCGGCCCGTCGCGGGGTCGGTGACCGCATCGACCGCCAGGGCAAGATTGGGGCGCAGTACGTCGCCCCCAAAGAAGTTGTTCAGCGTGGAGGTGCCATCCGCGTAGCGGAGGGTCCAGCTCCAAGTCTTAGCGAACTTGCCCTCCAGGCCGGCGACGATCTGGTGGTAGCGGTTTTGCCCGTCCTGGTTTAGCGGGGGCATATCGATATTGACCCGGTTCATCGTAAAACTGTTCTGACCGGCCGCCTGCATGGCGGAACGGAGCGAGGCGGGCAGGAAGGCGTTGTCATTGTGAATCGTGATGTTGTTAAAATCGCCGAAGAAGTCGTCGCTGAAGTTATTGGGAAGGTCGATGTGGCTGGCCGCGTAGTTCCCTTCCAGATAGCCGGTGACCTGATCGTTGAAGGCGAACGACAGGCGACCGTACACGGTCTCGCGCCGCGTGGAGATGAGCAGAGTTCGCAGCGATTGGTCATTGGTACCGTCGCCGCCGATCGTGGCAAAGGAACCCAGGGGAGCCGTGCCCGGATTGAACTTCACGGGGATGCTTCCGGGCAGAAACGCCGTGCCGTTGAGCACACCGCTGGTGATCAGTCCACCATAGGCGGTGTTGGCACCGCGCACGTTGGTCGATAGCACGTAGTCATACGGACCGCTACCGCCAGCCTGTGCCCTCGATACGAGCCCCCACTGGGCCTCGTCCCAGGCGCGCCCGCCGCTCCCGTCGATGCCGTCGCTGTCGGTGGCTTCCGTGGCCACGATGAATCGACCGCGATCGCCGGCAAAATGGGTGCCGAAATTCAACGTGGCTTTCCAGTTCTTATCGTCGTGATAGGCCGATTCACCGCCCTGCAGCGATCCCTCCAACCCTTCGAAGTCTTTCCTCAGCACGATGTTGACCACCCCGGCGATCGCATCGGATCCATAAACCGCCGAAGAGCCTCCGGTCGCCACGTCGACCCGCTCGACAATCCCGGAGGGAATCATGTTCGTGTCGATCTCCCCGGAGGTATCGAAGGGGGCATATCGATGACCATCGACGAGCGTAAGCGTTCGGGTAGTGCCTAGCCCACGAAGATCGAACCGGCTTGCGCCCGCGCCGACATACGCGAAATTACTGGCTTTTGCATTGCTGCCCGGTTGAAACTGAGTCATCTTGTCTGGCAGATCCGCCAACGTCGTGACGCCGGCCAGATTCAGCTCGTTTCCGGACAGCGACGTAATGGGCGTCGGAGATTCGAAGTCGCTGCGGTTGATGTGCGTGCCGGTGACGACGACTTCTTCTAGTTTGGTTGCAGACTCAGAACTCGTGTCCGAGTAATTTTTATCTCCTCCTTCGGAGGAGGAGGACTTAGAAGATGCTCCTTGATCCACCTGAGCCAAGCGCAATCGATCCCAGAAAGACTTTGCTTTTCCCTCTCCTTGAAAATCCCTCACCTCCGACCCCTCTCCCGTAACCTGGAGAGGGGAGTTTTCCGCTGACACGGCGAGATTGGAAGAGGAGCTGGAGGGAATCGGGACGATGGTGATCGCGCTCTTGTCGAGGTATCGGTAGGTGAGCCCCGTGCCGCTCAAGAGCTGCGTCAGCGCCTCATCGAAGGTGAGGGCGCCCGCCGCGCCGCTTGTCTGATGATCGCTGACGAGTTCGGTGCGATATACAAGCTGAACATCCCGCTCTTTCGCGAGGGTTCTGAGGGCAGGCGCCAGGCCCTGCGCCGCAATGTTGGTTTGCGGTCGAATGGCGGCTTCTGTGTCCCTGGCTGTGGTGACGGCAACTAGACTAAAGCACGCTACCGCCACTGCGAGTGTGATACGCATTATTGCTCCCCCGCCTCTTAAGAGGCTGTATATGGCCGTCGTCCAACGCGGCGACAGCTTCATGTTGTTAAAGAGCGGGGGTGTGGGAATTGTGAATACCACATTGCGAAAATTTTTCTGCTGAGGTCTTTCAGGTGTCGGGGAGACCCGTGGGCGCAACGTGGTGGGCGGCGCGCGGTCATTTCTTTGAGATGCGGATCTCCCTATCCGTCTCTTCAACGGCAAGTTCAGGCTGAGTGCGCAGAAATTTGAGTAGCAGCGCCGGATTGACCGATGAGAACACTCCGCTGACATGAATGTCTGCGAGCGCTGGATCTTGGATGACCAATGGGCGTGTGTTGTAGCGGTTGAATTCCTCGGCTACTTCGGTGAGCGACGAGGAATCGAATACGAGACTGCGCTGAGTCCATGCCGTTGCGGCCGCCACGTTGGCTTGTCTTGGTGACGAAGCTCCCGTGGCGGCGCGTGTTACCGTGACTTGTTCGCCGGCGGCGAGGAAGATTGCGCCGTTCGCGCTCATCCCCTGCGCAAGAGCCTCACCCTTCCCACTCCCCAGGCTCCTTTCCTCTCCCGTCACCTGGAGAGGGAGAGTTGAGGCATGTTGATTTTGAGACGAGGAAGGAACACCGGCGTCGCCGTTCTCCGCGTGAGAGGCGAGGGAACGCGGGTGAGGCTCTCCAAAAACTTCCACTTTGCCTTCGACCACGGTGACGACCGTTGCGGATGTCTTTCGGTACACATCGAATTGCGTGCCGACGGCGCGGACGTGGGTTCCGTCAGCGCTGACGACGAAAGGTCGCAGCGGATTCTTCGCGACTTGAAACAGCGCTTGGCCTTCGATGAGATCGATGTCGCGTTCTGCGTCAGAGAAGCGCACTCGTAGACGCGACCGGGAGTTCAATTCTACGGTTGAGCCGTCGTTGAGAACGATGGAACGCTGTTCGCCGACGCCGGTCGAGTACGTGTTCCGCTGTCCGTAAAGCCAAGTGCCGGCGAGAGTTAGCAGAACCGACGCGGCCAGTCCGTAGTAGAGGCCAACCTTTCTGAGGGCGGGTGTTGTGCCCTTGCGCCGACTCGTTTCACTGGCTCCCCGCGTTCGGAGGGGCGGCGGGGATTCCAAAGGGACGATGTTTCCCTCCGCGCGAGCGCGGGCGATGAGCTCGTCGGCGGTGGCATTGACACTTGGATCGATCGAGGCGACGTCTTCCCATACCGCGGACATCTCGAGGTACGCACGCAGGTGTTGAGGGGATTCGCGCAGCCACGCGTCGAACCGCCTTTTCTCACTTAAGTCAAGATCGCCTTCGCGGTTCTTGACGATCCAATCACTGGCCTCGTCGTAAATTTGGGTGTTCACAGCGTCCCTACTCTCTTTTCCGTTAGACGCTGCCGGCAGTGCAGGAGTGCCTTGGCTAAATATTTGGCAGCCATGGCGCGAGAGAAGCCGAGCTGCGTACCGATTTCTTCCAGCGTATAGCCGTCGCGGCGATGCAAGAGCAGCACGGCTTGAGCTTTCGGCGACAGCTGCTGCAATGCTCCTTGTAGTTCCTCAAGTTGCTGCTGCGTTTCGAGCTGCCTGGCGGGATCACTCCCCGGAGCTGATTCCAATTCGTTGATCAGTGCCGTGATCTCCACCGCCTCAGGGATGGCAGCGCGGCGCAGCACATGTTGATGGAGTACATGAAATGCGACCGTGTAGAGATAGGCCTCGGAGTTGCGGATCGTTTCGTGGTGGTCGATACGTAACAAGCGCAAGAACACCTCTTGAGCCAGGTCCTGAACGTCAGCCGCCCTATGCCGTAGACGCGACGCGAGAAACCGCCGCAGCCGTTGGCCGTGCTGCTTCTCGACGTCCGCTACGAATGCCTGTGTGTCGCTTGAGCCCAAGTCCTCTCCCCGATAGGCACACGTGCCCATTGTAAAAGAGCCCTGGGAGCGGAAAAGTGAATACCCGGTTTCCGTACCGCTTTAGTAAAATATCATGGAATCAGTGACTTACGATGATATCAGAGTTTCCAGACGGAATCGCTACGATGGTGATGGCTCCTTCGGCGAGGTAACGGTAGGTAAGCCCCGTTCCATTGAGGAGCTGCGTCAGTGCTTCTTCGAATGTCAGATTGCCACTGGCGCCGCGGGTCCGGTGCACGCCGACGAGTTCGCTGCGATAGACAACCTGAACGTCTCGTTCCCGGGCGAGGGTCTGCAGCGCGGGTGCAAGCTCCTGCGCAGCGATATTCGTGGGTTGTCGCGTGGCTGGGACCGCCTCTGCGCCCGCGGAGATTCCGACGATGGAAAGACAGACGGCAGCGGCGACCACGCCTATGCGCATAACGCTCCTTCGCCTTGGCACAGGCTAAAATAGTTGTGGCCGTCCTCCAATGCAATGACCGCTTTCATGCACTTAGAGAGCGAGTTGGCCGGAAGAATGAACACCCGCTGCGAAGATTCCGGCACAGATTTAAGGCTAATCTGTGCCGCAGCTAACGGTCATGCGGGATTCGTCCTGAATCCTCTTGATCTCTGCCGCGCGCTCAAGGCTGGGCAGCGCGCAGATTCGGCGCATTTCCTTCGCGGCTTCTTTTTCGATTTCAGCGGTCTCCGCCGCCCTGCGCTGGGCGGCGCTGGCACAGGCGCCGAGGACGAGCACGCCAGCGAGCGTTAGCCATTTCAAGGGCGCCATCACGAGTTTCTCCTGCAGGAAGGGCCTTAGCCCTCCGCGTACTCCCAGGGCTTAAAGATACCTCACCCGGCCGTTCAGCCGTTAACCGGTGCCGCCTTGGCAGTTTCGGGGGGATCAAGGGACTATCGGCACTCCGTCCGGTAGAAAAGATCTTTCAAAAGTGGGGTCCATATTGATGCACCGACCGCTCTTACACTTTGTGAAACCGCAAACACCCGGCCTCAAATATGATACGTCCGGCCCCAAAGAGGTCACGCCGGCGGAACCCGGTACTCAACTAGGGAAGGCCCCCCTGAAGAGCCATCCGCGCTGGTATCTAGTCCAGTGCAGGGCCCGTCAGGGCGAGCGTGCGCTGGAGCATCTGGAGCGCCAGGGTTTTGAGTGCTATCGCCCGCTCTATGAAAGGGAGCGCATATGGCGCGGACGCAAGCACCTAGCGACCGTTGCCTTGTTCCCCGGCTATCTATTTATCCGGCTCGACTGTATTCACGACAACTGGTTGCCCATCCGCTCGACGCGGGGTGTGATTCAGATCGTGCGATTCAACGATTTTCCGCTGCCTGTTGCGGACGGCATCATCGAGCAGATCCGCCGGCGCATGGAAAGCCAGCCGATACGAGAGCCCTATCTCACATCGGGCGAGCGCGTGGTCATCACCGATGGGAGCTTCTCAGGTATCGAAGCGATTTTCGTGGCCAGCGACGGCGATGAGCGCGTCATGCTGCTGTTGAACATTCTGCAGAGCGAACGGACCTTAAGCTTTCCGATCGACAGTGTGCACAAACTCGACAGAAAGTCGTGCGCGTAAACGACGGGAGACGGCGGCGACGATGCCGGTCCGGTGGTATGCATGCGGGCGAATGCTAGGGTCAATCTTGGCGGCCACCTGCGCGACTCTACTCCTGCGGCGGTAAGCGATCGAGTAACCTTTCAATTACCCACATGTTGTTGAGCGCCCAGTGCTACTCCAGTTGTGCGCACGAATGAAACCGATTACACTGGCTCGGCCGAACTCGATGGAGTCAACTCCACCAAGGGCCGAGTGGCGCGTGTGCGTCGTGCTGCGCCCGATTAACGATCGAACGGTGGCGGAGGATTGACCCGGATGGGGCGACCGACTCGAACCGCAGTATGCATCTGACAACGAAAAGCATTGCCTTGCTGGCGTTCGTGATTGCCGCGGCCCCGGGACTGCAGCGCGCCGAATCGGCGGAGCGCGCGGATTCGCCGCCGCCCGAGGCCGAGTTGCCCGCCTTCCCGGTCCGTCCTTCTCCGGATCCCGCGCGAGTGAGCGGCGGCCGGGCCTTGTTCTCGGTCAATTGCAGCTTCTGTCACGGAGCAACCGCCAAGGGCGGGGAATCCGGCCCGAGTCTCGTGCGCTCGGCCATTGTGCTCCATGACAAGGACGGGGAGCTCATTGAGCCGATCGTAAAGGGCGGCATTCCCGGTAAGGGAATGCCCTATTTCTCGCTATCCACCGCGCAGATCGGCGATATCGCAGCCTTCATTCACAGCATTCCCGCGCTCGCTGCGCCCGTGACGGTCAACTCGCTGGTCGGGGATCCAAAGGCGGGCGAGGCGTATTTCAACGGAGCCGGCAAGTGTGCGGGCTGCCACTTGCTGACGGGCGAACTTGCGCACATCGGCTCGAAGTTCAAACCGCGCGATTTGCAAAGCGCGATGGTGGCCGGCGGCAGGCGCGGCATGGGACTGGCCACGTTCTTTGCGCTCCCGCTCTTCATTTCGCCCGGAACGACGGCCCGCATCACTTTGCCCTCCGGAGCCGTTCACAGCGGAACGCTGCAACACGTTGACGAGTTCACGGTGAGTATCGTGGATTCAGCCACCGGCAGCCCGTCGACGTTCGTGCGCGATGGCGTATCGCCGAAGGTGGAGATCCACGACCCAATTCAGGCGCATCTGGATCTGCTGCGTGTCTACAAGGACTCCGAAATTCAAAACCTGACGGCATACCTGGCTACATTGAAATGAGGTGCTCCACCTGGGTTTGGACGGCGCTCGTGCTGTCGCTCGCGCCTTGCCTTTGTCCGGCGCGAGGACTGAATGCGGCGGATCTCTACAGGGCGCTCGCGCAGGACTGGCCGACCTACTCGGGTGACTATTCCGGGCGCCACTACAGCACTCTGTCGCAGGTCAATCGAGCCAACGTCAAGCACCTGTCCCTCGCCTGGGTGAGGCGCTTGCCGGTGAGTCATGACCATGTCAATGACACGGTTCCGACGATAGTCGGTGGCGAAGTCGCGAATCCGGTGCCGTTCGGAGGGCCGGGAGCCGATGGTGCGAGAGTCGCGGGCGCTATTCTGGAGCTTCACGGCATCCTGTATGTGTCCGCGCCCGACCATGCCTGGGCCGTGGATGCGCGCACGGGCCGCGTGCTCTGGCACTACTTCTGGAAGAGTAAAGGCGGCACTCATATCGGCAATCGGGGCATGGCGATGCATGGCAATCGCCTCTACTTCGAAGTGCCGGACGACTACCTCATCGCGCTGGATGCGGCCACGGGCAAAGAGCTCTGGCATACCGCGATCGCGGACTTCGATCAGCAGTATTTCTCCACCATGGCCCCCGTGGTCGTGGACAATCACCTGATCATTGGAACGGGAAATGACATGGACGCGCCCGGATTCCTCAAGTCGATCGATCCGATCACGGGCAAAGATCAGTGGACTTGGTGGAGCACGCCCCACAACAAGGGCGACCCGGGATCCGAGACGTGGCCGGACGAGGATTCCATGCGGCATGGGGGCGGCAATGTCTGGATCCCTGGAGCGTTCGATCCCGAAACCCGGCTGTACTATTTCGGCACCGGCAACCCGAACCCTGTCATGTCGGCCGGGTCGCGCGTTGGGGATAACCTGTACACGAGCTCCCTCGTCGCACTTCATGTCGACACGGGCAAGATGGCCTGGTACTACCAGACGGCTCCCCATGACACCCACGACATGGACGCTGCGCAGACGCCCATCCTGATCGATGGGAAGTTCAACGGAAAACCTCGCAAGCTGCTGCTCAACGGTAATCGGCATGGTTATTTCTTCGTCCTGGATCGCCTGACGGGCGAGCATCTGCTCACGACTCCCTTTTCGTCGTCGGCGAACTGGGCGAGCGGACTGAATGCCAGGGGCGCGCCTATCGGCGATCCCAAGAAGGATGCCCAGGTGGGTGGTGTGTTGGTGTCTCCTTCGGATCCAGGCATCGCGAATTGGCCGCCGGCGACATTCAGCCCCCGGACCGGCCTGTATTACCTGCAGGCGAACGAGTCCTACTCGGAGTACTACCTGACGGATACCGATCCGCGCAACGCACAGGGATTCGGGGGTGTACAGGAAGACATGCTGGGCTCACTCGGCCGCTCCGTGAAGGCGATCGACTACATGACGGGCAAGATCGTCTGGCAGGTCGACTATCCGCTGAGCTACGCAGTGGGCGGGGGGCTTCCGGGTCTGCTGTCCACAGCGGGAGATCTACTCTTCGGCGCCGACGCGGCGGGCAACCTCGTTGCTCGCGATGTCGCCAACGGTCGGCCTCTCTGGCACACGATGCTGGGCCCGGTAAGCAACGCCCCGGAGACCTACGAGCTCGATGGACGTCAGTACATTCTTATCGCGGCTACCGACACACTGTACGCCTTTGCGCTGAACTGACGGGTTGCGCGGTGGCGGACGCGTCTCGCTAGGCCAGATCCAGGCTGTCATTGGAACCGGTCTGTCAGATGAGGCCTCGCAGCGACTCGAACGAACGCTTGACGTTCTCCAGTGGCTGCGGCGCACTGTCGCGCTCGACGAAGAAGTGCCGCATGCCGGCCCGGCGAGCCAGGGGGATCCAGCGGCGGTAGTCGAGCTTCCCGTAGCCCACATCCTCGAATGAATCGTTCGACACGGAGCGCGAGTCTTTGAAGCCGCCTTCCGGCACGACGACATTCCTGGCCATGTCCTTGACGTGACCGAGATGAAACCTGCCGGGGTACTGGGCAAGCAGACCCGGCACATCGACGTTGGCCATGGAAGCCCAGAAGAAGTCGAGCTCTACCAACACCTTTTGGGGGTCCGTCGCTTCCAGAACCCAGTCTAGCGCCCGCTTGCCGTCCACGACTTTGAACTCGGCAAGGTGCGGGTGCCAGGCGAACTTCAGCCCTTTCTTTTGACACAGGTCGCCGGCCTTGCGGAATGCCACGATGACTCGATCGATGCCTGCACGGGAATCGAAGAGCGCGGAATCGATCGCAGCGAGCGCCAGGTACTCGTTCCCCAGAACGTCTGATTGAGCGAACAAGTCCTCCATGATCTGCTCTATGTGAGCCAGATCCATCGAGGCGATGATCTGGGCCCAGGCTTTGTCCACAGGCACCCGGCCGGTCGCCATCTCGACGAACAGCGCCTGCGCCGTCGTGGAGAGCACGTGCACTGATGGCGCTCTGAGCCCCGCTGCATCCAGTGCTGCCCGATATGTCTTCGCATCGTGGCCGAGCAGACCAACCACCTCGACTTCCCGATAACCGATCCGCCGCAGCGCCGCGAGCGTACCGTCGAAGTCTTTCACCAGCAGGCCCTGCATGGTGTAGAGCTGTACACCCAGTGCGTGCCCGTGCGGCGCTGCAGGTTTGGCCAGGGCCTCGAGGGCAAATGCTGCACCGAGCGCGCCGACCGAGGCATCGCGGAGGAACTGGCGCCGGCTGGTGGCCGACTTCGGAATGTGTCGCATGAAACCCCCTGGTGATATCAGCTACTTGCCATTGCACGGTAATCCCAGCATGTAATCGTATACAATATCGCCGCAGCAGTCCAGAACCGGCCGCGCTATGCCTAGGTGGGTTGGGGCAACTTCCTGGTGACCTGGGTGTCCCGTTCAGCGGATATCGTATCAGACCGCACAGCCGGTCTCCGCAGGGTGGTCCGGCGAAAACCAATGCGTGCGCAGCGGCACGGGTATAATGTAATCCGTTACGTAATACACTCGATACACAATGGCGAGTCGCGCGCACCGGCGGGCGCAGGTCTGGAGAGAAGCATGGGCTGGGGTATACGCGCGCGACTCGGGATGCTGATGTTTCTTCAGTACTTCGTATGGGGAGCGTGGTACGTGACGCTGGGGACTTTTCTGGCGATCGGGCTGCACTTCAACGGCAGGGAAGTTGGCTGGGCGGCTGGCACGACGGCGGTCGGGGCGATCGTTGCGCCGCTCTTCGTCGGGTTGGTTGCCGATCGGTTTCTCGCCACGCAAAAAGCACTGGGCGCGCTGCACATTGCCGGCGGGGTGCTGCTGTGGCTGGCTTCAGGCCAAAGCTCGTTCCCGGCTGTGTATGCGGCAATCCTCGGATACTCGCTGTGCTACATGCCGACTCTGGCGCTCAGCAACTCGCTCGCTTTCCGGCAAATGCGCGATGCGCAGCGGGAGTTCGGGCCGATCCGCGTGTTTGGCACGATCGGCTGGATCGTGGCGGGAGTCGCGATCGGTCGCCTGGGCATCGAGGCGACTGCGCTGCCGCTGCGCATAGCCGCCGCAACCTCGGTGCTGCTGGGCCTGTACTGCTACACGCTGCCTGATACTCCGCCGCTCGCCGGCCGGACCTCCGATCTGCGACAGATCATTCCCGGACGGGCCATGCGAGTGCTGCGCGAGCGATCGACCCTGGTATTTGCGCTGGCGTCGCTGCTGATCTGCATCCCCCTGCAATTCTATTACGCCTTTACCAACCTGTATCTGAACGAAGTCGGCATCGCCAACGCGGCCGGCAAGATGGCAGCGGGGCAGGTGTCGGAACTGGTGTGCATGCTGCTGATTCCGTTCTTCTTTCGTCGCCTGGGCGTCAAGTACATGCTGGCGGTCGGCATGATCGCCTGGGTTGGGCGCTACGTGCTGTTTGCCTGGGGCAACGCTACGGACCTGGTGTGGATGTTGTGGGGAGGGATTCTGCTGCATGGGATCTGTTACGATTTCTTCTTCGTGACCGGTCAGATCTACATCGATCGCAGAGCGCCTCAGGAGCTGCGCGCCGCGACCCAGGGGTTGATCACGTTTCTGACGTATGGAGTGGGCATGTTTCTCGGGGCATGGCTCTCTGGTATCGTCGTGGATGCGTACGCGCTGCCCGCGCTCGGCGGAGTGGTGCGCCACGAATGGCGCGCGATCTGGACCATCTGCGCCGGGTGCTCCGCGCTGGTGCTGTTGTTCTTTCTGCTGGTGTTTGCCGATGACGGGCGATCTGCAGACATTGCTGACGGCGCGCTCGAGGCGCAGGCGGGCCGCTCATGAGTGCCACCACGCCGGTGCGCCTGGCGCTGATCGGGGGTGGTCCCGGGTCCTTCATAGGCCCCGTTCATCGAATGGCTGCCGAGTTGGACGGGCGGATGAAGCTCGTCGCGGGAGTGTTCAGCCGCAACGCGGATAAGTCGCGCCGAGCCGGGGAGGCATATGGCATCGCTCGCGAGCGCAGCTATGGCGATATTGACGCATTGATTGCGGGCGAGCGAGCCCGTGCCGACGGGGTAGATCTCATCGCGATAGCGACTCCTAACAATAGCCACTTTGCCATCGCGCGCAGCGTGCTCGAGGCAGGGTTCGACGTCATCAGCGACAAGCCGGCCACGGCGACGCTCGATGAGGCGATCGCGCTGCGGCGGATCGTCCAGGCCACAGGCCGCCGGTACGGCATCACTTACACGTATGGCGGCTATGCAATGACTCGGGAGGCGCGTGAGCTGGTGCGTAGCGGGCGGCTCGGCGCGATCCGTAAGGTCGTCGCGGAGTACTCGCAGGGCTGGCTCGCGCAACCCGTGGAGCGCGAAGGAAACCAGCAGGCGGCATGGCGTTCCGACCCACTCGCCGCCGGTGCGGGCGGCTGCATTGCGGATATCGGCGTGCATGCCTTCCACTTGGCAGAGTTCGTCAGTGGCCAACATGTGAGCCGGATTTATGCTGACCTCGCCTCGGTCGTGGCGGGACGAGTGTTGGACGACGATTGCCAACTCCTGCTGCGCTTCTCGGGTGGCGCGCGCGGCGTGTTGCTTGCCTCGCAGATTGCCGCCGGGGACCGGAACGGCCTGCGTATCCGGGTCTGGGGTGAGAGGGGTGGGCTCGACTG
>Ga0137409_10000650_pt1 | contig 38237 bp, 25 predicted proteins | sample CZODoug1_16funga_FD_122059 | JGI IMG/M metagenome (GOLD analysis project Ga0137409, IMG submission 122059) | Vadose zone soil fungal communities from Angelo Coast Range Reserve, California, USA - CZODoug1_16fungal (Hybrid Assembly) | ecosystem: Environmental > Terrestrial > Soil > Vadose zone... | reverse complement strand
CGATTGAGTGCGTCCTCGACCTCGTGGGTTAACGCTTCGAGTTCCCGGCGGCGGCGTTCCTGTTCGCGGCCCGCCACTGCTGATTCGATTAGCGCATGAACTTGCGGCGCCACAGGATCGAGCTCCTCAGCGTGCTTCAGGATTTCTAGGGCGGCAGTAAATTTTCGGGACGAAATTTCTTGTCGCGCCTCAAACAGGTAGCCTTCCATTTGCCGCTGTCGCGACCGCTCGGCGATATCGCGGCAGATCACACGATTGAGGGTCTTGGCCTGGGCGTCATCGGGGGCCACTTCCAGGGCCTCTTCAGCCGCTTGCTTGGCCTCTTCCAGTCTGCCCTCCGCGTGAGCAGCCTCCGCGATTTTGAGGGCGTTGTGGAGTTTCTCGGCGCGCAACGACGCGGCGCGGATCGACTCACGCAATTCCTGCAATTCGGTATTGCTCCGATCCAGGCCGAGGGCTCGGTCCACGGCTTCCAGGGCATTCTCGAATTGACCGTCGGATAAGGCATCTTCCGCTCGCTCGCGCAATCCGCGAACCTGCTTGCCGATCTCCTCACGTTGGATTCGTTGTTGGACTTCGCGGAGGAGCCGCGTGGCAGCCGTTTGGTGCTGGTCGATTTTCAGAACACGGAGCAGAGAATCTTGCGCTTTGTAAACCTCTCCCCGATCAAGAAAGAGAGCGACCTCCTGCATCTCCTGACTGATCAAGTCCTGCTTTAGTTGTCCCTGCAGCTGCGCCAAATCAAGGGCAAACTCATCTGCCGAGCTGTAGCGTTCATCAGGACTCTTGGCCAGGGCGCGGAGAAGCACTTGTTCCATCTCGGGAGGATAGGAGGGCAAGAATTTCGCCAGAGGCGGAGGCGGTTCGTGCACGATCTTCAGCAGCGTCGTCGCGGTATTTTCACCCTCAAAGGGAAGATGGTTCGTGAACAGCTGATATAGAACGACTCCCGTCGAGAAAAGGTCAGTGCGGGCATCGATGGGTTGAGCGTTCACCTGTTCTGGAGCCATATAGCTCAGAGTTCCGACAATCTGCCCGGTTCGGGTCACGTTCTGGTGGCCGACGTGCGCAATGCCAAAATCGAAAATCTTAACGCTGCCGTCCTTGGCTATCATGATGTTGGCCGGCTTGATATCGCGATGCACCACGCCTCGGCGATGGGCATAACTCAGTCCATGGCAAACCTGAATGATGATTGTGATTTTGTCCAGGAGGCTCAGCTGGCGACGGTTGGTAAGCAGGGCGTCCAGACCCTCGCCCTCCAGGTATTGCATAACTAGATAAGGGTTGCCGCCGTAGTCACCTAAATCGTAAACAGTCACGATGTTGGGGTGTTGCAGGCTGCCTAGCGACTGCGCCTCGCGGAAGAAGCGCTTGAGGATGTCAGGGTTTTCGGCAAAAGCCCCCGTCATCATCTTGATCGCCACCGGGCGGTCCAAGTGTGGGTCGGTCGCCTTATAGACGACACCCATGCCGCCGCGTCCGATGACGCCGACAACATCGTACTTCCCGATCTTGGTAGGGACGGGCGTGGCCATTCTGTGAACCTGGTTCTTTCACCTTGGGAGCCTCGAATCGGCGGCCGAGAACTCTTGCCAAAACACAGGGAATCACCCGAACGCGGGATGGGGGGAGGCCGCGCTCGCCGGGGCGCGGCTTATTATGCTACGAATGCAGGGCAGCCGCAACTACGAATATGGGGGTATTCCATTGATTTTTCTGATGTTGACCTGTTGCTGGACCCGTGTAAAGGGAATCTGACTAGCGGAAGTCCTGTTCGCTGAGGCTGAGCTTGCGGCTACCCTGTTTCGCTGTCGCGTTGTTGGGATCCAAGTGGAGGATGATGTCATACTCTCTGCGCGCATTGGCGTAGTTGCCGGCTCCGGCGTCGCTCTCGGCCATACGGATCAGGACTGGAATGTCCTTCTCGCTAAAGCCTTCATATTCACTAACTTTGGCTGCGACCTTCGGATGCAGGACGCGCTCGGGGCCGACTGGTTTCGAGTTGGTCTTGGTGTCTTGTGGGGGTGGGAGCTGTTCCGTTGCCGACCGCTGGGCGGCTGGCTCGGGTCTATTGGGCGGCGGATTTGGAACCGCTTGCAGGCTGTTGGCTGGAGTCTCAGGGAGAGCTGGCTTCTTCGGGGCCTGGGAGGTGAAGAACAGGCCTGCCACGACGGCCAGCACCGCAACGGCTGGAAGCAGCCACCAAAGCAGGTTAGACTTCGCAGCTCCGGAATCCGCGATTGCTTTGTTATCTCCCAACGCGCCCATCGGTGCGGGCTCAATCGCCGACGGATGGTCAACCCTGAACAGCGTGGAATGAATTTGCGCGGGGGTTGGGCGGAGGGCTTCCCGCGTGATGTCGACTGTCGGTTCCGAGGCCACCGCAGGATCGGTCTTGGGGGTCACTTTGCGGGCCGCTTGCTTCAGTAGCTCCTGCACTCGCCGCTGGGTCTGTGGGGTGGTCCATACAAGTTCCTGGGCTTCACGCTCGAGCTCGCTGGAAGCCAACGACGGGCCGGCACGCTTGCGCAGTTGCAGCCCCGGAATGTCTTCCAGGAGCTTGGCAGCGTTGGCGGCGAGAAAAATTTGTGAAGGTTTTGCTTGTTCCAGCAAAGCCGCGATTCCCTGCGACGCCTCGCCTCGATTAAGGTCGCTAGCATGGTAGACGGCGATCGCCGCACCCAAGCAATATTCGGGTTTTTGCTGGGAATATTCCAGGACCGACCACTGGATTCGTTTGGCGGCGCGAAGAGCCTCGGAGGGTTGCTGGAAACTAGCTACCAACCCGATTCCGGAGTCCTCATCAGGCGTTCCGCCACTGGCAGCCACCAAGTCGGAGAGCATGTAGACGAGGGCAGACTCGGATTTCCAATGAATGACGGTGCGGGTGGAAGACCAAACCCGGATAGTTAGGCGGGTCGTATTCGAGTAAGGCGGGTTTGAGGAAGGCTGAGACGTAACAAGCCTCGGTCCAGGTCATGGGACGGTACCAGAGCTTCCTGAGCGACTCTCATCGACTAAGTCCGACGACTCAGCTCCGACATGGGTGGCACGGTCTGGCGCTGAATACTCTAACGCACCCCGCGAGGTGCAGACTGTAGCTTACGGGAAAAACCATTTTCCTGCCAACTTAGCCGCGTCCGACTTCTAGGGCCCAGCGGCGAAACAGCGAGGGTGTTCGGAAGCTTGACTTCGACCGGAGGTATGATACCGTCATTTCCTTGCTGCCCCAGAGTTGAGGCGGATGGCAGTAGTTTCGCTGTAACTTCCTGGAATTCTTTATGGTGCTTTACCGGCGGCTCGATCAATGCTTTTTTGCTCGTAAGGGTTTGTCCGTCATCGTGTTAGCAGCGGGACTTGGGAAGATTGCGGTGGCCAAGGAAGCGCCGCTGATGGCAATCGAATTGTTTGATACTGCGAAGGGTGCCGCTTACGTTCAGATCGCGGATATTTCGATCAACGGCAAGGCGGACTTGCGAAGCTGCACTGGGCAGAATCAGAAGATCGACAGGTCAGCCTACGGGAAGTTGCCGAAGGTCGTGATCGCCGGGGCGGAGTCTCTGGAGCGGGGCGCCGACGGCATGATGGTGTTGACGCGTGGGGGTATGGGTTCCTGCGTGGTTCCCACCAATCTCAAGTTGGAGAAGGACGAGGCGTTTACACCTATACAGTTGGCGGACCTGGGTGCGTTGCAGGGCACGGTAATTTCCGCGTCGTTTGGGACTGAAAGCGTGGTCGCTCCCTTCAAGGCGGGTGTGAAGCTCCTGTTCATCGCTGGGCCGGACGTTGAACTCGCGGAATACCTTCGCGCTCAGCGTGCACACTCCGTGCTGGGTTGGCAGGACTATCTGGGCCGATATCCCTCATCTCCGCATACGAATCAGGCGAAACAGGCTTCGGTCCTTTTGCTGGTCAAGGACGGCGAGGACGGCCTGACAACGTATCGTAAGCCCTCTGATACGCCCCTTTATGGCGAGCTGAGAAAGGCTAAGGTGGGAGGCGATCAGGCCTTGGGGCTGCTGCCGAATGATGCCGAGGCTTTGCGTTTGAAACGAAGCGTTGGCATTGAACTTGGGGTGCTTACCGACAAAGCCCAGGGTGAATTCCAAGCTTACATGCAGAGTCTGAAAGCACATGGACCGGGATACGCGCACCTGGCAAATGCTCGAGACCTGGTGGGGCACATCCTTGAGGTGGATGCGCAGTGGGATGCGGCGCTCAGTTTGCAGAAGCAGAACGTAGCCGAGACCGGAGCTGTGGAATCCACGTTGCATAATGCCGAGATCCTAGAAGGGTCCAAGCGATTCGACGACGCATTGAGCGCAATCGCGCCTTACCGCTCCTATAGTGAGGAAGAGCCGCGCATTGCGGCCGTCGTTAGTGCCGCCTACAAGAATCACTTCGATTTGGGAACAGATTTCCTCAACAGCCAGAAATGGCAGGAGGCGGTGCGCGAATTTCAGAAAAGCAGCGAAATTCGCAAGACGCCAGAAGTGACCGCTTCTCTCTCCAAGGCGCAAGACGGATTGCGGACTTACCAAACGAAAGCAGCCGCGGACCTTGCCCTCAGCCAGAGCGACGCTTATGCTGGCGAGCACAATTTTATCGATGCGTACGAAGTGCTGACTGCACTACCGAAAGCCTCAAAGGCTCTGGTCGCCGACCGCATGCAAACGCTCGAGCCCGACTACGTGAAAGAGGCTTCCGAGAAAGCCAAGACGTTGCAGTTGGCGCACACGCCAATCAGCGGAAGGGCGGACGAAGTCGGAATTTTACGGGCCTACGATCTGCTTCAGAGTGCTTACGGAGTTTCTGAGGCAGACAACAATCTGAAGTTGCGGCTGGACCTGATCGCCCAGAATCTTAGCGACTACTACTTGCAGCAAGCCAAAAAGTATCTCGACCGGCCGTTGGGATCCGGGGTCGGGCTGGCGTGGTTGTACCTCGATCAATCGCAATTGTTTAAGCCGAACCGGGACGATGTGAGGGACGAGCGGACGAAAGCCGCCGCGGTCTACCAGATGCGTTCCAAACTTTCGGTCCGCGTCAGGTTCCGCGACCAGACATCGCGCCGTGACAGCGCAGGGTTTGCCGATCAGATGTCAGATGCAATCGCCACCGGCGTCGAGACCTCGGGGCTGCCGGTCAAGGTAGTCCGCGCCAGCGATACCTCAAGTACGGAACCCAATTTTCAGTTGGTTGGCGACGTGCTGCAGCATCGGCCTGTTCTGACGCCCACAATCGAACCGATGGAATCGAAGTACCGGTTTGGTGCGCGAGAAGTTCCTAACGAAGAATGGAATCGGGTAAACCGGGACTACGAGTCGGCGACGCTCGAGTTGCAAAGCTCGCAGCGAGTGCTGGAAGGCGCGCAATCTCATGGGAAGAAGAAGGACATAGCGGACGCCAATGCGGCCGTAGCCTCGGCCGAGACGAAGGTTCAAGAAGCTCATCGCAGACTGGATTCGCTGCCCAAGACCAACCAGGAAGATGTCATCAAGCCCTACACCTACACGAAGAGGACCATCGATCTGACGGCCGTAGTAGAAGTGTCATTCCGCATGCTGGATGCGAATGGGGACGCGCTGGATCCGGCGGCGCCAATCAGCAAAACTAATCACAAGACCTTCGTCGTGTTGGAAAATGTGAAGCCGGACGACACTCAGGGCGTTACTGCGAAGGGCACCCTCCCCGATGAGATTCAGTTTCTGAACGATGTTGAAATCGATGCCCGCGATGCCCTGATTCACTCAGTTCTGGAGAAAGTGCAAGGCCTGCCGCAAAAGATCCTAGGGCTGGCGCGGAAACACGTGCAAGAAGGGGATATGGATGCAGCGGCGGAAAAGTATATTCTTTACCTGAATTCGACCGCAGAGAGTGAAACTCCAGAGCGCACCGAAGCCAGGCAGTTCCTTCAGAAACAGTTCAACATTCGACAGCTCGCGCCCCCCACCAATTCCTAGCGTCTTCGGAACCAGAGATGGCAAAAGCGACCCCAGAGCGCATCGGAAAATACAAAGTGACCGGCGTTCTCGGACGGGGCGGCATGGGTTTGGTCTATCGGGCGTTTGACCAGAATCTGGGACGCGAGGTTGCCATCAAGACCCTGACCGAGGGTTTCGCCGGCGACGCGGAAATGCTCGAGCGCTTGTACGAAGAAGCAAAGAAGACCAGCAAGCTCAAGCATCCCAATATCGTTACCATCTACGACCTTGGCGAACAAGACGGATTTCCCTACGTCGTGATGGAATTTGTCGCTGGGGATGCGCTGGACCACGTGATTCGCGCGACTCCACCCCTGTCCTTGGCTGCGAAGTTGAGAGTGATTGAGCAAGTTTGCTCCGCACTTGGCTACGCTCACCGCAATGATGTGATTCACCGGGACGTGAAGCCCGGGAATGTGATTCTGCAACCTGACGGAGTCGTGAAGCTTCTGGATTTTGGTATTGCGCGGCAAGAAAAGAGCGATCGCGGTTTGACGCGCACAGGGAATGTGATCGGAACGCTGCACTATATGGCGCCCGAGCGGCTGCGAAACCACGCTTTTGACGGACGATCGGACGTTTTCTCAACCGGAGTATTGCTATACCAGTTGATTACAGGACAATTGCCGTTTACCGGCGAGGATGTGGCGGTAATTCAGAAAGTATTGCACGAGAGCTATCCGCCTTTGGGGAACTACATCCACAGTTATCCGCCGGAATTGGACGCGATTTTAGACCGGTCTTTGGCGAAGGAGGCCCATGACCGGTATGCCACGGCAGACGAGATGGGGGCGGAGGTGTCCGCTGTGGCGGAGGGCCTGAAGAAAGAGCAGGCGGCAGAGATTTTCCAGCAGGCGCAACAACTGGTGCGCCACGAGGACTTTACGAAAGCGCGTGAAGTTCTGCTCAAGGTGGCGAAACTGGACAGCCACCACCTCGGCGCGCGTCAACTCATGGTCCAGGTGCAACAAAGCATCGCGCAGCGGCAGCGAGCGTCCCAAATTCAACAATTGCTGGCTCAGGCAGACGATGCCCGACGCAATAAGAAATTCGATGAGGCTATTTCACTCCTGGAGCAGGCCCTGAAGTTGGATCCGTCAAGTTCGCAGTTAACGGAGGCGGCTGCAGAGTTGCGGCAGAAGAAGGCGAAGAATCAACAGATTGAGGGGTATTTACGACAGGCGGCTGGGGCTTGCCAGAAGGGCGATTTTGATCTGGCGCAGGTTGTGATTGCGAAGGCCCTGGAACTTGACAAGGACGATTCCCGCGTCCGGTCGGCGAATGCTGCCTTGGTCCGTCAGGTGGAGGATGCGGTACGGCTGGCGAAGACCCGGAAGTTGCTGGAATCCGCTCGTAGTGAAGTCGGCGCACGGCATTTTACGGCCGCCATTGAACTGTTGACCGAAGCCGAGCGCATCGATCCTTCCAACCCAGAGTTGTTCTCCTTGTTGGACACGGCGAAAGCAGGGCAGGACCAGGAGCGAAGGCGGCGCATCGTGGAGCGGCTCCAGAGTGAGATCGCGATTGCCATCAGTGCCGATGAAGTGAATCGCGCCATGGTTCTGGTGGATGAAGCTCTCGAAAAAATACCCAATGAACCGGCGTTGCTTCAGTTCAAAAGGCAACTGGATCGGCAGGCGCAGGAACATGAAACGCGCCGACTTGTGGACGAAACGGTGCAGAAATGCCGCGCGATGATGGAGCGGTCTCCCGAAGACGCTCTGCAACTCGCCATGGACATGGTGCGGAAGATTCCGGGCAACGAAAGGTTGCAGGTCTTGCAGGGCAGCATTGAACAGCACCTACAGCGGGTGACGGTCGAAGGGGCGCGCCACCGTTATATGACGTTGGCTAACCAGGCTTTAGATCAAAAACACTATCGGGAAGCGGTGCGGTTGCTGGAAGCGTGTCAGTCGCAGGGTGCATTTTCGGACGAAATGACTGGCTTGTTGGACTTCGCACGGCACGAGGCACATCGCGAGCAGCGCGCCGCTCAGATCGAGTCCACGCTGAGCCAGGCGCAGAGTCTATTAGCCAAACAGGCGTATACGGAGGCCATCCGATTGTTGGAGCCGGCAGTGCAGCAGACGGACGATCTTGCATTGAAAGAACTGCTGGAGAGGAGCCGTGCGCAGCAGCAGTCGCTGCAGCAGAAAGCCAACGCAATTTCCGATGCGTTGGCAGCTTACCTCCGGGAAGAGCAGTTTGACGAGGGGATCGAGTTCCTGAAGTCCCAGCCGGAACCCGTGCTGCAACAAGCCGCGACGCAGGAGGCGTTGAATACACTGCGCTCGGCAAGGGATCGGGATCGACGAGCGTTATCTACGATCGCGATGGCCTACTCGGCCTTGGATCAGCAGGGGATTGCCATGCGCTGGAACGCTCTGCGCGATGGGGTGCCGGAGGCCGGAGAGTCGCCCTTCCTTCAACAGGTGGCGCAGTCCTTCGATGCGAGACGGAAGGCAATCGCCAACCAAGCTTTGGCAGTTGCGAATGCACAGGCGCAAGATGCGTTGGCAGGAGGAGATGCTCGTTCCGCGGTTAAAATGCTGGATAGCGCTGCAACTCTTTCGGAATTTGGCAGCCCGGAGTTGCAAGCAGAATGGAAGCGCTTGCGGAAGGAAGCATCGCGGTCGAGCATCTTGACACGCATTGGGCTTAAGGGGCCAACCGCGGGGGCGGGCTAGAGGTTCGCGGCATTTTGAGGTAGTTGGCTGAGTGGAGGCTTTTTGGTAAGGTTTCTCCGGCCCATCGGTGATGTTGCCGTATGAAGCTGAAAATTCAGGTCGCGGGCGTGACAGACGTGGGGTTGGTGCGAACCAACAACGAGGACAACCTCGGCTACGATACGGCGCGTGGAATCTTCGTGGTCTGCGACGGAATGGGCGGGCAGGCAGCGGGTGAGCGTGCCAGCAAGATTGCAGTTGACACCGTAATGGGACATTTTCGCAAGCCCTCCAACGACCAGGAAATATTTGGCATGGAGATTGAACTTCTGTCGGGCCGCGCGAACGCGTTGGCGCGGGCGATTCATTTGGCGAATCAGGCTATTCACGACGAAGCGAGTCGAGAAGAGAACTATGCTGGGATGGGAACTACCATCGTTGCGTTGGCCGTTGAGGGTGATCAGTTTTCAGTGGCACACGTGGGAGACAGCCGAGCGTACTTACTCCGAGGCGGGGTATTACAGCCACTAACCAGCGACCATTCGCTGGTAATGGAACAGGTAAGACGCGGTCTTTTGGCTCTGGAAGATGTCGAGAAGTCAACGGTACAAAATGTGATTGTGCGCTCGCTGGGAGCGGAGGAAAGCGTGGATCCGGACTTGGCGGACCACGAACTCCTCGCCGGGGATTTGTTGCTGATGTGTAGCGATGGGCTTTCGCACTTCGTGCATGACGATAGGCTGCAGGAGGTGCTGGCTGCCGGCACGTCGCCGGAGGAAGCCTGCAAGGACTTAATCCAGGCCGCTAAAGACGCAGAGAGCAATGACAACATCACCTGTCTTGTGGTCAAGGCAGCTGAGCCTTCGTGGTCCGACCGGGTGCTGGGGCGGTTGAAGCCCGGGCGCGCAAAGTCCCTGGAATCCATCTAGGTACAACACCGATTTAGGAATCGCATCCCTGCTAGCGCGCCACCTGCGCCACGCAATGGAGACCAGCCAGTTCTCCCGGGCGCAGTGGGTTGAATCCAGTTACCTGCAACTGATAGCGGAATGATTTCACCTTACCACTCGGAAGCATCACGTCTTTCCCGTTTGACTGCTCCACCCATTCCAGGCTTGAACCAGCCCAGCGAGCGCTCTGGGCCAGCCGGAAGATCGCCCATGAGCCCTGGTACGACTGGAGGATGTCGTCGCCCTTTGAGGTGACGCGCACATCCTCCGGGGCCCCGGTCCACGTAAAAGTTTTCTCCGGCTCGGAGGCAGGCAGAGTCTCCTTCCCGACCTTCAGGGTCACTCCCTCAAGATTGCTGGGCAGAGGCTTGAATGTGTAAGAGAAATGAGGCGGAGCGGAACCATCGGGGTACAGAGCATCGCTGAGCGCGGCGGCGCGGCTCAGGAAAAGCAAGATCCCGGGCGTAGGCGTAACTGCCCCACCTGGAATTGCGGAGAAGACGTTACCCTGCCTCGTGACATAGGGGGCCAGCTTTTCGGCGAATTGCCATACCGTGCCGCTCTTGGGAGCGAGGCTCTTGCTGAGCGTCTCGATCGGGAGATCCTGCGCGTCCGGGTTCGAATTGACCGGGTAATATCTGGTCCATTCACTGAACTGGCTGCACAGGTCTTTACCACCTTTGTTCAAGGCCTCTTTAGGGCCGCTGGTGAGGACCTCTCCGAATCTGGCGATGGGCTCCTTCAGTAGCCGAAGAACTTCCTTCTCGCTGTGGAACTTCTGATCGACTCGGGTGCCCATGGTGTTCGTTACTTCAACCTCGGCTGCGCTTGCATCCTGGTTTGCCGTAGCCAGGTCGGGTGCGGAGCCGGGGTTCTTGGAGAGAACGTCGGCGTCGGCTTTCAGTTTCGCCAGCGCCAAAATGTAGGTTTTGTTGGAGCTCCCGATGTACTGGTCTGGCAGCTTGCGCGGGGCGCCCGGCGGAACAATGCCGGCCACGGGCTGGAATGGATCGCTAGCGTCAGGAACACCTACATCCGTATTATTGGAGATAAACCAAAACAATTCCAATAGGGGCGAAGTCTGGCTGGTCAAGCTTTCCAGTCTTCTGCTTGCGCCTTCCAGCGTTCCAAATTCATTGACTTTGGATGTCTTCAGGACAGTGAGCCATTGCTGTACGAAATCCCGATAGTAGTACTGCGAAACCTGGTTGCGTAGCGCCGCGAAATCCAACTGGGCCGAGGTGGAGTCGCCCAGAACCCACTTCTCTCCTAGGATGTGCGACGGTTGCCGCAGTTCCTCCTGCACGGCGTCGAAGCCACCACGCGTGAACGCTCCTCTGACCGCTGATGAGCTTGTGACCACGCCCTCCGAGTCTTTGAACGCCTGGTTGAAGCTGACCCCAGGATTGCGGCGGGAGACCTCCTCCACCATCGCGTTATAGATGCGCTCGATGTCTTGGAATTGGTTGAGATAGGTGCGAGCCTGCGCTATGGTGTGAGCGTCGTTCTGTTCGGAGAATGGATTTTGGTTCGGGAGTCCAGTGCTGTAAAAGTTGAATTGTTTCCGCGCCAGCTCCGTTCTGTCGGGGCCAGCATCCTTAGCGTTCGCCCAATGACTTAGCAGAACCGGAGAGAGAAACTCCACCGTGCTCTTGTCCGAGTTGCTGGTGGTGATCAAATAGGCCTTCAATTCGGTATAAGATTTGTCGTAAGAGTCACTGGGGCCAGGCTGAGCCGGGAGCGCGCGCAAAGAACCAACGATCGCGCCTTGACTCTGCGCGAAGAGCATCTCTTCGAAATGTTGAAAATAGACGCGACGGGCATCGGGGTAGAGCGCGTCGCCAACGTAGAGACCCCAACGCATATGCCAGGGTGGGCCATCTTCTTCATAGTCGGCCAGCCGGGCTACAGCCAGGCGGAGGCGGTCTAACTGCTGCAGATCCGAGACGGAAGGGAGTTGACCCGCGCCCAGGGTTAGGGATGGGATTTGACGCTCCGCTTCTGTTACCTCGTTCTCGAGGGATCTGTTTTCCAAGAATGAAATGAAAAAGAGAAGTCCGCACAGAAGGCCGATGGCCGTGACGGAAATCAGTGCGATTCGTCGGAGCAGGCTTACGCGTGTGCTGAATCCGCTGGTGCGGAAGGCGACTTGATCCTTGAGCAAAACGCCGTTGAAGAACTGGCTGAGAAACATCCACTGCGGAACTTTGCGCGAACCCATCACCTTTTGCGCCATGGGCTGGCGGCCGCCTCCGTGCCCGGCGGTGAAAATGCGCGTCGCGCCCGAATCGGGTTCCGGCGCTGTTTCATACTCGTTCACCGAGGCCGCAACGACGTCATCAATCACAATCGGTCGAACGCCCGTGAAGTAGAAACCGCGTAGAAAGGGATTGACCTGCAGTTGGCTGGGGCGGGCCATATCCACCAGGAAATTCACGAGTAGCTTACGGACCTTCCGCAGTTCGCGGGGGAACTCGTAGACCAGGGGCCGCTTGTCAGCCTCGTTCTCGCGGCCGAGTAGGTCCATGCGGCGGTCCGACAGAGAATAAAAAAGCTCGTCAAACGCTTTTTCCAGCCTGCGTGTTTCTTCTTCGGCATAGACACCGATCGAATGCGGCGGACGAACCGGAAGCGTGGCTCCCAGCACATTGGCGCCTTCGTCTTTGCTGAAATTTCGTACGTACTCGGAGAAGAAGGAGATTCGGTCGATTTTGGTAAAAAGCACGTAGACAGGGAAGCTGATCCCGAGCAATTGTGAAACTTGCTGCAAGCGGCCACCGATTTTACGGGCAGTCGCAGTAGTGGTTTCGTTCGCTCTTTCTTCGAGGAAGCTTCCGCAATCGAAGCACACAATCACCGCGCGGGGAGCTTGCTGCCCCTGCTGAACGGCGCTGGAGACTCGACCGGGCTGGAGCAGTTTCACGAGTCGCGCCCATTTCTTGTTCTCCTGTAGAACGTTGCCAGCAACATCGGCAAAGATGGCTTGGCGCGTGTACCAGAAATTGGCGGTGCTGGTACCAAGAATCTCGTTGTCTTGATAGACATGGCCGGCCAACAGCTCGGGATCAAGCGCCGAATTCATGACAGTATGTGTTTTGGCCGAGCCTGATTCACCTACCACGAAGACGACGGGCAGTTTTCCCAAGCTGGCGCTGCGACCTAAGGACGAAGCGCGTAACTTGCGCACGGCGTCGTGGACGAGCATGTCCACTTCCTTCGTGTCTCCCGCGGAGTCGGTGACACCAGCTTCGGCTTCACCCTCAGCATCAGACTCAGCTTTCGATTTACGGAAGAACCAGAAAAAAACACCGGCTGCCAGGATGCCGAGGAAGGCCAGCCCTCCGCGAAGAATCCAGAGACTCGAGCCGTGAAGGTGCAGCCAGATGCCAAGAAACCACGCCAGCACAAGATACGGCACCAGAATGGCGGCAGTGGCCCAGTAAACACCCATGAATCTTCTCCCTCACTCCGAAAAACTCTTTCAGAGAACTAGCCGACCATCACGCAGAGCCGGACAATCCGGAATTCAGAACTAGCTTGAAGATTACAAACGCGATTAAGGTGAGCGCGACAATCGAAATGGTGAGGATTCCCAATCGCCGCACCCAAGGATCAGAATGAGCCACGCGGACCGCATCCGAAGGCAGGAGTCCGCGAGGTGAAAGAGGTCCGGAGGGCCCGCGCACGCGGCGAAGCTTTTCCTGGATCGCTGTGACTAGCGACTGCAAGTCCCCAGCACCCGCTGCAGCGTAACGCCCACGAAACCCCAGGAGGAGGCAGAGTCCGTAAACTTCAAGTACGTCGCAGGTCTCGGCCGAATCGGCGCGGCCTAGGGTTTTCTGCAGTTCCTGGAACACTACTTCGCCAGCGATTTGGTGGCCGAACAGTTCGGTTTGCAGAGGCAGGCGCGGCCAGTCCGCAAAAACTGGATTCCGGGAGCCCAGGACCGACTCATCAAGAAAAGCGACGACAGCAAACAGAACCTGGCGAACGTCCTCGGCTTTATAGCCGCCGCTCCGTGCTTCCTGCTCAGCCCGTTGCAGGGCTTGCTTCATTTGCCCGCGAAAGGCTTCGGAGTTAGTGACCTGCTGGCGGTTGCTGCGGAGCCGTACGATTGCGGTGAACACCTCCTGGAACGCCAGCGCAAGATTCCAGCCGCGCGTATCCAGCGCCGAGGTCGAGCCGCGATAGCTTGCCAGGGGAGTCGGGGACATGAGTTGTCTCAATTCTCGAGAATGACGGTGAGTTCCAGTTCAGCTCGCGGAAATTCGCCGGGAACGTAGACGCCTACGCGCTTAGTCTGCAGGATGTGCTCCCAGCAGGGGCCGCTTTTGCTCACTGCAAAATATTGGCTTTCCACGCGCGCCGTGATAGTAGACGGAGGTACGGGGATATGGGTCAAGACCAAACCGGGTACAGCACGTTTGACCAACTCCGGTACGAACTGCGAGGAACACAGTTTTACGAGTTGAGGAACTTTCAAAATAAGGTCAGCCTCACCCATCTTAGCTTGCACGCCGAGGATCCAGCGCGAACGACCGAAGCAACGTTGATCCTTAACCTGGCCTTCGTAGAAGTAGCGTTCCGCCGAAGTCAGCGCAATCGAGATAGCCTTGGAGGGCAGAACGATCTCAAGATGGCGCCGGATGTGATCGTCGACCTCCCCGAAGCACGTCTCCGAATGCAAGTGATCATAAGTGGGCAGCGTGCGCGGATGCGAGTCCAAGCCGAAAGCGCAGAGCGCGCCGCCCAGCCGCAACAACTCCCGGTAAAGCTCTTCCGGATGCGCGTGTTTGGTGAGCAAAATGTGCCGTAGGGGTGCAAGATGGGAGTTGAGAGCGTGCAGAAACCAGAACTGTGCCACATGTGCCGCGGAGAGTCCGACCTGAAACTGCCCGCGGTCGCGCGGTTGCGTGCGGGCGACGCTCGCGCTCTTATCCTCGAGAATCTCCACGAGCCTCTGAGTAAGTCCGAGGAGCGCGGGGCTGGCGCTGAGCTTTAGGCATGGAGGAATGAAGTGAGCGTCGTAAACAAAATGTCCCGCGCCGTCACGCAAGATCCGCGCGACCGGCAGCGTGAGCCACTCTTTCCTGTCCTCGGTCTCGAGAACCAACGCAATGTTCTTACGTCCCAGCGTGATCGTCTTCTCATCTTGTCCTGAGTTTTCGTCGGCGAGATTCTCGGATGAGCCTACATATCGCGTCGAAACGTGACCGTTCGGAGCGACCATGCAATTCGGTCCACCCGGCACGCTGCGCGGGATCGCAAGGGACACAGTCAGGCTCTCGGCGACAGGGGAAAACAATTCGCCGATGTTGCGAATGGGAGGCAGAGGATCGCACTCCGGCATGTCGAACGCCAGCCCATCCTGAAAAACACCGATGGCGTGGACCAGTGAGACGGTGCCGTTACGAATGGCCTCCGCGTCAAATTCGCAAGAAACCAATCCGTAAGCATCCCGCCACAGGCTAGTCACGGCGAACTGCACCGAATCCTCGAAATACCGGTTCTGAGCCTGGAAGTGATGTGGGGCCAAGTACATCCCTTCCGACCATACGATTTTAGAGAGCTGCTTCATGCTTCAGTTGACCGGCGCGATACGAGGGGACATTGTCTCTTGAATAGACGAACTTCCGAACAAAAATTTGCGCCTACTGGAGATTTTCGGGATTCGGGAACGGCGGGGAGGACCAGACGAACCCCTAAACTCGGCGACAATACGCCTCTGCACGAAGGGCAGCAAGCCACCGAACGCTGTATTGGCGCGGTTTTCAGCGACCTTCAGCGTAGATGCTAGGGGGTTGGGCCTTTACTGTCAAGATTGGAGGGTGTAATCTGCTCGACAAGACTGCCGCGTCAGCGGTTCTGCCGTATCGGGCAGTCTTTCGACAACCGACATCGGTGAGGTGCGAAACACCGCTTGCTCCTCCCCGTCCTGTCTTCGGACGGTTGCTTCCCACTTGGTTTGTTCAAGCTACTCGGAGAGAGAACGTTGAGGTTTCTCGGGAAATACGAGCTGCTGGAACAGCACACGGTCGGCACCGTGGAGACGTTCTCTGCTCACCCGATCGGGGGAAGCGAACTCTTCTTGGTGCATTTGTTTTCACTTCCCGCTCTTACCAAGGCCTCGCCCAGCAACCGGGATCTCCTGGATTACATGGAAAGAATCTGCCCGCCCGCCATTGGTCCTGTGATTGATGGAGGGCAATACGACGACGGCTCGCAGGCTTACATCGTCACCAAGTTTCCACGCGATCCGGACGCTTTGGGGGAATGGGTGGAGGCTTACAAGACCATGCCGAAGGCAGCCCCAAAGCCAGTCTCAAAGCCGCGGCGCGATGCCAGTGACGCCCCAGCCCGAGAGCGCTGGGAGGACGAAACCTCGAGCCCACAACCGCAGCGCCCGCACGTGACCGAACGGCCTGTGGGAGACTTTACCCGAGCGTTCCGGCCCTTTGTCTCTGAAACGGCTCCACCGAAACCGCCAGAAGACGATTGGGACCACTCTACGCCATCGGCAGCCCGGTCTGATCCGCATTGGTCCGGCGCGATCCGCCCCGTTTCGCAGGGGCCCGGTTTTAGTTCGGAGTCCAGGGATTTGGAACCGAAACACTCGGAGCCAAGACGGTCGGCTCCAGGCTCATTCACCGACCAGATGGCTGGTCTAGGAGAGGGTGCACAACTGCCCACCTCGCGTGTTCCGATCCAGCCGCCGACTGTTCCAAGGAACGTGGAACCGAGACCCGAAGGAAGGGTGGAATTGTCGAGGAACCAGAAAGTCGATTCTTGGCTCCTCCCGGACCCTCCGGAGTTGCCTGTAGATCCGTCCAAAGAAACCGGTCGTCCCGGTGAGTTCACGCAGTTCTTTCGCAGTCCGTTCGCGGCTCCGCCGCCCCCGGCGAATCCGTTACCCTTGCCGGTGCCTGATCTCATTAACCGCCCAGCGCCGGCGCGGAGCGATTTCACTCAGCTTTTCGGTCCCTCTTCCGGGGGAAGTCTGGCTCCTCTCGCACCTGAGCCGCTCCTGGAGCCGCCGGGGCAGTCCGAGCGCGGCAACTTCACGGAAATTTTCGGCAATTCTCGTCCGGCTCCTAGCACGCCTTCACTTCCGCAGTGGACCCCGGAAAAATCGGCGGAGCGGCCCGAAAAGGGTGATCGTGGGGGTGACTATTTCATTTCGAATACGAACTCTCTGCCGATTTCTTCGGGTCAGCGTGACGGAGAGCCCATTTTCCGATCCAGCACGCCATTGGGTCCGACTTTTGGTTCCAAGCACGAGGAAGGAGCGACTCGGGTGTTTAAGCCGCCGGCTCAGGAGGAAGTTTCCGCTCCGCCGTCTTCACTTCCTGAGGGGGAGAGCCAGTACACGCGAATCATTAAGGGTCCTAAACGCGAACCGGTTGGGTCTTCTACAAGCACCGGGAAGCCGGACGCGCCCCCGTCGGCAGCTGGGGGAATGAATCTTCCCATGCCGCTGCCAAAGGTTGCGGTAACGATGCCAGCGGTGAGCATGCCAACGATTGGGCCATCGGGCATCGCGGCACCTCAGTTGAGGATGCCGAGCGCGACTGTAGCCACGCCGCCTCCGATGATGCCTCACTTACACGCTCCACCGCCGCCTTCGATGGGCGCTCTTCCGAAGCTCCCTCCAGCCCCCAAGGTGCCGACGTTAAAGAAGCCAGGGAACTTGACGAGCTATGCGCCGCTGATTATCATCCTCAACTTGATTTTCCTGGCGGCCGTGGGGCTTGTACTCTACTTCGTGTACAAGCCGTAATTTTAGGCCGCTTGTCCGCCCGGCCTTAAGCAGGGTTAGGCAGCAAGATCAAGAGTTCCATTTCGGGGTGGGGGAATTCAGCCGGCACAAAAGCCGCGAAATTCCGTGCTCGGCGCACTGCCTCCCAGGCAGGCCCTGACTGGTTCACGCTGAAATACTGGTACTTCAGCTTGACCGGAATGGCATTTGGCGGATTGGTGAGGTGTGTCAACTGAATTCCCGGTAGAGCCTGCTTGACCAGGTGATCGATGTGGGTGGCAGAGCAAACCTTCAGCAGCATCGGCGCCTTGCGAATTAACTCTTCTTCGCTGGTTCCCGCTGAGATTGCTAGATACATCCGGGTATTGTTCAAATACTTCTCGTCGTCGAGGGCAGTGGCATAGACAGAAGGCTGCACCAGTTTGAGGGGGAACGAGACAAAATTCGTAGGCACAACAGTTTCCAGCAATCCGCGCAACTTGGCGTCGAGGATTGCGAAGCAAGTGCCTAAGTCGTCGTGGTCATAGAGCGGCAGGTCGCGGGGGCGTACTGTGGACGAAAAGGTGGTCAAGGAGCCTGCCAGTTCTACCATTGCTGAGTAGAGTTCCTCGGGATGGGCTTGCTTGGCTTCGTACAAGAAGTTGAAGACAGGGAAGTAGGAGTTGACGGTATACAAGAGCCAGAAATTGGCGATGTCTGCGGCCGTAAAGTCGGCTAGGCTCTGGTTCTTCTGGCGCCGGGTTCCTGAGAGCTGAGTGCTGCGGGCCGAGAGCAATTCCACCATTCCGCGGACCACTCCCAAGACATACTCACAAGCCCGCAAGTCAAGCAGAGGCGGGACGAAACGCGGATTGAGACGGAAAACTCCGCCCTCCCGGCGCTCGATGCTCACCATACGGAGGGCGGAGTTTCCCTGACGATTCTCGCTGTCCGCCAAAAGGCGGAAATTCTTACGCGCCACCTGGATAGGCTTCTCACTGGTTCCGGTATTGTCGTCGCGAAAAGGAGCGATATCGGCGAGGTAGCGGGTGTTGCCGCCGCGAGCGCCACTGGCAATATTAACTCCGCGCTGACGGAAATCGGGAACCGCAAGATAGATATCCGCGATGTCGACACCCGGCTCAAAGCAGTCAGCGAGCGCGCGCGAGGGCGGAGCCAGATCCGAGTCCGGGATGTCAAAGAGGAGCCCGTCGGGGAAGATTCCCGACGCCCTCGAGACCACCAGATGCCCTCCGGCCAGCTTCTCCTGGTCGATCATCAGATCGCTGAAGCCCCATGAGCAAAACTTGAGCGATTGCAGCCGGAAATTCAGGCTATCTTCGACGAATCTGTCCTGCACTTGGAGGTGCTGAGGCGTCAGGAACGTCCCCTTGGTCCAGATCACAGGCTGAAGCTGCTTCATAAGGAATCTCGATTGCGTTGCTCACAATAGCAATTCCTCTACCTGGAAGCAAAGGCTAAAAGCCCGGAGCCCTTATTTCGGTCCGTCGTCCTTTCCAACATTGGTGGAAGCGCAAGACTGTGCAGCCTCGTCTGCTTGGTGAGGAGAACGAAACGATCAGCTCCATTTGCGCACTATGTTTTGCTGACTATGTTCTCGCCTCTGTAACAATGCGAGGCTACGATCTGCAGCCGGAATTGTTACCGGTGGAAAAGTGAGCGTAATTGCTTGACTCCCCTTGGGGCTTGTGATAAACCGTGATCCCTGCCTTGTTGCTGGCTCATAAGGCTCTCCAAGGCGCAGGTCCCGGATTTCCGCCCAAGTTTGGTGCTCTCTATAGGTTTGTGCCCCCCCAGCAAACCTGCACTGAACGAACTGGAGTGGAGTCACCCGGAAGCAACCCAGAAGCTTAGCAAGGGAGAACTCATGGGTAAACCAAGTACACAACATAAGTTGGATCGGGTACGTCCTCCTCGAGTACAGATCACCTACGACGTCGAAGCGGGCGATGCCATCGAAATCAAAGAGCTGCCTTTCGTCGTTGGCGTCCTGGGCGATTTCACCGGGATGCCGGAGCAACCACTGCCCAAGTTGAAAGAACGCCGGTTCGTCGAAGTGACGCCGGATAACTTCGACTCAGTGCTGGAAAGCATGAAGCCGCACCTCGCTTTCGCCGTGGACAACAAGCTCAGCGACGAACCGGACGCTGGTCAGCTCAAGGTGGACCTGAAGTTTCAGAGTTTAGAAGACTTTGAGCCAGAGCAGGTGGCGCGGCAGGTGAAGCCTCTGCGTGAGCTGCTGGAGCTAAGAACCCGCCTGAATGACTTGAAAGGCACGCTGCAGACGAACGATAAGTTGGACGAAGCGCTGCTGGATGCGGTCAGCAAGACCGAGAAGCTGGACAAGTTGAAGGCCGAAGTAGGTGAGAAGGGGGAGCCCAATGGCTAAGAAAGAGGCTGCAAGTTGGCCGGTAGCGGTGGCGCAGGTCGCGGAGGCGGAGGGTAGTCTTCTCGACCAGATACTAGAACAGGGCCGGTTTAGTGATGCAGGGGCGCGTGAGCGCGGCAAGAATCTGGTCAAGGAGTTTGTCGAGCAAGTCCTCGAAGGCTCGATGACGGTTGCGCGCGACGCCGATCAGATGATCACGGCGCGCGTCGCCCAGATTGACCATCTCATTTCCATTCAGTTGAACGAGATCCTGCACCATCCTCAATTTCAGAAGCTGGAAGGCACCTGGCGCGGACTCAAGTATCTTCTCGACCAGTCCGAGACGGGCACGCTCCTCAAGATTCGCGTTTTAAATGCCTCCAAGAAGGAACTGCTCCGCGATTTGCAGCGGGCTCCGGAATTCGACCAGAGCGCGATGTTCAAGAAGGTATACGAGGACGAGTACGGAATTTTCGGCGGCGAACCATTCGGCGCCCTGGTAGGTGACTACGAATTTAGCAAACATCCGGAAGATATGGAGTTGTTAGAAAAGGTGTCTCAAGTCGCAGCTGCAGCACACGCGCCTTTCCTTTCCGCAGCCTCGTCAGAGTTGTTGAATATGCCGAGCTTTACGGCTCTGGATCAGCCTCGCGATATCGGCAAAATCTTCGACAGCACTGAGTACGCAAAGTGGAAGAGCTTCCGGGAGAGCGATGATTCGAAGTATGTCTGTCTTACTTGCCCGCGCGTTCTAATGCGCTTGCCGTACGGCCGAGACACGAAGCCTGTGGAGGGCTTTAACTACGACGAAGCAGTCGATGGGACAGATCACACCAGGTATCTCTGGGGGAATGCGGCATACGCGTTGGCAGCTCGGATGACCAATGCGTTCGCGAACTACGCCTGGTGTGTTTCCATTCGCGGCGTAGAGGGTGGCGGCTTGGTGGAAGGACTTCCATCCCACACGTTTCGGACGGACGAGGGCGACGTAGCGTTGAAGTGCCCCACGGAAATTGCCATCACTGACCGGCGCGAGAAAGAACTCGCTGACCAGGGTCTTGTTCCGCTGGTTCATTGCAAAGGCACGGACAAGGCGGCGTTTTTCAGCATCCAGTCGTGCAACAAGCCGAAGCTTTATGACAGCGATGCGGCGACGGCCAATGCGCGCATCTCGGCGCAACTGCCGTACATGATGGCGACCTGCCGGTTTGCCCATTACCTGAAGGCCATGATGCGCGACAAGATTGGCGGCTTTATGTCGCGTGACGATTGCTGGCGCTTCCTGAACCGCTGGATCGGTCAATATGTGACGCAGGATGACAAAGCCAACCAAACCACAAAAGCAAAGTTTCCATTGCGAGAGGCGAGAGTGGATGTGGAAGACGTAAAGGGCAAACCCGGAGTCTACCGGGCGATTGCTTACCTTCGTCCCCACTTCCAGCTTGATGAACTCAGTGTGTCTCTTCGGCTGGTTGCCGAATTACCGGCGGCGGCCAAGAAATAACCCCGGCGGCGGGGAGCACGGCCCAGGATCCGGAAGCGGATTCTGGATTTTCAAAATGCTTCAAAAGTTGGACCAGGAGGAACGGCTATGGCAAGCGACTATTATGTGCTGCTCGACGGCGTGAACGGCGAATCTCAAGCGGTCGGCATGACAAATTACATCGAGCTGGACAGTTTTTCGTTCGGCGCATCCAACCCCGCCGATGTGGGCGGCAAGGGTCTCTCCGCAGGCAAAGCTTCGCTTTCGGACTTTAGCTTCACCTGTGGGCTGGATTCAGCCAGCTACCAGATCTTGAAGAACCTCTATAACGGAATGCACATTCCCAAGGCAACGTTTGCAGGCCGTAAGACCGGCGGCGGCGGGACGCCCTACCTGTACTTGCAAGTGGTGATGACCAACTGCTACATCACCAGCCACGGCACGGGTGGCGGCTCGAGCGGCGTTCCTTCGCAGAGCGTCAGCTTCGCGTACGAACAGATTGAGTACCAGTACTATACGCAGGATACCTCGAGCGGTGCAGTCACACTGGCTGGCGCGGCAACCTACAACATTGGTGCTGTGCAGCAGACCTAACGGTTGCACGATCGAGTTGTTGCAATAGAAACCGCAAAGGCACCCCGTCAGCGCGAGAGTCGTGCGAGGCTGGCGGGGTGCTTTGCCCTAACCAGTAGTGTTTCCCCGCGAGCGTGCCACATGACACCACAGGATCTATACAAAGAAGGCCGCCTCCCAGAAGCTATTACCGCGCTCAGCGCCGAAGTGCGGGATAACCCTTCCGATGCGCGGCGCCGGACCTTTCTTTTCGAGTTGCTGTGTTTTGCGGGCGAGTACGCTCGCGCCGACAAGCAGTTGGAAGTGCTTGGACAAGCGGGACCTTCGAGCGAGATGGGCGTAATGCTCTATCGCAGCGCCTTGTTCGCCGAGCGTCAGCGCCAGGATCTGTTTGCCAAGGGCGAGCTTCCGAAGCCGAGCGATACCGCGAAGGACGCTGTTGGAATGCTAAACGGCAAATCCTTCCTGACGTTATCAGATGCCGATCCTCGCATCGGGGCCCGGCTGGAACTCTTTGCCGCCGGCAACTACCTGCTGCTCCCGCTGGAGCATATCTCGTCCATTCAGATTCAGCCCCCAAAGCGCGTGCGTGATCTGATCTGGACTCCAGCCGCCGTACGTACTTCGCCTTCGTTTAAGGGCACGGAACTGGGTGAGGTGCTGCTACCCGTTCTTGCCCCGGGCTCGTGGCAGCACCTTGATGACGCAGTCCGCCTAGGCCGGGCTACGGTTTGGGAGGAGCGCGACGGCGTCGAGGATTTCGTTCCCGTTGGCCAAAAAATGTGGCTCGTCGATGACGAGGAGGTTCCGTTTCTTGAACTGCGTTCTCTCGAGTTCAATTCCGCAACTGTGGCCGCTTGAGGAAACATGCCTTTCCCCGATGAGTTGCTGAATCCGATTGACGGAGCCAACCCCAGCGGCGTCAACCTTCGCTACGACCCGATTTTCGACAAGATAAAAGAGGCACGGCGGGAAGAAGACCAGCCGCCACCTGGGATGACCGAACGTGACCGGAAGGTCGCTGACAATCCCCAGGTGATCAAGCTCACGACGGACGCGCTTGTTAAGAAGACCAAAGACCTGCAAATTGCTGCCTGGCTCACCGGAGCGTCGCTCAAACAAAAGGGTTTTCCGGGACTCCGGGACGGTCTTCTATTGTGCCACGGACTGATTGAGAAATTCTGGGACACGCTCTATCCTGAGTTGGAAGACGGAGATGCGCAGACCCGGGCGGCCCCGCTCGGCTTCCTGGGAACGAAGCTGGACATTCCCGTTCGATCAGCCCCAGTTGTGGAAAGAGGCGGATATGGCCTGCTGGACTACCAGCAGAGCCGGGAAGTGGGCTACGAGGACCAAGCCAAGACCGATGACGCGAAGAAGAAGCGCGCTCAATTGGTCAAGGAAGGGAAGCTGACACCTGAGCTCTTCGACAAAGCCTTCGAGGAGACCCCGAAAAAGTATTACGCCCAGGCAGAGAAAGACCTCGACGATTGTCTGCGAGTTTTGGCGCTGCTGAAGGAAACATGCGACCCGAGGTTCGGCGACGACGGTCCCGCATTCGGTCCCTTGCGTTCGGCATTGGAGGCAACGCGGCACGCCGTCCATGGGTTTTTGCAGAAGAAGCGCGAGACGGATCCCGATCCGGTCGAGGAAGTTCCGGTCGCCGCGACGGAGTCTGGAGGACCCGGGACCGAGGGGGCGACCCGGACCGGCGTTCTGATTTCGGTGGATGGTTCCTCGGAACCGCCTGATCGTATTGATGCCATCCGTAAGATTGCTGAGGCTGCCGCATTCCTGCGCCGCCGCGAGCCGCAGAGTCCTGCGTCCTATTTGATGCTACGCGGGTTACGCTGGGGCGAATTGCGCGCTGCCGTAGACCGCGCCGATCCGACCCAACTCGAAGCCCCACCGACCGAGCTGCGCCGGCACCTCAAGCGCCTGGTATTGGATAAGAGGTGGGAGCAGCTTTTGGAGGCCGCCGAAAGTGCGATGGCCCTGCCATGCAGCCGCGCCTGGATGGATCTACAACGCTTCGTGGTCGAAGCCTGCGACGCACTAGGCAGTGAATATGAAGCGATTGGCAGGGCCATTCGCTCGGAGTTGAAAGCGCTCCTTACGGATATTCCTCAGTTACTCGATGCCACGCTAATGGATGACACACCTGCGGCAAATGCCGAGACGCGAGCCTGGCTGAAGTCTCTAGTAACGGTCGAGGTGGCAGTCGGAGCGTCCGACTCGCAGAACGGGACCGGAGCATCTCGCGATGAGTTCACGGTGCGTTGGCCCGGTCAGGCCAAAGATTTGTACCAGACCGCGTTACAAGCGTTGCGTGAGGGGCAGGAACGAAAGGCTTTCGAAATCATTCAGCAGGACATCACGCGGCAGCGTTCCGGGCGGGAGCGCTTCCGCCGCAAGATGCAGTTGGTGGAGATGTGTGCCTCAACCAGCAAGCAGAGTATTGCGCAGCCGATTCTGGATGACTTGGCGGCAGCTATCGAGAATCACAAGCTCGACGACTGGGAAGATCCAGGCATGGTCGCGAGTGCGCTCTCGCGGGTTATGAATCTGAGTCAGCGAATCCAGAACGACAAGGCGCAACAGCAGAAACTCTTTGAGCGCATTTGCCGACTCGATCCGGCGCAGGCGCTTGGAAATGGGAAGTAGGATATGGCGAAACGGGAGTCCAGCGGTCCGGTCACGCTTTCCGTTCTGGACCGGCTCATTGATCGCGACCCTAAGCGCAGCGCCGAAGCGCCGCTGACGCGCGCCCAGTCTCTGCGCGAACTCAAAGCCGCTGTGAAACGTGATTTGGAATGGCTGTTGAATACGCGGCGTACGATCGAACTTGCTCCCGATTCCGCCCGCGAAACGGTTCGTTCGGTGTACCACTACGGCTTTGCCGACCTATCCTCCAAGTTCGTTCTCTCCAGCCGGGATCATGGCGATCTTTCGCGCGAGATGGAGGCTGCAATCGCGCAGTTTGAGCCTCGGCTAAAGCGTGCCAAGGTACGCATGGAGCCGATAGAAGGTAACTATCGCAGTTTGCGATTCGTTATCGACGGCATGCTTTGCATGGATCCTTCGCCGGAGCCGGTTCGCTTCGACACCGTCCTCGAACTGAGCAAGGGTGCTTACGAGGTCAAGGGAGACGACGGTGCGTAATGAACTAAGGAATTACTACGAAAGCGAACTCACTTTCCTGCGTCAGAGCGGCGCGGAGTTCGCCGAGAAGTATCCGAAGATTGCCTCCCGCCTCCTTCTTGAACCGGACCGGTGCGAAGATCCACACGTCGAGCGGATCATTGAGTCGTTCGCGTTGCTGGCAGCGCGAGTTCACCTGCGTATCGACGACGATTTTCCGCAGATTACCGAATCTCTGCTCAACATTGTCTATCCGCACTACCTGCGCCCAGTGCCCTCGATGTCGGTGGCGGAATTTCACTCCGATCCGGAGCGCGGCAAGCTGACCAGCAGCCTACCTGTTCCCAAGGGCACCGTCCTTTATTCGCGTCCTGTGGAGGGAGTTCCCTGCAAGTTTCGGACTTGCTACGAAACGACCTTGTGGCCGTTGAAAGTGGTGCAGGCGCGTTGGACCACGCCGGATCGCCTCAACCCGGTGGTACGCACAGCCGAGGCCGCGGTTCTGCAAGTGAGCCTTGAATGCTTCCCGGATGTAAGTTTTGACAAGCTGGAAAACCTAGAATCCCTGGAGTTCTATCTCAACGGCGAAAGCTCCGTCATTCATGCCCTTTATGAGCTGCTCTGTAAGAACGTGGCGCGTATCCTCGTACGCGATCCCGAAAACCCAAGAGCGCCGGCGCGGGAGATTTCCATCCGGAGTCTGCAGCCCATGGGCTTTACAGACAACGAAGACGTGCTACCGTATCCGCGGCGTTCCTTTATAGGCTACCGTCTGCTCCAGGAATACTTCGCATTTCCGGAAAAGTATTTCTTCTTCCGGCTGAGCGGCCTTTCGGAATTGAAACGGGCAGGCCTGAAATCGAAGGCGGAGCTGTTGTTCTTGACCTCTCCCTTCGAGCAAGACGGCCGACAACAGCGCCTTGAGGTTGCAGTGGATGCGAAGACCCTGCGTATGGGCTGCACTCCAATCATTAATCTGTTCGGACAGACAGCGGAGCCGATTCTGACGGATCAGACCCGCTACCAGTACCCGGTGGTCCCGGATGCGCGCCGGCACCAGACGATGGAAGTCTATTCGGTGGATGAGGTTGTGAGCACCGACGCCGAAACGCACGAGACGGTGATCTATCAGCCGCTCTATTCGCAAAAACACTCGAACCAAGACTCCAGCCCAGCCTATTGGTATGTCACTCGCCAACCTTCGACGAGACGAGGCGATGACGGCACCGATGTGTCCCTATCCTTGGTCGACCTTTCAGGCCGACCTATGGACTTGGACTACGACACCGTGACAGTACGCTGCACTTGCACCAATCGAGATCTAGTCACACGTTTGCCTTTTGGGAGCGAGACGGGAGATTTCGAAATGGCAGGCGCCCCCGCAATCCAGCGCATCGTCGCGCTACGCAAGCCCACCAAGACGCTGCGGCCTCCGCTCGACGGCAAAACCCTCTGGTGCCTGACCTCGCATTTGTCGCTCAATTTCCTCTCCATCGTTGACGATGGCCGGGAGGCGTTGCAGAAGATCCTGGAATTGCACGACTTCTCCGATTCACCTGATGTGAAGAAACAGATTCGTGGAATAGCAAGCCTGGACTCTAGTCGCCACTTCGCGCGCGTGATCTCCGATTACGGGGTTGGTTTTGCCCGCGGAACACGCGTCCAAATGGAATTCGATGAGGAGCAATTTAGCGGGAGTGGCGCTTATCTCTTCGCCAGCGTGCTGGAAAAGTTTCTGGGTTTGTATGTTTCCATGAACAGTTTTACTCAGTTGGAGGCGAAAAGCCGCCAACGAAAGGAGCTTCTAGGGGCGTGGCCTCCGAGAGCGGGACGAACTATCCTGATCTAGACTCCTCCGTGGTGGGTGCCAAGCTTGCCCAGGAGCCGCATCGCTTCGATTTTTTTCAGGCGGTGCGGTTGCTGGAGAAGCTGTTTCCCGAGCGGACGCCGGTTGGCCGGTTTGCGCATCCGGCCAGCGAGGTGGCGCGCTTTGCCGCCCACGCGTCGTTGGCTTTCCCTGCGAGTCAGATCCAAGAAATGGATTCCTCTGGGGATGGGCCGCCGAACATGACCGTGAATTTCATGGGCCTGACCGGACCGCTGGGTGTTTTGCCACATCCCTATACCACGCTGGTCATCGAGCGGCTGAAGGCCAATGACCACTCGATGCAGGATTTCTTTGACATCTTCAATCACCGCATCATTTCGATTTTTTATCGCGCCTGGAGGAAGTACCGCTTCGATGTAGCCAGCGAGCGGGGCGAGCGTGAACGCTTCTCGCGGCAACTCCTCAGTCTCGTGGGGCTGGGAACGGATGGCCTACAAGATCGCCAGGCGATTCCCGATGATGCTCTGGTGTTTTACGCTGGGTTGCTTTCGCAGCATCCGCGCTCGGCGCAGGCATTGCAACAGATTCTGACCGACTATTTCGATGTACCGGTCGAGATCGAGCAGTTCGTGGGGGAGTGGTACAGCTTGGATCCGGACACACAATGTATGTTCGCGGACGGCACCAGTGCGAGCGAAGAACTCGGCTTTGGAGCCGTGGTCGGCGACGCGGTTTGGAACCAGCAGTCCAAGGTGCGGATCATCCTAGGCCCCTTGAGTCTGGCACGCTACGTCGAGTTTTTGCCCGACGGTTCGGATTGGGAGCCACTGCGGGCGTGGGTGCGTTTTTTTTCGAACGATGAATGGGATTTTGAAGTCAAGCTGATCCTCGAGCGGGAAGAAGTTCCTGTGTGTGAGCTCGGGGCGCTGGAGGCGTCCGGTCCGCAGTTGGGCTGGGTGTCCTGGGTGAAGTCCGCGCCGTTCGAGCGGGATCCGGACGACACCGTGCTCGCCGTAGGACGGGCAGAAGGGAAACAATCGTGAACCTCAAAGCACTGATCGGCAAAATGAACGATTCGACTCGGGGTGCGCTCGAGGGAGCGGCTGGACTTTGCCTCGCTCGCACTCATTACGATATTGAGGTAGAGCACTACCTCACCAAGCTCCTTGACTCCCCGAACAACGATCTGGCCGCGATTCTCAAACACTTCGAGGTGGATTCGTCCCGGTTCTCGGGCGAGCTGGCGCGGGCTCTAGACAAGCTCAAGTCGGGCAATGCTCGGACGCCGACCCTAAGCCCCACCATCATCAAGATGATGACGGAAGCCTGGACCTTGGGTTCGATCGACTACAACGCCGGGCAGATCCGAAGCGGGTTCACCATTCTTGCTCTCGCGACCAATGACGAACTGATACGCCTCATGCGCGACGTGAGCAAGGAATTCCTGAAGATCCAGGCGGAATCTCTGCGGAAGGACCTCCTCAGTATTGTGGGCAACTCCGCCGAAGAGGCGCAGGCCATTGCGGCGGAAGTCGGCGCCGCTCAGGCCGTGGCGAAGTCGGGTGGTGGAGGGAAAACGCCGAACCTCGATCAGTTCACTGTCAACCTGACCGAGAAAGCCAAAACCGGGAAGGTTGATCCGGTTTTGGGTCGTGACTTCGAAATCCGCCAGGTCGTTGACATTCTTATGCGGCGGCGCCAGAACAATCCCATCCTCACGGGCGAGGCGGGCGTCGGCAAGACAGCGGTCGTGGAAGGCTTTGCCTTGCGCGTCGCCCAAGGGGATGTGCCGCCACCGCTGCGCAACGTGACCCTGCGAACGCTCGATCTTGCGCTGCTCCAAGCCGGGGCGGGCATCAAAGGAGAGTTCGAAAACCGTCTCAAGGGTTTGATCGAGGAAGTAAAGGCCTCTCCCCAACCCATTATCCTGTTCATCGACGAGGCCCACACTATGATCGGCGCCGGCGGTCAGGCGGGCCAAGGTGACGCGGCTAACCTGCTGAAACCGGCGTTGGCGCGAGGTGAGTTGCGCACGATCGCAGCCACCACCTGGTCAGAGTACAAGAAGTATTTCGAAAAGGATCCCGCTCTGGCCCGCCGTTTCCAGGTGGTCAAGGTGGAAGAACCCATCGAAACCCAGTGCATGACGATGCTGCGCGGAATCGTCCCGTCGCTCGAGAAGCATCACGGCGTCCGCATTTTAGATGAAGGCTTAAGCGCCGCCGTCCACCTCTCGCACCGCTATCTCGCCGGGCGCCAACTCCCAGACAAGGCCGTAAGTATTCTCGACACCGCCTGCGCGCGACTGGCGTTGGGGCAAAGCGCGACCCCACCTGCAATCGAGGATCGCGTCCGCCTAATCGATGATTTAGCTGTCCAGCGCCGCATCTTGGAGCGTGAGGCCGCTGTTGGCACGGACCATCGCGAACGCCTCGTTGAGATCGAAAGCAAGAGCAAGGAAATTGAGTCCAGTCTGGCAAGCCTGCGTACGCGCTTCGATCAGGAGCGGACCCTCGTCACCTCGATCCGCGATCTCAGGGCTCAACTGGAAACCGCAGCGGCGACTGCGGAAGCTGAGCCGGGCGGAGCTGGTTCGAAAATGAGGGGCGTTGCCGCTAATGGAACACTCACTGCTCCCGCGGTTGCCGACTCCGCGGTAGCCGTCGCTCCTCCCGTCGTGGATGTCGGAGTCTTGCGTGCCGATCTGGCTAAGGCGGAAACCGAGTTGGCCGCCTTGCAGGGTGAGACACCGATGATACGCGTGGCCGTAGACGCTCAAATCATCGGCGAAGTGATCTCAGGCTGGACCGGAATCCCCGTCGGAAAAATGGTAAAGAACGAGATCGCCACCGTGCTCACACTTCCGTCCCTCTTGGGACAGCGAGTCATAGGGCAAATGCACGCGCTGGAGCTCATTGGCCAGCGGATTTCCACATCCCGCGCCCGGCTGGATGACCCAAGCAAGCCGATCGGAGTCTTTATGCTCATCGGTCCCAGCGGCGTTGGTAAGACGGAAACCGCGCTGGCTCTCTCGGATCTGCTCTATGGAGGCGAGCGCAATCTCATCACTATTAACATGTCGGAATTCCAGGAGGGGCACACAGTTTCAACCCTGAAAGGCTCACCTCCCGGATACGTTGGATACGGCGAAGGCGGAGTCCTTACCGAGGCCGTTCGGCGCCGCCCGTATTCTGTTGTCCTTCTCGATGAAGTCGAAAAAGCCCATCCCGACGTCCTCGAACTCTTCTATCAAGTCTTCGACAAGGGGACCATGGAGGACGGCGAGGGCCGCGAAATCGACTTCAAGAACACAATCATCATCCTCACCACCAACGCCGGAACAGACACCATCGCCAAACTATCCGCCGATCCTGAGACGATGCCCAGCCCGGATGGCCTGATCAAGGCTCTGAAGCCTGAGCTGAACAAGATATTCAAGCCTGCATTCCTGGGCCGCATGGTTCTCATTGCGTATCTCCCAATTCGCGATGAGAACATGAAGACCATCATCAACCTGAAGCTCGGCAAGGTTCAGCGCCGAATCGCCGAAAATCACAAGATCAAGCTTACTTACGATACTGCGGTGGTGGACGAGGTGGCCCGCCGCTGCACCGAGGTCGAAAGCGGCGCACGCAACGTGGATAACATCCTGACCAACACGTTGTTGCCTGAGATTTCGCGCCAATTGCTCGGCCACATCGCCGAAGGGCAAGCCACCGAGCGAATTCACGTTGGCATCAGCGCGGACGGAGCGTTTGCCTACTCGTAGTTAGATAAAGTCTTGGGTTGAGAGCGGAACATGCCTGGATCTGGTCAAGCGAGCCCGACGTGCGCGCACAACAATCCGGTCAACGTGAACGATGGCACCCTTTGCCGGGCGCAGTCGCCTGCCCCAGGCTCCGTGGGTTTTCATCCTCTGGACTCGCTCTCTTCTGCCGCCCTCTTCTTGGGCGGAGAGTTTGAAAGCGCAAAGTCCCATCTGCGTGGCACCGTAGACAATGTCGAGCGGCATCTACGCTCCGACTATGAAGGCGCGAAATGCATCTACGACGCCTACGAACTAGCACTGGATCTGGCGCCCGAAGCTATTCTCAAAGAGACTGGCTATGAGATCAGTTCGCTGCTCTCCGCCCTAATTCCGGGGCTCCTACAGATGGTCGTCGTCGTGGGTGCAACCACGTTCCTGGGCGCAGCCATCGGAGGCATTGTTGGGTTTTTCTTTGGCGGCGTCGGCGCCATACCCGGTGCGGCTGTCGGGGGAGAACTCGGCCTTGACCTCGGCGTCGCCATCCTCACATGGTTAGGTGTGGCGTTTCTGGTTGTATCCATTGCCAAGGGTTTTGTGGAGATGTTGGACGCTCTCCGCAATGGCATCGAATGGGCCTGGGCAGCCCGTATCCTGCCTAAAGCCGCAGAGGCCAAACAAGTCAGTGCTGCCGCCCACGAACTGGCGCGAACCGTCGGTATTCTTTTCCGCCTAATTCTGCAAGCTATCGTAGTTTACCTCCTCAAGAAGGCCGCAGTGGGCGCGACCCGTGGCGCGATGACCACAGCAGGCGCCGTGCAGGCAGAGGGGGCCGCGGCAGTTTCCGATGCTACCGTGGCGGAGCTAGTTGGCAAGCTGCGTTCCAGCAAGTTCGGCGGTCGTTTTGCCACGTGGGTCGAGGAAAACTGGCGCGACATGGTGAAGAATCCGCGCCTCAAAGAGGGCCAGGCTCCCAAGCCGTCTGCAGGGACAGGCGGTGCCGGAGAGGGTGCCGGAGACCCAGGGCCAAGCGGAGGATCTCGACCGAAGTCCAGCTCATCGGACCCTTCAACTGCAGCAGCGGACTCTGGACGAGGCAGCACGGCCTCTGCCGCCGATAGCCCCGCGGCAAGGACCTGGAAATACCCCGCGAAACAGGTGGGTCGAACCGAACCGGGAGCGGTTAGCGATACCGAGGCGCTGAGAAATGTCCGACAAGCTGCAGAGGCCCGCACCGCACCACCAGCCCCCGACGGCTGGCCCCAGATCTCTGATGGCACCGCGAAGACTTTTGGCGCGGATCCACAGCCGGTCAATCTTCCGCCCGGAACTAAGCTATATCGAATCATCGACAACGACCCCGCCGCCGGTGGATCCTTCTGGTCGACGGAACCACCTCCGGCAGCGGAAGGGACTTGGCGTGCAGGGTCGGCAGTGAAGGACGCTTGGAACGGCGACGGTGGCTACGTTGAATCCACTGTTCCGCCCGAAGGCCTTAAGGCGTGGTCTGGTCCTGCGGCGCCGCAGGTAGCAGCAACACCCGGCTCGGTACTGCCGGGCGGCCAAACTCAGATTTGGGTTCCAAGAGGTACGGTGGTGCCAGATGCTCTGCCGCAAGCTACTCCCTGGAACGTTGGTTCGTAGGCGGATTTTGAACATGGCGTTAGAAGACCTCAGACAACAGATCGAAGTGCTTTCGGCCGCGGCTAGGACTCTGATCCTTCTTCTGACTCAGATGCGAGAAGAAGGCCGCAATCTTGCGCAGCGGCCTGGCGCCAAGGTGAATTGGCAATGGGTGGATCAAGCTCTTACGAATACCGAGAATTACGCGGGAGAATTGGATAAGTCAATTGCGTTGCGGAATCCTGCGGCCGTAGCGTATGCTGCGGAGCAATTTGTAAGCATGCGAAAGTACTTTGAGGATACGTCTCTGACGTGGTCTCGATTGGAATCCGAAGTTCGGAGTCAGGTTTCCGCACTCGCGACTCAGGCTGGAAAAGTAGCGTTTTCGATTAACCCTTTCGACGCTCAGAATGTACGAGACGTGCAACGAATTCTGGGCTAGGCGAATAATCTATGCTGTACTCTCAAGAAAATCGGTTAATCAAAATTGACACGCCTCTGGGCGACGATGTCCTACTTCTGCAGGACATTTCCGGGCACGAAGCTGTCTCGCGCCTGTTTCACTACAGCTTGACCCTGCTGGCCTTTGAAAACGATTCCATCTCCTTCAAGGACATTGTTGGGAAAAAAGTGAACATTACCATCCAGCTTCCGAATGGCAAGCCGCGCTACATCAACGGCTACGTGAGCCGCTTTTCGCAGGGCGGAACAGATGATCGCCTCTTCACTCACTATCAGGCAGAGGTCGTCCCCTGGCTGTGGTTTCTGACTAGGCACGCCGATTGCAAGATTTTCCAGAATGCCACTCCTCCAGAAATCATCAGCAACGTTCTGAATGCTTTTTCGAGCGTCAAAGACTTTCGCCTGAACTTGAAAGGCACCTATCCCAAGCTCGAATACTGCGTGCAATATCGAGAGACTGCCTTCAACTTCGTCTCCCGCCTGATGGAGGAGTACGGCATCTTCTATTACTTCGACCACACCGTCGAAGACAGCCATACTCTGGTGCTCGCCGACCAATCGAGCGCTCTTCCGCCTTGCGCCTCTTCGCCTGTTAGCTACGAAACGGAAGTAGGCGGCCTGGACGACCCCGAGGTCGTGAACAACTGGCACATTGGCCAGGAAGTCCGCACCGGCAAATACACCGTTACCGACTACAACTTCGAGACACCCTCAACGAGCCTGCTCGCCAACAATCCGACTGTGGTGAAGCTTCCTATCAGTCAGAGTTTTGAGCTCTTCGACTATCCCGGTCTCTACACCGATCTCGACCAAGGTGAAACAGTCGCCAAGGTCCGCATGCAGGAAGAAGAAGCCGGCCATATGGTGGTGACTGGCACGGGGAATTGCAGGGGAATGATGACTGGCTATTCCCTCGCGCTGCAGAACCACTACCGTGCCGACCTGAATACTTCCTACATACTCACAGAGGTGCACCACTTGGCCTCGGTAGGACAAACCTACACGTCGTCAGGGACCAACGGCGGAGAACGATACTCCAACCAGTTCCGTTGCATCCCATCCTCTGTGGCCTACCGCCCAGCCCGCACTACGCCCAAGCCTTTTGTCCAAGGGCCGCAAACCGCGGTGGTCGTGGGCAAGTCCGGCGAAGAAATTTGGGTCGACAAGTACGGGCGCGTGATCGTGCAATTTTATTGGGACCGGCTGGGGCAAAAGAATGAGCAGAGTTCGTGCTGGGTGCGTGTTTCACAACCCTGGGCGGGCAAGAACTGGGGAGCCATCTGGACCCCGCGCATCGGCCAGGAAGTGATTGTCAGCTTCCTCGAAGGTGATCCGGACCGCCCGCTCATCACCGGCCGCGTCTACAACGCGGAGCAAATTGTTCCCTACGAACTGCCCGCTCACCAGACGGTGAGCACGTTCAAGTCGCGCAGCTCCAAAGGCGGTGGCAGCGACAACTATAACGAAATCCGTTTTGAGGACGACAAGGGCAACGAACAGATCTTCATCAACGCCGAGAAGGACATGGACCTGCGCGTGGAGAACGATTCGCGTGAGTACGTGGGCGCTAACCGGAGCTTGATCGTCAAAACCGACCAGAAAGAAAAGGTGCATGGTGACAAGCACGGCCAGGTTCAAGGCAATCATCTAGAGCAGATTGGCGGAGATATGTCGCTGAAGATCGGCGGCAACCAGAACGAGAAGGTCAGTGGAGGCCTCTCGCTCGACGTAGGCATGTCCGTCGACGAAAAAGTCGGCATGAAGAAGGCGGTCGATGCCGGCATGGAAATTCACCTCAAGGCCGGAATGACGGTCGTGATCGAGGCCGGCGTGCAGCTTTCGTTGAAAGGCCCCGGCGGATTTGTCGACATCGGCCCCGCCGGCGTCACCATCCAGGGCACGATGGTCCTAATCAACAGCGGCGGTGCGGCGGGTAGCGGCAGCGGCGCCAGCCCGAAATCGCCGACCGCCCCCAAGGATCCAGACGAAGCCGACGACGGCACCAAGTTTACGAAGAAATAAGATTTACGAAGAAAGAGATTTGCGAGAAACAGATTTACAAAGAATAAGAGACCATGCCCCCAGCAGCCCGCATCACCGACATGCACGTTTGCCCGATGGTCACGGGCGTAGTTCCTCACGTCGGCGGCCCGATCCTTCCCCCGGGCATGCCGACTGTACTGATCGGAATGCTGCCCGCCGCCCGCATGACCGACATGGCTACCTGCGTCGGCCCGCCCGACATGATCGCCATGGGATCTCCGACGGTCCTAATCGGCAACCTGATGGCCGCTCGTATGGGCGATCCAACGATTCACGGCGGCGTCATCGTTCTTGGAGAAATGACGGTAATGATCGGCGAAGTGGGGATGGGTACGCCGGTCATCGAGACACCAGACGTGGGTGTAGTTGTTCCCCCAATGGTGGCGCTGGCCAACGCGATGAATTCGGCACCGGCGCAAGCGTTGGCCCACGCGGCGTTTCAGGGGACACCGTTCATTGAACCGTGTCCTGGTTGAGAGGCCTTATGTGACGCGGCAGGTCCTGCCGCTTAACGAACTGTCGATAAAGGAACGGCCGCTAAGCTCGAGCGATGTGCAGAAGCTTCGCCGGAGTGGAACAGTGCGTATGACGCTGCGAGTAACCCTGGAGGTACAAACCGGAGGCTCCATCGGCCAGAAAGTCGTGGTGCGCACCGGCGAATCCGTCACCATCGGTCGCGCCGCTCCATCCGATTTTGCCTTCCCCGACGATACCCATATGTCCGGAAGGCATTTCCGCATCGAGTGCGGCGAACACACCTGCACCCTTCGCGACCTCAAAAGCAGCAACGGAACGCTCCTGAACGGACACGGAGCAGCCATCGCCCTGCTGCGCAATGGAGACACGGTCCTGGCCGGAAACACGAGCTTCTCCGTCCAAACCGCCCAGGAAACGGCCGAACGGTCTCCGGCCACCGTTGCCTCCCCCGGACAGAACGCGACCCCACAAGATCGGCTGCTGTCCCTGTTTCGCAACGAGTTCCAACCGCTCTACGCTCTGCTCGACGCCGCCGCGGAACCCTCCGTCCTGAAGGTCCTGCTCGAATCCAAGGAAGATTACCGGTCGCTCTACCAAGGCCACACAGGCGCGCAGCTCACCCATTTTGCCCCTTACCTCGTGCGGCTGCCGAAGGAATCGACGTTGTTGGAGACGCTCGTGCGGCAAGGCTGGGGCAAGAACTGGGGTGTTTATCTTACCTCCGACCAGTCGCTGGAGGAATTGCGCAAGCACTTCCGCCATTTTCTGATGGTCGACATGCCTGATGGCAAGCAGGTCTATTTTCGTTTTTACGATCCGCGGGTGCTGCGGGTTTACTTACCTACCTGCACGGCAGCGGAGACCGAAGTGTTCTTCGGGCCGATCCAGAATTGTCTAGTCGAAGACGAAATCCCTAGGCAGATGTTTCGATTTGGTAGCGCTGGTGCGGCTGGAGAAATGATCACACTAGTAGATCAAGGCAAGCGACGAGATGAATCAATCCGGGCAGACCGAATTTGAAACCGCGATTTTGCGGACAACTCGCTGTTCGGTAAAGGTGGTACTACATGTGAGCCGCAAAAGACGGGCACAATGCATTGGGTTCGAACCGCACGGCCACTCTTGACGCCAACCGAGGACCAGAGTTATCACCATGCAGATCTCAAGGGAAACGGAAATTGCTTTAGAGGGATCGAGGATCAGCCAGTTTGAAGGAGAACTCGCTAAATTTATACGCTCCCGATTCTCGGAGGAAGAGGAGCGTGCCCTTGACGATACGTTGAAGAGCGTAGTCGAGCAAGTGGCTCATGCCCGCAGATACGGGCTCGATACAGAACAGTCCATCGCTACTTACGCTGTGACAGCCTGGATAATGGGACTCAACTTTGACTCAGATTTCTTGGATGCACGCCAAGTGCTTGCGTCACCGTTTTCACCCGAAGAAAAGGCGGACTGGCTCGAAATTTGGGCGCCAGCAGTGCTCGAGCGATTGTCAAGGCGCGGATAACCTAATGAGTTGGTTTAGTCAGTTATGGCAAAGAGCCACAGAATCCGCCAGACGGGCCGCTGACGATCTAGCACGCGCTGCCCAAACCGCCGACGCAAAGACGCGGGAAGCTGAGCGAGTCGCGATCGCGGACGCCAAGAAAATTGTGGACAATACTATTGCAGCGGTGAGGGAAGACGAGGCAATGGCCGCCGCCGAATCCGACATTGTAGTTGAAGCGACCCGCCGCGAAATAAGTCAAGCCAAGAAGGCCGTCGGAGATGGCGTTGCTTCTGCTTCGAAAAAGACTGCCGCCTTAGTAGAAGAAGCCGAAGAAAAAACCGCCTCCGAAGCGAAATCCATCTATCGCGCTGCAAGAGAAAGCTTCCAAAAAATCAAGGTGGGAACGGTTAATATAGAATGCGGCGTTGCAAACAGGCTGGGTAGGTTCTTGGCTTCGCCGAAAAGGCAGTGGCTCCAAGACCTTATTGCAGGAGCGGGTAGGAAGAGCGACCAGAACGCCTTCGACGGCAAGATTATCACCGACAGGTGCCAAGCCGTCCATCCGACAAGCTCAGGGCTGCCGAACGGTATACGCCCAGACAAATGCCCTCGCGGCAAGAATATCCCAAAGATTGTGTTCGTGAACGGCATCGACACAAAATTCCAGGATGGAGATGGGAGACCGATGTGCCAATCCATGCGGGCTATAGCCAATGCCGCGTGTTCAGAAGTGGTGGGTGTCTATAATGCTACAGAGGGTATCGGGGCAGATCTTAGGGAGTCGTTGCAGAACATTCAGAAACTTGGCCGGTCGGCGCCTACCAACACTCTCGCTGTCCAGATCTTATTAGCGGCCGAGTCCCACCAGCCGTTGGTGATCTTTGCCCACAGCCAGGGAGGCTTAATTACTCAGGATGCGTTGGCCAAAGCTAAGAACGATCTGTTGCTGGATGGCATGTCCATGAAGCAGGCCGACGAAGCGTTATCACAAGTGACCGTTAGGAGCTTTGGGACAGCCGAAGAGGGATGGCCTGTGGGCCCTCACTACGAGCATACGAATAATGCGGGTGATCCTGTTCCCGGCTTGATCGCGGGTGCCCAAGAACGGTACAAAGAAGAGACAAGCCGTGATTCTGACCCGACCCCGACGACAATGGGGCCGATGCCGTTCGCAAACCCTGTGGATCCTATTGCAAATCATAACTTGAGTGCCTATGTTCCGGAGATGCGTACAGAACCTGGTCATCGCGAGTGTAATTGCCGGTAGCCTCTTTTCGTGCAGCGGAACACCTGTTGCCAACAAGGCCAAAGAAATGAACCACACCACCGACGTTGATTCGCCAGGTAAGTTGGACCGAACGACTGCCTATCGGTACGCTCTAGCGTGGGCGGAATTCGAGCACGACGACCCCGCTCTTTTGAAGACCGCGTCCAATGGCGACTTTTTCGGGACGCTAGGATCAATTTCCTTCGACTATTCCGCCGGTCGCGGGGTTCTGACGGCGCGAGCAACCGTCCAGCCAAATGCGATCCGTCTCGTTAAGAGACCGGATGTGGTCGAGGAATTGCATAAGGTAGAGCGAGAAAATCCCAAGTCGGTTGACGACGCGGAGTTCGAACTCACCACCGGTCGGTGGGAGAATGAC
>Ga0137409_10000649_pt1 | contig 38261 bp, 32 predicted proteins | sample CZODoug1_16funga_FD_122059 | JGI IMG/M metagenome (GOLD analysis project Ga0137409, IMG submission 122059) | Vadose zone soil fungal communities from Angelo Coast Range Reserve, California, USA - CZODoug1_16fungal (Hybrid Assembly) | ecosystem: Environmental > Terrestrial > Soil > Vadose zone... | reverse complement strand
CTCATCCGCGAGAACCACGCCGCCGAAACCCGGGTGATGGATCCGGAATCCGCCATGAAGTCGGGGGCCATCGCGTTCTTCGGCGACAAGTACACGCAGCTGTCCCGCGTGCGCGTGCTGCAGATCGGTCCCTCGGTGGAGCTGTGCGGCGGCACGCACGTGGCCCGCTCCGGCGACATCGGCTTCTTCAAGATCCAGAGCGAAGGCGCGATCGCGGCCGGCGTGCGCCGCATCGTGGCGGTCACCGGGCCGGAGGCGGTGGCGCTGGTCCACGAGGAGGAGAAGCAGCTGGCCCGCGCCGCGAGCGCGCTGCGCGGGTCGCCCAAGGACGTCGGGCTCAAGGCCGAGCAGGTGGCGGGCCGCGTCCGGGAGCTGGAGCGCGAGGTGGAACAGCTCTCGAAGAAGGCGGCGGCCGCAAAGAGCAGCGAGCTGGCCCAGGGGGCCCGCGAAGTGAACGGCATCAAGGTGCTCGCGGCACGCCACGAGAACGGCGACCCGGAGAGCCTGCGCGAGCTGGCCGACAAGCTTCGCGACCAGCTGAAGAGCGGCATCGTGGTGCTGGGAGGCGAGAAGGACGGGAAGGCGACGCTGCTGGTCGCCGTCACGCCGGATCTGACGAAGAAGTTCAAGGCCGGCGATCTGGTCAAGGAGCTTTCGAAGACGCTGGGCGGCCGCGGCGGCGGCAAGCCCGAGCTGGCCCAGGCCGGCGGCGGCGATCCCGCGCAACTCGACGCGGCGTTGGCCCGGGCCTATGAGCTCGTCCGCCCCTGAGCCCAGGCCCGCAGCACGTCCTCCGCCCGTGCACGCGCGGGGCGCTGGACCAGCACGCGCTTCTCCCGGGATTTGTCTCCGCTGACGAGCACGCATTGCCGGGGGGACACTTGCAACTCCCCTGCCAGGAACTCGATGAGCGCTGAATTGGCCGCGCCCTCCACGGCCCGGGCGTGCAACTTGACCTTGAGAGCCGAGCCGTGAAGCCCCCGCGCCTCCGTGCGCTTCGCTCCCGGGACGGCGTGCACGTGCAACTCCAGGTCCTCGCCGATCCACCGGTGGAAGCTTGCGCGATCCGACCCGTCCCGATCCACGCTCTTTAGAATGACCGGCCGCCGCGGCCCGCGCCACCTGTCTCAAAACGAGAGGGGGGTCCGAAAACGAGACGCCCCGCGACGCGTACTGCGCGAATGAGCAGGGCGCGGCACGGCGCCTGCAATCACCCCCGGCGGCCGCGAGCAGCGGACCATCGCCTTCCAAAGGGGGACTCATGCACAGGACCTGCAACGTCGCCGACAGGCCGCTCTCCTCGGCGGGATCGACCGGGTGGATCGACCGTCTGGCCCCGGAGGATCCGCTTCTCGATGCCGCCGAGGTCGAGATCCCGCACGCGGAGCGCATCCGCCCGCGGCGGGCGAGACGGGCGGCGGCCCGGGCCGCGGCGGCGATCGCGCTCGTGGTCGAGGCGTGCGGCGGACCGCCGCCCGAGCCGCAGCATGCGCCTGACTCGATCCTCGTCCAGCTGGAGCGCGAAGCCGAGCCGCCATCCTTCGCCGCGGCCAGTAGCGACGGGGCTCCCATCATTCCCTTGCAGGCGCTGGGACCTTCGGACGCTCCGGCCCTGTTGCGGCTTCCGTTGCCGCCCGGCGAGGATCCCGTCGCGTTCGCGCGAGAGGCCGCCCTGCGGCCTGGCGTGGAGTTCGCCGAGCCGGTGTACCTGTACCGTCAGGGACGAACGCCCAACGATCCGCGCTTCAAGGAGCTATGGGGGCTCACGGCCATCGACGCCGGCGGCGCCTGGGCATCGACCGTGGGAGATCGGCGGATCACGGTGGCGGTCGTCGATGACGGAGTGGCGCTGACGCACCCGGATCTCGCGCCCAACCTCTGGATCAACCCTTCGGAGATCGCGGCCAACGGTCGCGACGACGACGGCGACGGGTACATCGACGACGTGAACGGGTACGACTTCGTCGGCAAACGCGGCGACCCGTCCCCGGCGCGCAGCGGAGAGGAGCGCTGGCACGGCTCGCACGTCGCGGGAACCATCGGCGGGGCCGGCGACAACCGCATCGGCATCTCCGGCGTGAACTGGAAGGTCGCGCTGATGGCCCTGCGCGCCATCGGGCCGCGCGGAGGGCGAAGCGACGACCTCGCCCGCGCCATCGATTACGCAGTGGACCACGGGGCCCGGGTGGTGAACGCGAGCTGGGGCGGAGGCGGCCAGAGCCAGGCGATCGCGAAAGCGATCGCGCGGGCCGGCGAGCGCGGCGTGCTCGTCGTCGCCGCGGCCGGGAACGAGGGAGCGGCGCGGCCGTCGTTCCCGGCGAACCTCGGCGGCGACAACGTCCTCTCCGTGGGTGCGCTGGCGCCGAACGGACGGCTGGCGCCGTTCTCCAACCGCGGCGCGCTGGTGGCCGCGCCCGGCGTGGGGATCCTCTCCACCACGGCGCCGGGGCAGTACGAGCGGTACGACGGCACCAGCATGGCGGCGCCGCACGTGAGCGGGGTCGCGGCGCTGCTCTGGGCGGCGCGCCCGGAGGCGAAGGTCGAGGAGGTCCGCCGGGCGATCCTGTCTTCCACGGCTTCCCTCCCCGGCACCCGGAACGGCCGCATCGACGCCGCGCGCGCCATGGCCGCGTTGCTGGCGGAAGCCGGCCCGGGACGTGCCGCGGGGCTCGTGCTTTCCCGCGGATCGTTGCTGTTCGTCTCCTCGGGTGGCCGCGTGCCTCGCGCACAAACCGTCTCCTTGCGCGCCGAGGGCGGCGAGGCGAAGCGGTGGACCGCCCGGCCGGATGCAGGCTGGGTGCGGCTCCTCGCCGACCACGGCGAAACGCCCGCGCGGCTGTCGGTGCGCGCCGACCCGGCGGGGCTGGGACCCGGCGAGCACGTCGCGCATGTCCGAATCGAGTCCGCGGACCGGCCGACGGATGCCGTGGGCCTGGAAGTCACGCTTCACGTCGGCGATGCGCCCGCCGTGGTGGCGAACGGATCGGGATGCGCCGTTCGAGATGGGCGCCTGCACGTCGATCGCGGCGCCACCTGCAGGCTCGCCCTACCGGGCCTCGGCGCAGGCGCGACGGCGAGCTCGGTGCAATGGCGGCTGCCCGGAGGCGCCCTGGTGCAGGGCGGATCGATGTATGCCCAATTCGTCACCCGCGGCGAATACCAGGTCGAATTGGGCGGCGCCGAGGAGGGCGCCCTTGCGCTGACGGTCGTGGTGGAGTGAGGAGGCCTGTGCGATCTTCGGCCCATGGCGGCGCGCCAGCTGTGGCTTTTCCTCACCGACCAGGACGTGCAGTCGCTGCTGGCCATGCTCGAGGCGCGGGAGCCGGGGCTGATCTGGTCGCAGGGGCGATACCTCCGCGGGGACCCTCCGGACCTGGTGGCTGCCCCTTCGAAGCTCGAGCGGCGAGAATCGTTGCCCGGCGAGAGACGACTCTACCTGCTGCACCGCAAGCACAGCGCGGAGGTGGTGGCGCATCCGCAGCCGGCCGGACCGTTCGCGGGGTGGGCGCAGATCGACGAGGAGAGGACGGACGCGCTGGTGCTGCGCATCCCCGAGGAGCGGCCGGACGAGATCCAGCCGGCGCGGCTCTATGCGCACACGAGCTACTGGAGAGGCGGGGAGAAGATCCGCAAGAGGCCGGTCTTCTCGCTGTGGGCGAACCAGACCTTGCGCTGGCTAGGGACGCAGCTTCCCAGCACCTCGGTGGACTTCATCCGCATCGGCCCCGATGCGCTGGATCGCGCCAAAGCGGGAACGCTGCGCCTCACCTATCTGTACCGGCCGCTGGCGCCGGCCTAGACCGTCCGCGCTGCGCGGGGCGGCTAGACGTCCAACGTGAGGAATCCGACTGGCTTCTCCAGCCGCCGGAGAACGGGCAACGCAACGTTGTAGACGGGAACCCCGCCGCGCGTCGTGCCCCGCAGGTTGCCGCGGTGGGCGTGGCCGTGCAGTGCCAGCGCGGGCCGCAGCTGATCGAGCGGGCCGGACAGGCGGGTGGCCCCCAGGAACGGGTAGATCTCCAGCGGCTCACCCTCGAGCGTGGCCCGGCTCGGCGCGTAGTGCAGCAGCGCCACGCGGGCCCGGGTTCGCAGCTGGAAGAGCGCGTTCTCCAGCTTCAGCTCCTCCGCGATACAGGCGTCGACGAAGTGCTTCATCACCGACTCGCCGAATCGCTGCAGCTGGGCGTGCTCGAATCCGCCGGCGAAGCCCTTGATCCCCGCGATGCCCAGCTCTTCTCCCAGCGCGAACGGCTCGCCGTCCAGCACCTTGACCCCGACCTCCTCCAGCTTCTGCCGGACGAGGTGTTCCTGGCCCGCCTCGTAGTCGTGGTTGCCGAACACCGCCACCTTGGGGATCTTCAGCCGGGCAAGCTCCTCGGCCAGCCAGGACGCCTCCTCCACGGTGCCGTGGTCGGTCAGGTCGCCGGCGAGCAAGAGGCACTCCGCGGCCTTGTCCACGCCCGAGAGCGCGGCGGCGACCGCGGTCCGCGTATCCGCACGGCAGTGGAGATCGCCGACGGCTGCGATGCGCATCGTCTCCCCTCAGTGCTCCGTGCCGGACCCTGGCTTCACCGGCCAACGCGTGTCGCCGGACCAGCCCTTCACCTCCAGCTCGCGCGCGTCGCGGTAGCCGTGCTCATTGACCTCGGACAGGTACTGCTGCCGCGACAACAGCGTCCCCCGACAGATCCGTCGGGCGGGCGGGGGTTGGTCCTCTTGCTGCGCCACCCGCCCGATCAGCTCCTTCATCACCCACGACGGTATCTGTTGTTTGTCCGAGGGGAATGCGAAGCGGAAGGAGACGAGGTGGCCGAACAGGACCGGCCAGTGGTCGCCGAACCGCCCGAGGATGTGGCGCCAGTCGAGCTGCGGGCCGCGGCAGCGCAACAGGTGGTGGATGTCCGCGCCGTCGAAGCGCTCCCGCTCCTGGATGTACGCCTTCTGCCAGATCATCTCCTCGGCAGGGACGATGAGCGCCTCCCGGCCGAGCACCATGGCGCGCGAGGCCCGCCGTTCCCATTCCTCGTCCACCGTGCCGATGCCATTGCCCGAGGAGAAGATGAGGTCGATGAAGTACGGCCCGGCGAACGCTTTCGCGATCCACATCGGATCGGTCATCTCGGTGCGGTACCCAGCCCGCGCGAGCAGATCCAGGGCGTCGCCGACGCGATCCTTGCGCAGGAAGAGGTCGAGGTCCTTGGTGTCGCGCCACAGCCCGGCGTGCGTGCGCATCGCGTACGCGCCGCCGACCATCGGAGACATGCCCGCGTCCTGCAGCAGCGCGAGCGCGCGGCCGTGCACCTGCTGCTCGACGGGGTCGATCTGGAGCTCCGCCTCGGTCGCGGTCTGCACGCAGGGCAAGGTGGCGACGGAGCAGCGCGTCCGCAAACGCGCGAACGGGAAGACCGGGCCGATCGGCCCCCGATCCGGTCAGCGGCGCCGGTCCTTGCGAGGAGCCGCTCCGAGCGGGCGGGCGGCCGCCAGCCTGGCGCGCCCCGGACCCGCCCGCGCGCCGACCCCCTGCCGGACGCGCAGCGGCTGGCAGTGCGGACAGAAGTACGTGCTGCGCCCGCCCTGCACGATCCGCTCGATCTCGGTGCCGCAATTCGAGCAGGGTTGCCCGGCGCGGTCGTAGACGAGGAAGATGTTCTCGCCACCTTCCTCCACGTAGGTGATGGGCTCGGGCGAATCCTCTCCCTCCAGCGCGGCGCGCAGCGCCTCGCCGATGGCGGAGGCCAGCCGGACCGCTTCGTCCGGCGAGAGGGAGACTCCGAGTCGCTCCGGATGGAGGCGCGCCCGGTGGAGCGCCTCGGAGACCTGGATGTTGCCGAGGCCCGCCAGCGTGCGCTGATCCATGAGCGCTTCCTTGAGCGAGCGGCGGGTCCTCCGCAGAACGTCGTAGAGCCGCTGCGCGTCCACGCCGGGCAGCGGGTCGGGCCCCAGCCCCGCGAGGACCGGCAGCTTGCGAAGCTGCTCCACGTTCCCGCGGATCAGCCGGCCGAAGAGGCGCTGGTCGCGGTAGTCGAGGACGTGCCCGTCCTCGAGCTCCAGCGTGGCGCGGACATGGCTCGGCGGCGGAGCGGCCCGCTCGCGCCGGATCCACTTGCCGGTCATCCCGAGATGCGAGACCAGGCCTTCGTCGCCGTCGAAGCGGAGCAGCATCCATTTTCCAGAGCGCTCCACGTCTTGCAGCCGATGCCCGGCGAGCTGGGCGAACCGCTGCGGCGACTGGCCGCGGATGACGCGCGAGCGCTCGGCCCTGGCGGAGACGATGCGGCGCCCTTTCGCCCAGGCACGCAGCTGGCGGGAGGCGATCTCGACCTCGGGGAGCTCGGGCACGGCGCGGCAGTGTGCGGCCTGGCAACGGTGACGCGCAAGGCCTGCCGGGCTCAGCGCATGCCCTGAAGCTGGCGGCGCAGCTCGCGGAGGAGCGCGCGGGCCTGCGCCGCCGGCAGCCGCTCGCCTCCCCAGCGCGCGGCGAGAACGGCGGAGGCGAGCTGCTCGACCGCCGGCGCAACCTCGGGGCGCCGCTCGGCGGTCCACCGGACCGCCTCGCGCGGCGACACCGCGGGCGCAAGCCTCACCCCGCCGCGCTCCAGCCGCTCGCGCGCCCGCCGCCACAGCGCCTGCGCGCGGCGCTGATCCGGGTCGAGCCGCGCGATCCGGGGCCGCCCGCGCCGCCCGGCCCGCCGCGACAGCGCCACGAGCAGCGCGATCAGCACCGCGCCGAGCGCCGCTCGTCCCAGGGCGGCGCGGAACTCCGGCGCTCCAGGCCGGGCCGCGGACAGTCGCCGGCCTGCCTCGCGCAAGGTGCGCGCCAGCTGCTGCAAGGTCCGCTGCTGCGAGAGGAGATCGTAGTCCACGACGAACGCGCGCCAGCGATGCGCCAGCCCGTCCCAGGCGAGCACCAGGCCGGCCCACAGGCCGCGGTCCACGCCGCCCCGCCCCGAGGGCGGGGTCGGATCGAACGGCACGAACCCGGCGCCGGGAACGTAGACCTCCACCCAGGAGTGCGCGTCGCCGGCGCGCACCGCCCAGTACCCCGCGGAGCTGTACACGCCCCCGTAGTAGCCGGTCACGTTCCGTGCCGGGATGCCGGCCAGGCGCAGCAGGACCACCATCGCGCTGGAGAACAGCTCGCAGTGGCCCCGGCGCGATTCGAAGATGAAATGCGCGATGGGGTCCTTCTGCTCTCCAGGCAGCTCGCGCGTGTACGCGAGAGACCGCATCAGCCACCGCTCCACGGCAGCGGCGGCGTCGGCCGGTTCCTTGCCGTCCGTGAGGCGCTGCGAGAGATAGCGGACGCGGGCGTCCACCTCGGCCGGAACCTCGAGGGAGGCGGCGACCTCCGGCGGGTACCGGGTCCCCTTGCCGCGAAGCTCGTCGGGCCCGGGAATCGCCCGCTGGGTGCGCACCACGTAGTGGAGATCTCCTACGTCGACGGGCGTGTAGAAGAGGTCTCCGTTGGCGCTGCGCAAGAGCCGCGTCGCGCTCGCGCGGGCGGTGAGCGGCCGCTGGAAGGTCACGCTGATGGGCCACCCCTCCGGCGTCAGGACAACGCCATCCGAGAAGCCGCTGACGGCCTCGATGTCGGCGACCAAAGGCGCGGAAGCGCGGCGGGCGGCGGCCGCGCGCAGGGGGGGAATGGGCAATAGCCAGCTCCCGCCGCCCCACCCGTCCGAGCGCGCGCGCCACCCCCGTCCGGTCCACACCTCGAGCGCGCGGGCCCGCCAGCGCATCGTCAGCTCCCCGCCGGGTGGCGGCGAGGGATCGAGCCGCACCCGCAGCACGACGCGGGGGTCGTCGGCGATCACTCCGTGCCGGGAAAGGTCGATCTGATCCCCGAGTCCCGCGATCGGAATCGCGGACGAGGCCCGCCTCAGGCCGCCGATGGTGACCCGCGGGAACGCGACGAAGATCACTGCCGAGCCCAGGAGAGCCACCAGCGCCAGCGCCGCCAGCGCGCCCAGCACAGCGGGCGTCACCAGCCGGCGTCCCTGAAGCAACGTGGCGGCCTGCTCCGGGCTGCGCGCCGCCTCGATCTCGAATCGCAGCCAGGTGAGGGCGAGTGCCCAGGTGCCGGCGACCGAATAGAGCAGGAAGCAGAGGCCGAAGAGCAGCTCCGCGGAGAGCGCGGCGCCGGCGCAGATCAGGAGCAGCGAGAGCAGGAGGAGCAGCTGCTCGTCGCGCCGCCCGCCGCGATGCCACAGGCGGTGCACGGCGAGCAGAACGACGAACTGCGTCGCCGCGAGCACCACGTCCAGGCGCCCCGAGATCACCTGGGCACCCTGGACGATCAGCGCCAGCGCCAAGAACCCCGTCCACGCCCACTGGTAGCGGCCGGCGACGTGGCGCTGCAGCAGCGGCGCGGCCAGGAGCGCCGCGGGGAACAGCACCAGCAGCGCCGCCCCCAGCTCACCGCTCACCGCGCACGCCGCGAAGGCGGCCGCCAGCGCCAGCGACCCCGCCCAGCGCTGGGCGGCGAGCAGCGTCGTCCCGCGCAGCGCAAAGGTCACGGGAGCACCTCCAGCTGCGAGGCGCCGGCATCCGGAACCGGCGCCGGCGCGTCGGACGCCCTTGCCAGGAGCGCCAGCAGGGTCAGACCGGCCAGCCGGTGGCGTTCGCCCGATCCCGGCGCGAGCCGCTCGCCGCAGAGCGCGAGCGACACGTCCGCGCCGGCGTCCAGCTCGCGCTCGAACAGCGCCGCCGCGCGCTCGACGGCCGCTTCGAGGGCCGCCCCCGAGGCGCGCCGGTGATCGAGCACGACGCACACCTGACGGCGCCGCTCCTGCTCGCGATCGATCCCGATGAGCTTCCCCGCCCGCGCCGAGGAGCGCCAGTGGATGCTGCGCGAGTCCTCGCCGGGGCGGTGGTCGCGCAGCGCGTGCACCTCCAGCCCATGGCCCGCCCGGCCCGTCGACCGCTCACCTTCGCGTGCGAGTTGCCGCGGCTCCTGCTCGGGCGGCGCGATGCGCCGGGGAAAGACGACCAGCTCCGCCGGCGCCGCGAGCGCCCGCGACTTCTCGAACAGCCCGAACGGGGCACGCGTCGCCACCTCGAGCTGGTCGAACCGGTGCAGCCCGCGCCGCTCCGGCGTGAACCGGTACGTGACCTCTTCCGTGCTGCCTGCGCCGAGGAGCAGCAAGAGCCCGTGCCCCGCGACATCCCCGCCCTTCTCACGGAGCGTCAGGCCCACCGACGGCGCCCGGGGTTTGCCGTTCCGCGCGACCAGCCCCACCAGCGCGGGAGCGCCCACCGACGCCGAGGCCGGCAGCCTGCGCGTAACCCGCACGCCGCGCAGGGACGTCTCCGAGAGCAGGCCGGAGACGACGATGCTGGAGAGCAGCAGCCCGAGCACCAGGAAGAGGAGATTGTTGCCCGTGTTGATGGCGGCGAGCCCGATCCCGATGGTCAGAGCGACGTACCAGCGCCCCAGCCCCGTGACGCTGAGCCGGCGCCTCCACGCCGGCACCGTCGCGCGCGCAGCCTCTCGCGCGGCGGCCACTGCCGCGGTCACTCGGGCGCCCGGACCTGCTCCGCCAGGTCCCGGATCACCCGCTCCGCCGCCTCGCGCTCCACCCCGCCCGCAGGAGCCGCGCGGCCGGCCAGCACCACCCGATGCGAGAGGCAAGGCACGCACAGCTCCTTCACGTCGTCAGGCTCCACGTAGGCGCGGCCGCGCAGCAGCGCCCTCGCCTGGGCGACGCGCAGCAGCGACAGCGCGCCTCGCGGGGAGACGCCGAGAGAGAGCAGAGGAGACGAGCGCGTAGTGGCCACCAGCGCCAGCACGTAGTCGGCGATCTCGCCCGCCACCCGGACCCGCTCGACACCGAGCTGCAGCCTGCGCACCTCGTGCGCCGAGGCGACCGGCTCCAGCCGGTGCAGCTCGTCCTGGGTGCCGCCGCCGAGGAGCAGCTCGCGCTCCACCTCGGGAGCGGGATAGCCGAGCGGCAGCCGCAGGAGGAACCGGTCCAGCTGCGACTCGGGCAATGGATAGGTCCCGGCATGCTCGTGCGGGTTCTGCGTGGCGAGCACCAGGAAGGGCGAGGGCAAGGAGCGCGCCGCGCCGTCCACCGAGACCTGCCCTTCCGCCATCGCCTCCAAGAGGCAGCTCTGCGTGCGCGGCGTGGTCCGGTTGATCTCGTCGGCCAGCACGAGCTGGGCGAACAGCGGGCCCGGCTTGAACACGAACTGCCCGCCGCGCTGGTCGAAGACCGAGACGCCGGTGATGTCCCCGGGCAACAGGTCGTTGGTGAACTGGATGCGCGAGAAAGACAGGTCGAGCGAGCGCGCCAGGGCGTGCGCCAGCGTCGTCTTCCCGACGCCCGGCACGTCCTCCAGGAGCAGGTGCCCGGACGCCGCGAGCGCCGCGAGTGACAGCTCGATCACTTCCTGCTTCCCGCGCAGCACGCGCGCGACGTTCGCTGCCAGCGCCTTCGCCAGCCGGCCCGCCTCCGCCGGCCCGAGCGGCGAGAGCCCGTCGCGATCTTCGCCTCCCGGGAGGGCCTTCAGCGGCGCGGAACCGTCGGGCGAAGTCACGACGGCAGATTAACCCGGAGGCGCAGCCCTTCGCTTCATTTCGAGGTGTGCGAGAGTGCGCCGCCGTGGGCGCCCAGGTCCCCGATGTGACCCTCTCCGCGCGGGGCGCCGCCCGCGCCCGGTCCGGTCATCCGTGGATCTTCCGCGCCGACGTGAAGGAAGCCCCGCCGGGGCTCGGCTCCGGCGCGGAGGTGCGCCTGCGGGACGCGCGCGGCAACTTCGTCGCCAAGGCGTTCTGGGCGGAGCGATCGCCCATCGCGCTCCGGATCCTGAGCAGGCGCGACGAGCCGCTCGACGACGCCTTCCTGCGCGGCCGGATCGAGGGCTCCGTCGGGCGGCGCCGGGTGCTCTTCCCGGGCGCGGACGCCTTCCGCGCGGTGCACGGCGAGGCGGACCTGCTCCCGGGGTATTTCGCCGATCGATACGGAGACCTGCTCGCCGTGCAGCACCTCGCCGAGTGGGCCGAGGCTCGCCGCGAGTCGCTCGCCCGCATGGTGGCGGAAGCCTGCGGGGCCCGCGCCGTGGTGGCGCGAGACGACGGCAGCTCGCGCGCCTTCGAGATGCTCCCTCGCCGGACCGAGGTGCTGCTCGGCGGAGGCCCGATGGTCGCCGCGTATCGGGAGGGCGAGCTCGAGCTGCAAGTCGACCTGCTCGAGGACCACAAGACCGGCGGCTACCTGGACCAGCGGGAGAACCACCTGCGCGCCGGGGAGCTGGCCCGCGGCGAGGCGCTGGACGCCTTCTGCTACCACGGCGGGTTCGCGCTGCAGCTCGCCCGCCGCGCGGCACACGTGCTCGCCATCGACCAGGACGCGGGGGCGGTCGCCCGCACGCGCGAGAACGCCAGCCGCAACGGGCTGCGCAACGTCGAAGTGCGGGCAGCCAACGCCGTCGAGCAGCTGCGCGCGCTCGACAAGGAGGGCCGCAAGTTCGACGTGGTGGTGCTCGACCCGCCCGCGTTCGCCAAGCGGCGCGAGGGGCTGGAAGGCGCGCTTCGCGTCTACAAGGAGATCAACTACCGCGGCGTGCGGCTGCTCGCTCCGGGGGGCGTGCTCGTCACCTGCTCCTGCTCCGGGAAGGTGACGCCGCAGCTCTTCGGCGAGGTGATCGAGTGGGCCGCGCAGGAGGCGAAGCGACCCTTGCAGCTCCTCGAGCGCCGCGGCGCCGCGCGCGATCACCCCTCGCTGGTGGGCGTCCCCGAGACGGACTACCTCAAGTGCTGGTTCCTCCTCGCGCCGTAGTGCTGCCGCTCCGCGACTACGAGCGTTTCACGACGGTCAGAGCTTGATCGCGGCGAGGTCGAGCGGAGGAGGCGGGTCGGAGCGGGCGGCCTTCTGCTTGCTGGCGGCGTCGTGAATCAGGTCGAAGACGCGGCGGGGCGGCGTCCAACCCCATTGCGCCTCGAGCAAGGAGATCTGCTCCACCTCGCCGCGGATGCTCACCCACTCCGATTCGGGGACCGCGCAGAACGCATCGACCACCCGTGGATCGAGCTGGGTCCCGGAAACCCGCCGGATCTCGGTGACGGCGGCCGCATGGGGCTGCGCGCGCCGGTAGGGACGGTCGGAGGTGATCGCATCGTAGGTGTCGGCCACGGCGAACAGACGCGCACCCAATACGATGGCTTCCCCGTTGAGCCCGGCGGGATATCCGCTGCCGTCGTACCGCTCCTGGTGCTGCAGCACGATCTCGCTCGCCTCGCGCAGGAACTCGATCCTTTGCAAGAGCGCCCACCCGAGCCGCGGGTGCTCGCGCATCTCGACCCACTCCTCCTGGTCGAGCGGCCCGGGCTTGAGCAGCACCGCGTCGCGCACGCCGATCTTGCCGATGTCGTGCAGGAGCGACCCCATCTCGATGGTGCGCAGGTCGCGCTCGTCGGAGATGCCCAGCTGCTCGGCGATGCGGCGGGTGAAGCGCGAGACGCGGCGCGAGTGCCACTGCGTCTCGGTATCCCGGTAGTCGAGCACCGCCACCATTCCGTCGAGCAGGTTCGTGGTGCGCTCCTGCACCAGCTTCTCCAACCCCTTGTTCAGGTCGGCCAGCTCGCCGTTCTGCTTCTGCACCAGCGCGGTCAGCTGCCGGTTCCTCTCGCGCAGCGCATAGGTGTCGAACGCCTGCCGCACGGTGCCGAGCAGCTCGACGCGGTTCCAGGGTTTGGCGAGGATGCGGAAGATCTCGCCGTTGTTGATCGCGTCCACCGCCGCGGAGAAGTCGTGCGCGGCCGTGATCAGGATGCGGACCGTCTCCGGCTGCAGGCCGCGGGCGCGGGCGAGGAACTCGGCCCCGGTCATCCCGGGCATCATGTAGTCGGCGGAGAGGACCTGGTAGGGTCGCTCCTTGAGCCGGTCGAGCGCCTCGGCCGGATCCAGGCAGGCGGTCACCTCGTAGCCGGCCGCCTCGAAGGTCCGCTGGAGCGCGTGCAGGATGGGGCCTTCGTCGTCGACCACGAGGAGTCGCTCGACCTCGGACCCCATCGACACCCCGTCTCCCGACATGAACACCTGGACCCCCGAGACCCCGCGGTTCTGGCATGTTTCGGATGGCCGGGCCAGCTAGTTTGATTCCCTCGGCAAGGTGGGTAGGAGTCAAGATGCGGCAGGGAGCAGGAGGAAGGCGCATGTCCGACACGCAAGCGCTGGTGGACTCGAATTGGCTCGCGCGGCAACCGCCCGCGTCGGTCCGCATCGTCGATCTGCGCTGGGCGCTCTCCGGCCCGGCCGCATTGGAGAAATACCGGGCGGGACACATCCCCGGCGCCGTGTATGTCGACATGGAGCACGACCTGTCCCGCCCTGGCGGGCCCGGCCGCCACCCGCTCCCCGAACCGGACGACTTCGCGCGCGTCCTCGGAAGGTTCGGGGTCGCCCCCACCACGCAGGTGGTGGTGTACGACGACGGCGGCGGCTCGGTGGCGGCGCGGCTGTGGTTCATGCTGCGCGTGTACGGGCACGAGCGCGCCTCGGTGCTGGATGGCGGCTACGCGGCCTGGGTGAAGGCCGGCCTGCCGGTGACCCAGGACGAGCCTCGCATCGCGCCCGCGCCTCCGCCCGCGCTTCGCCTGGACGCCTCGCGCCTGGTCGACCGGACCTTTGTCGCCGGGCTTCTGGCCGCGCGCAAGGAGCCCGGCGCGCGGCATGCGCTGGTGATGGATGCGCGGGCCCCGGAGCGCTACCGGGGCGAGACCGAGCCCGTCGACAAGCGCGCTGGCCACATCCCCGGGGCGGTGAACGCGCCGTTCAGCGGCAACCTGAAGGACGGCCGTTTCCGGCCGCCCGAGGAGCTGCGCGCCCTCTACGACCGGCTCGGGGCGGGGCGGGCCTCCGAGATCGTCGCGTCCTGCGGCAGCGGCGTGACCGCCTGCCACACGTTGCTGGCGCTGGAGCTGGCGGGCATCGGCGGAGGCAAGCTGTACGTCGGATCTTGGAGCGACTGGAGCAGCCAGCCCGGGGCGCCGGTGGCCACCGGCGCCGATCCCGGCTGAAGAGTCGCCGCCGTATCCGGCCGCGCTGCGCATTTACCTAGCGCGGACATCACGGGATCCGTCTAGGATGCGCCGCCATGCCACTTTCCGCCCTGTCCGCCCTCCTCGCCGTCCTCGCTGCCGTAGCCACCCAGCACGCCGCCGCTGCGCAGGCGGCGCCCGCCGCGGTGCAGCCGCCCCGCGCCCAGGGGCGCTTCAGCGCCTCCGAGCGCGCGGCGATGGCGCGCATCACGCCGGCCTCGCTCTCGGGACCGCTGCGCTTCCTCTCGGACGACCTGCTGGAGGGCCGCAAGCCGGGCAGCACCGGCTCGGATCTCGCGGTGAAATACCTCGCCGCCGAGTTGGAAGGCGCGGGGTATCTGCCGGGCATGCCCGCCACGGCCGACTCGCGGCAGCCTTCGTTCTTCCAGCCGGTCCCGCTGATCACGCTGCACGGCCACCCGCCCCGCCAGGTCCCGTTCCAGGGGGGCAACGGACAGGTGCAGCTGAGCGCGCTCAACGGCGTGGACTCCGAGCTGCGCATCGACCCCGACGCGCACGTCGAGGTGGCCCAGGTGAAGGATGCGGAGCTGGTCTTCGTCGGCTACGGCATCGTGGCGCCCGAATATGGCTGGGACGACTACAAGGACGCCGACTTGCGCGGCAAGATCGCGGTCATCATGAACTTCAACCCGCCCTTCGCCGGCGAGGGCGTGCGCCTCTGGTACGGCCGCTGGGACTACAAGTACCTGACCGCGGCGGCGCACGGCGCGGCGGGCGCGCTGGTGATCCACACCACCGCCTCGGCCGGATATCCCTGGCAGGTGCTGTCGGCCTCGGCGGACTCGACGCGCATCGACCTGCCGCCCGGCAGCGAGCACCGGATGCAGTTCCAGGGCTGGGTCACGGAGGACGGCGCGAAGAAGGTCACCGGGCTGGCCAACCAGGACCTCGACAAGCTGCGCGCGGCCGCCCAGCAGAAGTCGTTCCAGCCGGTCCCCCTGGGCGTGCGCACCTCGTTCGAGATGCCGATCGACCGCAAGGTGACTCCGAGCGCGAACGTGGTGGGCCTGCTCCCCGGCACCGACCCGCAGCTCAAGAACGAGGCGGTGGTGTTCACCGCGCATTGGGACCACCTGGGCCGGGACGCGAACGTGCCGCCCGGCAAGGACGGCATCTACAACGGCGCGCTCGACAACGCCTCCGGCTGCGCGTTGATGCTGTCGGTTGCGCGGGCGGCGAAGGAAGCCCCGCCGAAGCGGTCGCTGCTGTTCGTCTTCGTCACCGCGGAGGAGCAGGGCCTGCTCGGCTCGAAGTGGTTCGCGCAGCACCCGGTGGTGCCGGCCGGCCGCATCGCCGCCAACATCAATGCGGACAGCGTCAACAAGTGGGGGAAGACCACCGACGTGGCGATGCTCGGGCTGGGCAAGTCCTCGCTCGACGCGGTCGTGCGACAGGTGGCCGCCGAGCAGGGCCGGACCGTGCACGGCGACCCGTTCCCCGACCGCGGCGCGTTCTACCGGTCGGACCAGTTCGAGCTGGCGCGCGTCGGCGTTCCGGTGGTGTACGCGCGCGGCGGGCCGAGCTTCGCCGGACGCCCGCCCGGGTGGGGACAGCAGATGCAGGAGCAGTACGAGAAGCGCGACTACCACCAGGTCACCGACGAGTACCGCGACGACTGGGACCTCTCCGGCGCGGTGCAGGACGCCCAGCTCGACCTGGTGATCGGCCTCCGCGTGGCGAACGCTCCGTCGATGCCGCAGTGGACGCCGGGCGACGAGTTCGAAAAGGCGCGCAAGACGGCCGCGCGCTGACCTCAAGGCTCTTCGGGAGCGCGACCGGGCACGTCGGATTCGATGAAGACGCGCAGGAGGTCCTTGTCGACCTCGCCGCGCTTGGCCTCGTCGCCGAGGATGTCGTAGGCCTTGTCCTTGGGGACCGCCCGCTTGTAGGGACGGTCGGAGGCCGTCAGCGCGTCGTAGATGTCGCTGATGGTCATCATCCGGGTCGGCAGCGAGATCTCCGGTTCCTTGAGGCTCCGCGGATAGCCGCCGCCGGTCAGCTTCTCGTGGTGGCCGTAGGCGATGTCCGGCACGCGCTTGAGCGTGCGGGTCCAGGGGATCTGCTGCAGGAAGCGGAAGGTGTGGGTGACGTGGGACTCGATCTCGCGCCTCTCCGTCTCTGTCAGCGAGCCCTTGCGGATGGAGAGCTTGACCACCTCGTCCTCGCGCAGGAAGGGGCGCGTCTCGCGCGAGAGGGGGCTCTGGTAGGTGAGCCGCGCGATGTCGTCCAGCCGGCCGAAGGTGCCTTCCGGGAGGATGGTCGGCCGGTTGCAGGAGAGGATGAACTCGAACATGCCGGTCAGCTCGCGCCTGCGCGCCTCGAGCTGCGCGTCGATCTCCGCCATCAGCGGCTTGGCCTTCTTCGGCTTCTCCAGCAGCACCTGCACCTTGCGGCGCTCGGCGCTCAGCTCCTCCTGTACCAGCAGCGTCTCGAAGCGGCCGCGCAGGATCTCCAGCTCGTCCGGCTCCAGCTTGTTTGCCTTGATCAGGACGTTCTCGCGGACGCCGACCTTGCCGAAGTCGTGCAGCAGCGCGGCGTAGCGCAGCTCCTGCCGCTCGTCGGTGGAGAGCCGCGACCCGCGCCACCGCCCCGCCGCCGTCTCCGCGCGCGGCAGCGCGTCGGCCAGCCCGACCGAGAGCCGCGCCACGCGGCCGGAGTGGCCGGCCGTGGTCGGATCGCGCGACTCGATCGCCACCACGCTGGCGCGGACGAAGCCCTCGAACAGCTGCTCGATCTCGTGGTGCAGCAGGACGTTGTTGATGGCGGCCGCCGCCTGCCCGCCCAGCGCCGAGAGCAGCTCCTCGTCCTCCTCGGTGAACCCGCCGGCGCCGCGCTTGTTGAGCGCCTGCAGGACGCCGACCACCTCGCCTTCCAGCGAGCGCATCGGGACGCAGAGGATGCTCTTGGTGCGGTAGCCGGTCTCCTTGTCGACGGCGGCGTTGAAGCGCGGATCCGCGTACGCCTCGGGGATGTTCACCGGGACGTTGGTCTGCGCCACCGTCCCGGCGATCCCTTTTCCCATGGGGAATCGGATCTCGCGGGTGCCGACGCCTTGCGCGACCTTGCTCCACAGCTCGTTGCGCTCGCGATCGACGAGGAAGAGCGAGCAGCGATCCGCCTCCACCACGCGAGACGCGGCCTGCACGATCAGCTGGAGCAGGCGATCCAGGTCGCGCTCGGCGACCAGGGCCTTGGCGACATCGAGGATCCCGCCGAGCTTCCGGACCCTTTCTTGAAGGCCGTCCACGGCGGGCACTCTAACATCCGCTCGCTCGCACGCGGGAGGCTTACATGGCCTCCGATACGCCTACCTGCGCCCCGATCCGGCACACACTCCCAGTGGAAGCGCCTACACACCCAGGACGCGGCGGGCCTCGTCGAAGCGTTCGGGCGGCGCGTAGAGACGCGCGAGGTTGGCCGCCTCGGCGTAGCGTTCGTAGAGCGGCGTGTACTCGGCGATGGGGATCTCGCCGCGCGGCGAGCGCACGTAGAGGGTGGCTTCCCGCCCGTAGGTGGAGAGGACCCCGCGGGACAGCGTGGTGAAGGAGTCGATGCCCGCGTCCGTCAGGCGCGCGCGCTGCTCCTCGAGCTGCGCGGTCGCGCCGCCCTCGAGCGACGGTCCCAGCTCCACCAGCAGGCGGTAACCGTTCCTGCGCACGATGCGGCGCGCCCAAGGATTCCCCGACGCGCGCAGCGCGGCCACGAGGGTGACGTCGTCGTGCTGCAGGAACTCGTCCACGTCGGCCGGCAGCCGGTACTCGCCGCCGCTCGTGTCGCAGTAGCGCTGGAGCAGGACCTCGTAGCCCACCGACGCGTAGTGGAAATAGACGGAGAGGAACATGTGGTAGCGGGAGAGCAGGAAGTCCTCGAAGGCGAACACCGCCCGGTGCTGCAGCGCGAGGTGGACCTGGCCGTCGCGCTCCACCGATTCCAGATTTTGCACCAGCCAGTCGAGGTCGAACTTCCCGTAGTTCACGCCGGTGAAGAACGAGTCGCGCTGCAGGTAGTCCATGCGGTCCGCGTCGAGCTCGCCGCTGACGATCTGCCGCAGGATTGGCAACAGGTCCCGCCCGCCGCTGCGAAACGGGTTGCCGCCGGGCGGTGGCCGGCCGCAGAGCAGCGAGGCGACGTGCGCCGGGTCCGTTCCGCGGCGGTGCAGCTCGGCGGCGAGCCCGGAATCCAGCACCAGCTTGAGAGTGTAGTCCTCGTGGTCGGCCCGCCTGCCGGGCGCGCGGCGGCGATCGGACTGCGTCCACTCGGCGACGCGCAGCTCGGCGGCGGGAGGCATGATGCGCTCGGTGGCGTGCGAGAGCGGCGCGTGGCCGAGATCGTGGAAGAGCACCGCCAGGCGCAGCGTCTGCCGGAAGCGGTCGCGGTCCGCCTGCTGCAGCTCGAGCTTCGGCGCCAGCGCGTCGAACACGCGGGTGGCCACCGCCATCGCGCCCAGCCCGTGCGCGTACCGGGTATGGGTCGCCCCGGGGAAGGCCAGGTCGGCGAAGCCGAGCTGCTTCACGTTGCGCAGCCGCTGGTACTGCGGGCTGTCCACCAGCGCCCGCTCGTCCGGAGTAATCTCGATGGCGCCGTGGATGGGGTCGCGGATGTGCACCGGGCACGAATGTATCGGATCTGAGAGACTTGCGGCGCATGCGAATCCGATCTGCCGTTCCCGGGGACCTGCCGGCGCTCGTGGAGCTCTACAACGGCTACGTGGCCACCTCGACCTGCACCTTCGACGTGGAGCCGTTCCCTGTGGAGGCGCGGCGGCCGTGGCTCGAGCAGTTCGCCGCACAGGGCCGGTACCGGCTGCTCGTCGCGGACGAGGAGCGGCTGGTCGGGTACGCGGGAAGCCTGCGCTTCCGGGACAAGCGGGCGTACGAGACGTCGATCGAGACCACCGTGTACGTGGCCCCCGACCAGCACGGCAAGGGAATCGCGACGCGGTTGTATTCAGCCCTCTTCGAGGCGCTCCGCGGCGAGGACGTGCACCGGGCGCTGGCGGGTATCACGCTCCCCAACGACGCGTCCATCCGGCTGCACGAACGGTTCGGCTTCCGCCGGGTGGCCCATTTCACCGAGCAAGGGCGCAAGTTCGGCAAGTACTGGGACGTGTGCTGGATGGAGAAGGCCCTGTGAGAGCGTCGCTGCTCTGCGCGCTGTCCGCGCTCGCCTGCGCCTCGGCTCCGGGTCGCCCGCCGGCGGGAGCCGACCTGGTGCTTCGCGGCGGGAAGGTGTTCGTGGCGGCGGGGAAGCCATCCACCGCCGTCGCGATCCGCGGCGACCGCGTCGCCGGCCTGGGCGATGAAGCCGAAGGGATGATCGGTCCCTCGACCCGGGTCGTGGACCTGAGGGGGCGCCTCGTCACGCCCGGAATGAACGACGCGCACTGCCACCTCGGCGCGGGTGGCCTGTCGATGCTGGAGGTGGATCTGCGCGGCGCGGCGTCGCTGCCCGAGATCGAGTCGCGCGTGCGCGCCGCCGCGTCGAAGGCCGTGGCGGGAGAGTGGATCACCGGGCGCGGCTGGGACCAGACCCGCCTGCGCGCTTCCGAGCTGGGCCCGGGCGGCTGGCCGACGAAGGAAACGCTCGACCGCGCCTCGCCGCAGCATCCGGTGTACCTGCGCAGGGTGGACGGCCACACCGGATGGGTCAGCTCCCGTGCGCTGCGGCTCGCGGGCATCGACGCGCGCACCGCCGACCCGCCGGGCGGCGAGATCGTGCGCGACGCGCGCGGCGCGCCCACCGGCATCCTCAAGGAGAACGCGCAGGACCTGGTCACCCGGGTGGTGCCCCCGCCCGCGCCCGACAAGCTCCGCCGTGGCATCCTCGCCGCGCTCGACCTTGCCGCCCGCACCGGCGTCACCAGCGTCCAGAGCGAGGTCACCCCGGCGGAGCTGGACATCTATCGCGCGCTGCGCGCCGAGCGACGGCTCACCGTGCGGATCTACGGCTGGCTTCCCCTCACCATGGAGGTCGTGCGTGCACTGGAGCAGCGCGGTGTGCGGGCCGCTTCCGGCGACGCGTGGGTGCGCACCGGGCTGCTCAAGGGGTATGCCGACGGGACGCTCGGATCGCGCACCGCCTGGATGCTGGAACCGTACTCGGACGATCGGTCGACGCGCGGCATCCAGCGCGTCCCCGCGGCGGAGATGGACGCGCTGGTCCTCGCCGCGGATCGCGCCGGCCTGCAGGTCGCCGTGCACGCCATCGGCGACGCCGCCAACCGCGAGGTGCTGGACGCCCTGGAGCGGGCCGCGGCCGCGACCGGCCGGCGAGACGCGCGCCACCGCATCGAGCACGTCCAGGTGCTCGACCCCGCGGACATCCCGCGCTTCGCTCGGCTGGGCGCCATCGCCAGCATGCAGCCGACGCACGCCACCAGCGACATGCGCTGGGCGGAGGACCGCATCGGGCACAAGCGCGCCGAGGAAGGCGCCTACGCCTGGCGCAGGCTGCTCGATGCCTCTGCCCGCGTGGCGTTCGGGACGGATTTCGCGGTCGAGCCACTCGACCCGGTGGAGGGCCTGTACAGCGCGGTCACCCGGCAGAGCCGGGAGAAGCCCGGCACACCGCCCGGCGGCTGGCTCCCGTCGCAGCGGCTCTCGATGGAGGAGGCGATCGCGGTGTACACCGCGTCGAGCGCGTACGCGGAGTTCCAGGAGGACGCCAAGGGGACCCTCGAGCCGGGAAAGCTGGCGGACCTGGTGGTGTGGGATCGCGACCTGCTCACCGTGCCGCCGGAGCAGATCCTGCAGGCGAAGCCCGCCCTGACGGTGGTCGGCGGCGCCGTGGTGTACCAGAGCAACCCTGACCTTGCGCCCGCCGCGCGCTAAAGGCGCGACATCTGCCCCAGCCCGGGAAAGGACGCGCGATGCAAAGGCATGGCGCCGCCGAATACCGCGGCGCTAGGTCCCGGCCTCGATCTCGCTCTCGGACGCGCGCTGGTACCGGTCGCTCGGATAGGTCCCGAAGACGTGGTCCCAAAGCGGCGAGGTGATGCCGTACCGAACGGCGGGCGTCTGGAAGTGATGGACGAGGTGATACTTGCGCATCCACTTCCCGACCGCGGTCCGCGGCACCGCATGGTGCAGGTAGTAGTGCGTCAGGTCGTACCAGACGTATCCCGCGACCAGGCCCGCGAAGAACGGGTAGTGCAGGTGCACGCCCAGCGCGGCCTTGAGCGGGAACCAGAGCACGAGCGCGATGATCGCGGTCACCGTGGGCGGCATCACCAGCCGGTCGGGGTCGTAGGGGTAGTCGTGATGGATGCCGTGGATGAGCCACGAGGCGTCGCGCTGCCACTCGACCCGGTCGTCCGGCTTCCAGTGGAAGACCCAGCGGTGAAGGATGTACTCGAGGAACGTCCAGCCGAACACGCCCAGCGCGAACATGCCGAGGAGCGCCCCGCGCGAGAGCTGCGCATCGCGCGCTCCGTGCGCGACCAGCCACGCGGTGTAGGGGCCCCAGATGAGCACCACGTGCCACGGCCGCACGCGCGAGAAATACTTCTCCACCCAGTCGACGCTGAACATCCGCGGGCTTCCGCGGCGCGGTCGATCCAGGTTGGAGCGTGGAACGAGGTAGAACATGACGGCAGGTGGCTTAGCGGATAGCGCCAGTACGCGCAAGGGAGACGGGATGGCAGGCGGACCTCCGGCCGCGGTGCGGCCAGCCGCGACGGTGGTGCTGCATCGGCGGGGCGCGGACGGCCTCGAAGTGTTCTGGGTCCGGCGGGGCGAGCAGCTCCGCTTCGCGGGTGGGTTCTACGCCTTCCCCGGCGGGCGGGTGGACGTGGCCGATGCCGCGCTGCCGCTCGCCAACGCCGAGCGCTTGCCCGCTTCGGAGGCGGCCTGCATCGCGGCCGCGGCCCGCGAGCTGTTCGAGGAGACCGGCGTCCTGCTCGCACCCGGGGCTGCTCGCGTTCCGGGCGAGGCGCGGCGGGCGGCGCGCGAGGCGCTGCTCCGCCGGGAGATGCCGCGCGCCAAGGAGACCGCGTTCGCCGACTTCCTCGCGGCGCACGGGCTGACGACGGATGCGCGCGCGTTCACGCCGGCCGGACGGTGGGTCACCCCGCCGGGGCTCCCGGTCCGATTCGACGCGCGCTTCTATCTCGCCGAGCTGCCCGGGGGCGAGACCGCGGAGGTGTGGCCCGGGGAGCTGGTCGACGGGAGCTGGGTGCGGCCGGAAGCGGCGCTGCGCCGGTGGGAGGACGGGAGCGCGCTGCTCCATCCTCCGGCGTGGCACACGCTGCGGTCGCTCGCGCTCGGCCTGCCGGCGGCGCTGCCGCTCTTGCAGGACACCGCGCGCGCCCCCTGGAAACTGCCGGTGCACGACTGGGTGGTGGAGCGGATCGAGTTTCAGCGCGGCGTGGTGGTCGTGCCGCTGCGCACGCCCACGCTCCCGCCGGCCACGCACACCAACTGCCTGCTGCTCGGAGACGAGGAGCTGTGGGTGGTCGATCCGGGATCTCCCTACCCGGAGGAGCAAGCGACGCTGGAGAAGACGCTCGCGCTGCTCGACGAGGAGGGCCGGCGCGCCGTCGGGATCCTGCTCACGCACCACCACCTCGATCACGTGGGCGGGGCGGAGCAGCTGGCCCGCAAGCTGTCGCTGCCCGTCGCAGCCACCGCCCAGACCGCCGAGCTGCTCGACTTCCCCGTCGATCGTGTGCTGCGCGACGGCGACGACCTCCGGGTTGGCCCGCGCGGCTGGAAGTGCCTGCACCTGCCGGGACACACGCGCGGCCACCTCTGCCTGCTCGAAGAAGGGAGCGGCGCGGTGGTCGCGGGCGATCTGGTGGCGGGAGTGGGCACCGTCATCGTCGATCCGCCCGAGGGCGACATGTTGGACTACCTGGCCTCGCTCCGTCGCCTGCTGCAGCTCGGGCCGGGGGTGATCTACCCGGCGCACGGACCGGTGGTGCCCGCCGGGGCGGACAAGCTGCGCGGCTACCTCGCGCACCGGCTCGAGCGGGAGGAAAGGGTCGTCCGGGCGCTACGCGAGCTGGGTCCCGCCACGCCGGAGCAACTGGTCCCGCCCAGCTATCCAGACGTGCAGCCCGAGGTCTATCCGCTGGCGGAGCGCAGCCTGCTCGCGCACCTGGGCAAGCTGGTCAAGGAGGGCCGCGCCCAGGTGGACGAGCGCGGCCGGTACTCTCCAGCCTGATTCGCTACCGGTTGCCCCACAGCCCGGCCGAATCGCCGCGCGGCTTCTCGCCGGGGCGGAAGGTGATGCCGACGGTCACGATGTTGGCGCGCGTCTCGAACCTCCCGGCAAAGACGTCGGCGCCGACGGTGTTGGCTTCGTCGAAGAAAGCGTGGAAATAGGTCGCGTTCAACGCCAGACCGGGCGAGATTTCGTAGCCGACCCCGAGCGCGAAAGCGGTCGAGTTCGCGTCGGGGATCGTCGGAGAGAACGCGTCGGGACGCGTGGGCGAGATGTCCCGCAGCACGCCCGCCCGCAGCGTCAGCTTGGGCACTACGTCCTCCAACTCGCCGCCGACCCGGAACGTGTACCCGTTCTTGTAGTTGCGGTTGACCACCACGCTGGTGCCGAGGTCGCCCTGGAAGAGGTCGCGCTTGTAGACGATGAACCGGTCGAACGTCCACGCGCCGGTGAGGAGCAGGGTGGGCAGGACGCGGTATGCGATGCCGACGTTGAGCAGGTTGGGAATCGTGAGGTCGTGCGTGACGCCCTGGTCGAGCGTGTTCGGCCCCAGTGCCGGGGGCGCGTTGTCGAAGTGCGCGTGGCCGGTCAGCGTCTGGTCGGCCTTGTGCTTGTAGTCGATGCCGATGGTCAGCGGGACGCCGGTGATGGGAGTGATCTCCGTGGAGAGGTCGAACGACACCTTCCCGCCGCTGGTGCCCAGCGCCGCCCCGCCTTCCTGCCCGAGGAAGTTGAACGCCTGCGCCAGGTCTTCGGTGGTCCGGTAGTAGATGAGGCCGCCGCCGACCTTGATCTGCGGCACCGGCTGGAAGCCGCCGGTCAGGTACAGGGCGTACGTGCGGCGGTTCACGGTGATGATGCTGAAGCGGCCGGGCCAGTCGCCCGGCCAGTAGACGTTCCCGCCGAAGGGGATGTTGAACCCGGCGCCGACGCCCCACCCCATCCCGTCGACCTTTCCGCCGTAGCTTGCGAACAGCGATGGCGGCCAGGCGGGCTTCAGGTTCGACTCCCGCGAGGCGCTGCTGGCCGGGTCGTTCCAGGTGCTGCGGAAGTCGATGTAGGTCCCGTTGGCGACGACCGAGAGGCCCTCGATCCCGGACAGCGCGGCCGGGTTCACGTACGTGGCGGTCGCGTCCTTCTGCCCCGCGACCGCGGAGCCGGCCATCGACAGATCGCGCGCGTTGGTGTTGGGGACGGCGTACCCGCCGGCGAGCGCCGCGGCCGGGAGCAGGAGAGCAGCGGTGGCGAGGAGGTTGCGCATGGGGGTCTCCATCACTTGATATCGCTGACCGGCCCCGGATTGGCCGCAGGATTGGCGAGGAAAGCTGCGGCCTGGTCACGCGCGTCCTGCGAGAGGATGGCGTCGTTGTTGCCTCCGTTCTGGAGGCCATGGTCCAGCAGGAACCCGTGCGCGACGGCGCCCGAGTCGAAGGGAGTCGGCAGCACGCAGAAGGCCTGAGCGAGGCCGGCGGGGGTCGGGGCGCTGTTACTGAAGTACGTGAACCCGTTCGTCTGTCCGCCAACCAGCCCGGCCACGTGAAAGAGAAGCAGGTTGAACGGGTTCGGCACCACGCTGTCGCAGACCGACATCTGGCCGAGGATTTTCCTTTCCGTCGGCGCCACAATGGACGTTGGCAGCAGGTTTGGCAGCATCGGGTGGGTTGCGTCGCCGATCATGAAGCCCGCGAAGTTGATCGGCTCGGCCGGATCGAGCACCCATTTCGCGACCTGCAGGAACTGCGTATACGCCGGGGTCAGGGGATCGATCGGACCTCCTTGCGCAGGCGGCAGGTTGTGGAGAAGGGCGTTCAAGTTTGGCTTGAACGCAGGCGAGACGCTCGAGATGTCCACGAACGTGCCGCCTGGCACGTTGAGGACGGCCTCGCTGATGCGCGGGTTGGCGGCCACATTGATGGTGCCGAGGATCCCCCCGAGGGACTGACCCTCCCAGTAGACCTTCGACGGATCCACCACGATGCCCTTCGCCAACAGCTCAGCGGATACGGGGTTCGGACTGGTGGTCGCAGGAAACGGCGGGGGCGGCCGTGCCATCGCCAGGATCAGGCTGCTGTTGTCGATGATGTCCTGGCGGAACGTATCGCGTATCCGGAAGAGGTTGGCGCTGATGAGGAAGGCGCCAGACGTCACCGACGTGCCTTCAGTCCGGCTCGGATGCGTGCCGCACGCCGGGCCAGGGTCGAGGCACAGGATCGCGTTCTTCTTCAACGGCGTTGGGTTGCCGCTGGTGTCCTTGCAGAGCCCGGGCGCCGTCGCGTCCCCCTGGGTCGCTGCGCCGGGGATCGGCTGGCAGGTGCCCGCCGCGCACTGCGCGTCGGCCGTGCACCAGGCGCGATCGCCATGCTTGGGCGCGTCGATGGCTGCGACCACGAATCCCTTCCCGGCCAGCTCGTTCGCGCCGAGCAGCATCTGCCCGCGGCTGCCGTTCAGCCCATGATGGAAGATCACCAACGGGGCACACTTGAGCGCGCCCGCCGGCGGAGGGCACGGCGTCGTCACTTTGGCCGGGTCGGGGACCACGATCAGCGCAGGAATCAGCTCGATGGGAGGAGTCGCACCGGCGAGCAGCGTCGGATCGAACGCCCCCGTCGTGTCGCTCAGCAATTTGGGCGTGGGGAGGCGCGCCTCGATGACTTCCAGGATGTTGCCGGACTGGACCACCGATGCAGAGACCCCATACTTCGTGAACGCCGCGCCGGGGGTGAGAATGACAGGCGCAAGCGCCGCGGGCGCCCCGAGGAAATTCACGTTCGGGTTCGTCCCGGAGGCATACGGCGCCGCGGCGAGCTGAAGCGCCGGCATGGTGATGGTCTGCGTGCGGAACGTGTACGCTACCGCGATCTCCGACTTGGTGAACGGCGGTGACGTGAGCTTGCTGAGCAGCGTCGCGATCTGGACGCGCATCCGTTCCAGCGCCTTCGCCTGCGCGCCCGTGATGCCCGCGAGCTGCGACTTGCCGCCGGCCCAGAGCGGGTTGTTGAACAGGAGGATGTTCCCGACCGTCGGACGACCGATTCCTTTGCTATCGAGGCCGTGGATACGGTTCGTGACGACGAATGCGTACTCCGTCGCTTCCTTCAATGGCTTGGTGCCGTCGGGCTTCGTTCCCGCGGCTGGCTGGATCCCGATGACGTTCGACGCCCACACGCCGGCTGCCGCTTGCTGGCGCAAGACCGGGAACACCGTCGATGGACCACCCGGAAGCAGGTCGTCGTAAGTCGCTGGGTCGACGAGCACCGGAGCGTTGGGATTGCTCAGGTCGTAGAGGAAGACGTTGTTGGTAAACGCCGAGGCCACTGTCGGATCGACGCCGGTCGCGACAATCACCGGCGCGCTCACCGGAACGAGCAGCATCGCGGTGGTGCTGAACCCGTCGAGCGTGGCGAGCGCGCCGGCGAGCGGGCCGAAGGAGAGAAGGTTCGCGACGCGGGCGTTCGTCGCCGGAGCGAGCGGATCGTCCGGCAGCGTGCTCCCGTCGAGCAGCGCATTGAAGGGCAGTGGCACGGTGCCCGAGCCCGGGTCGATGACGACGTGCGCCGCGGGCGCATTGGTGCCGACCGGCGCGATCTTGAACGTGGTCATGACCGCGATGTCCGTCTTCGGGAACGCCGCCGACGAGACGAGGCCGAACGGTCCCGGCTTGGCCACCGTCCCCTCGTATTGCTGGCGGAGCGCCTCGAGTTGCAACGCGGTCGCTGCCTTCTCCGCGGCCGAGTTCCCCGGGATGAGGCCCTGGTTCTCGGGCTTGGTCAGGTCCTTGCCCTGCTCGATGATGAACATGGCCGGCTGCGGATAGATGAGCTGGCCGCCGTTCACGGTGATGCCGTTCGGTCCTCCGCGGAGGGCCGCGACGTACTGCACGCCGGGATCCCAGACCCGACTCGTGCTGCCCGCCGGCGGCGTGCGGCGGATGTTCAGCGTTCCGTGGTCGGTGCCAGGCACGTAGTCGGTCGCAGCGGGCTGGTCGACGGTGACGAACAGCGGCATCGACGGGGGAACCCTCATCACCGCTACGTTGCAGTTCGGGTTGGTCCCGTTGCAGATGCGGATGCTGGACAGGTCGAGGTCCGGCTTGCTTCGCACCTGGGCTCCGGTGGCCGGATCGACCACGATTTTGACCAGGTCGATCGAGAACGGGACCTCCTGGTCGTTCGGGAACCCGCCCGAATTGACGAACATCCGAAGCAGCTCTCCTTGCGCGCCCGGGACCGAACCGGCTTGCGCGAGCGCCAGATCGTTCGGCAGCGGGATCTGCGGCGGAACTGCGGCCGGATCGAAGGCGGCGTAATTCGTCTGCTGCGGGTTTCGGGCTGCGTCGAAGCCGACGCCGGGCTCGCAGGCGCAGATAGCGGCGGCCGCGAGCGCGGCAGGGAAGACACGTCGAAGCAGCATTGACTGCCTCCTCGGCGAGGTGATGTGAGCGCGGGATGAAACGAGCGGGCATTTCGTCTAGCTTCGGCCCTCGTGTCAAGGCGCTCCTGTCCTCCATTTGACGGAGGCCGCCGGACGTGCGCACGGGTCGCGCGGCGCGGCCGCGCCGGAGGACGTTTGGCACCCACGCTCAAGCCCGCGGATCCCGCCCTGTTCTACCGGGGCACCCCGGACGACTCTCGCCTGGGTGAGCGGATCGAGCGCTCGGCCGACCTCCGGCAGGCCCGTGACGGCACCACGGTCGCCCTGATCGGCTACGCCGACGACCGCGCCGTGGTGAACGGCCGCGGGAGGCCGGGAGCGGCGCTGGGCCCCGCGGAGCTGCGCCGTTTCCTTTCGCGACTCACTCCCGGCGACCACGGCCAGCTGGACCGGCTCGTGCTGCGCGATCTCGGCGACGCGACGCCGGTCCTGGGCGGCGTCGAGCAGGTCCACGCCGCGATCGAGGAGGCGGCGCTCGCCGCCCTGACCGCGGGCGCGTGCGTGGTGCTGCTCGGAGGCGGCCACGACGGCGCATACGCCAGCCATTCCGCGCTCCTGCGCGCGGTCAACGGCCCGGTGGCCGCGGTCAACGTGGACGCACACCTGGACGTCCGGCCGATGCCCGACGGGCTCATCACGAGCGGGTCGCCCTTCCGCAGGCTCGCCGAACGCTGGGCAGAGCGGTACGCGCTCACCGAGCTCGGCGTGCAGCCGCAGCACAATGCGCGGGCACACCGCGAATGGGCCGCGGCGCGTGGATTCGCGGTGCTCACACTGGACGAAGTGCGCGGCCGCGTCCCCAAGGCGTTCGCCGAAGCACTGCGCATGCCGGGCGAGGCGCTCGCGATCAGCCTCGATCTCGACGCCGTCGAGGCCGCGACCGCCCCCGGCGTCTCGGCGCCGTGCCCCGACGGCCTCACCGCCGCGGACCTGTACGCCTGCGCGCGGCTTGCCGGCCAGGAGCCGCGCGTGCGCGTCCTCGACGTGATGGAGCTTTCGCCGCCGCTGGACGCCGACGGCCGCACCGCCCGGCTCGGCGCCGCCGCGATCTGGCATTTCCTCGCCGGCCTCGCCGCGCGCTGACCGCGGTCAAAACAGCTCGAGCTGCCGCTGGTGCTCGCGGATGGACTGGGCCCGCACGCCACGTTCGCGCAGCGCACGGGCGAGGTCCTCCGCGTACCCGTGGACGGTGAGCACTCGCGATGCGCCGCTGTGGACGGCGTACTCGACCAGGTCGGGGAACCCGGCGTGGTCGGAGAGCGGCAGCGCGAGATCGACGCCGATCTGCGCCGCGTATCCGGGCTCGACCGCCCGACCGGAGAGGAGGCACAGCCGGTGCGGACCGATCTCGGGCAGGTAGCGCCGGCTGCGCGGGTGCGCCGGCAGGACTACCACCTGGCCGGGCCGGATCGCCCCGAGCGGGAGCAAGGCGGGCAGGTCGACTCCTTGCGCGCCGTACACCTCGGCGAACCGGAGGGGCGCGGGGTGCAGCCGCAGCTCGTGCGCGGCGAGGTGCCGAACGGCTTCCTGCGCGCCCCCGAGGGGCGCCGCGAGCACCACCGGCGTGCGCCGCTCGGCGAGCGCCGCGGCGACGAAGCGCGACAGATCCTCGAGCACCTCGGCGCGCCGCGGGAACGAGTAGCGCGGGTGCCCGTAGGTGGCGCGCAAGAGCAACGCGTCACAGGGGACCTGCTCCTGCCGCTCGGCCGTCGCCGGCGCCCGTTCGCCGGCGCCACCCAGGTCACCGGCGTAGAGGATCGAGCGCCCGGCAAGCTCGCAGCACAGTTGCGCGCTGCCCAGCACGTGCCCGGCCGGGTAGAGCGTCAGCGTGAGCGAGCCGAGCGCGAAGGGCTTGCGCCAGGCGGCGGGCAGCGGCGCCGCCTTGCGCAACGCGCGGGGCTGGGCCGCTTCCAGCAGGGCGACGGTCGCGGGGGTGGCCACGGTCCGCTCGGGCAGCGTGGCCCGCGCGCCGCGGGCGTGCGCCAGGAAGCCGAGCTGCGGCCGTCCGACCGGATCCAGGTATAGCTGTGTCCCGCGCAGCCGCAGCCCATGTGCGGCGCGCTCCACCTGCAGGTCGGGCGCGGGGTCCTCCGGAACGGCGGCCATGCGCACCCAGGCTTCTAACAGCGGGGCGGACCGGCCTCCACAAATCCAGCGCCTCGTGCGTCCTAGGCGGCGGGCCGGCGCTGGCGTGAGAGGAGCGCCGTGCCCGCCTCCCCCACCGCCACCCCGAGGACGATCAGCGCCCCGCCCCACAGCTCCAGCCGGCTGAGCCGCTCGCCGATCAGCACCGCGGCCCAGACCGCCGCGAAGGCGGGCTCCAGCGCCGAGAGGAGCGCCATCCGCACCGGCGGCAGCCGCCGCTGCGCCCAGGTCTGCACTCCGAACGCCAGCAGCGTGGCGAAGACCGCCAGGTAGGCCACCGCCGCGAAGGCGCGCGGATCGGAGGTGAAGTGCTGCCGCTCCACGAACGGCCCCGCGACGGCCGCCAACGCGCCCGTCCCGAGAAGCTGCACGAGCAGCAGCGGCAACACCGGGTGCCGATCCGCCACCCGTCCCAGCGCGATGATGTGGCCGGCGAACACCACCGCGCACCCGACCGTGAGCAGGTCTCCGACGAGCTGTGCGTGGCCCGAAGCGCCGCCGCTGGAGAGGAGCGCCATCCCGCCGAACGCGAGCGCGATGCCCGCCGCGGCGGGACCGGAGGGGCGCTTGCGGAAGAGGACCAGCTCGAGCAGGGGCACGAAGACGACCAGGAGCCCGGTGAGGAAACCGCTGCGCGAGGCGGTGGTGCGGTGCTGCCCCTCGATCTGCAGCAGGAAACCGCACCCAAGCAGGGCCGCGCAGATCAGACCGTCCCGCCAGACCGACCGGCTGAAGCGCAGCTCGCCGCGAACCGCCAGCCAGACGACGAGCGGCGCCGAAGCGAGCGCCATCCGGACCGCCACGAGCAGCAGCGGCGAGACCGGCGCCTCGCCTCCGCCGACCAGCGCGCGCACCACCGCGAAGGTGCTCCCCCAGATCGCCATGATGGCGGCGAGCGCCAGGTCGGCCATCGGTCAGCCCACGAACCAGAAACCGAGGCCGAGCACCGCGTAGACCGCCAGCAGGAACGCGCCCTCCAGCCAGTGCGTTTCCCCGTCCAACCCGATGAGCGCGGTGGAGAGCACCGCAACGCCTACGGCGACCGTCTCCAGCGGGCGGAAGGCGAGGTCCATCGGCGCGCCGAGCAGGAGGCCGGTGAACACCAGGACGGGCGCGACGAAGAGCGCGATCTGCTTCGAGGACTCCCAGGCGATGCCCAGCGCGATGTCCATGTCTCCCCGGCGGCCGAAGAGCACCGCGGTGGAGTGCTCGGCAGCGTTCCCCACCACCGCCACGATCACCACGCCCACGAACGCCTCCGGCAGGTGCACCGTCTGGAGCGTGCCTTCCAGCGCGCCGACCAGCAGCTCGCTGGCGACCGCCGTCGCGCCGGCCGAGAGCGTCAGCGCGACGACCGCCATCCAGAGCGGCCGGTGCTCCCGCTCCGGCGCCGGGCGCCGCGCGGCGGCGGCTTCCGCGGGCGTGGCCAGGAGCAGCGTGCGCGCGTTCTCGGGGGCGTCGAGCAACCCCGCGTGCGTGCGGAGCTGGAAGAGCAACGAGAGCGCGTACATGGCGATGAGGACGACCGAGATCTCCTCGGAGAGCAGGTGCGCGCGCTCCGGCACCTGCCCGGCCGTCGCCAGCATGGTCGGGACCGCTAGCGCGACCACCGCGAGGAACAGCGTCGAGACGTGGGCGCCCGCCGAGGTGCGATTGAACCGGAGCGTGGGGAAGCGGACCCCGCCGGCGACGATGGCCGCTCCGCCGACGAGGAGGAGGTTCGCGACGATGCTCCCGGTGAGGCTTCCCTTGACCAGATCCACGTGCCCGCGCGCCAGCGCCGAGATGCCCAGGATCAGCTCGGCCGCGTTGCCGAAAGTCACGTTGAGCAGGCTGCCGAGGGTGGGCCCGACCCGCTCGGCCAGCTCCTCCGTCGCGTCGCCGATGCCCTTCGCCAGCGGCATCAGCGACAGCGCCGAGAGCACGAACACGGCGGTCGGATTGCCGGGCCAGAGGAAATGCGCCGCCACGGCCAGCGGGAGGAGCAGGAGCGATCCGCGCCAGAGCCAACGCGTCATGCCGAGGCGCCGTCTCCGGGAAGGAGCAGCCCGCCCCGCAGCATCTCGCGCACGAACTCCGCCGCGTCGTGCTCGGCGGTGGCGAGGTCCACGTCGAACTCCTCGACCACGCGAGCGGCGATCTCGCGGACCGTCCGGCGGCCGTCGCAGAGCTCCCAGATCCGGCTCGCCACCTCGTTCAACTCCTGCGACGCGGCCGTCTCCCCGGGAAGGACGAGGGTGGCCTCTCCGCCGATCTCGCGCCACTCGACCGCGGGATGGCGCAGCGGGCGCAGGTGCAGCACCTCGTCCACGGCGCGAACCCTACCCCACCTCGCGCAGGAACACGATGCGGCCGGACCGCTCCTCGCGTCGCACCCGGCCTCCGTCCTCCAGCACCTCCAGGTTGCCCATCACCTCCGAGAGGGTGAGGTAGAGCTGCGACGGTTTCGCGTGGGGAAACACGCGGGGCGCCAGCTGCGCGGGCGTCTGCGGTCCGTCCGCGAGCAGGTCCAGGATGCGCGCCTGGCGCTTCTCGTAGAATGCGAGGAGCCGGTCGATCACCCCGGCGTGGCCGGTGAACGGCTCGCCGTGCCCGGGCGCGACCAGCTGGGCCGGCAGCTCGCGGGCGCGCCGCGCCGAGCGGACGTACTCGACCAGCGCGCGGTGGCTGGGCTCCGCCCCGCCTTCTAGATCGAGCAGCGGGTTGGGGCTGACGCGCTCGAGCAGGTGGTCGTCCGAGAACAGCACTCCGTCGTCCTTTGCCCAGAGGCACACCAGGCCCGGCGTGTGCCCCGGCAGGTGCAGGACTTCGGCGGAGAAGCGCGCGAATCGCAGCCGCGTGCCCTCGCCGATCGCCTCGACGTGCTCGACCGGGCGGGCCATGCGGCCCACGTCCTGCCAGTACACGCGCACGTGCCCGAGCAGCTCGCGCGGCGCACCCAGCCGATCGAGGTACGCCGCGTACAGGTCGAGCCTTTGCGCCGTCCGGTCCCGGCCGGTCAGCTTGTCGTGGTCGCGCGGGTGCGCGTACACCGGCGCGCCCGACTCCTCCTGCGCGGCGCGCGCATAGCCGTAGTGATCGATGTGGCCGTGGGAGACGAAGATCCGTCGCACCTCGCCCAGGCTCCGTCCCAGCGCGCGGAACCCGGCCAGCAGTGCATCGCGTCCCTCCCGGGTGCCGATGCCCGCATCGAAGAGGGCGAGCCCACCGCCGTCCTCCTCGATCACGTAGACGTTCGCGGGCCCGCCCGCCTCGGCGAACGGCACCGGGACCGGGACGCGATGGACGCCGAGGGCGGCGAGGCCGCTCACTGCAGCTTCTTCACCGCCTCCGCCATCTCCGGCAGCGCCTTGAACAGATCGGCGACCAGCCCGTAGTCGGCGACCTGGAAGATGGGCGCCTCCGCGTCCTTGTTGATGGCAACGATCGTCTTCGAGCCCTTCATGCCGGCAAGGTGCTGGATGGCGCCGGAGATGCCCGCGGCGACGTAGAGCTGCGGCGCGACCACTTTGCCCGTCTGACCTACCTGAAGGTCGTTGGGCTGCCAGCCGGCGTCGACCACCGCGCGCGAGGCGCCGACCGCGGCGTTGAGCACGTCGGCGAGCTGCTCGATGGGCTTGAAGTCTCCCTTGGTCCCGCGCCCGCCGGAGACCACCACCCGCGCCTCGGTCAGCTCGGGCCGCGCGCTCTTCACCTCGTTGAACTCGTCGAACCTGGTCTTCGGCTGCGGCGCCGCCACCTGCGCCGGCGTCACCGTCCCGGCCCCTTGCGCCTTCTGCGGGGCCGCGAACTCGGTGGCCCGCACGGTGACGACCTTGACGGGCGTGGTCACCTCCACCGTGGCGATGGCGTTACCGGCCCACATGGCGCGCTTGAACTGGTTCGCACCGGCGATGGCCAGAACGTCCGAGGCGAGCCCGGCGCCCAGCTTCGCCGCGATGCGCGGGGCGATGTCCTTGCCGTACGCGGTGGCGGCGATCACCACCTCGCCGGCGCCCGCTTTCTTGGCCACCTCGGCGGCGGCGGCGGAGTGCGTCTCGGCCAACGCGTGATCGAAAGCGGCTCCCTCCACCACGTGCACGGGGATCCCGTAGCCAGCCAGCTCCTTCGCCGCCTCCCCGGCGCCGACGCCGACGAGCACGCCGATGACCTGCCCCCCCGTCTTCTGCGCGATCTGTTGCGCGGCGGTGAGCGCGGAGAGCGTCGCCTTCTTCAGATGTCCGTGGGCCTGCTCCCCCACCACCAGGATCGTCGCCATGTCAGATCACCTTCGCTTCCGAGTGCAGCTTCTGCACCAGGGTCTGGACGTCGGGCACCTTCACGCCGGCCGTGCGCTGCGGCGGCGGCTCCACTTTCACCACCTTGACCTTGGGGGCCACGTCGACGCCGAGCTGCTGCGGGGTCATCTCCGCGATCGGCTTCTTCTTCGCCTTCATGATGTTGGGCAGCGAGGCGTAGCGCGGCACGTTCAGGCGCAGGTCCACCGTGACGATCGCCGGGAGCTGCACCTCGAGCACCTCCAGCCCGCCGTCCACCTCGCGCGCCACCTGCGCAGACATCACCGGTGCTGCGCCCTTCGGGCTCCGCCCGTCGCCCGTCAGATGGATGCCGGGCTTCTTGGCCTTCTCCTCCGGCGACTCGAGCGACTCCTTCTTCGAGGCGAAGGTGGCCTGGCCCCAGCCGAGGTACTCGGCGAGCAGCTGTCCGGCGACGTTGTCGTCGACGTCCACCGCCTGCTTGCCCATCAGCACCAGGTCCGGCTTCTCCTGGTCGATCACGGCCTTCAGCACGCGCGCCACGCCGTCGGAATCCACGAACGCATCGTGCTTCACCAGGATGCCTCGGTCGGCGCCCATCGCGAGCCCGCTGCGGATCTCGGCCGCCGCGGCAGCGGGGCCCACGCTGACCACCACGACTTCGGAAGGCATGTTCGTATCGCGCAAGCGCAAGGCCTCCTCGACCGCGATCTCGTCGAAGGGGTTTGCCCTGTAGTTCACGCCGTCGGTGACGATCCAGCTGTTGTCCGGCTTGACCTTGATCTTGGACTCGTAGTCCTCGACCCGCTTGATGGTAACCAGGATCTTCACTCTCTACCTCCGGTGTCATGCGGGACGAGCCCGCGAACCAGCCACTCCGCGACCTCGTGCCCCGTCTTCTTCAGCGACGCGCGCCGCCCGGAGAGGAGCCATCCCAGCGCCAGCTCGTCGAGGGCGCCGAAGATGGCCCGTTTGGCCGTGCCGGGCGAGACCGAGGCGGTCAGCTCGCCCCTGTCCTGTCCGTCCTTGACCACTTGGGCGATGAGGTCGAGGTACGCCGCCCCGAGCTTCTGCCGATCGGCCGACTTGAGGAACTGCGCGCTCTGCCGCAGCTCGACCACCAGCACCGAGGCCAGATCGGGGTTCCTCTCCACCAGCGAGAAGTGCAGCTGGATGAAGCGCTTGAGGCGCGAGGGCGCGTCGCGCTCCTCGGCCAGGGCCGCCTTCGCCTCCGCGAGGAGTTGCGTCATCTTCTCGTCGAAGAGGCGCAGGAGCAGGTCGTCCTTGCTCTTGAAGTACAGGTAGATGGTGCCGTCCGCGACGCCGGCCGCGCGGGCGATCTCGGCGACGGTCGAGCTGAAGTAGCCGCGCTCCGCGAACACCTTCACCGCCGCGTCGAGAATCCTCGCGCGCTTGTCGTTCCGCTCTCGCGCCTGCACGGTGGCCGTCCCGCGCTCCCTTGGGTCCCTTGCTGCAGCCGGGACGCCCCGGCTGAATGAGGGCTCATTCAGATAGGGCCTGGGGCGCGCCGCGTCAAGCCGTGTCACAGAGAGGTGACGAACCCGCACTGGCGTGGTAAGGCACGCGCGCTCCCCGATGGCATCGAACCCCCGCAGACGGCTCGCCGAGGTGGAGAAGCGCAAGGCCGCCTCCGCCGCCGATCCGGCCGAATACGCGCGCGGCGTCCTGCGCGCCGAAGCGGCCGCCATCGAGCAGCTCTGCGCCCGCATCGACGGGGACTTCTCCGAGGCCGTGGAGCGGATCCTGGCCTGCTCGGGACGCGTGGTGGTCACCGGGATGGGAAAGCCCGGGTTCATCGCGCAGAAGATCAGCGCGACCTTCGCCTCCACCGGGACGCCGTCGCTCTTCTTGCACCCAGCGGAGGCGCTGCACGGCGACCTGGGGCGGCTGGTGCCCGGGGACCTGGTGCTTGCGCTGTCGAACAGCGGGGAAACAGAAGAGATTTTGCGGCTGCTGCCGGCGCTCAAGCGCTTGGGCGCGCCCATCATCGCCGTCACCGGCGGACAGAAGAGCTCGCTGGCCGCGGCCTCGGACGTGGTGCTGGAGATCGGCCCGGTGCCGGAGGCGTGCCCGCTGGGCCTCGCGCCGACGACCAGCACGGTCGCGCTCCTCGCGCTGGGCGATGCGCTGGCGATGACGGTCCTGCACCGGCGCGGCTTCTCGCCCGAGCAGTTCGCCGAGCTGCATCCCGCGGGCGCGCTGGGCAGGCGGCTGCTCCGCGTGCGCGAGGTGATGCGAACGGGCGCGGCGAACCCGACCGTCAGCGAGGACACCAGCCTCCGGGAGACGGCGGCGGTCATGAGCACCGTCGGCCGGCCCGGAGCGGCGAGCGTGGTGGACGATTCCGGGAAGCTGGTCGGGATCTTCACCGATGGCGACCTGCGCCGCCTGGTCCAGCAGGACGACGTGGACTTCACCCGGTCGGTGTCCGCCGTGATGGGCCGCAACCCGCGTACCGTGGGCCCGGACGACCTCGCCGTCACCGCCGCCGAGATCCTCCGCGAGGGCCAGATCGACCAGCTCCCCGTCGTCGACCCTGCGGGCCGCCCGGTCGGCCTCCTCGACGTCCAGGACCTCCTCTCCGCCCGCCTCCTCGGATAAGAGCTTCACGCAGAGCTCGCAGAGAGCGCAGAGGGACGTGTTCCTTCGGGACACTCCGTTCCGCGATGACGGCCGAACCCAGTTCTCTGCGGGCTCTGCGCGCTCTGCGTGAACGCTTGTAGGCCGGTCTTGCGGCTTGCTTGGCGAAGTGGGGCGCGCTACAGGCGGCGCATGGCGGCGCGCGAGCGGGTCGGATTCGTGCGGGGTGGGGCGGGGAAGTTGAGGGTTTCGGATGGTGGGGAGGGCGGCGTGCCGGTCGTGCTGGTGCACGGGCTCGGGTCGGAGCTGGAGACCTGGAGGCCGGTGCTCGATCGGCTGCGCGGATCGCGGCGCGCCGTCGCGTACGATCAGCGCGGGCACGGGCAGAGCGAGGCGGCCGGCGAGTACAGCATCGCGGCGCTCGCGGAAGACCTGGGCCGGGTCGTGGAGCAGCTCGCGCTGCCGCAGTTCTGGCTGGTGGGGCACAGCTTCTCGGGAACGGTGGTCGGCGCCTACGCGGCGGAGCATCCCGAGAAGGTCGCCGGCGCCGTGTACGTCGACGCGGTCGGCGACGCGAGCCGTTCCGCCCCGGAGATGAAGGAGTACTTCCGGAGGCACGACGCGGACATGACGCCGGAGCGGCTGCAGTCCGCATACGGCGAGATGCTCGGCCCGAAGGCGGCACCGGCGACGCGGACCGCGGTCCTCGCTTCGGTCGCGCGCATGGACCTGAAGGCCTTCGCCGCCCTGCGCGGCGAGATGGGCGAGTTCGACGGACTCTCGGCCGCGCGGAAGTACCGCGGGCCGCGCTTCGCGGTGGAGGCGGACGGCGAAGACAATCCCTTCCGCGCCTCCCACCTCCCCGGGACGAAGCGGATCGCCATCCCGGGCGTCTCACACTGGCTGATGCTCGACGACCCCGGGGCGACCGCCCACGCACTGGAAGAGGTGCTCCGTTGAACCGAGCCGAGACGTTCAAGACGGTGTGGACGAACCCGATCGGCATCCGTGCGATGCTCTGGGCCAAGCTGCCGCTGGCGGCGTTCGCGGGGCTGAGGGTGCGCAAGCTCGACGGCGGCGGCGCGCAAGTCTCGCTGCCCGCCGGCTGGAAGACGCAGAACCCGTTCCGGTCGACGTACTTCGCCGCGCAGGCGATGGCCGCGGAGATGTCCACCGGCGCGCCCGCGCTCTACTTCATCGAGCAGTCCGGAGCCCGGGTATCGTCGCTGGTCACGGGACTGTCGGCGAAGTTCACCAAGAAGGCCACGCAGGACTCGACTTTCACCTTCGCGGACGGCGCCGCGATGAAGGCCGCCATCGAGAAGGCCGTCGGCTCGGGCGATCCGGTGGTGTTCAAGGCCCGCTCCGTCGGCACCCAGAAGGACGGCGCCGTCGTCGCCGAGTTCGAGATCGACTGGTCGTTCAAGCGCCGCTGACGCGGGCGCGAGCAGCTACTTCAAGCGGGCGAGCTCCTGCGCGACGCCGTGGGACCGGGCGAACTTCGCGTCGGCGGCCTGGACGGCGCGCATCTTCTCCGCGGCTCCCGCCTTGTCGCCGCGCGCGGCGAGCAACTTGCCCATCTCGTAGAGAGCGCGGGGCTGCCT
>Ga0137409_10000648_pt1 | contig 38299 bp, 31 predicted proteins | sample CZODoug1_16funga_FD_122059 | JGI IMG/M metagenome (GOLD analysis project Ga0137409, IMG submission 122059) | Vadose zone soil fungal communities from Angelo Coast Range Reserve, California, USA - CZODoug1_16fungal (Hybrid Assembly) | ecosystem: Environmental > Terrestrial > Soil > Vadose zone... | reverse complement strand
TAGCTCCGCTTCAAGACATTGAGCGCCTGCACGTTGTCATTCTTAGCCCGATATATGCGCGCGATGGCGAGATTGACTCTGGGGCTGGCCGGCGCGGCTGAGGAAGCCACAGCAAGTTCCTCTAAAGCCCAGTCGTCCGTGCCGATGATCGAAAGCTGGTCCGCTCTGGCAACCTGTCCGTCTTCATTTGGCCCGGCAGTTTCTTCGGCGACGGTCGCAGCGGCAAGTGGTTCGACAGTCATGACCTGACGAACAAGCCCACCATCACCATGACTGCTGACGCGACGACCGGCGGCCCCGCGTCCAACACGCGCGCCATCCACTACAAGGGGACCGCGCCCATGGGTTGGGGCGCCACGCTCGGTCTCACCGTTGCGGGTTGTTACGACGCGCGCATCTACCAAGGCGTCAGCTTCTACATCAAGGGCAGCGTCGCGGCCGGCAACAGCCAGGTCAAGTTCTCGCTGCACAGCCCGATCAGCGAGCCTGCTCCGGCGGGCGGCTGTAGCGTGGAAGATAACGCTGCGGGCAAGTGCTACGACCATTTCGCCAAGGTCGTCACGTTGACCGAGCAGTGGACGCGCTACGACCTGAAGTGGAAAGACCTGATCGCACCCGGAACGCCACTTCCCACGCCCTGGGCGAAAGACGATTTCGAGCGCTTCGAGACGGAGATTCAGAAACAGCGCCGAGAACTGCGGGCGTCGGGAAAGCCGGAGTCCGAGATGGAAGAACTCTTCCGCCGCGAGCGCGAGAAGGAAGAGACGCTGTTTCGAGCCGAGAAGTATGCCGGCCAGGTGGGCGCATTCGAAGGGGCGAATTATGCGGCGAAGGGATATTACCGTCCTGAGGTGGACTGCATCATGTTTACGCGGTACGACAGGTTCTGTGCGGTGTGCCGTCGGGCGATTGAGCGGGTGATTGGGATGTACGCGGTGTAACCCATTGAACCACTCCAGATTTTGTCATCCCGAGCGAAGCGAGGGATCTGCATTCGTTGCGAGCGAACTGTATATCCCTCGCTTCGCGAGGGATGACAATTCATAAATGTGCTTCAAAGTATTAAGCGCTCTCGAACAAACTGGATGACTTCTGGAGTGACATATTGCGGCGGCCGGATCGCGAAGATCGGGCGGTTCGCCACTGGCTTTAGTGAGACGCGTTCCCATACGAGACTCTTGGAATTGTCGGCGGAGTGGAGCAGGACTGCGTCAGCGCGGTCGAGGAAGATCTGCGCTGAGGTTTTAAAGTCGGCGGTCTGCGGATCGAGCACGGTTAGATAGAGATCCGGTTTCAGAAATTGCAGAACGCTATTCGATTCGATGATGGCGTTTTGTGCCCCGCCGAGGACCTGGCGGACACGCGGCATAGCTTCAGCGAGGCGGCCCTGTTCTGTACGAACCCACCACGCGTGTTCGGCGCCTGCGACTAGAAACCGCGAGGTATCGGATTCGCCGTCACGGTTTCTCTCTTCCGAGACCGCCCACGCGTGGTCGGCGGTGGCGCAGTCGCAGGCTTCGCCGTTGGCGGAGCAGATACCGTGTCCATATTGCGTGATTTTCAGGGCGGTCCAACCGAAGTCGGGCAAGGCTGAGATCAGGCCGGCGACGACGCTAGTCTTGCCGACGCTGCGGGAATGGCCGCCGATGACGACGATAGGCATTTCTCAATCGGACACGGAGACGCGGCACGCCGCGTCTCTACATACATTCTTTCGAACTAAGCATTCTTTGTCGAGCGGGACAAGAACGCCAGCTGTTTAAGGTATTCCTGAATGGGTCGCGCAGGTGTTCCCCAGAAAACGACTCCGGTACCGCGCACGATTTTTTTCGACAAGACTCCGCTCTGGGCGCCCAGAATTGCGCCCGCTTCGATGTGCGCGTGATCGCCGATGCCGACTTGCCCGCCGATGATCACGTTATCCTCCACGACGACGCTGCCGGAAAGGCCAGTTTGGGCGGCGATGACGACGTCCTGGCCGACTTGTACGTTATGGCCAACGTGGACCAAATTGTCGATTTTCGTGCCGCGGCGGATACGGGTCTCGTCGAGCGCACCGCGATCGACGGTTGAGTTGGCGCCGATTTCTACGTCATCTTCGATGATGAGGCGTCCGACCTGAGGGAATTGTTCGTAGTGTCCGGTCACCGCGTCGCGGACGTAGCCAAAGCCTTCGCTGCCCAGCACAGCGCCCGCCTGTACGACGACGCGGTCGCCGAGAATCGTTCCCGCATAGATCGTGACATTGGCATCGAGGCGACAATGTGCGCCGACTTCCACAGCGTCGCCGAGTGCGCAGCCAGCCCCGATAGTGGTTCCATCGCCGACACCAACATCTTCGCCGAGAACGGCACGCGGGCCGATTGCCACATCCTTGCCGACACGAGCCGACGCCGGAACGATAGCAGACGAGTGGATGACGCGGGTTTGGCCGCCCGTATGGTGAAGGAGTTTCGCGGCGCGAGCGAAGGTAAGACGAGGGTGAGAGGAGATCAGGAGTGGCTTGGTGGCGGCAATATGTGCGGCGAATTCTCCCGCGATGACGGCTGCGGCGGGGGAAGCGAGGGCATCCTCGAGATTCTTCAGATCGTCGATGAAGACCAGCGATTCAGTAGTAGCGGAAGTGATGCTGGCCACTTGTGCGACGGCGATTGACGGATCGCCCAGAACCCGACATCCCAACTGTTCGCCGAGCACACCGACTTTTTGAGTCATGATTGTTATTGTCGCGTTAGCGGGGCGCGGTCCGCAAATGGAAGGGGGCGAGTCACCGCGGCGTTGGTGGACCCTGGACTATAAATTTTGTATTCTTACGCAATGCCGGACCGAACGATCAAAGCGTATCCAGCGAATGCACCCGGAGACTTCTATGTGCAGAATGACGAGTGCATAATATGTCGAGCCCCGGAATGGGTCGCGCCTGATCTGATCGGTTTTTACGAAGACCCATCGGGAACCAATGCGCGAAGCCGTTGTTACTTTAAGAAGCAACCCCAAACGGTTGGTGAAATCGACCGCGCTGTGAAAGCGTTCGAAGCGAATTGCTGCGGTAGCTACCGGTATGCGGGATCGGACCGCTATATCAAGAAGAAACTGAACAAGGCAAACTGCAAAGATTCCATCGACGAGTAAGAGTTGCTTGGTCTTGACGGCTGTCGAATCGCTCATGCTCTGAAACTATCAATACAGCCCCGGCTCCCCCTCCGGCCGCGTCTTCCACCGCCGGTGCACCCACAGCCATTGGTCGGGATAGCGGCGGACGTGATCTTCAATGACCTTGGTGAATTTCGCTGTATTCGCGACCACATCGGCCTGGTCGTCGCCGGTACGGACGAGTTCAACGGCGGGGTCGAATCGCAGGACGTACTTGCGAAGCTTCGAGTCCCACACGGTGAATCCCGGGACTACTGCGGCGTTCGTGCGCAAAGCTATCCGGGCCAGGCCGCTGGCTGTACAGGCCGGAATGCCGAAAAAGTCTACAAAGACGCCTTGCGGAGGAGTCATGTTGGTGTCCATGAGGATGCCCACCGTTTCGCCGTTGCGCATGGCCGCGAGCAGGCCGCGAACGAAGTCGTCTTTGTCGACCGTGCGGTTGCCGTGCATGGTGCGATAACTCTGGATCAGGCGGTCGACTCGTGGATTGTCGAGTGACCGCATCACGATGGATAGCGGGTGCCCTTGCAGGGAATGGGCGAAGGCCGAGAGTTCCCAGGCACCCAAATGGGCCGTCAAAAAGAGAACACCTTTACCCCGCGCGAGCGCTCGCTCGAAGTTTTCGAAGCCTTCGTAAACGACGACCTGGTTTACATTCTCGCGCGTGTAGTGGGGGAAGAGGCAGACTTCGGCGAGCTGGCGTCCCAGGGACACGTATTCGCCGCGCAGAATGCGGCGTCGCTCGCCGCGCGGCATTTCTGGAAAAGCCAGGGCCAGGTTGCGCATTCCCACGCGGCGCAAGCGTCCGTGGAGCAGGTAGACGAGCAGGGCCAGAGTAATGCCTTTGGCGCGGGCCAGGGGACGGGGAAGCAGCCCAATCGTTTTCAGACAGAACCAGACGATCCAGTATTCGAGGCGTTCGCGCACTGTGCGGGAGTTTAGGGGTTCGCGGGTTGTACTGCAAGGTGGTGTGGCCTCGGGTCTTCAACCCGGCTGGGCGGGTCAGAGACCCGCCCCCACACAAACCGTTTCTATTTTGCCTCGGCGGCTTTGGCCCACTTCGCGAGGGTATTCAGGAAGGGATACGCGGTTTGCGGCGCGTCGATGCTTCCTTCTAGCGAGGTTTTGAACGGAACCATGCGGCCGTAGAAATCGCGAGTGCTGTCTTTGTCTTGCTTGATAACTGCACCCGAGAGTTCCAGGCCGGCGAAAGCGCCGCGAGCGCGAGAGTAGGTCAGAACCTGCGCTCTCATCTTCCAATCGGTATTAGCGGAGGCATGGCGTCCGACCGGTCCGGCAGCAGCGCTCGCGTCCGCGCCGAGCTTAAAGTTGCTGGAGAGCAGGTTCTTCATTCCATCTTTGTTCATGATCAGCATGACCAGATCGACTGCTTCGCCACCGATCTGCAAGCCGAAGCTGCCGCCTCCGATCGTGAAGAAAGCGGGAGCACTCCAGCCTTTGGGCGTTCGGCAGCTCGCGACGCCTTTGCCGTATCGCCCGCCAAAGATAAATCCACCTTTCAGCAGCGTCGGAATGACGGCGACACATTCTGCCGAACCGAGCACTTCTTCCGGGATGCCCTGATCGGGTGCGCCTTGAATCTCGTCGAGGACGGTCGCGGCCGATTCGACGCGCTTGGTGGCTTTGGTGGTGTCCTCATCGGCAGCGCAGAGAACGGTGGTCAACAGACAAAGAGAGAGTGCCAGAACCAGAAGCTTTCGCATTATGCCTCACTTGGGAATCAAGGAATTTACTCATTCTATAGGATGCGTGGTTCCGAAGAGGAGGCTGCAAGGATGATGGCCCACTTCGACCACTGTGAGATCATTCCGCAGAAACGGTAGTATTGAGGTCGCTGCCAGTTTCCTTCGCGCTTCAGGAGACATTCATGGTTCGTGTTCCGCTATTTTTCCTTTTACTTGCGTTGGCCACGAGCGCTCACACGCAACAGGCCAGTTCGGCTGTCGATCGACAACGACACGTTGATGACATTATCCGATCGCTCCCTCCAGACAGCGTTCTTCGCGGCGCTATGGAGCGCGGTGGACATGGAGACGGTGTTCACCGTGCATGGATGGACGAAATGAAGCAGCAAGGCATAAGGCGAGTTCTCATCGAGGTAAGTTTTGTCTGGGAGCACGGGCCAAAGAAGATGGACGTCAAGAGAGTGAAGTATTTCGCAGGCTATGCCAACGAGAACGATGAACTCACCGACATCAAACGGCTAGAAGCGATTCGTGCAATCGGTCTTGAGCAAAGGCTCAAGGAGGAAGCGATACGACGAGCCGTGGGCGGTTATTGGGTTGATCTCCCGAGGCCTCGACCAAAGCCGTTCCTCGCAGGTACCTGGGTAGAATTGTTGGATGATGAATGGCTGGTCGTGACACCGCCTAGGTTCTGGGTCTATACGCCAAAGGAAGGGTGAGCAGGGATCAAACGATTAGAACAAAAAAATCGGGGCTGAAAACGGCGACCCTAATCTCCGCTTCCAACCCCGTCTCCCAGGTTCTGTGGTAGGTGAAGCGAGTATGGGGCAGGTCGAAAATTGCGGCAAGATTACCAGGGTCACTGTCCTGTCGTAACTAGGGATGATGGCGGGGGCCGGTTCAGGGCCGAGCAACGGCCGGCGGGGCCGCCGACCGGACAGCCGGCGAGAGCGCCGGCGCTACAGTTATTTCGCTGTGACCAGCGAATGGGTGATTGCGTGAACCGAAAGGGCGATGCGATTCTGCACTCCGACTTTGCGCATCAGTTTGGCCACGTGGGCCTTAACGGTGCGTTCTTCAATCCCCAGTGCCGCTCCGATTTCTTTGTTGGAACGTCCGGCGACCAGCATTTCCAACACTTCTTTTTCGCGGTCCGTAAAGGTGACGCGGCCGGCCGGGAAAATACGGCCCGGGGACGCTGTCACGCGTTCGATGAAAGTCGACAGGACACGGCGCGGAGCCCACACCGATCCCTGGTTGACAATGCGTAAAGCCTGCACGAATTCAGTGGGGGAAGCGGCTTCGTCCACATAGCCTTTGGCGCCCGCGGCGATCGCCTTGAGGATGCTTTCCTCGTCCATGCCGGAACCGGTGACGATGATGCGTACATCCGGGCGGACGGCTTTCAGGCTGGCCATGATATCGAACAAGTTCTGTCCCGAGCGGTTGCCGAGCAGAACCAGGTCGATACTAGGCAGTTGACCCAGATCGGCTAATGAGGCGGAGACCAGTTCCAGATCCGGCTCCGAATCGAAGAGCGCGCGGAATCCCACAAACCGGAGTGGATCGCTTTCCACCACGGCAATACGGATGAGCGGCTTTCTCGCGACTGCTGCTTTCATAGGTTTCCCTGTTAGGATTGCATCCAAATAGAAGAGTGCCTGATTTGTCATCGAATTGGAATGATTGGTAAGGGCATGGAAATTACGGGGGTAACGTCCGGGAGCAGGTTCGCGAGGAGGAATGGGCTGTGGACAAAAGGCAAATAAAGCGGCTTTGGACTGGGGCGTTATTGGTGGGAGTGATGGCAACTCTATCGGTCTGGGCGCAGGCTCCGGAGCCAGGTGCGCTACCTCAGACTACCGCGCCCGCTCCAGTACAGGCTCCAGCGGCCTATCAGCCCAAGTTTGCCGGCGATCCGGCGCGTTCGGAATCCGAGGCGCAGGCCCTGGGCTACATGCGGGTGGTGCTGCGGGCGCAAAGGGAATATAAGAAACGGCACAACAAATTCGCGGAGTCATTGCCCGCCCTGGCTGGGACCGGTTCGCTCACCAAGCGCATGGCGCGCACTCCCGAACGCGGGGACTATACCGCCAGCTTCCGTTCGCAAAAAGACGGCTTCATCCTGACCATGACTCCCAAGCAGATGGACAGCGAACACCGGTCGTTTTACGCGGAAGAAGATGGCGTGATTCACGGCGACGATCAGAAGGCTGCGGACGAGAGCTCACCGAAGATTAAGTGACGGTGCGAGGGTGAACGTGGTTTTCGGGGAGGGCACGACTTCAGTCGTGCCACAAACACCGCACAATGAATGGGGCTTCAGCCCCGAGGGTTCGCTTTGGACGGGCGGCTGAGTCTTCCTCGCCTGCAGTCGTAAAAACAGGCTCACTCAAAAGGCCCGCTACGAAGGAATCGACGCGAGAAAAAGCTCACCTCGGGCGCTGAAGCGCGAGTCAATATGAACGAGTTAACGGCACGGCTGAAGCCGTGCCCTTCCACAAACCCTGTTCGAACGGAACTCTTGCCTCAGCCTCTGAAGTTCGTGCCATCGAGTACAACTTACCCTAAATCGCCGGCGGCCCACCGTCGTCGGTTCCAGACTGACTGGGCTCAGCCTGCATCGGATGAGTCGGGCCGGGACTGCGGCGTGGTGTGGCCGTGCCGCCTTCACCAGTAATTCTGCGAAGTTCCTTAATGATCTCCTGACGATCGCGGGCGGCGTAGTCGTGCGCGAAGCGGGTCAGGGCCTCGGTCAGGATTTCATGATGGTGAACATTCTCCAGCCCCGGTTCACGGGTGATATTCAACCACAGGCGATGGAGCAGGAGAACGTCTTCGTTCATCATGGTGGGCGTGTGCGGACCGATGCGGAAGGAATCGACTTTGCCGTCGGGATGAACGATTTGCAGTACAAACTGTCGCTTGGGTTCGGGCAGACCCTCCCAGGCATGTCCCATAGCCAAAGCTTGCTCCGCCGGTGTCATTTTGCTGGATAGTCCCAGAACTACCGCCGAGGAATCGAGATTGTTAGCAGTTTGTACAATCGCGGACCACACATCGGCGGCCGGCACAACTAGCAGAGAGACATGTTTTCCGACACTTTCGGCCACCGACACTGCGCGGGTGAACAGAGTCTGCTCGTAGTCGCTGAAGATCTGCTCCATAGAGAGATCGTAGGCGGCGGCTCCGAATCGGCTGACGCGGGCGGACATCACGACGACATCCTGCTCACGCGTGTCAATTCGTTCGAGCGACCAGCGCAGGTGAGCCAGCGTGTTGTAGTCGCGCACCGGCACCAATACGTTACCGCGGCGAATGTTGAGGGAGGCACGTTCCACCGTATCGCGCTGGAGGAGCTGGAACTGGTCTTTCATCGTCTTCTGTGCCAGCGCGGATTTTCTATTGTTCACGCGTTCGGAAACGGTGAAGACTACGAAGAAGACGACCGCAAAAGATACTCCAGCAACCGTGGCGACAGATTTCGTGAACAGGTTCACGATGGCGGTTGCGAGCAGCACCAGGAATACGGAAGCCAAGCCAACCGGGATCTCGTGTCCGCGAATCGTGATATTGGGCGGAACCTTCCATCCGCGCTCACCGTGGTACTTGAAACGCAAAACCAGCATGGCCAGGCTGTTGAACGTGAAACTCCAGATCACGCCGAAAGCGTAAGCTTCGCCGAGGACGTAGACATTTCCGCGGCTGGCTAGAATGGTCAGAATCTGAAGTCCGACCACCATGTTGATGATGCGGGAACTGGTGCCGTATTTGCGATGTGGGAAGCGGAACCAGTCAGCCAGCACTCCGTCCTCGGAAACGCGGTTCAGCACGCCATTAGAACCGATGATGGCCGTGTTGACTGCGCCCGAGAGAATCAAAAAGCCCACCACCACGACAAACGCGCGGAACAGCAGGCGCGCGATCTCCGGACCGTAGAGGTTCATCGCCAGGCCAGCGATTAAGTTGTCTTTATAGACGGGTACCCGGACCGCGTCCGGAATCAGCATCACCGAGAGCAGCGCCGTCAGGCCGGTGAACACGAAACTGTAGATCGCGATCACGATCGCTGCCTTCTTGAGATTCTTCAGCTTGGGGTGGGCCAGTTCGCGGTTCACCTGGGCGAGCGATTCCTCGCCGCTCATCGCCAGTACCGAGTGGCCGAAAGCCATCAAAATCCCCAGCACGCCGAACATCCGCGCCAGGCTTTGTTCTGGAAAACTGTTCTTGAGAAAGCCGAGGGATTCCTTGCTGAAATGGAGGTTCGCGGGGGTAGGCCACGGAACAGGCTGATATCCGGACTTGATCAGCGTGAACGCCGACCAGCCCAGCAGAATGACCACCATCACGGTGGTGATCTGCATGACTTGAAGCGCTCTTTCGCTGGATTCGTGGATGCCCTTGATGTTCTCGTGCCAGAAATAGATGGTGACGACCAGAGCCAACACCACCGAAGTCCAATTGACATTGATGTGTGGCGTGCCGCCGAAGATGTTGTGAACCGCGCGCGGAATCCAGCCGTGGACGTCGGCGGTGACAAATGTGTCGTTCACGAGTCCGGCGATGTACTGTCCGGCCGACACGCCTGAGATCGGCCCGGTCAGAATGTAGTCGAACATCAGGGCAGAGACGCTGATCTTGGCCAGTGTGCCGCCCAGCGCTTCCTTTACGACGCGATAAACGCCGCCCCGGACAAACATCGAGCAGCTTTCCACGTAAACCGCTCGCACCGTAAACGAAAACAGCATGACGCCGACGATGAACCAGGCCGCGGACTTGCCGATGGCCTGCTCGGCGATCCCGCAGGCATAGAAAGCCGACGACCCCAGATCGTTCAGCACGATGGCGGCAGCACGCCAGTAGGAAATGAACGTCAGCATCACCGAAGTGGCGACGACAATCCGAACACGATTCGTCGAATTCGGGGATCCGGGCTGGGTGGGAGCAGACATGCGAAATCGGGCGGCGGCGCCCTAGGAGGGTTTCCCCTCCACATCCATGCCCAAGAGCATTCTTACGTCCTCAATGACGCTCAGCACCAGGACCACAGAGGAGCCCATGGAACCGATAGGGAACATTCTTTGCAAACTGCGCGCCAAGAGCACCGCTCGTGTGGGCATAAGTTCAATATGTTAACTGATACTCGCGCCTGAGAACAGGCTCGCGGAGGAGAACGCCCGTCATTTTTTGATTTTGCCGCATATCCAATGCCGCAAGAGTGTGCCACAATGGGCCACGGGACTAGGGGCGGCGCGCAAAATGTTGAATTCTTTATTCATCAGTCTCTTTCACCTCCTGGCGTGGATGTTTTTGATCGGAATGGTCGGTTGCCTCTTCGTCATTCCCATCACCGCGTACCGGCTCTTCAAGGTTCTATTCGAAAAGGATAGCCCGGAAGAACTACTCGAGCACTAAGCGAAATCCCAATTTGCTATTCTTGCGGCGTGCGAAAGATCCATTTCAGCGCGTGGCGTCTGGTCCTACTGTCGGCTGCTCTCCAGATTCTGATATTTCCTTTGCCCGGGTCGTATTTGTATTGGCTGTCCTGGGTCGCCGTAGCACCTTTGCTGATCGCCCTGCGACGCGCGCAGGCTCCAGAAACCCTGCAAGTGGATGCGACCATGCGGTTGGAGCCGGCCAAACCGTGGCAGGCATTCCTGATGGCTTACGCCTGCGGAATTCTCTGGTATCTGGGAACCTGCTATTGGGTTTTCGATACGATGCGTCACTACGGAGGGTTGCCGATTCCGGTTGCTCTCCTGGTGCTGCTCGCGGCCTGCATGTATATGGGGCTCTATCATGGTCTGTTCGGACTGTGTCTGGCATGGGCCGCCGGAAGCAGAACCATGCAGCGGCGCGCGTTAGTTCTCGCGCCGTTCCTGTGGGTGGCGGTGGAACTGGCGCGGACACGTATCTCGGCGTTTCCCTGGGAACTTCTCGGCTACACACAAACGGACAATCCAGCCCTCACCCGTCTTACGACGCTCACCGGAGTGTACGGGCTGTCGTTTGAAATCATGCTGGTCAATAGCGTGTTCGCGGCCGCGTTTCTGGTCGACAAAGAACGCCGGAAATGGCTTCTGGCAGCCGCTTTTGGGGCAGCCCTCATCCTTCAGGCGGGACAATTGCTCGCGCCGCCGCCAGTTCCTGCCGACCGCACCGCCCTGCTCGTGCAGCAAAACATACCGGCGGAGCAGGGTTGGACGATCGACTACTTTCAAGGCACCCTGCGCGACTTGACTTGGATCAGCCTGCATCCGCCTGGTGTAAAAGAGGGACAGACCTTCGACCTCATCGTCTGGCCGGAATCGCCCTCTCCCTTTTTCTTAAATGACTCCAGCTTCCGCGAAGTCGTGGCCGAACTGGCGCGGCAGAGCAAGACCTGGCTCCTGGTGGGTAGCATCGGTGTGCAGAATGCTACGGCCTCGCCGGAACACAAGAGTGAGGTTTTTAATTCCGCGGGACTAATCAGCCCTTCGGGCGAACTGACTGCGCGCTATGACAAGACGCATCTCGTGCCCTTCGGCGAATATGTGCCGTTCAAACGCTTTCTTCCGTTCATGGACATGTTGACGGACCAGATCGGAAATTTTGCGTGGGGGCACTCCCGGAAGCCGCTCGATGCCGGCAGCCAGCCGCTCGGGGTATTTATCTGCTACGAATCGATTTTTCCTGATGAAGTCCGCGAGTATGTGCAATCCGGCGCCGATGTGCTGATCAATCTGACCAACGACGGCTGGTACGGCGACAGTGGCGCGTGGAAACAGCACTTGCAGATGACGCAGATGCGTGCCATCGAAAACGGCCGCTGGCTGCTGGTCGGGACCAATACCGGCATGACGGTATCAGTCGATCCCTACGGGCGAATCGTGGCTGCCACCGGGCGCAAGTTCCGCACTGCCCTCGCCGCACCCTACGGACTACTATCTGGTACCACGTTCTACACGCGCCACGGGGATTGGTTCGCGTACCTGTGTGCGATAATTTCTATAGGTGGAATTTTCGCGCGTTTTCTATTCCGCGCCGATATACCGCAATCATGAGCGACAACACGTTAGCTGAACTCGAACAGCAGTACTCGGCACTCAAGACCAAAGTGCACGACCTCCGGGAGTATCTTTGACGCTGGCAACCTGCGTCCGCAGTTAGCCGAGATCGAAAAGCAAGCGGCCGACCCGAATCTCTGGTCGAATCCGGCAAAATCTAAACAAGTGATGCGCGAGCGCAAGCGTCTGGAGCAAGTAGTGTCTCTGGAAGGCGACCTGGCTCGCCGGACCGAAGACATCGGCGCGTACTTCGATCTAGCCGGGGAGGGTGAAAATGTCACCGCCGACTTGCAGCGCGAATTAGACGCCCTGAACGAACTGGTGGACCGCGTCGAAACCGAGACTCTACTCGCGGGAGAGAACGATGCGCTCAACGCCATCGTCACAATCCATCCTGGTGCAGGCGGCACCGAATCCCAGGACTGGGCCGAGATTCTACTCCGCATGTACTTGCGGTGGGCTGAGCGGCAGGGCTTCAAAACGGAGATGTACGACGAGCAGCCCGGCGAAGAAGCGGGGATCAAGTCCGCGACCTTCACCGTCAACGGTGAGAACGCCTTCGGCTACCTGTCCAGTGAGATCGGCGTGCACCGGTTGGTCCGCATCTCGCCGTTTGATCAAGCCAAGCGGCGGCACACTTCGTTTGCCAGCGTGTATGTTTCGCCGGAAATCGACGACAGCATCGAAGTGATCATCAAGCCGGAAGATATCCGTATCGATACCTATCGTTCCAGCGGCAAGGGCGGGCAACACGTCAACACGACCGATTCAGCGGTGCGCATTACTCACATCGCTACCGGCCTCGTGGCCAGTTGTCAGAACGAGCGCTCGCAGCACAAGAACAAAGAGAAAGCGATGAGCATGCTGCGCTCGAAGCTGTATGAGTTCGAAATGGAGAAGAAGCGCGAGGTTACGAAGCAGATCGAGGATTCCAAGCTCGACATTGGTTTTGGGTCGCAGATCCGGTCGTATGTCCTGCAACCCTACCGGCTGATCAAGGATCACCGCACCAAGCTCGAAGTGGGCGACGTAGATCGCGTGCTGGACGGCGATTTGGGGCCGTTCATGCGGGCGTACTTGCGGATGCGGAGAGGCGAGAAGAAAGCGTGAAGCGCGCAGAGCCCAAGCCGCCGCCCTTAGGTCCTCGGTTTCAGAAGGCCTTTAGCTACGCCGCGGAGAAGCATGCCGGACAAACGCGCAAGCAGACTGCCGTCCCTTATTTGTCGCACTTGATGGCGGTAGCATCGCTCGTTCTGGAAGGCGGCGGTGACGAGGACATGGCAATCGCGGCCCTGCTTCACGATGTCGTCGAAGACTGCGGGGGCATGCCGCGTCTGCGCGAAGTGCGGAGGATGTTCGGCGAGCGGGTTGCGAAAATCGTCGAGGGCTGCACGGATTCATTCTCCGATCCGAAACTGCCATGGATCGTCCGCAAAGAGGAATACCTGAAAAGGCTGAAGCACGAAGACGCTGAAACACGGCTGGTGTCCGCCTCTGACAAGCTGCATAACGTGCGGACGGTAATTGCCGATTATCGTAAGGATGGGGAATCGATCTGGAAACGATTCAGCGGCGGACCCGAAGGCACGCTCTGGTACTATCGCGCGTTAAACGACGAATTTCAGCGGAGGAAACCGAATCGGATTACGCGGGAGCTCGCGGTTGCCGTGCGGGAACTGGAAACTATGGCCGGGGTGAAGCCGCAGCGAATGGCGCGGAGGGCCGCGCACGCCGAGGTGGATGAGCGGGGGAGATGAATCATGCAACACGATCACCGGATGATTGACCGGGTCCGAAAATCGCAGATGTCGTCGCAAATGATGCAAGCGGCGGCGCGTGGCGCTCTGGCGGTCGATTCGGGAGAGATGATGGAAATCCTCGTGCATCTGGCTCTCCACAACAAAGTTTTTGCCGAGCAGGCTCGCATGACGCTGGCGGGCTGGGATGAGAAAGCTTCGGCAGGAGTGGCGGCCAATCCGGCAACCAGCAAAGAGGTTCTGGGATACTTGGTCTCACCGAAAAATCTGCGGCCCGCGCTGCTTCCTGCTTTGCTGGAAAACCCATCTGTCGCGCAAGAATCTTTATTGGAGGTAGCCGCGACCGGCGCCCGCTGGGTGGTTGAATCGCTTCTGGCGAACGAGAGCGCGAAGAAATCTTCAGCGCTCATGGATGCGTTACAAACCAATCCTCGCCTTCGGGCCAACGAACTGGCGGCCCTCAAGAATCCCGGCCAGACTCCGGCGCAGTCCGAGCCAATGGTGCCCGCTGCGGACATAACGGCCGCCGCCCAGCCACCCGCGACCCCCGAGTCCGCCGGCGTACCAGCAGCCACCGACGATTCCGAGCCTGTGGACGAAGAAGTGGTCACGCAGGCGATCACAAATTTCATCCAGCAGAACCAGGCGGAGTTGGCGACCACGGCTGACAAGCCATTTGAACTCGTCGTCGTACACGAAGGAACGGGACTTGAGGGTGGGACGGAAGCCGTGCCGGTCGTGAGCGCCGTGGTCGACTCGCCCGTAGTTTCTGCCCAGCCGGAGACGCCCAAGCCGACCGCCGGGGCTGGCGCCAAGCCGGCAATGAAGGTGGCGCCTGGAGAAGCAAGGCGCGACAGCACTCTACAGAAGATCAGCAAGCTCGACATCAAGGGGCGAATCGCACTGGCGATGCGGGGCACCAAGGAGGAACGATCGATCCTCATACGCGACAGCACGAAACTGGTGGCGCTGGCCGTGCTCGATTCGCCGAAAGTTTCGGAAGGGGAAGTGGAAAAGTTCGCGTTGCAGAAAAACGTACTGGAGGCCGTCCTGCGGGCAATCCCCATGAGGCGGCGCTTCATGAAGAACTACTCTATTGTCCGCAATCTGGTGTGCAACCCGCGAACGCCGATGGATCTCGGGCTCAGCTTGATGAAAAACCTGCTGATCAACGACCTGAAGAATCTGTCCGGGAACAAAGAAGTCTCGGACACGATTCGCAAGCTCGCACTGCGGATGTTCAAACAGAAGATAGAGAAGAACAGTAAAGACTGATTTTAAAATTATTGAGACGGGATACTGAGTGCAGCCAGCTGACCCCATTCACGAATTGCTGTCGCGGATCAAGACCATTGCGGTGGTCGGTTTGTCGAATAGTCCTTTGCGGCCCAGTCACGGTGTTTCTGCCTATATGCAGTCGCAGGGATACAAAATCATCCCTGTGAATCCGCAGATTTCGGAGGCGTTGGGTGAGATTGCATATCCATCCCTGCTCGACGTGCCGGAGAAGATCGACTTGGTAGACGTATTCCGTCGTTCGGAATATGTGGATGAAATTGTCGAGCAGGCAATTCAATTGAAAATCCCGGCGATCTGGTTACAGGAAGAAGTCGTGAACGAGCAGGCCGCGGAGAAAGCGCGTCAAGCCGGAATCTTCGTCGTCATGGACCGCTGCGTTCTAAAAGAGCACCGCGCGCGCTTTCGGTAGGCTTCAGACGCTCGTCAACGAGTCAATTTGGCGGCAGCCGCTTTGTCCAGCATCCACACCAGACGTCCCTCGGGCTCGATCTGTTGGGCTGGAAACGGTGGCGTCTGGTTGCCTTCGAGGATCTCGCGAACCATGTCGGCTTTATTCGGTCCGTCCGTAAGGAACATCACGTCAGTCGCGTGGTTCAACACGGGGAAAGTGAAAGTGACGCGTTGCGTGTTGAATTTCTCCACCCAGTTGGCAATCACCAGCCGCGATTGTTCTTTCAATCCTTCAGAATCTGGGAAAAGGGAAGCGGTGTGCCCGTCGGGACCCAGGCCGAGCAGGATCAGGTCGAAGCGAGGGAATTCGCCGGGCGCAAGTTGGAAAAACTTGCGCAGTTTGTCTTCGTAGTCCAGCGCAGCTGCGTTGGCATCGGGATTTTCCGCTGTTACCCGATATATGTTGCCTGCGGGAACGGGAACCTTCGCCAAGAGCGCTTCGTTCACCATGCGGTAGTTGCTGTCGGGATGGCCGGGCGGAACGTGACGTTCGTCGCCGAAAAACAGGAAGGTCTGGTTCCAGGCGAAGTCCGCGTGATCCTTCGCGAGCAGGGAATAGAGACTGCGCGGAGTCGAGCCGCCGGACAAGGCTACGGTGAAACGTCCGTGCTCAGCGATAGCGGCGCGGCCCAGGCGGACAAATTCTTCGGCGGCGGCGTGAAAGAGATCGGCGGGAGTGGGGAGGACTTCGACGATTCGAATACAAGTCATGCGGGCTCGGGCAACGTCCTCAAATTTGTTTTCTCCCCCACCTGCAAGGGCAGGATGCCCTCGAGCGGCGTTACAAACTACTTCTCGAAATTTCTCCAGGAGCGGCCGTCGCGTTCGAGCAATTCGTCGGCTTCTTTGGGTCCCCATGCTCCGGAGGCGTAGTTAGGGAAATTGCGCGGCGGGAGCGCCTTCCATACGTCGAGCATAGGCGTGACGATGCTCCATCCTGCTTCCACCATGTCGGCGCGCTGGAACAGGGTTGCATCTCCAATCATGCAATCGTGCAACAGGCGTTCGTATCCCGTTGCGGTCGTCTCTCCAAAATAGTCGGCGTACTTGAAATCCATATCTACTTCGCCGAGGTGCATCGCGGGTCCTGGCGTCTTCGCGGCAAAGCGCAGTGAGATGCCTTCTTCCGGCTGAATGTGCATGATGAGCTGGTTGGGCATCAAGTCTTCGACCTGCGTCTCGCGAAACAGGACGAACGGAGCACGACGGAATTCGATGACCACATGTGTGTTGCGGCTGGCCATGCGCTTTCCAGTACGTATGAAGATGGGAACTCCGGCCCAGCGCCAGTTATCGATTAAGAGCTTCATGGCGACGAACGTTTCCGTCTTTGAATCGGGAGGTACACCTTGCTCCGAGCGATATGCGGACAGGCGCTGACCGTTGACGACGCCCTCTCCATACTGTCCGCGAACGGTTTTGCTGAGCACGTCCTCGGAGGTGAAGGGCTGAATCGCGTGGAGGATCTTGGCCTGTTCGTCGCGCACCGCATTTGCGTCGAACGAAATGGGCGGCTCCATGGTGCAAAGCGTGATGAGTTGCATGATGTGGTTGGGTACCATGTCGCGCAGGGCTCCAGCGGTGTCGTAGTAGCCGCCTCGTGTCTCGACGCCCACGGTTTCAGCGACGGAAATCTGCACATTGTCAATGTAGCGGCGATTCCAGATTGGTTCGAAGATTCCATTGGCGAAGCGAAACGCCAGAATGTTCTGAACTGTTTCCTTTCCCAGGTAGTGATCGATGCGGAAGATCTGGTGCTCGCCGGCAAATTTCAGAAGGTTCTGATTCAATTTGCGAGCGGATTCCAGGTCGTGGCCGAAAGGCTTTTCAATAATCACACGTCGCCACTGGCCGTTTTCTTCTTTCATCAGATCCACGCTGGCGAGGCGCTGCACGATTTCACAGAAAAAATTCGGCGCGGTCGCCAGATAGAAAAAGACGTTGCCGTGCGTGGAGTGGTCTTTCTCGACTTTCAACAATTCCTGTTTCAGGCGGTCATAGGTCGCGGGATCGTCGAAATTCCCGGACACATAGTTCAGGTGACGGACGAACCATTCCCACAGATCGGGATCGACCGGGCCAGTGGCAAACTGTTTGAAATCCTCGGAGAGCTTCTTGCGCGCCTCCTCGTTGGTCATGGGAGTGCGGCCCACTCCGATCACGGCAAACTCGCGCGACAGTAATTGCTGGCTCGCCAGGTTGTAGAGAGACGGGATGAGTTTGCGCCGCGTGAGGTCTCCGGTGACGCCGAAGATCACCATGATGCAGGGGTCGGCCATGCGTCCAACGCGCGGTTTCGTGGGAGTGGTTAAAGCCTCTGTCAGAGCCATGTCTGTCCTGTCATCAAAATTTGTAAGCGTCTCCTACGCGTTTTTCGGTTGCGATTTGGGCTCGACGTGTCCACCGAATTTCTGCCGCATGGCAGAGAGGATCTTCTCCGCGAAGGTATGTTCCTGGCGCGATCGAAAGCGCGTGTACAACGACGCTGTCAGCACTTCGGCAGGGACCGCTTCTTCCAGAGCAGCCTGGATGGTCCAGCGGCCTTCGCCCGAATCCTGCACAAAACCACTGTATTCGGAGAGCGTTGGGTTTTCGGCGAGCGCGATTGCCGTCAAGTCAAGGAGCCACGAACTGACTACGCTCCCGCGCCGCCACACTTCGGCGATGTCCGCCAGATTGAGGTCGTAGCGGATTTCTTCAGGGAGTTCTTTGCTGGTCGCGTTCTTGAAAATGTCAAAGCCTTCGGCATAGGCCTGCATCATGCCGTATTCGATGCCATTGTGAACCATTTTGACGAAGTGTCCGGCGCCCGATGGACCGCAGTGGATGTAACCGTCTTCCGAGGTGCCGCCCATTTTCTCGCGGCCGGGAGTGCGCGCAATGTCGCCGCGGCCGGGAGCGAGCGTGTTGAAGATTGGATCGAGTCGGCTCACCGCTTCATTGGGACCGCCGATCATCATGCAATAGCCACGCTCCAGTCCCCAAACGCCGCCACTGGTGCCGACGTCAACGTAGTGAACGCCTTTCGATTTACAGATCCGGGAGCGGCGCACGTCGTCCTTGAAATAGGAGTTCCCGCCGTCAATGATGGTGTCGCCGGGCTGCATGTGTTGAAGAAGCGACTGCACGGTATTTTCGGTGGGACCGCCCGCCGGTACCATCACCCAGGCGGCGCGCGGAGCAGTCATCTTGCCGACCAGATCTTCGAGCGAGGAAGACGCCACTGCGCCTTCCCCGCCTAATTGCTTGACGGCTTCGGGACTGAGATCCGAAACGATCAGTTGGTGTCCGCCGCGCAGCAGGCGTCGCGTCATGTTGGCGCCCATGCGCCCCAGCCCTACCATTCCTAGTTGCATTCTCTCTCCTTGAACGCCGGGGGCTAAAAGCCCAATCTCAAGACAGGCCTTAATGCAGCGCTGAAGCGCTGCTCCATCCAAATCACTTCCTCAAGCAACAACCTGTTTCACCAGCTCAGCCAACTTACTGAGTCCGGCCTTAACATCGGGGCCGAGATGTACGCGCAACGCTCTTCGATTGCGCTCGGCGAGAACGGCGAAGTCGCCGCGAGCTTGCGCGGCCTTGACGATGCCGAAAGTGTATTTCTGTCCTGGGACCTGAAGATCCTGTGCGTCGTCGCAGGTGATTTGCAGGACGACTCCGCTGTTCGGTCCGCCTTTGTAGGCCTGCCCCGTAGAGTGCAGGAAACGCGGGCCGAAGCCCAGACAAGTCGCGACCCGTTTGTGGTCGCGAACCGCCGTGCGTAGCGACTGCAAGAGCGATTCGTGCTCGGCATTCATCTCTACGTAAGCCAGCACCGCGAAGTAATCCCCGGCGCCGAGCCGAGCCAGATGGGCCTTTAAGAAATTTTTAAGGGACCGGTCGGAACTGGCGGCTTTCCTCAGCGCGTCGGCATTCTTGTCATCGGTGAAGAGCTTGAAGCCACTTTCTTCCAGGATAGGTTTCTCGGCTGGAAGCGAACCGCTGGTTTCATACTGAGTCGTCAGTTTTTTAGTTTCGATCTTGCTGGCTTCCACGTCGGGCTGGTTGAAAGCATTGATCCCGAGGATCGATCCAGCGACTGCCGTTGCAATTTCCCAGCGGAAGAATTCCTGGCCAAGGTTGTAAGTGTCGGTCATCGAGATGCGGACAACGGGGTGTCCGGCTTTTTCGAGCGCGGCTACTTTCGCGTCCTGCGCGGCGTCGGGTGCGGTTTCCAGCCGCACGTAAGCGAAGATGCGGTCGTTGCCATAAACTTCTGGCCCTACCAAGGCTTCGCGGTCCACGGGAATAATGCCCTTGCCGAGCTTGCCGGTGGACTCGGCGATTAACTGCTCAAGCCACGCCCCCAGATCGGAAATTCCAGGAGAAGTGATAAAGGTGATCTTGTCGCGCCCCAGTTTTGCGGCGGTGCCGAGAATGAGGCCTAACTTGACGCCCGGATTCTCGGTGGGACTACTTGCCTTGCACGCCTGCACCATCTGTTCGGTGCGATTCAGAAACTTTTCGATGTCGAGGCCCATAGCGGCGCCGGGGACCATGCCGAAGTTGGAGAGAGCTGAATAACGTCCGCCAATCGTGGGAAGACCGTAGAAGATGTGTTTGAACCGATCGCGTTCGGCGACCTGCTGCATCTTGGAGCCGGGATCGGTGATCGCAATAAAGCGGTCGCCGGCCTTTTCCGCGCCCAGCACCTGTTTTACACGTTCAAAGAAATACTGTTTGTAGATGTTGGGCTCGAGCGTGCTTCCCGATTTGCTGGAAACAATGAACAGAGTCTTAGAGAGGTCGATCTTCGCTTCGGTGTGCTTGATCTGCGCAGGGTCGGTGGAATCGAGCACGTGCAAACGCGGAAAGCCGGGCTGCTGGCCGAACGTGAGAGCCAGAACTTCGGGGCACAAACTCGACCCGCCCATTCCAAGGAGCAGGATGTCCCGGAATCCGCCGCTCTTCACTTCAGCGGCCAGTTCTTTCAGTTTGCCGATGTTCGTAAGCTGTTGCTCGGTGACATCGAGCCAACCGAGCCAAGCGGCTTCGTCCTCGCCAGTCCAGAGCGTCTGGTCGAGGGCCCACAACCTTTTTACCTTATCGGCTGATTGCCAGTCGCTAAGGTTTTTTTTTACGGCGCTGTCCAGATCGGCGGGAAGGCTGACGCTCTGTGGGTTGGTGTTCGACCCGCCCGAACGCTTGCTGTTCTTCTCGACTGCTTGCAATAACTGAGCGAAGGCGTCGGCAAAGAGTTTTACACCGTCCTTGGTGAGCTTGTCGGTGACTTCTTTCATGGAAATGCCGACCGCCGCCAGATCGGCCATCGTCTTACTGGCCGCGGGAAGATCTTCGGTGAGACTCAGGCGTGGCTTGCCGTGATCGCGGAAAGCGTCGAGAGTCGCGGGAGGAACCGTGTCGACAGTGTCGGGGCCGATCAATTCTTCGACGTACATCACATCTCGATAGGCGGGATTCTTGGTGCTGGTGCTGGCCCACAGAACGCGCTGGGTTTGCGCGCCCTTCGTGGCGAGTGCTTTCCAGCGTGGCGTCGAAAAGATTTTCTGGTAGGCCTCATAGGTCAGCTTGCCATTGGCGATGGCAACTTTCCCGAGAATTGATTGCAGCTTGGTTTTACGGGCGGGATCGGTTTCCTTCTTGATCTGGTCGTTGAGGAGTGAATCGGTCAGCGAGTCGATGCGGCTGATGAAAAAGCTGGCCACACTGGCAACTTTGCCGACGTCTCCACCGCCCGCTGCGTAGATTTCGAGCGCATCGATATAAGTACGCGCAACTTCTTCATACACTCCCTGCGCAAAGAGCAACGTGATGTTGATGTTGACGCCTTCGCTGAGCATCTGGCGAATCGCTGGGATCCCTTCGGGAGTACCAGGGATCTTGATCATCACGTTCTCGCGGCCGACGGCTTTCCACAGGCGGCGCGCTTCTTCGATCGTCCCTTGGGTATCGTTGGCGAGATAGGGAGAAACTTCCAGGCTCACGTAACCGTCGCGACGCTTGGTGCTCTGGTACACGGGACGCAGAAAGTCTGCGGCACCCTGAATGTCGCGCAGGGCGAGCAGTTCATAGCGGCCCTTGGCGTCAAGCTCGGTACGGTTGGCGAGCGAGTCGAGAAACTCCTGATAGAGCGTGCTGCCCGCGATGGCCTTCTCGAAAATCGCCGGATTCGAAGTCATTCCCAGCAGTCCATCTTCCTCGATCAATCGCTTGAGTTCGCCGCTGGTCAACAGATCGCGGCGGATGTAGTCGAGCCAGATCGATTGGCCGAGCGCCTGTAGCTGTTTCAACGGGTTGACGGCTTTACTGACTTCCAGAGTTTCGACGGGATTCATGACCTTCTCCTGACTACTGGCGTCGCACAGCAGACTGGCTGCGGACGCTTACAGATTTGGGGGCTAAAGCCCCCGTCTCTTGTGGGCTTCAGGCGGCACGGCTGAAGCCGTGCCCTCCCCAAAGCAGTTTATGAGATATCTTCATCATTACTTCACTTCGCGACCAGTTCCCGGGCGTTTTGAGCGACGTTGTCGACGGTGAATCCAAATTTCTTCATTACGTCCTTAAGCGGGGCGGAGGCGCCGAAAGTACGCATGCCGATAACTCGTCCTTTCGTGCCGACATATTGTGCCCAGCCGAGGGTGGAACCAGCTTCTACCGCCACGCGCGCAGTAATGTCGGGCGGAAGCACCTGCTCGCGGTAGCTTTGATCCTGACGCTCAAAAATATCCCATGAGGGCATGCTGACCACGCGAGCGCGGATGCCTTCCAGCTTCAGCTTTTCGAAAGCATCCACACACAGGCTCAGCTCACTACCGGTGCCGATCAGAATGACCTGCGGCTTACCGCCGTCAGCGTCGGCGAGAATGTACGCACCACGTGCCACGCCCGCCGCAGGAGCATATTTCGTGCGATCAAGAGTTGGCAGATTCTGTCGCGTCAAGACTAAAACAGCCGGTTCGTGCTGCAACTTCAAGATTATTTTGTAAGCTTCGACTACTTCATTCGCGTCACCGGGCCTTAGCAAGGTCATCCCTGGAACGGCCCGCAGGGTTATGAGTTGCTCGATCGACTGATGCGTTGGGCCGTCCTCGCCCAGGCCTATTGAATCATGGGTGTAGATCCAGATCGCTGGTATCTCCATGACCGCAGACAGACGCATCGCCGGTTTCATGTAATCGGTGAAGATGAAGAATGTTGAGCCGTAGGCGCGGATATTGCAGAGCGTCATCCCGTTCACGATCGCGCCCATCGCGTGCTCTCGGATGCCAAAGTGAAAATTGCGCCCCTGGTACTGACCTGCCTCGAAGTCTCCGGCGCTTTCGAACGTGAGCCGGGTTTTGGTGGATGGATACAAATCTGCCGCGCCGCCCATGAGCCACGGAATATTTTTCGCGAGAACGTTCAGAACTTTGGACGAAGATTCGCGACTGGCCAATCCTTTGGCGTCCGCCGGAAACGTGGGCAGGTCTTTGTCCCAGCCGTCGGGGAGTTGGTGGTGCTGCATACGGTTTAGTTGATCGGTGAGATCGGGAAACTGTTTGCTGTAATCGTTGAACAGTGCCGTCCACCGCTGCGAAAGCTGCTTTCCGCGTTTGCCGATGCCGTCCCGGAATCGCTCGCGGACCCCATCGGGCACCAGGAACTGGGCATCTTCGGGCCATCCGTAGGCCCGTTTGGTCAGGCGGACTTCCTCTTCACCCAGCGCTTCGCCGTGCGCTTCTTTCGTGTCCTGACGGTGCGGAGACCCGAAGCCGATGTGGCTGTCGACGATGATCAGCGTAGGGCGATCCTCCACTTCCACGGCGTGCTGATAAGCCTTCGCAAGTGCGACCAGATCGTTGGCGTCGAAAACGTGAGTGACATCCCATCCGTAGCTCTTGAATCGAGCCGCCACATCCTCGCTGAAGGCGAGATCGGTTTTTCCTTCGATGGTGATGTAATTGTTGTCGTATAGCCAGCAAAGGTTCGAAAGCTTCAGGTGCCCGGCAATCGACGCTGCCTCAGAGGAGACGCCCTCCATCAGGTCGCCATCTCCGCAGAATACCCAGACGTTGTAATCGAAGAGCTCAAATCCCGGGCGGTTAAAGTTTGCGGCCAGCCATTTTCCAGCGATCGCCATGCCCACGCTGGTGGCAACGCCCTGACCGAGCGGGCCGGTCGTGGTCTCGACTCCGGTAGCGAACCCATATTCCGGGTGTCCGGGGGTCTTACTGTCGATCTGGCGGAATCTCTTTAGGTCGTCGAGCGAAATGGAAAATTCGGGAAGTATCTCGCCCTTCTTCGTCACCGACCGGATGCCCGCCAGGTGAATCAGGGAATACAAAAGCATGGAGGCGTGCCCGTTGGAGAGCACGAAGCGATCACGGTTCGGCCACAGCGGATCTTCTGGGTCGTAGCGCAGGAATTGCTGCCAGAGGGAATACGCGGCGGGCGCCAGCGCCATTGGAGTACCGGGGTGCCCGGAGTTGGCCTTCTGCACGCCGTCCATCGAAAGCGTGCGGATAGTGTTGATACTCAGCAGATCGATCTGTGTGTCGGTGGCTACAGCTTGATCACTGACGGCCATCAATTCTCCCTCGCAAATTTCTTCGTGATCTCCGGGGCACGACTTCTGGATGTTAGATGAAGGACCGGACCAATTCGATACACGGGCCGTGCCCCTCTGGCGGAGACTCGATTTTACACCGGCGACTGAGGTGCTAGCATCGTAGCGCTCAGAACGAATGGCGAGGGGGTTGCGCGAGCGCGCCAACCGCTGGCGTGCTCGCCGTAAATGCAGCGAAGAACCCGGTTCTCGCCTGGTTTGCGTAGATTCTTTACCACCTACTCTGCGGTCATCACCTGATACTGCTCAATCTTTCCATCCGGCAACGTGCGCTGCCAAATCTGCAGGTTCTGCTTCGCAAATTTGACCTTAAACAAGCGGAATGTCATGCCGCCGCGCTCGCTACGCCTGGCTTGCGTGAAGGATTGAGGCGCACCCAGCGGACCAAGTCCCGAGGCCAAATCTTTCAGCGCCTGTTCGGAAAAATAAGCGTTGGCGTTGTCACTGAACAGAGCGCGGTCGATCTTGCCGTTCTGTAGATCTTCAAAGATGGCGCGAGCGAGAGCTTCGTCCTTGGCGGTATCTTCCTGCGGAAAGAGCAGGGGTGCAACCTGGTTGGCGATCTGGTCGGACGCATCGACCGCATCTTCAGTTTGTGAGCACGACCAGCGCAGCGCGATCGTCTGGAAAAACATAATTGGCGGACGTGAACCCGGAAACCTCTCCTCCGTGCTCCAAAGTCCGGCGAGAAAAATCACGCCGTACGCTGATTCCGAGACCATAGTTGGTGGCAACTCCATTTTTCAACACGATCGACGTTTCAAATTCACGATAGGAAGCGGGCTTCAGCAGCTTCTGATTAATTATGCTGATATCCCATTTCGCCAGATCTTCCGCCGGCATGGCGAGTTCGCCCGCGGCAAACAGCCACCCCTTCCCTTCTTTGGGCGCGACCCGCAGCGGTCCCAAACCGTAACGCGTATAGCCAGTGGCATCGGTCTCAGTCAGACGCTGCTGGTCGATGTTCATCACGCTCTTCATTTCCAGCGGCTCAAAGATGTGTTTGCTCAGGAACTCGAGCAGCGGCGTCCCGCTCGCCCGTTCCACAATCAGACCCGCGATCACATAGCCGGTATTGCTGTACTGCCACTGCGTTCCAGGATCGAAGTCGAGTGGCTTGCGGGCCCAAAGATCAAGAATCTTATTGGCGCCGACCGCTTGCAGCATAAACGGCGGCACATAATCCTGCGGCCAGTAGTCCTGATACCCGGATGTGTGCGACAACACCTGCCGGATCGTAACTTCTTTTGCGCGCGTCAAGTCCGGGACAAAGCGCGCAACCGGATCGTCCAGCGAAAGCTTGCCCTGCTCCGCCAGCATCAGAATCGCAGTCGCCGTGAACTGCTTGCTGATGGAGCCAATGCTGTAACGCATCCCGCTTTTCGCCGGAACTCGCGGATCGAGGCGAGCATCACCATAGGCCCGCAGGTAGACAATTCGGCCATCCTGCACGATGGCGACGGAAGCGCTGGGCACGCCCGTAGAGAACAAGACCTGCTGCGCCGCCGCATCGATCTTGGCGCGGATTTCCGGCGCGAGGGTCGAGTCCGCCTGCGCCATCGCCAGCGAAACGCTCAGCAACAGGAGAACAAGGCCCATACGATTGCGAACGGCGATGGAAAAGGACATCAGCTACCTCCCATACCTGATTTTGCGGCGAAGTGTAGCACGCGAACTATCTCAAGCGAGCGTTAGTTCCACAAAGGTAGATTCTTGGGAGGGCACAGCTTCAGCTGTGCCGCCTCAGTACCGCAAAAATGGGGCTTCAGCCCCAGAGGACGGGATCGGGACTACGGTTTGATCTCAATCGGCGTTCCGTCCGACACCAGCTTCCAGATCTCATCTATCTCAGCATCTGTGACCGCGATGCATCCGTCGGTCCAGTCCGTTGCCCGGTGCGCTGCTCCCAACGCCCCCATGCCGTTTGGGAGCCCGTGAACCATGATGTCGCCACCGGGAGAATGTCCTTTTTCTTGAGCCCTACGGCGGTCATGCTCGTTGGGATACGAAATGTGGATGGACTTGTAAAACCTGCTGTTCGCATTGCGCCGGTCGAGGACGTAATGGCCTTCGGGAGTCTTGTGATCCCCCTGCTGTTCCTTTGCGCCGACCGGAGCGCCTCCGAGCGCCACTTTGTAGGTGCGGATTACCTTTCCGTGCGCCAACAAATTTGGAGTTCTCTGGCTCTTTAGGACGACAACGGCATCCGCATTCGAGGCATTGACCCCTGGGACCGAGCTATCCACCACCAGCATCCCAATCAGCAACATCGCGATCATGATGCCAGTATGTATGTTCTCACCCGAGGATGCTAGCCTGAATCCTGATGCGCATTGTGCGTTTCATGTCGGTGGTCTTGCTTCTGCTCGGCGCTGTCCTGGCCCAGGCCGCGACGCCCGCGAAAGGCCCCGCGCGATGGACGTTAATCTATCAGCCCGCCCGCATCGTCAATGGAGCCGCCGTGCTGTTTCGCGCGACCACTCCGAGGCCGGCGCGCGCCCTCTCCGCCAAATGGCTTGATCACGAAGTCTCCTTCACATTCGACGCGAGCCAAAAAGCATGGTTCGGACTCGCCGGTGCCAGCCTGGAAACCAAACCCGGCATGTATCCCATCGAACTGCACGCCGAGATGAACCTGGGGCCATCGCTTACTTACAAACGGGGAATCCCGGTACAGAAGCAACGCTACCCAAAAGTGATCGTGCTGAAGGTCCCCGGCCGCTACACTGCGCCCGACCCCGAACAGTTGAAAGTGATCGAGCACGACAAGGAAGTGAAAGCCGACGCCTTCAAGACCGTCACTCCAGAGCGCGAGTGGAAAGGTTCATTCCAGCGTCCGGTCACCGCCGACATTTCCGACGTCTTCGGAGTGCAACGCGTCTTCAACGGCGCGGTGCAAAGTACGCATCAGGGACTCGATTTTCGCGTTCCCACCGGCACCCAGGTTTCCGCGGTCAACGCCGGCACCGTGATTCTGGCGGAGCCACTCTACTTCGAAGGCAACTGCATCGTGATTGATCACGGGCAGGGACTGCTCACTCTCTATCTGCACCTTTCCGAGATGCGCGTCAAGGAAGGAGAGCATGTCGCCAAAGGACAGCCGATCGCGCTCAGCGGCGGCACTGGACGCGCCACCGGTCCTCATCTGCATCTGGCAGTGCGCTGGCAGGGAGTTTACTTAAACCCCGCGGGCTTGCTGGCGCTCCCGCTACCTTGATTGCGCTTGCGGCCGGCTACGCGAACTACGAAATCCAGCCCATAGACCCCGCTGTCCATCGTCCATTTACCGTTCACGCTTTGGGAGCGTAGTGCAACACAAATTATTATTTGTTGCGCTATGCACTTGCGGCGCGTTATATTTTTGACGCTGCCCGGCGGCAGAAGCGATTCGGGGGAAGACGCTTCGAAGGAGTCTGTCGGTAGGCACATAGTGCGGGAACCCGAGGGACCCCCTCGCGGGTTCCCGACTTTCTTTTGATCCGAATGGTCATGAAACCCGACTGATCAGCGCCGGGTCCGGACTGCCGGCTACCATCTCTTCTCTCACCCACACGCCATCGCAGAACGTGACACTCCGGCCGGAAATCGCCGGAATGCGTTCGCCGGTCACGATGATCCCTACCAGATTCAATGGATCGGCCGCGGCAATGGTGACGCGCTCGCCGGTGAGCGGAAGTTTGCGGCTGGCGCGCAATGATTCCACGGCGACAGGGAGAGCAAACTGCTCTCCCAGAAATCCATCGACAAAGCGCCCGCCCCGCACCTCGCCGCGATCTTCCAGACGGCGTAAGCCAATCTGCAATTCCCGCCAGCGCGGCAAGTTGGTCTCCCGCGCCAGCAGATCGCGAAACACAACGCCATAACGTCGCAGCAGCATCCAGCAGCAGGACTCGACGCTTCGGTCGCGATCCGCGCCTTCACTATGCAGCAATGACCACCGCCCCGCCGCATGCCGGGGCCTCCGCACCTTACCCGGCGCGCCGCCAGTAGCATTCTTGGGCGTCACCAGTGCACGCAGATTTTCGAAGCCGTCCGCTGTCACCAATCCCGCCGCCACCAGTTCCCACAAACCTGTTTCGACTTCCGCCTTGAGTCTGCCGGTCGCGCGCACCATGTCTGGAAAGAAAAGAGCCCCTCGCTGCTGCAACAATTCCAACACCGACCGCGCCACCGGACTGAGTATCGCAGCCACCGAATCGTCCACCTCGGGATGCCGGGGCTGCATCCAGTCCGCATCTTCGCGGATAAAAAACGCAATCGGCGCCACACGAGTCGGAATTACTCGCCGCCGGCGCTCCCGTCCCGGTTCACTCTCCCCGCCTGAATCGATGGTCGCCGGATGGGGAGAAAGCCGTCCCCAACCCACCGCCCCCGCAAGACAAAGTTGATCGAGTTGTGCGGGATCGTAGCTCGTAATCCTGCGCGCGAGAATAAAGCGCTCCCACGCGCTCGCCGGAATTTCAAAACCCTGCAACTGACGAATTACCTCCAGCGTTCCATGCTCACCACGGACCTGCGTTCCGGGAGCAATATGCTGCCAGCGCAAAAGCCAGTTCATGAATTGCGCTGCAGTGACGGGCTCGATCTGCTTCCGCAGTGTCGCCACCGTCAATCGATGAATGCGCGCCAGCAACCGCCGCTCACACCACTCTGTTTCAGGCAACTGCGACGCAGGGAGAGTGTTGGAAACATGCGGAGCACCGGGAACGTGGGAGGGCACGGCTTCAGCCGTGCCGTTACGCTCCAAAGAAGACAGGGGCTTTAGCCCCCGAGGTCTGAACTGCCCACGCAGAATCGCCCCGCTCGCCTCAATCCTCAGCAACGCTTTTTCAATCTCCGACGTAGCCAGTCCCAACAATTCGCCCAATTCCGAAGCTGTTGTAGGCCCAACATGCTCCATCCATCCTCGAACAGTAGTCAGCAGAGCATCGTCAGGACCCACGGTAGAGCCGCGGCTTGCCGCACCTCCGCTTGCAGTCCCCTCACCTAACGCAATGGGAGCCGCGTCCAGCCGCTTCTCTATCAGCGGGCTTTGCGGATTCAACATCCTGAACAATTCCGCTCGCTCGGACGCGATCCAATATTGCCGCCCAAAATGTTCTGCCACCACCACACGGTTTTCACTTTGCAACCGCCCAAAGAAACGCTCCCACCCCGTAGTGAGCCGCCCGATGCGATCCGCAAGCGCCCCGTTCCCCGAAACCTGAGAACCGAGAACTGAGAACTGAGAACTGTTTCCCTCCGGCACCATTACCAGCGTATGCAGCGCATCATGCAGTTCATCAGCGTCGCGGACATCCGGCCAGGCCTCCCCCTGCACCTGCTCGATTGCCGAGGGGTCCAACGCACCCACTTCTTCCAGCACCGCCGCTGGGAGCACGCGCCGCATCTCAACCGCCCGCGCCCGTCGTTCTTCAAGAGGAGCATCGTCGAGATAAGCGTACGGATTCGCATTCAGAATCTCGTGTGAGAACTGCGATGGCACGGGAGTGTCCACCGCGACGCACTTGATTCGCCCCTCTTCAATCCCCCGCAAAACGTCGCGCAGCCCGTCGATGTCCATCGCTTCGGTCAGCACGTCTTTCATCACTTCGGCAACCAACGGATGGTCGGGGATCTTGATATCCCCTTCGATGTTTTCCTGGCACGCCGCTACATCCGGAAACACCGAAGCCAACAGATCGTCGGACCGCATGCGCTGAATCTGTGGAGGAACTTTCTTCCCACCTTGAAAACGCAACAGGGCCATAGAGCGTGTTGCATCCCAGCGCCAGCGCGTCTGAAACACCGGAGCCGCTAGCGCAGCCTGCTCCAGAATTGGCGGCATAGTCTCCGAGTGTAAAAAATGAAACACATCCGCCAGCGGAAAACTGTGCTGCTCGGCCAGCGCGATGTTGATGCCATTGTCGGTAGCCGCCGCCTGGAGTTCGAAGTTGAATCCCCGACAGAAACGCTTGCGCAGCGCCAGGCCCCAGGCTTTATTGATGCGGCCTCCGAACGGTGCGTGGATTACCAGTTGCATCCCACCGCCTTCGTCAAAAAACCGTTCAGCGATGATCGTGGTTTGAGTCGGCACGTCCCCCAGCACCGCACGACCTTCGAGGATGTACTGGATCAACTGCTCAGCCCCCGCAGTATCGAGCCCACATTCTTTGCCCAGCCAGCTCACGGTTTCCATTACAACCGGCACGTTGCGCCACCCTTCCACTGGGACAACGCTTGCCAGGCGATCGCTGATTTCCTTTCGCAAATCGCCGAGCTGCGCGGACAACTCCGCAGTGCGCGCTGGAGCCTCGCCTCGCCAGAAGGGAACTGTCGGCGCCGCGCCCTTCGCGTCTTCCACCAGCATGCGCGACGAGCGTCCTTCCACGCGCCGGATACGCCACGAAGTATTCCCCAGCAGCATGACGTCGCCCGCCATGCTTTCGACCGCGAAGTCTTCGTCCACTGTTCCGACCGAAGCGCCGTCCGGCTCGGCCACCACCGTGAACAGCGCGTTGTCCGGGATTGCGCCGCCGCTCGTGATCGCCGCCAGCCGCGCTCCTCGCCGCGGCCGCAGTTTGCGATTGATGCGGTCATGATGCAGGTAAGCGCCGAACCGTCCCCGCTGCGCTGCGATCCCCTCCGAGAGCATCTCCAGCACCGTGTCGTAAGTCTCACGAGAAAGATTTCGATAGGGATAAGCCCGCTTGATCAGCGCAAACAGTTCGTCCTCGTCCCATCCATCTTGAGCAGCGCCACCGACCGTAGCGCCGGCGCCCTCGCCGGCTGTCACGAGGTTGCCACGCCCTCCACGCAAGGAAGCCGAAGATCCGGCAGCCGCGCAGCACGCCACAATCTGCTGTGCCAGCACATCCAGCGAACACTCCGGAAAGATCAGCCGGTCGAGTTCGCCTGACCGAATGCCCCGCACCAGCACCGCACATTCCGCCAGATCGTCGCGCGTAGTGACGAAGAATCGTCCTTTGGGAACCGCTCCGCGCCAGTGCCCACTGCGCCCCACCCTTTGCAGCGCCACCGCAATCGACCGCGGAGAACTAATGTGGCAGACCAGATCGACCGTCCCAACATCAATGCCGAGTTCGAGCGAGGCGGTCGCGACTAGGACTTTCGCCTCGCCATCTTTCAGCTTCTTCTCGGCCGTAAGCCGCAATTTCCGAGACAAACTCCCATGATGGGCCGCGACGTTTTCTTCTCCCAGCCGCTCACCCAACTGATGAGAAATTCGTTCGGCGAGCCGCCGCGTGTTCACGAAGACGAGCGTCGAACGATGTGTGTTTACCAGTTGCACGATACGGTCATAGATCTCGTCCCACATCTCGTTCGACGCAACAGGACCCAGCTCCGAGGACGGAACCTCCACGCCCAGATCAAGCGTGCGTTTGTGTCCGATGTTGACGATCACCGGATCGGGACGCCCGTTTCCAGCAAGAAAGTGCGCGACCTCTTCAATCGGTTTCTGCGTAGCTGAAAGCCCGATGCGTACCGGAGAACGATGCGTGAGCACCTCCAGCCTTTCCAACGAAAGCGAGAGATGGACTCCGCGCTTGTCGTCGGCTACGGCGTGAATCTCGTCGACGATCACGGTCTCCACAGCGCGCAGGATGGCCCGACTCTTCTCCGCCGTGAGCAGGATGTAGAGCGACTCCGGCGTAGTCACCAGAATGTGCGGAGGCCGCCTCAGCATCGCTAGCCGGTCTTTCGTGAGCGTGTCGCCGGTGCGGACAGCCGTACGAATCTCGGGCATCAGCAGCCCGCGTTCGCCCGCCATCTGGAGAATCTCTCCGAGCGGGATTTCCAGGTTTTTCTGAATGTCGTTGCCCAGCGCCTTCAGAGGAGAGACATACAGCACTTCAGTCCGATCGCTCAACTCTCCCGCCACGGCTTTACGGACCAACCGATCAATGCAAGCGAGGAACGCAGCCAGCGTCTTGCCCGATCCGGTCGGTGCCGAGATCAGCGTGGTGCAGCCCGCAAGAATGTGGGGCCAACCCTGCTCCTGAGGTTCGGTCGGAGTGCCGAAGCGCTGGACAAACCACTCCCGAACCAGAGGGTGAGCCCAGGCAAGCGAAGGGGAGACTACGGACGGCATGAGGAAGATTGTAGCGGGAAACGAATGTTTCGTAAAATGTTCGCCTTGTAATGCCGAGTTACAATCGGGAGTCGGGATTTCCTGTTGACAATTCGCGGTCCCGAAATACACTGCTCTAGTCCGAGGGGGGATGGCGTTGCCGGGCAACGCCGGAGGTGTTTTTGCGTCCGACAATCCTCTCAGGCATTCTCGCATTGTCACTCGGTCTACCGGCCCTCGCCGAAAGCAAGCCCCAGCAAGATTGTCTTCCTTGCGCCCCGCAGCCGGCGGTTTCGACAGTAAACGACACCAAGCCTTGGGAAGGCGCGCTTGCGTTCTCGCAAACTTTGTCGCAGTGGGCGCTGCTCATCGTGGCCGGTTCCATCGTCGTGTTGGTCGGTAGTTCGTACCGACGCCCCCGGATCCTCACATATCGATTGATTTACATGTGTTTTCTGCCAGGGTGGCTGTTCTTGGGTTATTCCCTCTATTACGGTATGCAGGTTCAGCAGAAGTATGTTGCCTTTATCCTCAAAACCTCCAGAGATGCCACTGATACCTCAAGAATGGCCGAGGCCATAAGGTCATTTCTAGGGTGCCAAAGGTGGAGCCTCGAATGGGCGCTTGTTTCATTTGGGCTGTGGCTTGTCCTTTACCTGCTCTGGTGGCTGTTCAATCAAGAACCCGAGAAGGAGGGAAACTAACGTGAACGGGAAAGTGCTTATTATTCTGACCATGCTGGTGCTACTTCTCGTTTCCTTGCTCCCCGCAGAACGGATCCCCAAGACGGATTGCAGTGGACAACCGGACGACCCATGCCGTGGTTGCGACCCCCTAAACCTAGATCAGCCGTCACACATCTGCAACTGCTGCAGCACCGGGCCTGCCGACTACGAAAAAGCCACTCTGCTTAGCATTCAAGCAGTGCCGAACCAATCCGTTGCGGTTACAAACAGGGGAAATGGAGTAACTGAATTGAAGGATCCCGACGACAAAGACACTCTCTATTTTCTCTGTATTCTGCTGAAGAATGAAAGATGGAAAGTGAGCGTCGTTGGTTATCCATCATTTGCTCCAGGACCGATCCACGTCCAGATCGTGGACCAGGATCTGCAACGGAACAATAGAGGGGACAATATGCTCATCATTTCATCCTGCTGGTCCGCGCCGCTGAAGGCAGTGATAAGCAACAAGCCCCGACTCGGATTGGCGCACGCTCCGCTAAGCCGTATACAGCCGAATTGACACTGCCGTCGCGTAACGCTGGAAGTCCTTGTCAGTAGTAAAAATCGCCCATTTCCGCCGGTGCGCGGCAGCGCAGATCAAGAAATCAACAGCCGAACCGGCAATGCCTCGGCCTCGGCCCCGGCACCGATTACTCATACTGGCGCCTTCTTCGTAGTCCGCTACTTCGAGTACCGGCTCGTTGAAAGCCCGAAGGTAGTTACGCAGTTTATTGAACTGAGCTTCCTCGCGAATGCCGGAGAGCAGTTCCTGCCGGATTGGACCGAGCACCTCTACACGCCCCTCTCGAATCAACTCCGACAGTGCTTTCGTCAGACTTTGCTCTAAGGCACTCAGATGCCCGGGGCGCCGCCGCAGTACCAGCGACCAGACGGGCGTATCCACGATCACAATCATTGGCGCTGATCGCCACTAGGTCGGCGACGACGTTCGGCCTTGTAATCGTAGTTGGGATCGAAATCGATGGTGCCAAAGGCATCCAGAATTCGCATTTGCTTGCGCCGCCGGACGTACTCATCGAGTGCGGCATTGACCGCTTCTTTCTTGGTCTTGTGGCCGCCCGCCCGGCGGGCTTCTTCGATGAGTCGGTCATCTAGGGCGAGGTTGGTTGGCATGTGTGGAGTATTACACATACACATGTGTAGATCAAGGGGAACGGATCTTAATCTGGCCCCCTAAATGCCAGAATTGCCGCGCCATGTCCAAACTGCGGGCCAAGAAAATCAAATTGATCCTCTCCGATGTGGACGGTGTCCTCACGGACGGCAAGCCGAGATGCTATCCGAGGGTGCGATTTGGATTGGCAGACAGGGAGGAAGAGGTCCTAAAGAGTAGGAGGCGCGAGTTAAATGCCAAGTGCTGAGTGCCGTTTAAAAACAACCCACCGATCGCTTGCTTGGGGCGTGCTCGGGTTAGCAATCGGTGGGCGCTTTTCTCCTTACTCACCCTGTTGTTTTCAGGAGTTGTGCCCGCTTGAACCCGATGTCTGCACGAAAGTTTCGCGGCCTCGCAAGAAAATGTGTGGAAAATTCAAGTGGTTTTGTTTGAACAACATGAGCCGTCCTACTCGGGGACAGCCGTCGTCTTCGCCGCCATCAACTCAGAGAAACGCGGGTCTTTACGCAACTCCGTGAATTCGTGGTCTTTGTAGACGTTGCCTATGTCCTTGTAGCCATCTTCCATCGCCTTCTTGAGATAGCGCAGCGACCGGTCGGCGATCCCCATCTGGGCGTAGAGCTTGGCCAGAACGTAGTCGTAGCGGGCCCGGTCGTCGGGTGAGGGAAGCTGGGCCTGCACGCCGGCCCGTGAAGTGCGCTCGAAGATATCGGGATCGAGTTCCAGCGCTTTGGAATAGCTGAGCGCCGCCTTGTCAAACTGCTTCTTCGCGAAGTAGGCTGCTCCCAGATTGCTATAGTAGGACGCCCACGCATTCAAAGAGACCGCTTTTTCATAACTCTTGATGGCTTTGCCGTAGTCGCGCTGCTCGTAATAGACCACGCCCAGATTGTTGTAAGCGTCAGAGTGGTTGTGGTCGGTCTTAACCGCACGACTGAAATTCTTGCGCGCCTCCCGATAGCGTTGCAGCATGAGGTCGCAGATCCCCATCTTGTTCATAAGGGAGGCCGTACCCCCAGTCTTGACCATCGCGGCCTGGTAGTAGTCGATCGCGTCCAGATAGTTTTTCTCGGAGCGCAACTGATCTCCACGGCCTTCGAGTTCCTCCGCTGAAGCGCTCTGAGCCGGAGGCTCCGCCCGGCGGAACGGTGGAGGTCCTACCTGTACCATTTCAGTGTTTTGTGAAAACGCCGGTGAGGTTAGCAAGAGCGGCAGAAGAACAAAGAGAAGCGAGGTGACACGTTTCCAGGAAAGCATGATTGACCTTCCCTTACGGTTACTGCGGTTTCGTACCGTTATCCTCAGGCTTAGACGGCGGCGGCGTGTTTTTGTCATGTGTGGCGCTGTCGCCCTTAAAGGCATCCGCGATCTTACCGAAAAAGCTCCGCTTTTTCTTCGCAGCATCCCCATCAGCTTGGACACCATTGGCCGTCTGCGAGTTCCCGTTCGGTGGCGGTAGCGGCTTTTCTGAGTTTCCGCCGAAAATCCGCGAGAAGAATCCCTGCACGCCGCCGGTCTGATCGCAGGTGTCATGAGGCTCTGTTCCCGCCACGAACGCTATCGTGTAAGTATCTGGGCAGGAAGGAGTTGCCAGCCGGTTGGTGGCCTTGTCGAGCTGCACATCGACTACCCCCTCGGGCTGGCTGAAAGGGCGGACATCGGCATACTGGGGCAGCGTGATCGCCTTCTTCATGAATTCGGCCCAGATGGGTGCGGCCGTCTGCGCGCCACTCAAGCGCAGGTCGCTATAGTCATCGTAGCCCACCCAGACAATGCACAGCAGGTTGGAGGTATATCCCGCGAACCATCCGTCGTGGGAACTGCCAGTCTTGCCCGCAGCCGGCGCCATAAATCCGCGCAGTCGCACCGCCGTATATCCCAACCCGTTATTGATCACGCTCTCCATCATGTTGGTCGTGACGTATGCGACCCTCGGATCGAGTACCTGCTTGCGATCCGAGGCGAAGTTGACCACCACGTCGCCCTGAGCATTACGAACCGAGTTCACCAGAATCGGCGACAGCCTCACGCCGCCATTGGCGAACGACGTATACGCGGCAGTCATGTCCACTGGAGTTGCATCGTAAGCACCCAGGGCCATAGCAGGCGTCGCCTTTACGGACGCGATCCCAGCATTACGAGCCAGGTCTGCCACTTTGTCGTAGCCCACTTCCTCGGCCAGCTTCACGGTCGCATTGTTGAGCGACATGGCCAGCGCATACCGGAGAGTCACGTCGCCGTGATACTCCTCTTTGTAATTGCGGGGCTCGTAGATCTGATCGCCATAGGAAAAAGTTGAGGGCTGATCAGGAACGGTAGAAGCAGGAGTGAGCACCGCCGACGAGCCGTCGAGCGCAGTATTCACGGCGGCCGCATACACAAAGGGCTTGAAGATCGATCCCGTCGGCCGCTTCGCCAGAGCGTGATTCAGCTGGCTCATGCCGTAATCGCGTCCGCCGACCAGAGCCTTGATTTCGCCGGTATGCGGATCCATCGCGACCAGCGCCACCTGGGCCTGCGGACCCGGCGTCACGGTAGTTTCATACTTGTTCTTGCCGACCTTTTTCTTCTTCGTCCGCATCTTCGTGATCTGATCGTCCACCAGCTTGATGCCGGTTTCCACCGCCTGAGCAGCCGCTCTCTGCAAGTCCGGATCGAGCGCGGTGTAGATGCGGTACGACTGATCGTTCAATTCACGTTCGTTCAGCTTGCTGATGACCGCGTCTCGCACCATGTCGACGTAGTACGGCGCGTCGCTCGCCTCGACGTTCGGCGGAGCCAGCGTCAGCTTTGTGGCTTTCGCCTTGTCGGCCTGCTCGCGAGTGATGGCGCGAGTTTCCACCATCGATTCGATCACCGTATTCCGCCGCTCCAAAGCGCGCTCCGGATGCCGGTACGGCGACAGAAAACTCGGCGCCTGGATCAATCCCGCCAGCAGCGCCGCTTCCGGCAAAGTGACATCCCTGAGATCTTTGTTGAAGTACGACCGCGCGCCTTCAGCAAATCCCGAAATCGTAAACGATCCACGCTGTCCCAGATCCACTCGATTGGCATAAAACTCGAAGATCTGCTGTTTCGAGAACTTCTGTTCCAGCTGGACCGCAATCAGCATCTCGATCAACTTGCGCTTGAGCGTCTTCTCCGGCGAGAGAAAGAAAGCCCGCGAAAGCTGCATGGTGATCGTGGAACCGCCCTGCTGGTGGCGCTGGTGCGTGAAGTCGATCCACGCCGCCTCCGCCAAACGCAGAAAGTTAACGCCGCCATGCTGGAAGAATCGGCGATCTTCAATCGAGAGCACCGCATCTACCATGACCTTGGGGATGTTGTCGTAGGTCACCAGCGAGCGCTTGGAACGCTGTCCCGCGTCAAACAGCGAAGTGACCAGTTGAGGCTCGAGTTCGTAGGCGGCAAGGTCGCCCGCCGAACGGCTGCGGATCTCGGAAACTTTTCCTTCTGCGACGGTGATCGTTGCCGGTTCTGGGCTGTGATAGGACTCCGGCCCGGGCAGAACTTCAAGCGAATTGCCGCGGACATGGTAACTGCCCAGCCGCGACTCGCCATCCTTTTCGGTATATCCCGCATGACGCAACTCGCCCGCCATGTCGCGGATCGTGAAGGTGGATCCGACCCGCACCACTCGCGGCCCCGCATAAATCTTGGCGGAATTCGTGAATACGGGATCTCGGAAACGCTGCTCAATGATGCGGTCGTACTTCACATACCAGTAGGAAAAGACGCCGACCACCAGCAGCGAAATAGACAGGAATGCGAGCAGCGCCGCGCGAATAATCGGATCGCGCGGCAGCAGGCCTTTCCGGCCACTAGCGCCGCGTGCCGCGTTCGGAATTTTCACCTTGATGGCCACAGGGATCGCGTCAACGATTCTACGGAAGCAATCTTCCGTCCTAAATGCTGGTTCGCTGGAAGTGAGTCTCCGCCTTGATTCTAAACCACAAGCAAGCGCCTACCGTTATTGGATGCGTGTCAAAGGATAGACGGGGTGTGGGGTGCAACAGGCACTGAAGGGTGCCCCGTCCAAGCTCTGCTTGGGCGGGGATTTTCGAGTCAAGGAGGGGACGACTGAGTTCTCACACAGACTCGTCAGAGCCGCGTGGTCTTGCTGCAATTGATTTCAGTATTGGGAGAGGCAGGAAGTGGGGCAGCAAGTGGGAGGGCACGGCTTCAGCCGTGCCGGTAGCGCTGTACCAAGTCTAGGCTTTAGCCCGCTCAGGTACGCCCCGACACAATCGCCAGGAAATTTGGCTAGGAAACGTCCCGTCTGTATGAATGCATAAGTGAAATGAGGAAGGGTTCTCGAAGCGGCTACGATGCTGAGACCGGCGAGGAAAGCG
>Ga0137409_10000647_pt1 | contig 38358 bp, 30 predicted proteins | sample CZODoug1_16funga_FD_122059 | JGI IMG/M metagenome (GOLD analysis project Ga0137409, IMG submission 122059) | Vadose zone soil fungal communities from Angelo Coast Range Reserve, California, USA - CZODoug1_16fungal (Hybrid Assembly) | ecosystem: Environmental > Terrestrial > Soil > Vadose zone... | reverse complement strand
ATGTCCAGACTGCAAGCAGAAATGCTCTTTGGTCTTTGCGTCGGACTTTTCTGCGGCTCAGCTGAGCGGTTGCTTGCGCAAGCGGGGTCCCCATCGATCACGATTGACGTCCCGCGTAAGGATGCATCGAACGTTCCTATTGGAGTAGTAACAGCGACAGTCAGCTTTGCATCCACCGCTTCGGTCGCACTAAGTATCGGCGACCCTGGCGTAAGCACGCCTTGGCTGGTTACCTTACCAAGCTTCACGGGGACGTGTCCGGGAAATTCCTTAGTACTCCCGGCGGGGAGTGTCGGCTGTAAATTTCCCATGCCATCGACGGTTAATGCGGGAAATTGCGGTACAACTTGCCGTGATGAGATCGTCATCCAAAACGATCCGACTGCGGAGTCAGGTTCCAGCCGATACGTGATAACGATCTATTTGTACTCGAACTTCAGCAGAAATAGCAGCTGTGCCGAGACTGAAGTTCCTCCTCCTCCTCCTCTCACTGATGATTTGTTCCCGATCATCGTAACAGCAGGTTCGAACATCACAGGCGTGTGTTTGGAGAGTTACGACGTAGTCACCTCACTGTGTTCAACCCAGAACGCGACCTCCATTCTACCAATTCAAGGGGCGTTCGTAGTTGGGAAGCCTAGGCCCGTTCAGGCATGTTTCAAAGAGAGGCCCGCTGCAGATGTCATGCTGGTGTTGGACAAGTCAGGCAGCATGTCGACTACGACCTCATTCAAGGGTGTACCGGAACAGAGAATCGAGGCTCTCCACAAGGTCGCGCTTCCGAATTCGGTGAATCCCGCCATCGTGTTCGACCCGCTGCCTCCCGGGAAAAAGATCGCGCCCGAAGCGCGCCGGCCGATGGTGAGAAGCAAGGTCGCTCATCGCGCTGTTCCGGCCGACCTCGACGATCTTGCGTTCCTCCCGGTGACCGAATTGTCAGAGTTGGTACGTCGCAAGCGTGTCACTTCCGTTCAGCTGACGCAGATGTATCTCGCGCGACTCAAGACGTACGATCCGGTTTTGAGATGCGTGATCTCACTTACGGAGGACCGCGCGTTCGCTCAGGCGCATGCCGCCGACGCCGAGATCAGAGGTGGCAAATACCGTGGTCCGCTGCACGGGATTCCGTGGGGCGCGAAAGATCTCCTCGCCGTTCGCGGTTACAAGACCACATGGGGGGCCGGCCCGTTTAAGGAGCAGGTGATCGATGCCGATGCCACCGTAGTGCAGCGGCTCGACGCGGCCGGTGCCGTGCTCGTCGCCAAGCTGACGCTGGGTGAACTCGCGCAGGGCGACATCTGGTTCGGCGCAACGACTAAAAATCCGTGGAAAGTCGATCAGGGCTCCAGCGGATCGTCGGCTGGTCCTGCGTCCGCGACGGCCGCGGGACTCGTCGGGTTCGCCATCGGGAGCGAGACGCTCGGATCGATTTCCTCTCCATCGACGCGCTGCGGGACAACAGGGCTCAGGCCCACATTTGGCCGGGTGCCGCGAACCGGCGCGATGGCGCTCTCATGGACGATGGACAAGCTCGGTCCCATCTGCAGGAGCGTCGAGGACTGCGCGATCGTGCTCGATGCGATCTACGGACCCGACGGTCAGGACAAGAGTGTCATTTCAGCAGCGTATCACTGGGATGCGCGCCTCTCGCCGAAACGGTTGCGCGTAGGATACGTGAAGTCGGCGTTCGACACACCGCAGATAGACCCGACAGATGCCAAACGGACATTGCACGCGACGAAACAATTCGACGACGCAGCCCTCGATGTATTCAAGCGGCTGGGGATCAAGCTGATTCCTGTCGATCTACCGGATGTTCCGTACGATGCCATGCGCATCATCCTGAGCGCGGAAGCCGCTGCGGCATTCGATGACCTCACGAGATCGAATCGCGACAACGAGCTCGTTCAGCAGGGGAAGTTCGACTGGCCGAACTCGTTCCGGACGTCGCGCTTCATTCCCGCCGTCGACTATGTCAACGCCAATCGTCTGCGCTCCATCGCGATTCAGAAGTGGGACGATCTCATGCGCACGGTCGATGTGATCGTGACTCCCACCGGTGCCGCGAACCTCTCGCAGCTCGTCGCCACGAATCTCACCGGACATCCCGCCGTAATCCTGCCGAACGGGTTTCGTGACGATGGCACTCCCGTTTCGCTCACGTTCCTGGGCCCACTGTTTGAGGAGCCCAAGCTGTTGGCGGTCGCGCGGGCGTATCAGGAGGCGACCGGATTCCATCTGAAGCACCCGGAGGTTCCGCTGACTCCGCCCGCTCCGCCTGCTCCAGTTCCTCCCGTGAGCTGAGTGTCGCGAGCAAGCTCCGGCCTCGAGCCGGTAGTTCTCGAAGGGAGTTTCGTGCGTCTCGAGCCGATGACGCTCGAGCACCACGCGCAGCTCATTGAAGTCGGACTCGATCCGGAGATCTGGCGTCTTACGATCGTCATGATTCGGACCGCCGGGGAGATGCGAAGCTACATCGACTCCGCGCTCGCGCTCCAGCGCGATGGAACGAGTCTACCCTTCGTCACGATCGAGCGATCCTCGGGACGAGTTGTCGGAAGCACTCGTTTCGGTAACTACGATGCCGCCAACCGCCGCATCGAGATCGGTTGGACATGGCTCGCACGTCGGTGGCAGCGGACCGTCATCAACACTGAAGCGAAGTATCTGATGCTGACCTACGCATTCGAGAAGCTTCGCTGCGTCAGAGTCGAGCTCAAGACCGACGTCCTGAACGCGCCATCGCGCAAGGCAATGCTACGCATCGGAGCGAAAGAGGAGGGGATTCTTCGGAAGCACACGCTGATGTGGACCGGACGCTACCGCGACAGCATCTACTACAGCATCCTCGACGAGGAGTGGTCAGAGGTTAAGGGGCAGCTCGAGAAAATGCTGGCGCGCTAAACGCCCTCGTCGATTACGGCGAATACGAGAACTCGAGCTTTAGATAAGGCGCAGACTCTCTGCTTGCGAAGCGCGCACCGCCAACCGACTTGTATCCGACTGCTCCCGTCGTTCTGAACTGCGGAGTCCAGCCGTATTCGAGCGTTGGCCCTGCCTGAAAGGAATTGCTCTTCGCCGGGTCTTTTCCGCCACCCTGTCCGACCACCTCGGCGCCAATGCGCGCGGGGTGCTTGCTTGAATGCCCAAACGGGACCGACGCACGACCGCGCGCCCACCCGTACTGACTTCCGAAATTGTAGTTGGCCAGCAGCTGCGTGTGCATCGCGCGCCTGCCCGCTCCACTACTGTATGCGCCAAGGCTGGCGGAGGCGCCATTGCTTCCGCCCCCTTCTGCTCCGGGCGCACCAGCGTCCGGATGTTGAACCCACGTATATCCTGCACCGAACGACACCCCGCTGTTACGACCCGAATATGCCATCCCAAGGGTCGGCGAAATTGCGGAAAGAGTTCTCGCCGAGGCGGGTACGTCACGGAGCAGCCGGTAGTGAAGCGAGTATGCGTTGGCGTTGAAATATGGCGACCACCCGAGCCCGCCAATGCCGACGTACACACCGAGCAGATAAAACTGACTGTGGCGCGTGTCGAGCTCGGTCGAGCCGTAAAGCGACGGGTGAAACTCCGATAGCTTCGGTAGCTGCGCTTCCGCAGTTCTCGCTGCCATTGTCAGACTCGCAATTGCCGCAAACGCGATAACCGCACTTCGATGTGTTGTCAGTCTCATTGTTCCTTCTCAGTTTGTGGTTCTTTCGACTCATCAACGCATGATGCGCGCGGATTTGAGGGCACGTATCGCTTTGTGTCGTCTTTTATAGGACGCGCGGCCAGAATCGCGGAAACTGATTTCCACGGAAGAGCTCTCTCAACCTGAAAGATTTTCGCTAGCTTTTGGCGGTGCGTTTTTGCCTGCCTCTCTCGAGCTGCGCCCTTTTCCTCGCCTGCGCGATGTCGATGACAACCAATCAGCACCCTGTCACCATCGCCATTGTAAACGGCATCGTCTGGACGGGCGAACCGGACAACCCGTGGGCCGAGGCCGTCGCGCTGAGCGGCGACCGGATCGCGGCCGTCGGGTCGACAGCCGAGATTCGACTCCGCGTGTCGCCCCAGACGAAGGTGATAGATGCGCATGGCGGCATGGTCGTCCCTGGATTCATCGATTCACATGTACACTTCCTGGCCGGCGGGATGAATCTCGCGTCCGTGCAGCTGCGCGACGCGAGAACTCCGTCTGACTTCATCGCGCGCATTAAGGCTTTCGCCGCGACTGTGCCCCGAGGAATCTGGATCACGGGCGGCGATTGGGATCATGAAAACTGGGGCGGAGACCTGCCGCAGCGCTCATGGATCGATTCAATCACGCCTGACAATCCCGTCTGGCTCAACCGTCTCGATGGCCACATGGCGCTCGCCAACTCTGCCGCGATGCGCGCCGCCGGAGTGCCGATGTCGGGTGGCGACGTAGCGGGCGGCACGATCACCCGCGACGCTTCCGGACAACCGAGCGGCATCTTCAAGGACAACGCGCAGGAGCTGATCGATCGGTCGGTGCCGGATCCGGATCCGGCGATCCTCGATCGCGCCCTCGATGCGGCGATGACTTACGCGAATGAGCGCGGCGTCACATCCGTCGACCACATGGGAACGTGGTCCGATCTCGCGGTTTACGAGCGCGCGCACGCCGCTGGAAAATTGCGGACGCGAATTTACGCCGCTGTGCCTCTTTCCACGTGGGCTCGACTGCGCGACACCGTAGCCGCGCGCGGACGGGGAGATTCCTGGCTCCGCATCGGGGGACTCAAGGGATTCGTCGATGGGTCACTCGGCTCGCACACTGCGGCAATGATGCAGCCGTTCACCGATGCACCAGGCGACAGCGGACTGCTCGTCAATACGCCGGAGAATCTCTACTTATGGATATCCAACGCCGACAAAGCGAATCTGCACGTCATCGTACACGCTATCGGTGACCGCGCCATCAATCTTCAGCTCGGCATCTTCGAGCGGGTGGAGCGCGAGAATGGCGCGCGCGACCGGCGCTTCCGGATCGAGCATGCGCAGCACATCGCACCGCCGGACATACGACGTTTCGGCGAGCTGGGAGTGATCCCGAGCATGCAACCGTACCACGCAATCGACGACGGGCGCTGGGCGGAAAAGGTCATCGGTCCCGCGCGCGCAAGAACGACTTACGCGTTTCGCGCTCTCAGAGACACGCGCGCGAGACTGGCATTCGGAAGCGACTGGCCGGTCGCGCCCGCGACCCCGCTCGAAGGCATTTATGCGGCGGTTACGAGAAGAACGCTGGACGACAAGCATCCCGGCGGCTGGATTCCGGAACAGAAAATCACGGTCGAAGATGCGTTGCGCGCTTACACCGGCGGCGGCGCCTACGCATCGTTCGAGGAACGCGAGAAGGGATCGCTGGCGCCGGGCAAGCTCGCCGACGTCGTGATCATCGATCGGGACCTGACTAAAATCGCCCCGGAGACGATCGGTGACGCGAAGATAGATTACACGATCGTCGGCGGTCGAATCGTGTACGATCGCAACGCCGCATCCCAATGACGGAGATGAAGGAGCGCTGATGGCTGCAAAGAGCGAAGTTACGTTTTACCGCTGGGACTCGATGAAGAAAGAACGGGTGTCCGACATGCTCGAGCGCCGGCTCATCACGGGCGATCGCATGATGCTTGCGCACGTGTACCTGAAGAAAGGCTGCATCGTGCCGAAACACTCGCACGAGAATGAGCAGCTCACCTACATTCTCGAGGGCGCCCTGAAGTTCTGGATCGGCGACGACGGAGCGGAGGAGATCACCGTTCACGCGGGCGAGGTGTTGCTCATCCCTTCCCATGTGCCGCACAAGGCCGAAGCACTCGAGGAGACTCTCGACGTCGATGTCTTCAGTCCGCCGCGGCAGGACTGGCTGGACAAGAAAGACGATTACCTGAGGCGCTGACCCTGGATCTCGGTCTTCGCGGCAAGGTCGCTCTGGTATCCGCCAGCAGCAAAGGTCTCGGTCGCGCGATCGCCGAAGAGCTTGCCGCTGAAGGAGCAAATCTCGTCATCTGTGCGCGGGGCGAGGACGCGCTTCGTCAGACGGCAGAATCGATCCGTAAGAGCTCTGGTGTCACCGTCGTGGATGTCGCGGCCGATGTCTCCGGACAAGCGGGAATCGATCGCGTCGCGAAAACGGCGCTCGACAAGTTCGGAAAGGTAGACATTCTTGTGACGAACTCGGGCGGGCCGCCAAGCGGGCCGTTCGAGAGCCTGACTCCGGAAATGTGGGATGCGGCCACGCGCCTGCTGCTGACGAGCGCCATCGGACTGACGCGCGCCCTTCTGCCGGGAATGAAAGAGAGAAAGTGGGGACGAATCCTGAACGTGACGTCGATCGCGGTCAAACAGCCGATTGACGGACTCATGCTCTCCAACAGCCTGCGCGCGGCGGTCACCGGATTCGCGCGCACGCTCGCCAACGAGGTCGCACCGTTCAAGGTGACGGTGAACAACATCATGCCCGGCTATACGCGCACCGATCGCGTCGAGGAGCTCGCCCGCGCCTCCGGTGCGAGATCCGGCGCTACGGCGAACGACACCTTCGCCAAGTGGGAAAAGGAGATTCCAATGGCCCGGCTTGGCGAGCCGCGCGAGCTTGCCGCCCTCGCCGCCTTTCTTGCCTCGGAGCGCGCGAGCTACATCACCGGCAGCTCGATCGCCGTCGACGGGGGCTGGATCCGCTCGCTCCTGTAGGTTTCAGTAAAACCCGCCCGCGAGTAAACGCTCCGCCGAGTGGTGGCATCATCTAACAGACGAGACTCCGGAGATGTCGCGTGTCCGCAGGTTCGGGCGCAGTGCCAACGCAACCATATATTCCTCTCACAATGAGCGTCAGCCGATTCGGTAAGGGCCGTGGTCGCGGCGCGAGTCCATCGTACCGTGATCGGGCGGTGTACGCTCTCGATGCGCAGCTCGCATCGCTCGCTTCTTCAGGAGACGATTCCGCGTTCACGACTCTCGTCACGCGCTTTCAGCCGGCAGTATTCCGCTGGGCGCTGATGTTCGCCAGCGACCCCGATGACGCAGAGGATATCACCCAGGAAGTCTTCGTTCGGACATATCGCCAGCTAGGCGAGTATCGCTCCGACGGCCCGCTCGACGCCTGGCTGTACAGGATTACAAGGAGGGCGGCGACGCAGATGCGTCGGACGCGCAATCGTCGTGGCCGTCTCGCTCTCTCGCCCGCGGCACAGCCGACCCGCGATGTCTACACTACCGACCCCGGTGGACGCGTGGATCGTGAGCGCGCTGCCAGCGTGATTCGCGAGCTTTTCGGCGAGCTTCCTCGTCGGCAGCGGGAGATTTTCGAACTGGTCGATCTGCAGGGATTCTCGCCGGCGGAAGCCGCCGACCGGACGGGAATGAAGCCGGTGTCGGTGAGAGCCAATCTGTTCAAGGCGCGCAAGGCTATTCGAGAGAGCCTGCTCGCAACACACCCGAGCTACCGTGAGCTGTCCCGATGACTTGCGAAGAATGCCTCTCAGAGCTTGCTACTGGCTCGCTGAGGGAGATGGCTACCGATTCCGCGGTAATGCAGCATTGCGCGACTTGTCCGGATTGCTCGCGTCTCACGACGCTTCTCCGCGATAGGGAATACAACGCCGCCAACGTGCTCAATAACCTTCCGCCAATGAGCAACCCGATCACTCTGGCGGAGACAGCAGTGACTACGGCGCACCGTCGACGCGTGGGGCGTGTAGTGGTGATGATTAGTGGCGCCGCGCTCGTGGTTACGATCTGGTTTAGTGCGGCAACGCTGATCCTTCCCGCAATGCGAAGCAACGGGCCTGGAACGTCGACGTTGCTCACGGAAACGATTCCGCTCTCATGTCTTTCGCCGCAGCAGGCAGCGGACATCATCGATCCATATCTCCGCACGCGTGGCAGCCTTTACTTTGTTCCCACTTCCGGCATCTCGGCTATCACGGTGCGAGGCACCGCGGAGCAGCTGAGCAAGTCCAAAGATCTCATTCGGAAATTCGAGAGCGATCGGGCTGCCGCTTGTCGAAACGCGCCGACGGGATCGAACAAAGTGCCCACCGCGTCGGCAGAGCGGGCCCAGCCGATTGAGCGGCCCGAGCCGAAAGACCGCCCCAAGCCGAAGAAACAATAGGCATCACTCCCATCTAAACCCGTGTCACAACCCAACCCTTACAAGGGTAGTGCTGTCTAATTCTGGCGACGGCGATAGGGATCGCCCGCCACATCAACCCGTTCTCCCTCCATGACAACTCGTCGTGTGTCCCGGTGCCTGGCGGCACTTGCGGTTCTCGTCGGTTCAGGCTCGCTAGCCGCCCAGAGTCCTACGTATCCCACACAGCCGGCAGGCTCGCCAACTGCATCCCCAACACCACTTCCTGCGGACACCGCGCGTCGCCTTATGCGCGCCAGTCGCGTCACGAGCCCCATCAGTATCGACGGCAGGCTGAGCGAGCCCGCGTGGGCGACGGCAGTGCCGTCCGGTGATTTCATGCAGAGCTATCCCAACGTAGGGGCCAAGCCGAGGGATGCCACTGAGCTGCGCGTGTTATACGACGACGACGCCCTTTACGTCGGCGTGAGAATGTTCGATGCACGTCCCGACTCGATCGCAGCGCAGCTCGCTCGACGCGATGCCAGCGGAATCTATTCCGACTGGCTGCACGTTATGGTCGACTCGTATCGCGATCGACGCACGTCATTCCGCTTCTCGGTGAATCCTCTCGGCGTACAGAAGGACGTTCTGGAATTCGATGACCGTAACGGCGAGGACATCAACTGGGATGCTGTGTGGGAAGTGGCCACTACCATCGATTCGCTGGGTTGGACCGCTGAATACAGGATTCCATTCTCGCAGCTCCGCTTTGGCGCGAGCCAGAAAGGCGTTGAGCGCATCTGGGGTTTTCAGGTCATGCGAGATGTCGCGCGGCGTAACGAGCGTGACAGCTGGTCCCCGTGGAAGCAGACCGATCCCGGCTTCGTCTCCAACGAGGGCGATCTTGGCGGCATCGTCGATATTCCAACTCCGCGCCGGTTGGAGGTGATGCCGTACGCGAGCGCCAAGCTTACGCGCGCACCCGGCGATCCGGCGAATCCATTTTATCGTGCCAACGACACGAAGCCATCGGCGGGCGCTGATCTCAAGTATGGCCTTCCAAGCGGTCTCACGCTGACCGCCACGGTGAACCCTGATTTCGGCCAGGTCGAAGTCGATCCGGCGGTCGTGAATCTCTCGGCCTACGAGACCTTCTTCCCCGAGAAGCGACCGTTCTTCGTCGAGGGAGCGAACATCTTCAAAATCGGTTCCATTAATGGCGGACCGTCATTCGGCAATCAGCAGATATTCTACTCCCGCCGAATCGGGAGATCCCCGCAGCGTTTTGTCGATGGACAATTCGTGGATGCACCGGATGCGACAACGATCATTGGCGCGGGTAAGCTGACGGGAAAGGTCGGAGCGTGGACGGTTGGAGTGCTCAACGCGCTTACCGCCGAGGAGAAAGCGCGCGTGATCGATGGCGCGAACGTCGAATCGTCGACTCCAGTCGAGCCGCTCACAAATTATTTCGTGGCGCGCGTGCGCCGCGACTTCCGTGGCGGCCAGACCCTGCTTGGGCTCGGCGGTACTGCCGTGAATCGCGATTTAAGCGATAGTGCTTTCAAGAACCTGCTTCGTTCAAGCGCTGACGTCGGCAGCGTCGATTTCGAGCATAATTGGGCCAAAAGACAGTGGCAGCTGACGGGAGCGCTATCGAGGTCTCTCATCGAAGGATCGAGAGTTGTGATCCGAAGCGCTCAACAATCGAGCGCGCGCTATTACCAGCGTCCCGACGCCGACTATCTCGCCGTCGACACCACCGCGAGTTCTCTCAGCGGTTACTCGGCCAAGCTCGGAGTCAACAAATCGGGCACCTGGTCATTCTCCGCGACCGCGAAGTCGATCAGCCCGGGATTCGAGGTGAATGATCTCGGGTTCATGGGCCGAGTTGATTACCGCAACATCGGCGCGGGAGGATCTTACAACAACCTCGAGGCGGGAAAGCTTCTCAGGAGCTACAACCTGTTCGCCGGTACCAACCACGCCTGGAACTACGGAGGTGACAAGCTCTGGACGAGTTTCTTCAACCAGATAACGCTGAACTTTACGAACCTTTGGAATTTTTACGCCGGCGGTGAGTACGATCCGAGCGCGATCGACGATCGTCTCACTCGGGGTGGTCCGCGTGGCAGACAGCCCACGCAGTGGGGAGGCTGGACGCAGATCAACAGCAGTCAACGTTCAGTTGTCTCGTACAACTTGTTCGCGAACTACTACGCAGATCAGGCACACGGATACACGAAAGAGATCTCGCCCGGCGTCGACATCCGCCCGAGCTCTTCGGTCCACGTGACGATATCGCCGGATCTGAACCTCTTTCACAACACCATACAATTCGTTCGTGCCGCGACCGATCCTGTTGCGACGTCGACGTACGGACGGCGATACGTATTCGGCAGTCTGTTTCAGACGACGCTCTCGGCGACGACGCGGGTGGAATGGACGCTGACCCCGCTACTCTCCTTCCAGTTATATGCGCAGCCCTTCGCCTCAGCGGGACGCTTCAAGGGGTTCAAGGAGTTGGCGAAACCGGGAACGCAGGAATATCTGGTTTACGGGCAGGACAATGGCAGCACGATCACGCCGGTGCCCGATCCTGCGACGGGGAAAACGCAGTCGTATACGGTAGATCCCGATGGTCCTGGCGTCGCGCCATCGTTCTCTATCGGCAATCCCGATTTCCGGACTCATTCGCTGCGGGGAAATGCGGTGGTGCGCTGGGAATACCGGCCCGGTTCTGCCCTCTTTTTTGTTTGGCAGCAGCAGCGCGAAGACTTCCTGCCATTCGAGGGTGATTTCCGCACGGGTCGCGAGACTAGAGGCATCTTCGGGCGCCCGAGCAACGTTTTCCTGGTAAAAGCGACTTACTGGTTCGCCCGCTAATGATGTGAAAGAGCACCTGCCAGGCGGGTGCGCCAACCCGGACATTGCGGAATTTGGAACGGGATGAATTATATGGTCACCCCGCTTTCATTCACTGGTCACCGGGTCCCGCCTATGCGCCTACATTTTGGTGTCTCTGCTGTTCTCAGTTTGTCCCTATTTGCCGCCTGCACGGACAGTCCAGCACCGTCCGACGCCCTCAACGCCCCGACTGACATTCGACTGACAAACTCGGTCTCGGGCGGCCCGACGGTGAATTCAGTCGTGAACGTCACCAACGACACGACCTCGCAGAACGAGACGCCACTGGCGGTGAATCCCCGCAACGCGCAAAACCTGATCACCGGCAATAACGATTGGAACTACAACGACGGCTGCGGTGTGAATGCGACGTTCAATGGCGGAAAGACGTGGACCAAAACGCTGCCTGACGGCTTCATTCCGGGAATCACCCGCTTCACGAACGATCCGGACGTAGCCGGTACCGGTGATGGAGATTTCGGAGGCGATCCGGCGGCGGCGTTTAGCCCCGATGGCACCGCCTACTTCGCCTGCTTCAGCTACAACGGTACGAGCACGATGCTCTTTCTCAGTCGCTCGACCGATGGCGGGGCCACCTGGCAGGCGGGGGCGCACGCGATTCTGAGCGATCCGCTGACACTCGTGAGCGCCTTCAACGGCCAGGGGATATCGAAGGGCTCGAACGGGCAGTTCCCCGATCACGAGGCGATGTCAGTCGGTGCGGACGGAACGATTTACGTGACGTGGGCGCAGTTCCATGGTTTCGGCTCCAACTCGCCCGTCTGGATCTCCACCTCGCGCGACGCCGGTCGCTCATTCTCACGCCCGGTGAAGGTCTCCAGCGGCAACGTCCGCAGCGACCAGGACCAGCGCATCGTCACCAATGCGGACGGCAGCGTCGCTTACGTCACCTTCGACAACGCGATTCAGGGCGGGAAGGGGACCGCGATGTTCGTCAGCAAGTCGACGGATCACGGTCAAAGCTGGAGCGCTCCGATTCAATTCGCGGTGTTCACGAATCCCGTCTGTCTCTTCCCGCCATCCTGCTTCAACATCAGTGGCGGCCAATTCCGCGGTCCCGGCTCGTACCCTGCTCCCGCGTATAATCCCGCGAACAATCGCCTCTACGTGGCCTATGCCGACATCGATGTCGATGGAATCGCCAAGATCTTCATCACCTCCGCGTCAGCGACTGACCTGACCAACTGGACGCCGCGCACTGTCGTTGTCAGCGCGCCGAGCGGCGACCGCTTCGCCGCGGAGCTGGGAATTGCACCGAGCGGGCGGATCGATGTGGCGTTCTACGATCGCAGCTACACCGCGAACACGATGGTCGACCTGACCTATGCCACGTCGAGCGACGGCGGAGCGACCTGGCGTTCGGCACGCGTTTCGAAATCGAGCTTCGACCCCTCCCTTTACGGCGTGCCGTCAGGTGCCGGCGTTCGTCCGTTCATCGGGGACTACAATGGAATCGTCTCGCTCGCCAGTACTGCGGCGATGACCTGGACCGGTGTTGGAAAAACGTTTGGGACGCTCCCGACGAACCTGGAGATTTTCTTTGCCAGCGTCACACCTTGAAGCCGTACTGAAGTAAGTCGTCGCGCGAGTCTCTCATCGGAACTGTTGCAGCTTGCAACCATAGACGCAAAAAGCGACGATTTTGCGGCTTACCAGGAACCGGGATCACTACGCTAAGTGGCTGCTGGGCAGGCACTTATGCCAGGCTCGACAATGTGGATTGGGTGTTGCCACATGATCAGCGTTGCCTTGAAATAAGGCGCCGCGTCTTTTGCACATGCTGAAGGCCCAGGAAGCCGGCGGCGATTTACTAACGCTTCAGGAGAGACTTAAATGAGCAACAAAAAGGGTTTTACACTCATTGAGCTTCTGATCGTGGTCGTCATCATCGGCATTCTTGCCGCGATCGCGATTCCGAAGTTCGCGAACACGAAGGACAAGGCTTATGTCGCAGCGATGAAGTCCGACCTGCGCAACCTTGCGACCTACGAAGAGCAGTACGCCGCTGACAACAACGGTGCCTACTTCGCAGGAACCGCGACGATGGCTTCGCCCCTTCAGGGCTTTACGCCTTCGCAGAACGTGACCATTACGGCTACGTTCGCCGCTGGTCCCCCGCAGAGCTGGAGCGCGACTGCAGTTCACTCGCAGTCAGCTAAGACCTGCGATAATACCACCGGTGTGATCGTCTGCACCTGATCAGGGTTATCGCCTGAACAAGAGAGAGGGTGCGTCGAAAGACGCACCCTCTTTTTTTGTGGTTTCTGTTCCGGAGTTATCCGTCCATCCGCATTCTCTTCACGTCACGCTTCAAAATCACTGGCCTCCATTTGGCGGCCCAGACGGGTGTCCCAGGGTCACGGCACCGTGTCCTTGCGTTCCGATCCAGATTGCTCCACCCAGGATTGCTCCAGCGAGCAGCAGGGAGCGTGCAACCTGTACACGTTTCCGCTCGATACCTTCGATGTAACGCGAAGGGATCGTTACCGGCTCCCCGGAAAACCGCTCGGCGTCCGACGCGACGCGGCCTACCTCACTGACGGCGATGGTTACGGCCGAGGCGCTCATTGAGCGGATCTCGCCCTCGACCGACGTGACTTGCGCGCCGAGAGGCCCAATCGTTTCGGTGCGGCCGGCAGCATTCATCGACAAGCGAACCGTTCCACTGGTTGGTGCGAGCGTCGGCGAGATTGCCGTGTACGTCGAGCACTCGACAATCAGCGGAACAATCGCGGTTATCACTCCAATCACTCGTGCTCGCCGTCGCACTGTTCCCCCGCGTGAATGTGTCTGAGTCCGGCGGCCTGGACGGCGAACCGGACTCAGGGTCACGATTTGGATACTGCGTCAGGTCTTAACCAGCCAGACAGGCCTGACCGGTCCCGTCGGAGACAGCATTCGCCGGGTCGTTTGGATTTCTCGACCCGTTGAACCCCTGTCCAGCAGGCGGAATGTTGGTGTTCGTGAAGCGCTCATTCGGATCGTAGTACATCCTCCCCGGCATCTTCTGGCCCGCCTGCGTGGGCGCGAAGTTGGGAGTGCAGGTCCGCTTGTAGTCGTTCCATGCTTCGTGCCCAAGCTGGAAGTCGGCAATGTATTTCTCGACGAGGATCTCATTGAGCAACTGCTGACCGGCGATCACTTCCGGTGCGAGCCCGTGATTCGCGCGCTCCTCATTGAGCTTCGTGAGCGCCGTCGCCTGGTTTCCCGTGCGATAGGCGGCCTCTGCCCAGATGAGAGTGTTCTCGTCGTACGTGACGAATGGCTGCGGGAAGTTCGGCGCCAACCGGGCGTCGCTCAGGCGCGTCGCGCCCCCGTTGAAGTATTGCGCGCGACGAGGGTCGTTTCTGCTCTCGAGGAGCGCAACGAACTGAGCATCGGGAATGAGATAACCAGCCCGCCCGGCGGTCACCTCGAACTGATAGTAGAAATTCGTTTCGGCGGCGCTCGTAGTGAAAGCACCAAAATAATTTCCGCCGTCGGATGAAATGCCCAGCTGCGCCTCAGCGAGCGCCTGTGCGTAGGCACCGGGCCGAACTTCCGCCGTGTGCAGGTAGAAGCGCGCTTTCAGAGTGTGGGCAAGGGCTGTCCACAGGCCGGTATCTCCGCCGTACACGAGATCAGATCCCGCAGGAGGAGAGCTCGTCGCAGCGGTGCTGGCCATGTTTGCTATCGCCGCGGTGAGCACCTTCTGCACCGAGTCGTAAACCGCGAGCTGATTGTCGAGCGGAGGGTTTTCTTCGTTCGACAACGCGTGCGAATAAACGAGGTCCCCGAACAGGTCAGCGCCGGTTCCCATCGTTATCGCTTCCTGCACCTGAACAATTCCGAGCAGGGCAAAGTTATTCTCGGCCTTTGCGATCGTCTCCGCCCGCACGATGTCCACCAGACCGCCAGCGGCATAGAGACCGATGTTGAACCCGCTCTGGATACCTTCGTCGTACAGATAGTTGTATATGCTCTGATACTGATTCTGACCGCCGGCGAACTCGCGGGCCCACATCCCCGTCACTCTCGCCGGGTCGCTGCCGAGGAGCGCCCAGATGGCGCCCTCGGAGGCGGCGAAGAGCTGATTAGCGGTGGCCTCGCTCGGACGGTTCGGGTCCGTATTGAGGTCGCCCCCAGTCAGGAAATCACTTTTGCATCCGGCTGCCGTCAAACCGACGGCAGCCAGGAGAAGATTCCGAAGTTTTATCACTGCGATTCTCCTTTGCATTATCGGTTTAGGCTGAATGACAGCACGAAGGAACGGGACTGCGGATTCGCGAACCAGTCGAGTCCCTGAGTGAGGTACTCGGAGCCGGCATTATTCACTTCCGGATCGAAACCGCGATAGTTCGTCCACGTCTTGAGATTGCGACCCGCGATCCGAATGTCGGCGGAGCTGAATCCGGTCAGACTCTTGATGAAGGGCTGATCGAGCGAGAAAGTGAGACTCAGCTCGCGCAGCTTTACCCAGCCGGCATCTTCCATGAATTGCTCTCCGGGACCTGTGAAGCCTCCACCTGTCCCGACGATGCTCAGCCAGTTCTCCCAGTCCCGAGGCGTGCTCAGGCCTGTTACACCTTTCCCTGGACCCGCTACATCAGGGTAAGTCTTGGTGTCGTAGTCCACACCGTAGGTGCCAGTGCCGCTGCGACGATCGGTGTCCTTGTGAGTGCCGAACACGTATAGCGCGCCGCGCGTTCCGTCGTACTGGGTGCCTCCTTTCTTGACATCAAGCAGTCCCGACAGTGTCAGCCTGTTCATGATCTTGAGCGAGCTCGTGTACGAGACAGTGTACTTGGGGTGCGGATCACCGATGACGCGGATCTCGGGATCGGCCACCGGCAGCCCGTTGGGACCCAGGAAAAGCGCGTTCCTCTTGTAACCTCCGGGAGTCGCCGCGCACAGTGCGTCGATGTCCTGTACTGCGCCAGCACCCAGTCCGGGAACCGCGATCTGAGTACCGCGTCCGCAGCGTACGAATCCGGTCCCGATGATTACACCCGGCGCGTAACCGATGACATCCGCGCCCTCGGCTTCGTTGGCGCCAAACCCTTCGAGCAGGTCGAAGATTTGTGCACCGCCAAGGCTCGTCACCTTGCCCCTGTTTCGTCCGTACTGCGCGCCGAGCTCCCACGCGAGGTTCTGCCCCGTATAAGGGCGGGCGTTGAGGGATATCTCCAGTCCCCTGTTCGTCAGCGCACCGGTGTTCTTGAACGCACTGGTAAATCCGGTTGCCGCTGAATTCACCGTGATCGGGAGAATCACATCGGTCGACTTCTTGTTGTATCCAACCACCGACAGATCGATCTTCTGATTGAAAAAGCCCAGATCTGCCCCGATTTCCGTTTCGCGCTGGAGCTCCGGACGAAGCGCCGGATTTCCGAGGCGCAGACTGCTCGTGACACCAGGCACGCCACCAATCGATGTGCGCAGAGCATCTCCGTACCCGGAGCCAAACTGCACAATGGTGCTGAGCGCATTCAGCGCCGCGTACACATCGGGCTCACGTCCGGTCTCTCCAAAAGCCGCGCGCAGCTTGCCGAAGCTCAGTAGCCCCGTCTGGTCTTCACCCTTAAGAAGATTTGTGAATGTCCATGCCGCGGACGCTTTCTTGAACGTGTGGCGCCGCTGTGACGCTCCGAACGTCGAAAAGCCGTCGTTGCGAAGGCCCGCCGTCAGATAGAGCTGATTGTAAAGGTTCAGCTCGCCCTGGCCGAAATAGCTTTCGATGTGCCGCAGCGATTTGAACTCGAGCCCCGTCTGATTGATGGTGTTCTCGATCGCCAGCGGAACGGGCCCGATCAGCCCTTCGCCTTGCGACGAAAGCTGTCGATACCGCCGCGAATTGAGATTCTGCCCGACGGTGAAAGTGGCGTTCAGGTTCTCGCCGCGGTTTCCCGTAGCTGACGCAATCAGGTTGTGATCGATTACCAGATTCGTCTGGTCCGCACGAATTACACTTCCGGCCGGGTCGTTGGCCGACGTCAACGGGAGTGCCTGGAGGCGCGAGTCGTTGTAGTAGTCGCCGCCCAGAGTTTCCTTCACGCTCAACCAATCCAGCGGCCGCCAATCGACGTTGAAATTGGATATCGCGCGTCCAACCTCGCTGCGATTCCCGTTACTGGCCATCGCAAAAAATGGATTGTCGTAGTACGCGCAGCAGTTGAAAGCTTCTACGCTCGTTGGATTCGGGAACCGGTACACGCGCTGAAGGCCGCGATCGGTCAGATACGGCTGATTGTTGAATGCAGGCGGGGTGCGCAGCGCACCGATCAGAAGACCCGACACGTCGTTGCCGTGCTGCACAAATGCGCCGCGCGCATCGACGTAGCTGAAGTTGCCGCCCAGCGTGATCTTGCTTCCGACTTCCTGCGTTCCCTTCAACCGGAAGCTGGCGCGATTGTACTTGCTGTTCGGCCCTTTGATGATTCCGACCTGATTCGTGAGCCCGACCGAGGAGAAGAAGTTCGTCCTGTCGCTGCCACCCGAGATCTGAACGTTGTTGTCCGCCGTGTACCCGGTCTGAAACAACTCACCCATATGGTCGTAGGTCGGCGTTCCAGCGGGTAGCTTTGCTCCCCACGACGTCCGTCCCGCCGTCGGGGCACAATCGGGCGTGCTCCCGCACGTTGCCGCGGCGTCAGGTATCGGAACGCGTCTCGCGAGCGATCCCTGGGCGTAGTCGTGCTGCAGGAAGTCGACGAGACGTGCCTTGTCGAAGTTGACACTCGAGGAAACGTTCACCCGAGTCGCGCCCGTGTGACCGCGCTTCGTCGTGATGAGAATCACGCCGTTGGCCGCGCGTGCCCCATAAATCGCGGCCGCCGCCGAGCCCTTGAGGATCTCGATGTTCTCGATGTCCGCAGGATTTATGTCGGCGGCGCGATTGGGCGTAACCGTCCCCCCCTGCCGATCGGCGAGACTGCCGCCATTGACCGAGAGGAATGCCGTCGAGACTGTCTGGTTGTCGATCGGCTGCCCATCGACGACGAACAACGGCTGATTCGTCCCGGTGAGAGACGCCTCGCCGCGAATCACGACGGAAGCCCCTGCTCCCGGCTCACCCGACTGGGTGCGAACATTGACATTCGGCGCTTTGGCGGCGAGCGCGGCGATGATGTTCTGCGGCTCGGAGGATTTGCGAATCGCGGAGCTATCCACCCTGTTGATCGTGACGCCGAGGCGCTCGCGCGTTGTCGAAGTGCCGGCCCCCGTCACTACCACCTCACCGAGGTGGAATGGGTTGATGGGGAGTGCAAAGCTCTGGTTGACGGTCGACCCCGGCGTCAGCGTGACTTGCACGCTGCGAGCCGTGTAGCCAATGACGCGCGCGGTCAGCGTCGTGGTTCCGCCGGTGGCCCTGCTGGCGGGAACGACGAAGCTGTAATTGCCATCGTCGCTCGTTTGCGCGCCGATGTTGGTCCCGGCGAGGAACACGGTTGCCCCGCCGAGGGGTACGCCCGCATCGCTCGTTACACGGCCGGTCACAGTCGTTCCGCTCTGGGCGAACGCTGTCGATGCGGTCAATGCGAATGCGGTGATTGCAGACAACAGTAGTTTTCGCATACGACTCGACTCTCCTGTGGTATGATGAGCGCAATGTGAGAGTGAGCGCAGAACCGTGTAAGAGTTTTTGGGGTGCCGAAGCTGTGAAGGATTCGTAGCGAATTTGTATACATATTGTGCGGCCAACCGGCGCTGCGGCGGCGTCGGCGCGGACCCGCGAGCTTAATCGCCCGTTAAGGTGCCGAGGGAGTCATCCAGGCACGCAAGCAGGAATGTTTACAATTCGTATACAACGATTTCGGGGGCGAATTCCCTTCCCGGGAAGTATTGTACCTTCGCTGCCACCCGTCCCAATACGATGTCTATAGCCAGTAAGATGCGAGCATACGGAGCCCGGCCGCTGCTCCTCGGCGGTGCGCTACTCGGCATTGTGGTCGTCTCAGCTCTCGCTGTGCTGGAATCCATGCACAACGCCCGGGACCGCAAGGCAGCTGCGGAGCGCACGGTCAGGGACTACGCGATGTTTGCGAGCTACCTCTATACGACTCGCGCCTATCTCGCCGCCCGCGATCGCACGCTCTTCCAGGCATATGCCGCGCTCCATCCGAGCGAGCCGTGGGTACGCAGCGCACTACCTCCGCCGACCGCCATCCCGGCGATTCCCGACACGACCGAGCGTTGCGGTCCTCCGGCCAAGTGGCCGATCTACAGGTTTCGGCTGGACATGCCATCGCGCTTGGTGAGTTATGTCGGCGGACATCCGGCACCATCGATCGACGCCATCATCCGCGATTCCATTCCGAAACTGGCCGAAGCGCGATGGGTCAGGGGCGCGCGCTTCGGGTATCTCTTCGTCGACGCGCCTGGCGGCAGAGAGACTGTCGCATACGCACCGGCGTACGATTCGTCTTCCAGGCTCCTCGCCGTTTACGGTTATCGGTCGTGCTACGGCGTCCGCGATACCATGGATTACAACGGGATCTATAAAGTTGTGAAGGTCATGCCGCCGATGGTGCCGGGGTTCATCGCAGATAGCTCCAGGTCCAGTCAGGATACCGCTCATCGCGCGGTCGACCCGACATCGGAGCAAATGATGGGAGCCAAGTGGCGCGCCGGAATGCCGGCCGAGTCGCTGTTGACGCTCACCATCAGTGACGCCGCGCACAGAACCATCTATGAGAACCCAAAGGGCGGGCTCAAGTCCAACTATTACGGTGTGGCGCCTCTGGGTTTTATCGGCGGCACGTCATTCTGGGTTTCGCTTCGGCCGGACGTGGCGCGATTTCTCGTTGCCGGAGGAATTCCTGAATCGCGGGTTCCAGCGTCGCTGCTGCTGCTCGCGGGAAGCATCATCCTCGCAATCGCCGGCTTTGCATCCCTTCGCAGCGAGATCCGCCTCGTAAACTCGCGCCAGCGATTCCTCGCAAACGTCTCGCACGAGCTTCGAACGCCGCTGCAACAGATCCTGATGTTCGTGCAGCTGCTTCGACTTGGGCGCACGCGCTCTGAATCCGAGCGCGAACGCTCCCTGGAGATAATCGAGAGAGAAACGCACCGTCTGATCGCGCTGTCCAATTCCGTCATGACTGCGGCGAGGAACGAAGTCCAGCTCCAATCGGCTCCCGTCGATGTAAGCGCCGTGGCGCAAACCGCGGCCGACTTTTTTGCGCCCCTTGCCGAGGCTCGCAAGATGCAGATCGAGGTCGACGTTGTCGCGCCAGCGATTGCGCACGGCGACCCGGGCGCCATTCGACAAATCCTGATCAATGTTCTCGACAATGCGGCGAAGTACGGGCCGGTGGGACAGACAATCACGATCGGTGTGCGCAATGACGGAAATGTCGTTCGCCTCTGGGTCGACGACTGCGGGCAGGGAATTCCGACATCCGAGCGAGTCAACGTCTGGAAGCCATTCTTTCGAGTGGGCGGTACACTCGACGACAGTACCGGCGGTGCGGGGCTGGGTCTTTCCATCGTGCGCGATCTTGCAACGGCGATGGATGCACAAGCCGAGCTTACCGAAGCCCCCGGCGGAGGGACGCGCTTTACGCTCGCCCTTCGCAGTGATCGGAACGGTACGGGGTCATGACGCACGCCTGGCAGCCGCCCGGCAGCAATGACGCCACGGTGGATCAATCAATTCTGATCATCGAGGACAACGAGACGCTTGCCCTCGGCCTCCGCACCAGTCTCGAGGTCGAGGGCTACAAAGTCGAGTCCGTCGCCGACGGAAAGGAGGGCCTCGCCTGGCTTGAGCAGCACAGTCCCGATCTGATCATTCTCGATCTGATGCTGCCGGGGTTGAACGGTTTTGAGGTACTCCGACGCTATCGCGGTTGTGGCGGCGCTGCCGCGGTGCTCATCCTGTCAGCGCGCGATCAGGAAGTCGACAAAGTGCAGGGATTTCGCATCGGTGCCGATGATTACGTTGTAAAACCCGTTGGAGTGCTCGAGTTGCTTGCTCGTGTGGAAGCGATCATACGTCGGTCAGCGCCTGCGCGAAGAGGAATGGCCGGCACGGGCGACCCCGCCGCGCGAAATTCGCAACACCGTTTCTCCGACGTAGTGGTCGATCTCCGAACGCGGACGGTTCTGCGCCGGGGAGAGCCCGTCGATCTGAGTCCGATGGAGTTCGATTTCCTCGCGTTCCTTATCGATTCCAACGGCGACATCGTTTCCCGTGATACGCTCATGCGGCAGGTGTGGAACTATAGTCTTGGCGTCACCTCACGTACCGTCGACCAGCATGTGGCCAGGTTGCGGAACAAGCTGGAGCCAAATCCGGCGCAGCCGCGTCACCTCATCACCGTGCGCAAGGCGGGATACCGTTTCCAGAGTTGATGATTACCCGCGCATGACGCGTGCGCGGCCGTGCTAACCGATTTACGCTCGGGTTGATTGGGTGACTCGTAGACATCGGCATCAGTTAGCACGGCTCACTACGCGTTGAGAGGTCATATCCGCGGAAAATAGGGTTGTACTACAGGCAGGTTGACAGCTCCACGCCACGCAATCCACAAATCACGCAGAAATGTCTTTTCCATCCTGCGGAGAGCAGAGAGGTGGCAGCGCTTCGGAGTCCATCCGGGTCGCGAAGCCGCGAGTTTGGCGCGGGCTGAATCGTAGAACTCCCGATATTCGCTTCCGCAGCGCAGCATTGACAAGCCGATCAGATAGCACGAGATGCGTGCCCGCGCATCGTAACTGGCGCGTCCTCCCAGGATGCTGCGACGAGGGGCAACGCGTGTCGCCTGATTGCCCGCAAAAGGTTGAAACTCGCCCGGGCACTTCCGCCTGCCACCCTGAGTCAAATGCGTCCCGGGAGCCTGATAACCTACGGGATACGCAACCGCGAGCCCGCATTGCGAGCAACGATAACCGATTCCCGGAATCGTCCCGAGACCGCAATACGCCCAAAAGGCGGACGGCGTTTTCGCGCGTGTCACGTCGAGCCGCGATAGCAACCGTGCTGCAAGGAGATGACCCACGCCCTTGGTGTTCGCAAGCCATGGCCATGCCGGATGCTGTTCGATCGCCTGACGCAATGCTGCCGTAGCGCATGCCTCATCGTCCACCGCCCGCGAGTAGGCGCGTTCCAGGATTCTCGGTGCTCCCGCCGTCTGACCGTGCGCAATTGTCTTCAGAAGTGGATCCGCGTCCCCAACGCTGGCGGTCAGATGCGAAACGGACCGCCCCTGGAGGATGGCACGAAGACGCTCGCCGTGCGCAATTCGAGATCCCTGCGCTTCCTCGAACAGCTGGTACAGCAGCCGGAGCTCCGAGACATCGTATGTCTTGCCAGCCGGTTTGTGGATTTCGTCGAGTGAGATCGCCATGCGGATACGGTTTAGCGTCGGTTGAAGCTTCCGAACGCTACAATCGTGCAACGGTGCACATTGTCTACGTCACGTAAAGCTTGCCCCGCCTACGCGCAGCTGCGCGCGATGCGTTTTGCCTGTGGCGAATGCGGGAAGAGTGAAACAGCCTGGCGCGCGTAAACTCGCGCGGTCGAGCAATGTCCGCGGCGCGAGTAAAGTTCTGCCACTCGAAGATTGATGCGGTAGCTGCCGGGATCCCACAGCGCGCCGGTCACCCAGCCCGCGGTGAACGCCCCGCGACCAACGTATGTCATTGCCATGGTCTGCGTCACGCTCCGGACGGCGGAAACAAGCGAAAGCAGAACGAGCATCACGGACGCCACTCCGAGTGCCCTCGAGGAGATTGTCACACCACGGGTATTTCGACGAATTCCGCTGCTGGCGCCGAGGATGCTCCACACGAGAAATGCCGGCGCCGCGAGAACGAGCACCACGTCGAAGGCGCTGACGATCATTGTCGCTACGACGGTCCCTGCCAGCACGCATTGCGCAAGAACCGCATCCGTGTTCTCCAGCTCACCCCATCGCCGTAGCGCGCTGAAGAAGAGAATGAGAAACGCGCCCATCAACGCAATGGTGGGAACGAACCCGCGCTCCGAGACGAACGCCACCCAGTCGCTGCTCGGCCAGGGATTCGCCGTCATGCCGTCGTCGGCGAGCGACCGATCATTCGATGGAGCGAAGCGAACGTATTCGACCGGCCAGTTCCCGGGACCGACACCAAATACCGGGTTCGAGATTGCCATCGACACCGAATTCCTGTACTGGTCCACCCGCCCGCGCCCGCTTCCCTTTTTGTAGTCCACCATGCCGCGCGCGGAATCCAGATATGGAGACTCGCTGTTCCAGTTGAGAGTGTTCGGCAACGCAATCGCCACCATTCCGCCGATCGCCGCGGCAAGCGAGAGTCGCGCAAACCGACCCCCGACCCTGCCGTCACGCCAGTATTTCCTGGACGCGATCATCGGCACGAGCAACACTATCGCACAAGCGGCAACGGCGAGCCACGCAGCTCTGGAACGTGACAGCACCAGTGCCGCGCCCAGCACCGCACCACCCAGGGAGCCTAGCAGCGCTCCAAATGGGCGCCGCGCGGTGACGGTGCACCAAACGAGCGACGGCAACCCGATCACCGCCATATGCGCCACGAAATTCCGGTTTCCGAAAGTGCCGCCCGGGGCTCGATTCGCACTGAAGTATTCCGACTCGAGGCCATATGCCTGCGCGAGCGACAACGCAGCTGCGCACACGGCCGCTATGGCGGCGGCGACGATGATCGGCCGGTAGGAGCCGCGTTCGGCTACCGAGCGGGCTCCCCAGAAAATGATCGCGCCGGAGATGCTGATGGCTACGGAGCGCTGCGCCGCCCAGTGGTTGGTGGCGAAGATCGCCGATGCGACACTCCAGAGCAGAAAAAACGCGATCAGACCGTCGACAAGATCGAAGGAAAGCGACCGTCGCCGAGCCAGGAGAATCAACGCGATTATGAGAGCGGCAACGTGCAGCACGAGCTCCTTCGGCACGAAGTACCGATCCAGCTCGAATACCTTGTAGGGAAGGGCGACGATTACTGCGAGAATCACCCCTACCCGTATCACCAGCCCGATCACGCGATCCGCCATCAGGGAAATATGCTTCGCGAAGCGGCGCATGAAAAAAGCCCCACTCGGTTCGAGCGGGGCTTTTTTGAGCTTGGTCAGTGCTTCATCAGGTGCAGACGATCACACCGGTCGAGTTATCGCAGACCTTGGCTGACTGCGAGTGGGTTGCACTTGCGGTCCAACCCTGGGGCGGGCCGGCGACGAGCACCGCGGTGATGGTCACGTTCTGTGAAGGCGTAAAGCCCTGCATCGGCGTAGCCATCGTCGCGGTTCCTGCGAAGTAGGAGCCGTTCTGGTCGGCCGCATACTGCTCTTCGTAGGTCGCAAGGTTGCGCAGGTCAGACTTCATCGCTGCGACATACGCCTTGTCCTTTGTATTCGCAAACTTCGGAATCGCGATCGCGGCAAGAATGCCGATGATGACCACGACGATCAGAAGCTCGATGAGGGTAAAACCCTTGTTGTTCTTCATTTTGGAGGTCCCGTGATTTGGTTGATCGATGCGCACGGCCGATAGTTGCGTAACACTGGAGCCCCTACCGCGTGGCTTGGGTGCTCGAGGTCATTTCTGCACATCTCGCTGCGTCCAACCCCGTTTACTTCGAGCACACGCTTCAATCAAAAGACGCCGAAATCGTGGGGTCAGCAACACTATTTCAATGCGGGGCGATACAATTTCGCGACAAGAATTATGCCCTGAACTCGAAGCCGATCACGATGGTCCGAAGCTTGAAAATGAGCAGGCCATAGGGGCCCGGGTAAATACCGAACCTTCACGCGCCGGGGGCCTTTACAGGGGCATAAATACGGGAGAAAAAGCCCGCTCCTTTGCCGCGTTACAGTTCTGTGAATCTTGCATGACGATCTCGTCAAACCGTTTTGCCGGACTCAACGAATCGTTGCTCCCGTTGAGAATTATTTGAGAGTCGTCGGTCGATCCATCAACCGCGCCGGAAGAGCGAGCCGAGCACGCCTCCCGATACACCGCGCGCACGGTTGACGCGCCGCAACTGGTCGAGCTCACCCTTGTCGAGCCAGATCCCGCCGCACTCTGGGCACTCGTCGATTCTCACGTGCTCCGCGTGCTGTTCCTTCAGGTCGGCCCCGCAGCGAGGACATTTGTTGTGGTGGGCCTTTCGCTCGGCCTTCCTCCGCTCGGCGTCCAGCTTCACCCGCATCTCGTGGATGATCTCGAGGTTTTGCTTGGCGAAATACTCGTCCTCATTCTTGCTCGGTTTTTCATCCGTCGGCATCGTCGCTCCGGGTCTCCTGACGAAAAAATATATCTGACGATTCCCTGAGGGGCCGTACAGATCCCATTAAGAAAATCGCGGGCCGACTATGGGAACAAGTTGTAACGGAGGATGTGAAAAAGAGCAGCCATTCCGTCACGCCACGTGATCTTTTTCCCTTCCAGGTAAGTTCTGCCCGAGTAGGCAACCGGGACTTCGTATATCCGCGCATTTGCGTGCGCGAGCTTCGCCGTTATCTCGGGCTCAAAGCCGAAACGTTCGGACTTGAGCGTCAACGACCTGGCCAGCTCTCCTCGAACGGCTTTGTAACAGCACTCCATGTCAGTGAGGTTCAAATTGCTGAACATGTTGCTGAGCGTAGTAAGGAGCCCGTTTCCCACGGAGTGCCAGTAGTAGAGGACCCGGTGCGTGCCTCCGAGAAAGCGCGATCCGAACACCGCATCGGCCCGTCCTTGAACCAGTGGCTCGAAGAGCGTAGGCCAATCGGCCGGACTGTACTCGAGATCGGCATCCTGAACGATCACGATGTCCCCGTGACTCGCGGCGATGGCCGTTCGGACGGCCGCGCCCTTCCCGCGATTTTCCTTTTGAAAGATGGCTTGTTGAATCATTCCGTCAGCGAGGAGCCGCGCCAGGACATCACGCGTTCCGTCGGTCGAGCAATCGTCAACGCAGATGATTTCTGTCGTGTAAGGAGTAGCCCTGACGCGCTCCACTATCTCTGCGACGGTGTCGACCTCGTTATAAACGGGAATGAGCACGGAGACGAGCATCCGCGCTTTCTTGAGAGGAGTTACGGGAGTTAGCAAAGGATTTGGTTCCCAGTCAGGAATATGGAGGAGCAGCTGACACAGTCCTCCCTAAGACAAGTTCCTACGCCAAGTAGCAACGGTCGGGCGTTTAAGCTCCGCTCGGAGTCTCCATCACTTCGTGTCCTTCGCTTGTACAGTCTGGAGCGCGTCAGGTCCGCGCTTGCCTTCGGAGAGAAGCTTGGTCGTGAATCTCTGTCCCTCGGAGATGCGCTCGACTTCAATGGCTACTGCTTCGATGGCCTGCTCCATTCGCTCGAGACGACTCGCGACCTCCGACGGGATGCGCGGATTCTTTGCCTCTGCGTCGATCTTTCGCGAGTACGCTTTCGCCAGCGGAATTCCAATTGCGAAGATGGTGGCGGTGACGAATGCGCCCAGCATAACAACAACTTGGGGTTCCATGTCAGCTTTCCTCTCGGCGTTGACGCCGTTGACAGATATACTCAGTTGAATCTGCGTTCCATTCCCCAACGTGCTAGTCGCGTTAACGGTTCCATCGTGCGCCCACACAGGCTGCCGCGCGATCGCCCGCCGGCTCCGGCGAAAAAGCCTCCGCAATGGATAACCATTGCAGAGGCTTTCATCAGTCGGGGCGACTGGATTTGAACCAGCGACCTCCTGCTCCCGAAGCAGGCGCGCTACCGGGCTACGCTACGCCCCGAAAAACGAATTATCTCCCTCGATTGGAGGGAGACTGACACATCATAACACGCACAGTGACCCGACGGGAGCCCGGGCTTTAGCGCGTGTTGCAGTGTGCAACGGCTCTTGCAAATCGCGAACAACAGGGCAAAAAGCGTATATTTGTGACATATCTAAGTATAGAAACGACAAGCACTTAGTATGAGCATTCGGCTTCGAATTTGTCTCGTTTTTTCGCGTTGCGACCTCGTGGGGGATCGCGTCTTATCGGTAGAAAGAGACAGTCGGGAATTCCAACCGAGAGCTGTCGAAAACCCCGTGAACTTTGGAGCAAATTCGATGAAGGCGACCCGTTTTCTTCTGGCCGCAATGGTGCTTGGATCAGCCATCAGCGTTAGCCAGGCAAGTGCGCAGTGCAGTGGCAACGCTGGTGGATGTCTCACCGTGAACACCGCGTCTGCGACTGTCAATGCGCTGGTCAAGCTCGGCATGAGCGCGACCACCACCACGTTGAGCTCCCCAACAGCTGACCAGGTCGAAGTCGGCGCGTTACTAGCCGATGTAGGCCCGACGTTCACGGTTAAGGCCAATCGCAGCTGGACGCTGAACGTTCGCACGTCGAACCCAGCGAACTGGACCTATGTCGGAACGCTTGGCGGTACGAAGCCAATCAGCGATCTGACCTGGTCGAACGCGTCAGCTGGAACCTACGTCGGCATGAGCACCACCGATGCGCTCTTCCTTTCTGGTGCAGCTGCCACCAACGGCACCGCTGCGGCGGCGTTCTTCAAGACCGTGTGGGCGGCGGGATTCACCCAGCCCAGCAACGCGCCAGGTGTTTATAGCATGGCGCTAGTGTTCTCACTTTCGGCCCCGTAATCCCCAATTCCGCTTCCCAATCCAACCGCTTTTCTCTCGAGGATTATCACACCATGCGTAACAGAAAGGGTTTTACACTCATTGAGCTTCTGATCGTCGTCGTCATCATCGGCATTCTTGCCGCGATCGCGATTCCGAAGTTTGCAAATACGAAGGACAAGGCGTACGTCGCCGCGATGAAGTCCGACCTGCGCAACCTTGCGACCTACGAAGAGCAGTACGCTGCTGACCAGAACGGTGCCTACTTCGCAGGAACCGCGACGATGGCTTCGCCCCTTCAGGGCTTCACGCCTTCGCAGAACGTAACGATCGTAGCAACGATCGTCGCTGGCCCGCCACAGAGCTGGAGCGCAACCGCGACCCACTCGCAGTCGGCTAAGACCTGCGCGAACTCGACCGGTGTGATCGTCTGCACCTGATAAGGGTTATCGCCTGAACAAGAAAGAGGGTGCGTCGAAAGACGCCCCCTCTTTTCTTTGCATGCCATCGAGACCGGCAAGCGAACTTATCGCTTCGCCCTCGATTACTCCGCCGCCCGCGTCATTTCTTGGGATCGAGAATGTCTCCGATCTCATGGTCCGCCGCTTCGAGGTGGAGGCGCGTCTCCCGATCTGAAGCCTTCGGTACCGTCCGCCGGATGTCGGCGCGCAACGAGACAAGCTCCCCTCTCAACTGGCTCTTCGCGTCCTCGAGAAGTGGTGCCGGGGGAATGAACCCGGGGAACTGCGGAACGGGTGTCGCGCTCACAGGCGGCGGGTTTAGCTTGGCGTTCACCTGCGCCAGAAACTGATTCTGGAGCGTCCGTCGATACGGATCGATCGAGACGCGCGATTGCGCCAGTTCGGTCCAGACGCCCCGCCGCAAATCGTCCAACATTGACGCCAGCGAGTAGGCGTCTCCCTTGTTAGTTGCGAGCGCTTCGTTTTCGATCAGCCTGTTCAGCCTGCCGTCGTTGAGAAGGCTCGTGACCACTCGAGCCTGCGCGTTCGTGATACGCGTGATCATTCCTCCTGCTTCAATGCGGCGAGCGATCGAGGGCTGAATCAGATACGACGGAGTCTGAAAGACGTTGTCATTGATGAAGCGCATGGCCTCCTGCTGCCTCGCCCTGGACAGTGGGGTGTAAACGGCGCCTGGCTGGCTCCCCGACTTATACTGGACGGCTTCACCGCCGACGACTGTCGCGACGTGACCAGCCTCAGTGGCCCACTGGCCGACCGTCCGGTCATAGAGCTCTTTCAGGTCGTCGTTGTCCTCGCCAGCTCTGGTCGCCGCGGACGATAAGTAGGTCACCACCCGACGGAGATTCCTGAATCCGAGTCCCGTCGACTTCACTGGGTCTGCATCGCCGACAGCTTCGTTGAGGGTGCCATAGCCGCCTTCATTGTTTTCGGAGAATCGGTACCACGGAATGGTGTCCTGCGTCCGCGCCCACTGGTCGAGTGTCGGACGCTCGTCCTCGGAGGATCGGGCTGCCGGAATCGGCGCGTACCCCCACATGATCGCGAACTTGTCGTACGGGCCAATGCCCGGGACGATGTCCGCGAGCGCAATGTTGTCTTCAGGTTGCGCGACGTAGTTGAAGCGCGAGTAGTCCATGATCGAAGGCGCGTGTCCCATCCTGTGGACCCAGCTTGCGCTGCGGACGCTGTCCGCCGGATACGTGGAGCTTCCGATCTGATCGTGACGAAGGCCGAGCGTGTGTCCGATTTCGTGTGCGACGACAAACTCGAGCAGCCTCCCCATCAGCGAATCAGGGAACGGCAGTGTGCGTGCGCGCGGGTCGAGCGGGGACGCCTGGGTGAAGTACCAGTCGCGCTGGAGATTGAGAACATTGTGGAACATGCGGACCGATCCATTCAGGATCTCGCCCGTTCTCGGGTCGCTCACGTGCGGCCCCTGCGCGTTCTCGATTGTCGATGGGAGCCAGCGGATGACCGTGTGTCGGACATCTTCCGGGGACCAGTCGGGATCGTTCGCGGGCGGATCCATCGCGATTATCGCGTTCCTGAATCCGGCCGCCTCAAACGCCGGCTGCCAGTCGAGGATCGCCTTTCTTACCCACGGTTTCCACTGTTCCGGAGTCGCCGGATCGACGTAGTAGACAATTGGCCTGACCGGCTCTGACAGCGCGGCGTTCTGATCTTTTTTCTCCAGGCGCCAGCGAGATATGTATGACCGGTCGGCCGAACGTTGTTCCGAAGTCCCGAAATCCACCTGCGCGATCGAGAAGTATCCGAGGCGCTCGTCCCACCGTCTCGGCATCATCGGCTTCTCGGGAAGGCGGACCAGGCTCCAGTGCGCGAGCACGCTCTGGGCTGGCTGAGGACCCTGGCCCTGACCAGCACCGCCGCCTCCTCCGCCACCGCCCGGTGTCGGACTGACTGTGCCTGTTTGCGTCGCTTCGATCTCGACATTGTCGGGGAAGGCGAGTGCGTTCTCGACGAACGAGCGACGGTCATCGAGACTTCCGCGAATCGCCGCGAACTCCGGGATGCTGGTGGTATAGAGTCGAGTCACGTCGATGACGGCGGCGCTGTCCGGTCCGTAGGATTCGACGTTGAAGACCGCGATCACGGGGGGATAGTTGGCCGCCTGGACGGCGCGATAGACCGGATTGCTGCTGTCGGCCACGATTGCGAAGGATGGAGAGCGGAGGATGATTCGGTTTCCGCTTCGATCCCATCTCAGCGTCCGTTCTGTGAACTGGTCACCGCCGTAATTGCCGAACTGGCCGCCGGGCTGGCGTGGGTTCGCGGCAGCCGCCCTCGTGAAGCGTCCAACGAGGAGCATGTCCTTGTTCAGCTCGTTCTTCGGGATCTCGAAGTACAGCTTGTCGTTCACTCTGTGGACGGCGAACATGCCGCGGCGCGTTTTTGCGTCGCGCGTAATCACGCGATTGTAGGGGCGTGGCTGTGCGGGAGCATTTCCGCCCCCGCGAGCGGAGTCACCGCCCGCTCTGGTGCTGTCACCTGACGGTCCTTGTCCGTTTCGCTGGGGACTGGGGGCGGTTTTGGGCTCAGGCGCGGTCGAGCACGCGCCAACGAGGAGCGCGGAGAGAACGACGAGTCTGTTCAGCATTGTTCGCCAGTGAGGGGTCTGGATGCGGTGATGGAGGACGGGCAACGGAATCGCTGTCCGACTGAAGTCGGCTGATAGTCTTCGCGCCGCCCGGTCTAAGTGTTGGCGGCGACCAATATGACGTTGATGCGCGAAGAGATGGAAGGACGGAAAAAGCCTGTCCCGCGCCTAGCGTTTGCGCGTTCGGCGTTCGCTCCGGAAGATGGTGAAAGCAGGAACAGGCGCTTTTCTCGTCCGTGCTCTCAACCGATGCCCGAACGGGTCCAGATCGCGAACGTAGTGCAGCTCGGCCTAAAGACACCGCGCACGAAGGGAGATGGCGGAGTTTGTCCGGGGCCATACACCTCGGCGGCTACGACATCGCGAGCCGAAACGTAGGAGTCCAGATCTCCGGGAAACATTGAACGCCAGGGAAGCCCATCGACATAGGTGATGAGGCAGCCTTGCACCCCGCGGAGAACCGGCCCGGTTCGACCGACCGTCTCGACAAGAACCGGCACCTGCCTGACAATATCCGACAGGCGCACAGGTTTTTTCTGGTCGATCTGATCCGGCGTAATGAAGTACGCGCCTCGAACCGAGGACTCACGGCGAAAAAACCCCACTTTGTCCAAGGCAGCGGAGTCACGAGCCCACTGAGTTGCCTCCGCCACAGCCTGCCCAGGCGTTAGCAAAGTGACGTCGACGTGGTTGCGTGCTCGATCGCTCCGCTTCGTCGAAAACTTGGCCTCGGTGCGCACGGGCACGTAGCCGCTCTTGCGAACTACAACCACTTGTGGGCCACCGGGAACGCCCGGAAGGCTGTAATTGCCGCGCGCGTCTGTTCGAGTTGCCTCGTTGCTGCCTGGGACGTATACGCGCGCGTCTGGTACTGGCTTACCGTCGCTGGTCGTTACCCTTCCGCTGACGGTCACGGTGCCGGTGGTCTGGGCCACGGCCGCCGTCGCGACCTGCGTCGCCGAGCTGACATTGACGTTCAAGGCGATGAACGCGGCGGCCAATTCTAACACTCTGATCCTGGACATCTTTGCCCCACTCCTGGATTTCCTTCTCCACACGGCGCAACTCTCAAGCCCGCCACAGGGAAATGAGTGGAGCAGTCGAACAGCGAAAAAACTGCCGCTATCCCGGAAATGCGCGAAAAAAAACCTGCGCCGCCGGAGCAGTGCAGTCTTACTTGTTTAACGCGCCCGGAGAGACTCGAACTCCCAACCCTCTGATCCGTAGGCGGTCATAACCCCGACCCAACAGGTGCGAACTGCGCCACTCCTAGCGCGATATCCCGCAAGATGCAGCAGATCAGAGGGGGAATACTGCGGCACGCAGTCCAATTCCGGTGAGGGTTTCCAGTGTTCAACAACTAAGCAAGAAACAGTTAGGAGTCGTCGCACCAACGCATTAGAATGGCTCTTGGATGGATGTAGGCTCCGCGGGCCCAGAACCCCTCGGTCAGCTCAGGGGCAGAGTATGGCATCGATCAAAATGAGCAAGAAAGTGTGGATCGCTCTCTTTGTGCTTCCATTCGTATTGTACGGACTTACCGGCGGAGGATGTGGTGCGCAGCGGATCCCGACCGCATTAACGCCCGCCGAACGCGTTCTGCTCGCGCAGCCTTCCCTACCGTACAGCGTCGCGGTCGTGCCTTGGAAACCGGGATCGCGAGGACAGGATGCAGCTGCGTATACGTCGCCGCTCACCACTGCCCTTGGAGGTAGCAAGGCGTTTCGCTCCGTGAAACGCGACGTGGCGTCCGGCCACTCAGCGGCGAATCTCACCGCAACATCGACAGGCGACTACTGCAACACCGCCGTCATCCCGATCTACACTATCCTGACGCTTGGAATTGTCCCCACCATCTTCACCGACACCGACTGCATCGGCATGGTCTTTCGTCGAAATGACGGGAACCCTGGCGGGGATTCCGTAGTGGTGCACTTTGAGAATAGTGAAAGGGTGGTCATGGGTTGGATCGCTATGCCACTGGGCTTTTTTCACGGGTGGACGCACGGAGAAGCGCGCCGCAGCGGGCCATATCTTGACAGACTAAGGATCGAGATTCTCTCGCACCGCGATCGGATTGGGGCGCTAGCCGGAACACACTAGATACCACAGCCCTCGGGATGACCATACGCCTTACGCACAGTTCGTGGTTGAGCCATTTCCAGGGACTTGGACCAAGGCCAAAAAAGGCGAGACACCTTAAATGGTTGTCTCGCCTAATATTTGACCTACGCGCCCGGAGAGACTCGAACTCCCAACCTTCTGATCCGTAGTCAGATGCTCTATCCAATTGAGCTACGGGCGCCCATATCAACTTTGGTGCTGTTCGACGAGATCCGAATCGGACCTTGACCCGACGCCGGAGGCTCCGTTCTACGGATGGTCCCTCTACCTTAATGAGCGGTACAAGACTCGAACTTGTGACCTCCACGATGTCAACGTGGCGCTCTAACCAACTGAGCTAACCGCCCTCTTTTTCATCGCACCGGAGAGCGGGAAACGGGACTCGAACCCGCGACCCCAACCTTGGCAAGGTTGTGCTCTACCAACTGAGCTATTCCCGCGAAACAAACAACCGTTCTCGTCTCATTACCAAGCCATGGAGGTGAGGGGAATCGAACCCCTGACCTCTTGAATGCCATTCAAGCGCTCTCCCAACTGAGCTACACCCCCGGCATTTCCTGACGGCCTATTTGCGCCCGACAGGAACCGCGAAGGATATCCAAGGGTAGTATCGATGTCAAGAAATTTGCTCTGGCAGAAAAGCCAACGGCCGGTATCTTGCAGCGCTTCTATAGCCTGAATTTTTCGGTTACACAAAAACGCTTTTGTTGTCGCTTCACAGGGCTGTAGAAACAACACTAATTCGCTTGCATTGCCGGCCCGATAAAGGCTGCATTCGCATAAGGCTTTCACAGCAGTACCCAAGAGGTTTTTACCAATGGCAGAAGTAAAGCGTCGCCGCAAAACGGCCGTCGCGGGAATCGCACCCAGCGAGCCCGAAAGGGATATTCTCGATCAGTACCTTTATGAGGTCAGCACTTATCCGCTGCTCAAAGGTACCGAGGAGATCGAGGTTGCCCGTCGGATTCGCGCCGGTGACCCGGACGCCCTCCAGGAGCTCGTGCAGCGCAACCTGCGCTTCGTGATCTCGGTGGCGAAGAAATACCAGAACCGCGGCATGCCGCTCATCGATCTAATCGGTGAGGGCAACGTCGGCCTGCTCACGGCTGCGCGCAAATTCGACCCCGATCAGGGCGTCAAGTTCATCTCGTACGCAGTGTGGTGGATTCGCCAGGCGATTCTCTCGTCGCTGGCGCGTCAGGGCCGCACCGTCCGCGTGCCGCTCAATCGCACGGCCGATCTCTCGCGCATCATCAAGGCGTCGGAGATCCTCCGTCAGAAAATGCGGCGCGAGCCGACCCCCGAGGAGCTGTCCCAGCTCACCGGCTTGTCGGTCGATGTCGTGCAGTCGCTCGCCGCGCTCAACACCGGCGACGTGCGTCTGGACGCGCCGATGGATCCGGAAGGCGATCGCTCGCTGATTGAGCGATTCGTCGCCGACGAAATGCCCGACACCGAAGAGGAAGCAATGAACCGCTTCCTCAACGACGAGATCGAGACCGCGCTGTCCACGCTTCCCCCGCGGGATGCGAAAGTGCTGCGGCTGTACTTCGGACTCGAAGGCGGGCGGGAGCACACACTCGAGGAGATCGGCTCGCTGCTCGGAGTCACGCGCGAGCGCGTTCGCCAGCTTCGCGATCGCGCCTTGAAGCGCCTTCGTGAAGGTGACGTAGGGCGCGCGCTTGGAAGCTTCGCGGCGTAAACCCGCGGCGTAAGTCTCCACTGGACGGAAAAGAAAGGGACGAGCGAGAGCTCGTCCCTTTTTGTTATCCGCGTTCGATCGCGCTCAGGGCCAGAGTCGCCTCAATCCCTCGGCGTATGATATCAGCTGCGGCCCTTTATTCTCTCGTTCGGCGCGATAGAAAAACATCGGAGTTCTGTCGGGATAGCGCGCAATCAGTCGTGCGTTCGCCTCCGGCCCCATATCGCGGACGATCATCGTGCCGTGGCCAGGCAGTTCGGGGAGATCGGTCTGCCAGAGTAAAGATGAGATGTCGAGAATGCCAAGGGTATCTGACGCGACCTCACGCAAACAATCACGGGGAAGCGGCTGCCCCGGGTTGACCAGGATCGCGTCCCGCTCTGCGATGAAGACTTCCTTCGGACGGTTGCGGTTCGCCACATCGAAGCCGGCATCCGGCCGTGGCGCAATCGGCCCGGCCTTTGACGCGGCGTACCAGTCGGCAAACTTCTGAAAGTCACAAGTCGTGTTCTGCCTGATGCCAACCTCGAGCGAATCCAGCCGGAGTCCATTCGCTATCAGTCGCATCACAACTCTTCCGGACCAGGCGCCGTGAACGAAAACGAGTGATGGTGAGAGAGTTTGAGGAGGCTTGATTCGTACGCTCTCCATCCACGTTCCGCCATAGCTTCTTAGACGGCTGGGAGCGAGATAGAAGATTCCCGCTGCCCACGCAACGATGAACGCGACGGTGAGGACGGCGCGAGGAGAGTTCCTTCCAAATTCGCGGCGAGGCGTCATCCTTACGAGGCCGACGGCACCAATCGCGGTGAGCAATGCCCACGCTGGTGCAGCCTCGTTGAGCATCCGTGGCCCCATGAAAATGCCATGATGCCAGTAGAACAGGTTCGCGACAACGGGCAGCAGCGCCCACAGCGCAATCAATTGCTCACCTGGGGAGAACCTTCGCCGGAAAGCCAGAAACAGCCCGACGATGAGCACGACTGGCAGCGGCGTCTCCAGCAGGTAAAGGCTCAATGTCCCCAGATCGGATGACGTGTACTGAAGTGCCTCCGCGATGCCGTAGTGATGGCCATAGGGATCCTGATGGAATCCAAGGCCGGTCAGAGGACCCTGCGCGACCACGTACCCGAATCGAAGCGGACTTCCGAAGAAGTGATTGTTGTACGCGCCGACTGCCAACAACAAGGGCAGCGCACCGATCGCTGCGCTGATGCTGAGTCGAATCCATCCCCCGATTTCCGTGCGACGTCTGCCACGTGTGACAATCCATATCGCCAAGACAAGAAACCCGGCAACTATTGCTGCCAGCGGACGAATCGAGAATACAAGTCCCAGCGACGCGCCCGTGAGGAACGGCCAGCGAGCGCGTTTGTCGTCTTCGCTCCGCAAAGCGAAATAGACGGCAGCCGATGTCGCCGCGGCGGCGGAGACGTGATTCATGTACGCGCCGGCAAGCGCGATGAAGAAGGGACTGAGCGCCAGCATGATCGCGCCGAGTCTGGCAACCGCCGGATCGTCGCGCAGCAGGCGTTGGGCGCTGAGAGTCGTGAACACCACTGTGACTCCAACGAGGACCGGACCTACGAGGATCGGCGCGTGAAGCAGGAATCCGAGGGCGAGCAGGACCACGTGCCCGGGCGGGTACTGCGATACCCAGCCATTGGGAGTGATAAGTGAATTCTGGAGCTGCCAGAATTCTGTGAAACTGTCGGCTGGCCCGCTGAGATGCCCCACCGCGACGAAGCGCGCCTGTAGCATCTGAACCATGGCGTCGATCAGCGTTGGGTTTCCGGCGAGCGCAAAATGCGAGAAGCCCAGGGTCACCACCGCCGAGAACACGGCCAGGACCGAAACGAATCGTGCGGTGGGAATCGCCACCAGACGGCGCCCCATCGCGGCGCACCATTCCTCGATCTTGTTCGGGTCGAGCAGCCGCGCCAGAACCAGCGACACGAGGATCACGATGAGGCTCCCGTACAACAGCATCGTGCGCGCAACCTCGGCGAACGTCAGGACGCTATTCAATACGAGTCCGCCCTCGGCTGCATCCAGCATCCGATAGAGCGGGAAAACGACGAGGATGACGAGGCCTATGCCCGCGCTACGAAGGACATACGTGAAAATGGCAGCGCCACGGCCAGCGGCGGTTGAATCTCCGGGTTGCGATGTCATGCCCGCGCCAATTTACCACGCGGTCTGGCTTTTCGCCCTGACGTGCCTAGCCCTTTCTGCCACCGCGTTTAACTTCAGTTTTGTGATATCGCCCCGGCAATGATCAAACTGGTCGACGTCTACAAATCCTTCGGCGAAAAAAAAGTCCTCGAAGGTTTCTCCCTCGAGGTCGAGGAGGGCGAGACAATGGCCCTCATCGGTTATTCGGGGACCGGCAAGTCGGTCGCGATCAAGCACATCGTCGGACTGCTCGAGCCGGATCGCGGGACCGTTTGGGTAGACAATCAGGAGGTCCCGAAACTCTCTCGTCCCGACCTGTACGCGCTCCGATCGCACATCGGTTACGTGTTCCAGTTCGCCGCGCTGTTCGATTCGCTTTCGATTTGCGACAACGTCGCCATGGGATTGCGTAAAGAGGGGCGGCTCAGTGAGCGGGACATAGTCAAGCGCGTCGGCGAAGCCCTGGAACTCGTCGATCTTCCCGGTGTGGAAGACAAGTTCCCAGCCGAATTATCCGGCGGAATGAGAAAGCGCGTTGGCATCGCCCGCGCGATTGCGCGGCAGCCCAAGTACATCCTCTACGATGAGCCGACGACCGGACTCGATCCCGTCACCAGCGCTATCATCGATCAGCTCATGATCCGGATGCGGGAGAAGCTTGGGGTCACCAGTATCGTCGTCACTCACGACATGCGGAGCGCCTATACGGTTGCCTCGCGTATCGCGATGCTCTTCGAGGGCAAGGTCCGGCAGGTGGGAACGGTGGAGGAGATTCAACACACACACGATCCCATCGTACGGCAATTCATCGAGGGCAAGCCCGACCTCGACGTCGCGGAAGCGGGGGTCTGAGGGTGGCCGCATCCGCGAATGGATCGACGCTGCCATCTCTTGTCGTCCATCTGCAGCGCGAGCGCGCCCGCGCACTCGTCCGCTCCGCGTTTCCACGCCGCCGATGGAGGATCATCTCCACCCGCTCGGCGGAGGAGCTCGAAGCGGTCTTTCGGAGGGTGCTTGTCGATGCAGCCCTCATCGACCTCGGCGCACCGGACGAGGATACGTGGAAGGCTGCCGCGTTCGCAGCCGAATTTCCCAGTGCTCCCTTCTTCGCGATCACGCCACTGCGTCCGACTGATACTCCCGCCGCCGCCCGCTGCGCCGGGCTCGGATTCGTCGATGTGATCGTCGAGGGAATCGACGAAAATGCCGCGCGCGATCTTATTCACCCGCACGCCTTCTCAACACGGTTTCGGCAGGCATTGGGAGAACCGCCGCAGACGCTCGGCCTCACTACTCCGCTCCAGAAAAGCGCGTGGGAGGTGATCGTCGCGCACTCAGGACGTCCGGTGACTACGAAGGAGCTGGCAAAGGCGGTGGGGTTGAGCCGCGAGCACTTGAGCCGGAACTTCGCCAAACCGGGCGCGCCGAATCTGAAGCGCGTCATCGATCTCGTCAGACTGATCGCCGCCGCGGAGCTGGCAAAGAATCCCGGCCACGACATCCGCGACATCGCGCGGATCCTCGACTTTGCTTCGTCATCGCACCTCGCCGTGACGGCGCAAAGGATCTTCGGCACACGACCGGCCTCATTGGCGCGGCTCCGAACCATGGATCTTATCGATCGCTTCGCGCAGGGAAGGACCAGAAGCAGAACCTAGCGCACAAATGCGAACTAATGACTGAGGATTGCG
>Ga0137409_10000558_pt1 | contig 38377 bp, 36 predicted proteins | sample CZODoug1_16funga_FD_122059 | JGI IMG/M metagenome (GOLD analysis project Ga0137409, IMG submission 122059) | Vadose zone soil fungal communities from Angelo Coast Range Reserve, California, USA - CZODoug1_16fungal (Hybrid Assembly) | ecosystem: Environmental > Terrestrial > Soil > Vadose zone... | reverse complement strand
GCGCTCAGCCGTGCATCGCCAGGCTTCTCGGTGGATGTTGCTACCGCAGGCGTCGAATCCCTTCCGCCGTATTTCTTCTCGGCCCACTCGCCTCTTGGATTATCCTTGTATGTGTCTGGATATCCCCACGGAAACAGCCATCGAGGCCAGTTAACGTAAATGCAAATGAGTGAGCACCCATCGTCGTCTTCGGCGCCGAATCCACTCGGGTCCGTAAAGCTCAATGGATTGTTGAACGTATAGCTGTAGCGATTGAATGACTGAGTAAATGTTGGAGCTTGCACAAACGGATCCGCCGACAGGAATCTTCCCACCACCTGGTCGTAGACCCGCCCGTTCATGTGCGTGAGGTTTAAGTTATCGAGCATCTCGTGCGAGGTGAACCCGTGCCGCGTTGTTGCTGTGATCTGCGTCCAGTCGCCACTCGTTGGGTTTCCCGACCATGTGGCCTCGTTGCGCCGTTGACCGAAGCTCGCATACGAGAGCCGTGTTTCGACCGCCCATGTTGAACCGTTGACAACCGAGTTAATGCTGCCCAGGTGATCGGGCGTCAGATAGTGAGTCTGATTCGTCCCATCACTCTTGCGGGTGTAAACCGCAACCGGGCCAGAACCTCCAGCGATGTAATGCTTCCAGGAGGTCACGCTTCCAAGCGTCACCTTCTCGAGCAGTCCACCAACATATATGGTCGTTTCAGACGTCCCGCCGTAGGTCGCCACCTGCTTCCAACGCCCGCGGGTCGGTGTGTAGAAGAATTCACTCGAGTTGTTCCCGGAGGCGTTGATCTTTTTTGGAAGATTGTAGGAATACCAAGTGATCGTGTTGCCATTGCGCGAGTTCACATTACCGTTCGCGTCATAGCCGAAGCTGTAGCCACCGGCCAGCGTCACTGCGTGCTTCTTGGCCGCGTGGTAGGTGTATGACCCCACATTGATGCTCGGATCGGTCGCGCTGGTCTTCGAGATGATGTTCCCGAGGTCGTCGTATGCGAGATCCAGGTTCGGCGTGCCGTTGAGCGTCGAATAGTCTGGAGTTCCCAGGTTTTCGTGGACACGTTTTAGCATCTCTGTCACGCGCCAGGGAGATTGCCAATGCCCACACGTTCGCACATCCACAAGGTTAGACGGATCTACCAGTTCATCAAGGGGAACGGCAGTCGGCACAAAGTCGGAACCATGTGCCGATTGCTGGGAGTCGCTCGAAGCGGTTACTACGCCTGGCTGCAAGAGCCCGTCTCAAGGCGCGCGCAGGACAATGCACGGCTGATTCGCTTGATCCGCGCTTCCTTCGTCGCGAGCCATGGCATCTGCGGGTCACCTCGCGTGTTCCTCGACCTTCGGGAGGCCGGGGAGACGTGCAGCAAGCATCGAGTCCCGCGGCTCATGCGCGAGAACGGTATTCGAGCGCGTCACGGCTATCGAACGCGGCGCCATTCGGTGTCAAAGCCGTCGGAGCTCATCCCAAATGTCCTGCAGCGTGGCTTCGATGTGAGCAAACCAAACACCGCGTGGGTCACGGATATAACCTATATTCGCACGTGGCAGGGCTGGCTCTATCTAGCGGTGGTGATGGATCTGTTCTCGCGGAAAATCATCGGATGGTCAACGAGGCCGACGCTCGATCGCGAAGTTGTGCTGGATGCCGTGCTGATGGCCGGGCGTCGTCGTCGACCCCGGCGCGCGATCATTCACTCGGACCAAGGTTGTCAGTACGGCAGTGATGACTGGCGGCGCTTCTGTCGAACCAATCACCTGGAGCCGAGCATGAGCCGTCGAGGCAACTGCTGGGACAATGCCGTTGCGGAATCTTTCTTCGGCAGCCTGAAGAAGGAGCGCATCAAGAAGCGAATCTACAGGAACCGAGAGATCGCACAGGCTGACATCTCGGAGTACATCGAATCGTTCTACAATAGAACGCGGCGCCATAGTCACTTAGGCGGGGTTAGCCCAGAAGAGTTTGAAGCCGCGGCGCGACGCCCGAGTAGAGGTGTCCACTGAATCCTGGGAACTCCACAGTCACTGACCAAGCCATCCAGCCACTTGCTTGAGCCATTCCTTAGCACTGACTCCTTGCTGCGCGTAGTCGTAATAGCAACCGACTCTAAGGAGAATTTCGTCAAGATCGCGCGACGCTACTTCCGTCACTTCGAGCCGCGTTAGGTCTGACACAACAGCCTTAACCAGCGCCGCTGTCTCACGATCGATGAAACCGCGCACCGCAGTGGCTGGAGAATTGAAATCTTCGGCCCAGTCTTGATGAAAGACGACCGCGAGGAAGTAGGCGGCATCTGGAAACATCCGCTTGAAGAACTGAACATTCATGGTTCTGGAAAAGCCGTGTGAACCCGAAATCCGCCTGGGAATCCTGGGTATCGTCTCAAGATGATTCGCACGCCATTCGCGGGAACAGTTGAGCTCGCACCACGCACGAGCGTTTCACCTATTGCGCTTCTGAAGGTATGAGTCACCGGCAGCTCCGCCGTCCGACCACTGACCAACCAAGCCTGTATCTGCGCCTGGTTTACGTTCAATGCAGCACCTATCGATTCCTCGGCCACCTCTCTGCTGACGAATCTAGATGCTGCTCGAATGTTAGACCGCGACAAACGTGCCGCGAGCCCTTCAGCGGTGATGCTTACGTGCTCGCGTAGGACGTGCCCTCCCAATACTCCCTCGTGAACACTCAGACCCCCCTCAACCGCCAATCTGCTGAACACCGCAGCAGATCGAGCCGGTCGTAGCATAGGGAGAGCAAGTACAAGCACGTCGTCGAGTGGGTCACTTGTCTCGCCGCAGGCCCTTTGAAGTTTACAGGCCTCGACAACAGAGAGTTCGTAGTGAAACGTTCCAACCTTGGCCTCAACAAGATCAGCCATCGGTGCATAGAAGAGAACGTATCCCTCTACAAGATCATCGCCCGGATCTGAACCAGCGGCGAACACCTCATTCGCCGAGGGACGAGAGCTTGATAAGAACCCGGCGGGGACAGCGCTCAGCCGTGCATCGCCAGGCTTCTCGGTGGATGTTGCTACCGCAGGCGTCGAATCCCTTCCGCCGTATTTCTTCTCGGCCCACTCGCCTCTTGGATTATCCTTGTATGTGTCTGGATATCCCCACGGAAACAGCCATCGAGGCCAGTTAACGTAAATGCAAATGAGTGAGCACCCATCGTCGTCTTCGGCGCCGAATCCACTCGGGTCCGTAAAGCTCAATGGATTGTTGAACGTATAGCTGTAGCGATTGAATGACTGAGTAAATGTTGGAGCTTGCACAAACGGATCCGCCGACAGGAATCTTCCCACCACCTGGTCGTAGACCCGCCCGTTCATGTGCGTGAGGTTTAAGTTATCGAGCATCTCGTGCGAGGTGAACCCGTGCCGCGTTGTTGCTGTGATCTGCGTCCAGTCGCCACTCGTTGGGTTTCCCGACCATGTGGCCTCGTTGCGCCGTTGACCGAAGCTCGCATACGAGAGCCGTGTTTCGACCGCCCATGTTGAACCGTTGACAACCGAGTTAATGCTGCCCAGGTGATCGGGCGTCAGATAGTGAGTCTGATTCGTCCCATCACTCTTGCGGGTGTAAACCGCAACCGGGCCAGAACCTCCAGCGATGTAATGCTTCCAGGAGGTCACGCTTCCAAGCGTCACCTTCTCGAGCAGTCCACCAACATATATGGTCGTTTCAGACGTCCCGCCGTAGGTCGCCACCTGCTTCCAACGCCCGCGGGTCGGTGTGTAGAAGAATTCACTCGAGTTGTTCCCGGAGGCGTTGATCTTTTTTGGAAGATTGTAGGAATACCAAGTGATCGTGTTGCCATTGCGCGAGTTCACATTACCGTTCGCGTCATAGCCGAAGCTGTAGCCACCGGCCAGCGTCACTGCGTGCTTCTTGGCCGCGTGGTAGGTGTATGACCCCACATTGATGCTCGGATCGGTCGCGCTGGTCTTCGAGATGATGTTCCCGAGGTCGTCGTATGCGAGATCCAGGTTCGGCGTCCCGTTAAGCGTCGAATAGTCCAGCCGATTCAACTCGTCGTAGACGAACCTCTCTGTCAGATTTTGACGCAAGTCCTGCCGCTGAGTGAGATTGCCAACCTTATCCCAGGTATAGGCAATGTCCTGGTACGGGTTTTGCCAGTCAGTAGCGCTGTTGATCGAGTCGACCAATCCTGTGACCCGATCGATGCCGCGGGTCGTGTCCAGAAGGTCTCCGAGCCTCTCGTGGATGTAGTTCCCGGCGTCATCGGTGGCCATGGACTTCCAGAAGGACGGGTACGCCGGGCTGAAATTCGACACTTGCAACAAAAGCCTGTACCGGTATTCGTACTGAAGCTTCAGCCGATAGCTCGAAGTGCTCGTCGGGTAGGTAAGGGTGTCGAGTTGGCCCTCCGTGTTGTATGTGTAATCGAAGTTGTAGGTTGCGTCGGAAACGATTTGGGTATTCTGTGGGCGTGCGAGGTCGTCAAGCGTATATGTCTCCGAGTACCCACTCGTCATCGAGATCGACTTCAGGTGTCCAACGTACTTGTGGCTTGGCGAGTTGTCGCTGAGAACTCCCCACCTAAACGTCGACGTTACGCCCTCCGCCACATCCTGCCGGCTCGTCATGCGCCCGAGCGCGTCGTAACCGATGATCGTGGTCCAATTCGGAGCCAACGTGTTGGCGTCGCGGATCTTCTCGACTTCCCCAAGGGCGTTCGGCAAGAAAGTCCAGTTGCTCCCCATGTCCATGTCCGACTGAACCGTGGGCATGCCCCGAACGTTGTAAGTAGTCGATTGCAGTGTGTTGGTATCGCTATCGGTTACGCGGACCAGATTTCCGAAGGCGTCGAACTCGAAGCTCTGGTAATAGCCCCAGGGATCGGTCGAGCGGATCATCCCGCCGGCGACATTCGCGACGCGAACCGACTCTCTGCCCAGCTCATTAAGACTGCGAGTCGTAAGTCCCTCGTAGATCGCGCTGGTAATCACCGGCGTCGCATCTGAATCAGATGTCGGTCGTGAGGTTTGTATGACGCGGTTAAGCAGGTCGTAGTTGAAAGTGGTGGACCCGTAAACGAGGCCGGGAAAGTACTCGTTTGTCACCCTGCCGAAGAAATCGTAGTCGCGCTGGGTCACCGACACACCATCGAGCGTCGCCCGATGCTCTCCCACTGGGCGGTTGAACGCATCAAAGTAATACTCGTTGACCTGATTTTCAAAGGCGTTGTTCGATGTACCCACTTGCTCGACGAGATGCCGCTTCGCGACCCCGCAGAAGTCGCACGGGCGCTCGTCGTACGTCGTGATCGTGCCGTCTGCGCGCGTCTCCTTCGTTCGACGACCGAAGGCGTCGTACTCCCAAGATGTTGCGAGTGAATTGGGGTCCGTAATGCTGATGAGTGTCCCCACTGCCTGATCCCAAGCGTAGGTGGCCGTCTGCATCAGCGCATTCGTGACAGAGGTGAGGAACCTGCCATCGGCCCCCCAACTCGCGCTGGTCGTTCGGGGGGTCATTCCCACGCCGGTGACGGTCAATTTCGTGATATTGCCGATGTCCGGATCGGTCTCGCCTGATCCATCGTCATACGTGATGTCGGTAGTCACGCGCCATTGCGGATCGCTGGGCTCGATCACTTCCTGCGTTTCGCGGCAATAGAGCCCATCCCAGGTACGGTTCACGGTGCGCGTGATCTGTGTTCCACCGGACTGGTTGTGTACATTGATGAATTGAGTTTGCCCCGGCCGGCCGAGGCACCAGTTCACCGTGTCGTTGAGAAGATTCGCCTGCGGGTGATAGATCCGAGCAGTGTACGAGGCGGAGGGCTGAAGTCCGTGCGCCGTCGCGGCTTCAACAGTCGCGGTTGTCGAGTCGTAAACCGTGCCGCTCGTGGAATCAATCGTGTTGCTGGTCGTTGCGGTCGAGACGAGGCTGCCGTTGTAGAAGTTGCCCACCTCGTAGCGCTTGACCACCTGACTGCTGATGTAGGGAAACCGTCGCGCACTCGTCCCAGAGCTGTAGGTCACTTTGTTCCAAGTGCTGGCAACCTCCAAGATCAGTTCCCCAGAGTTCTGCCTGACCTGCAGCAGACTCGGCGCCCCGATGGCTTGATACTCCGCTGGATCCTGTAGGTAGGTCGTTTCGGATCGAACGTAGTTGCGGCCGTCAGTCTCGGTGCGCTTGCTGAACCCGAGAAATCCTCGCCCTTGCAGATGTTGGCGAGCTTGTTGATAGGTGTAAGTCATCGTGTACGTGCCGAGGTTGCCGGCAGTGGCGGTGTAGTTTGAAACTACATACATCGGTGCCTGATATTCGATCGTGGGATAGGTCGCGCCCGAGCCCTTGGTGTATGTGGGGCTGCCAGCCGTGAGCGAGCTGTAGTTGAAGTCCGCATACATTCCAAAACCGTCGGTCGCGCGGTCGAGGAGATCCGGGTACACGCCGTTGTGCAGGCGACTTTTCGGGACATTGCCGCTGGCCGTGTCGATGCGAACCAGGTCTTGAAGTCCATCGCCGTTGACGTCCGCGACCCGAGTGAACGTGGTTCCCCCTAGACTGGTATCCGTGAGCGGAGTGAATCCATTACCGGTCGAGCGTGACACCCACCAAGTCGCGGGCGAGGTCTTCTGCACCAAGAAGTCATCCAGACCATCGCCGTCATAATCGAGCACGATGAGTGATCCGGAGTTGTAGCCCGAGAGCGACGGACCACTCACGGTGTTGCTCACGGATGAGCCTTGCGCCATGTTGACGGTGACGCTGCTGGAGAGGACGTAGGCAATGTCGGTGAGTCCATCGCCGTTGAAATCGCCGGCCACAGCAGCGGAGATGGCGACTCCACCCGTTCCCTCTCCCGCGACAATTGCGGTGCTTGCACCTAGAAAAATACTGCGCATGCGAATCGTGACCGGTGGTGCGCCCGGTTCCATGTCCACATACTTCGTACGTAGCATGAAGTCGCCGCGACCATCGCCGTTGAAATCCCAACGGCGAACCCGGCTTCGGCGCGAGTTGATGTCCGAGAAATTGCCATCCCAGGAGGTTTGCGGTTCCGTGATCGTGTACGCGACCGTCTCTGTGGGCGCGAACCCAGCTCCCGTTCCAAGGCGTAGGCCGAGTTGCCCGCTGTTCATGATTCGGACGAGATCGTCTCGACCGTCTCCGTCGATGTCGGTGAAAAGTGCCTGGCCGCCGGAGGATCCGGTTGAAGGGGTAGTTGTGGTGACGTTGGTGAACCCGGATCCATTCGCCCGCAGAACGCACCAGACGCCCGTGCCATTGCAGGGCACGATCACATCCATCATTCCATCGCCATTCCACTCGAGGGCCTGGGCGTCCGCCTGATTCCAGTTGGTGATTGCGGTATTGACCTCGGCACCGAAGCCCGTTGCAGTACCCAACATGTACCGCCACGTGCTGCCACCCGAGGTCGCGCTCGAAGAGAACACGATGTCATCACGACCATCGCCGTTGATGTCCCCGATCAGCGAGACCGCGCCCGAGGGAACGGCCGATGCAGCGGAGACTTCCGTGCTCGACCAGCTCGGCGTCCCATTGATCCACTGCAAGGTCGTTGCCGCGAGACAATCCGCGGCATTGCACTCCTGTATCGAACTCAGGCGTGAACGACCACCGGCGCCACCACTCGCCTCATACGTCAGCTCGTAGGTTCGCACCGTGGTTGAACTATTGATGTCGATCACATCGATGCGATCGAGCCGCAGGAACTCGTTGATCTGTCCTTCGATCGAAGTACCGTTGATTCCAAAGCGGTACTTGTAAATCGGATCAGGACGAGTGACCGTCTCGTAGACGAAGACGACCTTGCTGTCTGGTGAGAATCCCAGTGTCGCGTTACCCGTGTAGCGAATCTCCTTCGGCCGGAAGCTTCCGTTAGTCGTGTCTTCGTAATACTCGATGTCGATGTAGTTGCCGCTGCGGTCCCCGATGCGGTTGAGAGCCCAGAGGCGTGCTGTGGGAGAGTTGACCGTTTCGATTCGCGAGTTGGTGGTGTTGCCGTACTCGTAGATCAGCCCATCCTTGCGCTTTACCTCCCACCAAGCGGGGCCGTTGCCCGCAGCGCTTTGCGCAGTGACCTTTGAAAAGGTTTCGATCTCGGTTTGATACGTTGATCCAGCCGTACCGTAGGTGCCGCCTGTCAATCGCAGGCGATTCCCATCGAGGCAGTAACCATCCGATACGTCGAGAATCGGAGCGTTGGTAGTCAGGTCCTGAGCGATCGTCTTGTTGCAACGGGCAATGGCCGAGAGTCCGTCAATCGACCAACCGATGCCTAGGACGCCGTTCTCGGTGCCACTGCTGTAACGCAGCGCCAAGGTGGGCGTCAGTCTATTGGTGCCGGGTGGCACCCACAGCGGAATCGTGTATTGGGCCGACCCTGACGAACTGACGCTCGCTTTGCCGACCGTTCGACCGGCCGCAGCGAACGTGGTCGAAGTAACGAAGACAGTGAGGAGACAGACAACGAGCTGGATGGCAGAGTTCTTCTTGTCCATGAAAATCCCCTTTTGTTGAGGCGCAGGGCCTCGCTCTTCGCTGCTGGTCAAATGACATTGCTCAGCGGTACGGAAACCTCGAATCGAGTCCTACGAAAGAAACTAGATGCTGCCGCCCGAGGCGTCGAAGTCGCGCGACTCCGCATACAGAATGATGTGGGGACTGAGCAGACATCGCGGCGCCTAGTTACGACAAACCGCGCGGCGAATCCAGCGCTCTGGCGCGATAGCGAGCACCGCACCAAGTACGGCTCCTGCGTGATTTGCAGCATCACGGCATTTGTCGAGACCTTAATGAGGGTATTTCGTGCAGAAATGGCTCTCATACAAGCGCCAAGAGCCGTTCTTGTATGCTCCGCGCATGACAAGGGACGAAAGTGCGGGAACGCTCTCTACAACAGATTCGGGAAAACCCCGAGTCAGCTCCTGCGGGTATTACGGATGAGTTGTGGAGACAAAAATGCTTGTTGACCGAGCAGAAGGCAATTAAGGGGGCGCGAGATTCTCTTCGACCTGAGACCAGCTCAGAAACATCTGCTGCCCGTAGCCACCACGACCAGAGCTACGAGTCGCAACAAAACTGGGATAGTCAACTTCATCTCAAGCTCCCTCACGACCCGGCGGGGAAAAAGCGTAGTTCACGTTCTCGCCCCGTGACCGAGTTTCGATGGCCCGGCCGCCAATACTTGGGCAGAAGACTTGATGCTGATCTGCTGCGGCAGAGGACCGTCTGTTTCGGGGAAAATCACACCGAAATCGCGCGCTGACTTCCTTGCCCAGCCCGGGAATGATTCGTACTCAGTGACAACTCGCCCCTAAACGACCGGAACCACAAGCATGAGCGCACATATCCATGAGCAGCGAGTCATTCCGATCGCAGCTGGCAGGCATCTCCGCCGCCGCTCGTTTTTCCAACAACCCTGAAAAGCCGCTCGCGAGGCAAGGCGAGGCTGCTCTGGCGACGTCCGGCGGCGCGAGACATTTCGACAAGTCGCGCCGTGATCGTGCCTCGCCACGCACTGGACCGATCCGCATGCTGCGCCTCGCTCAGGTCATTGCCGTCACCGGCTTGGGCAAGACGAAGATCTACGAACTCCAGGCCGAGGGAACCTTCCCCATGCGCGTGAAGCTCACGGCCCATTCCGTCGCCTGGATCGAAGAGGACGTGCAGACGTGGCTCGCACGGCGCGTCGAGGCCAGCCCACCGCTTTCCACCATGTGACGGTGCGCGTCGGTCAGGCAGCTTCCTCTGCGGGCGTGGCGAGTTCGGAGGTTGGCGAGGACTCGACGGATCTGCGTCGAAGACTCGCGATCTTCGATTCCTCGGCGGTGAGATCAGTGGCCCAATGCTCGAGCACGGCGCGCATTTCCCGCACGTAGCCGTAGCGGTTGTAGATGGCCGTGACACATCCGTCCGAATGTCCGAGCACGCGCTTGATCAACTGCTCGCGACCCACGCCGAGTTGCTCGGCAATGCGCGTGGCGACTGTGCGGCGTAGATCGTGCGGCGTCCACGGCACGAGGGTGCGCTCGCCGCCCACTGCGCAAATCGCACGCATCATCCGGGCGTGGGCTTTGGTCCAGCCCGACAGGCGCTTCTTGCCGTCCGTGCCGCTCAAAATGTGCTCGCCGCTCTCGCCGCGATGGTTGCGGAATACGCGATCCAAGATCTCTACCGCCTGCGGCACCAACGGAACGACATGGACATGGTCGCTCTTGTAGGCATTTGCCGGAAGCACGAGCAATGCGGTCTTCAAATCCACATACGGGCGGATGCAAGTGGACCACTCACCCGGGCGGCATCCCGTCAGCAGGATCAGTTGGTAGGCCGGCCCAAACGGGTAGCCGAGCGTCTCGGCCGCGCGCCAGACGATCTGCGCCTCCTCAAGGGAGAGCACGCGGTCCCTCTGCTTCTTTTTCGGCAGGTTGTCTTCCATGCCCGTGGCAGGATTGTCGGTGCGCTTCAGGAGCTTCTCGCGGATACCCCAGTTGATCATCTTGCGCAGTACGCCGAGCGCACTTCGCGCCGCTTCCTTCCCTCCGCGAGGACGGTCCCTGGGTCCCTGGCCACGTGACACGCGCACCATCGCCTTCTTGACGAGCCCGCGGATCTGCTCGCGGCTTACCACATCGGCCAACACGGTGCCGAGCGCGGGCACCACATGAACGCGCAATGCGCCCTCGTATTTGATGAAGGCGCGCAGCTCCTTCATGCGCACGTAGTCCTCCAGAAACGTCTCCGCGAGCGCCTTGACCGTGAGGCCGCCCGCGGTCGCGGCTCTCTCCAATTCCCCTGTCGGGCATTCGCCCTTCTTCGCGCGGTCAAGATACTTGCTGGCTCTGGCACGCGCCGACTCGAGCGAGACCTCGGGATAGCACCCCAGCGAGATTCGATGCTTGCCACCCTTCAAGGCGTGGCCGCGATCGGTCACACCGCCTTCGCCAACGACGCGAAAGAGGAGCGACCACGTGGCGCCTCTCGTCCTGCCGATACGAAGAGCCAGCCCCGCCACGGCTCCATCGGCGAGATCACGGCGCCGAGTTCGGGGCGTCGCGAGTACCGCGCGGATTGCAGTGTCGGTCAACCTCTTCATTCCTACTTACCGATCCTGGGGTTCCACCGAACGGTTCTGGGGTGTCAGCTGGGGTGTCAATTATGCGTGGCTCGCGGTGATTTTGCACGAACGGCCGCGGACAACCAGTCGCATGAAACGCCTAGTTTTGTAGAGTTTCACGCACTTCTGCGGACTTCGACGGAAGGTGCGGAGTAGAATTCGGGACGTATAGGTCGCAGGTTCAAATCCTGTCACCCCGACCAAGATTTCGCGGCACCCGCTCAACGCCCCATGCGCCCCTGATAGGCGCTCGTCAGGCGCTCCCGCAGGTTCGCGTCCTGGGCGGATGTTCCTCCGGTCACTGAGAATCCGACCTGGATCGTTTGGTCGGCCTGCGGTACGACCGTAATCACAACGCTGGACGATCCCTGCGCGCCGCGGATGGTCCCGCTCGCGCGGTCTTCGGAGGCGACGCGGACGCCGACGTCGGATGCCGCGCCACGGGCCGCCTGCCATGACGCCTCGAATCTCTCTTGCATGGACCGTGGGGCTGGGACGGGCGCTGGGGTGGTGTAGCAACCCTGCAGCATGAAGACAGTTGCGACAGCAATAACGCTGGCAACACTCTTGAAGTTAGTCATGCGCTTTACTCCGCTTGCTTTGATCCTGAGGACATTCACAGCCATCGCCGGTCCGCGGTGAAATCGATCGTGAGCCAGAAGGTCGGCGCGCCTGCATTGAGGCGCTGTGAAACTTCGCTCCGGATCGCATCTGCCGTGGCGATGTCAATTCGAGATTCCGCAGACACCAATACGTGAATCTCGACGAATCTCCCGCGACCCGCCTGCGCGATGTAGCTCGAATAGTCGAGAAACTGGCGTTCCTTCACGACGCTGTCCATGACAGCGTGGACTCGCGTGTCGAGCTCATTCGGGGCCACCTGGAGTACGTCGCTCATGGAGCGCCACAAACCAATCAGCGGCATGGGCAACATGACGAGCGCCATGCTGAGCAGCGCGACTGCATCCAGATACGGGATCCAGCCTTGCAATGGCGTGCCTGCAAGCGCGGTGGCCATGGCAAACCCGATCAAGAGCGCCAGGCTGAGGAATGCGCTCACCATCCAGCTCCGTGCATCGAGCTCGAGCATCGGGGACTGAAGTGCCTTGGCGCGTCGACCCAGAAACAGGGTCATTGCAATTCCGATGACGCAGAGAATGCCGGCCCACAACGCGGCCCGGCCGTACTCCACATCGTGACCGCCGCCGGTCAGCGCTTTCACGGCATTGATCGCGGCATAGATGCAGGCCACTGTCAGGACGCTGTCGCGGAGAACGGCCACCAGCGGTTCAAGATGCCAGAATCCATACTGGAAGCGATGAGTCGTTCCTCGAGCGATCAGTTTCACCACCAGCAGCGACACGACCGTGGGCACGACGTCGACGAAGCTGTACATGCCATCGAAGATGATGGCTTGCGAACCAGTGACGAGTCCGCTTGCCACACCGAGCACGCCCAGGAACACCGTCAGGGCGATTGAAAATTTGAGGGCGCCTTGTTCTGCGTTCGCTCGCATTCGATCAGGTTACTTCAATCACGCGCGAGTCCAACCGGCACGCCATACCGGTGCCACCGACTGATGCAGATTGGCTGCCAAAGTGCCTTAGTACTTCAGCGGCTCAAGGTACGACGCAATACTCTTCTCGCGGTCGCGGAATGGGGGCGGAATCTGCAGGCTCTTGCCGAGATCCTCGTAGCACTCGTCGACGAGAAATCCCTCGGCCTTGGAGACGCACGCTTCGAACAGCGCGCCAGCCGGCGTGCGTACGTAGATCGAGTCGAAGTACCCGCGATCCTTCCGATCCGACGTATCGGTATAGCCCAGTCCTTCCAGTCGGAACTTGACGTTGCTCTGGATGTCGAGCGTCGCGACCTTGAAGGCGCAGTGATGGACCGTTCCTTCGCCATAGGCCCAGGAACCCTGGGGAACAGTCGGCTCCTTTAGGAAATCAACGATCGTGCCCGTGCCGCCCTTGCCGACCTCATAGCGAATCGCCGCGCCATCGGTGCGCCGATTCTTTCCGCTCCAGCCGTCCTGAATGAATTCTTCGGAGTTCTCCGAGTCGCGCACCGACACCGTGATGCCGTGGGTGCCGCGAATGCCGCACTCCGAGGGAACCACGCCATTCGAGTAGGGCTTTCGACTGTCATCGTCAACGCCGACAAAGGCATATTCGATTCCGCAAGGGTGATTGAACCGCAGCATCCGCTCGCCGAATCGCTCGTCATCGAGCGTAGTTACGCCGTACTTTTTCAGGTGCTGTTGCCAGAACTTGAGCGAGGATCGTGGTACGGACAGAGCGAGCGTCTTGATCTGGCCCGTGCCGGGGCGCGCCTTGCGACCGGACTGTCGCATCGGAAAGCAGGTGATCAGCGTGCTTTCGTCGCCGAGATCATTGCCGTAGTAGAGGTGATAGACCGGCTCGTCTCCGTCATAGAGCGCCGTCTTCTTCACACTCTTCAATCCGAGTACTTTGGTGTGAAAATCGTAGTCGTCCTGAGCCGTGCCGACATTCAGAGTGATGTGGTGATGCTTCAGAATGTGTGGATTCGGTTCCATTTGCTTGTCCCCCGGTTGAAATGTTGCCGGACGAATACGGCAGTCGGATTTGCCTCAAGCAAGACGCCGAGCGGATGTCGGTCAGATTCCCGCCGCGGGCGTAACTGCTCGACCCTTGCTCCGGGAGGAAGGCGGCGCCGTAGCAATAATCCGAGCGCAATCGTCGATGCTCAGACACTGGCAGCGAAAGCCTGATTCCAGCAGGACCTTCATGCGCTCCAGTTGCCTTAGCTGCGCTTCGATCTCCTCCAGCTTACGTTCGGCAAGCGTTCGCCAGCGAATCGCTGGCGGCGTGGTCGCGGAAAATCCCGCCACGAACGTGCGAGTCTCCGCAATGGTAAAGCCTGCCTCGCGGGCAATCTGGAGCAGGCGCAATCGTCCGATCACTTCAGCGCCGTACCGCCGCTGACGACTGACCCGGATCGGCTTGGGAAGCAGGCCGGCCTTCTCATAGTAGCGGATCGCGGAAGGCGCCAGCCCGCAAGTTTGCGCGACCTGCCCAATGGACATGCTCGACATGACTTTCGACCTACCCGAGTAAGTGCTGGAGGTTGACTTAAAGCGCACTTTAACTCGTATGCTCGGCGCCTGAAAGTTCCGCCGCGAGGCGAGCGACTCGACAGGCGGCTGAAGTGTCGCGGTGTCCGGCGCCAGACGGGCGCATGACCTTACTTCGATGAGGAGGTTGCAGATGGGAACGGTAACATTCGGGCAGTTGCCGATGATTGCCAAAGTGGCAGTCGGCATTGCGTTCCTGGAGGCTTGGGTTTCGCTGGAACAATTGGTTATCGAACCAACCGGCCTGTGGCACTACATGCCCTTCTACCGGGTGGGCGGATTCTGCGTATATGATTTTGTGGTCACCCTCTTCGTTGTCGGTGGACTCTGGCGGTTGTCGCGGCAGCGCGAGGAACCGCGCGTCTGATCAGCGAGAAACGTGATCGAAATACGAGACGACCATCGCCCGGCTACGCGATTTCCGCTGCGTCTGCTGCTCGCGACGGTTGTAGCGCTTCAATGCGTCTGCATCGCGAGCCGGGCGGCAGCTGAGAATCCGCCGCAGCGGGCGGCAAGCTCTATCGTGCTTACGCCATGCCAGCTTCCGGGCTTGACCGAGACCGCGCGGTGCGGCGCGCTCGATGTATCCGAGAACCCAAATAAGCCAGGCGGCCGTCGAGTGCGGATTGGCTTGGCCGTGATTCCCGCCACCCGGGAGGCGCAGGCCGATCCGCTCGTTCCGTTGATGGGCGGCCCCGGAGAAGAGGCGATCAGCGCGGCCGCATACTTCGCGGAACAGTTCGCGCCGCTACGTCGCGACCATGACATCTTGCTGGTCGACCAGCGGGGGACCGGCCGATCGAACACGCTCCGCTGTGACCTCTACGCAGCGGACGATCCGGCGGCGAGCCTACGCGATCTCTTTCCGCCGGCTGCTGTGAAACGCTGCGAACAACAGTTGAGCGGACGCGCCGATCTGACGCAATACACCTATACGCATTTTGCGAACGACCTCGAGCAGGTGCGACGCGCCCTGGGCTACGGAACGATGAACATTTTCGGCGGCTCATACGGAACGCGGGCTGCCCAGGTCTTGATGCGCGACTATCCGCAAAGTGTGCGGACGGCGTATCTCGGCAGCGTCGTACCGATCGACGTCATAACACCGCTCACCATGGCGAAGTCGGCGCAGGTTGCCCTCGACAGTACTCTCGAAGCGTGCGTAGCCGAGTCTGCGTGCAATGCCGCATTCCCGAACCTCAGAGAGGAATTTCGTCAGGTGATGGCACGGCTGGGCACGGCCGAGGTGCGCGTCGCGATTCCGGGCCGCAGCGGCATCCTCCCGATCCGTCGCGGTCGTGTGATGGAGTGGTTTCGCTCGTTGAATTACCGCCCCAGTACTGCTGCGGAGCTGCCATGGATGATTCATCGGGCGTACCTGGGAGATTTCGGCCCGTTCGTTGAAGGCGTGTTGTCCAATGCTCGCAGCGCCGACGCTGGTTTGAGTTTCGGTCTGTTCTTCGCCATTACGTGCAATGATGACGTCGCGTTCATGCGTGAAGAAGAGATCGTGCGCGAAACACAAGGCACGTTTCTCGGCGACTATCGGGCACGTCAGCAGCAGGCTGCCTGCAAGCAATGGCCGAAGGTCTCTCACCCGGCGGACTATCGGACGCCGGTGAGCTCAGCGGTGCCCACCCTGTTCGTGTCGGGCGACCTGGATGGCGCTTCGCCACTGTGGATGATGGAGCATGCGGCGCCGGGCTTCTCGAATCGCCTGGAAGTCGTCCTGCGTGGCAAGGGACACACTGACGTGACCGATTGCATCCCGGGACTCTATGAGCAATTCGTCCGTAGCGGCGACACGCGCGGACTCGACGCCTCGGCTTGCAAGCCGGTGCCGCGGCCACCGTTCAAGACGCGCTAGAGCCTGACCGCGGATCAGCGTGTCAGGCCGAGAGCGTCCCACCCGGCAGCAACATTGCAGCTGTGCCGCCAATGACGAGCGTGACCATGCTCGCGAAAGCGAGACCCGCCAGGATCTTCTCCACCTTCTTGCTCCACGAATTTGAACCGTACTGCTTGCTCATGTCGATCTCCTCGTTAGCTTGATCGGGTTGAACATCGGACGGCGCAAATCATGGCGCAGACCGTGTCCCCGATTTGTCAACCGGATGACACTCAGGCGGGGAAATCGAAGGCTCGCCATCGCGAGGTGCGGGGGCATGCGCCCCAGTCATCCAATTGAAACGCAGCGTTCCTAGCATTCGGGGTTCCTGCCTGGCGTGGATCAGGAATACCCCCTCTCACTGGAGAACGTGCAATGAGGTTATCTCTCGCTACGGCCGCCGCACTGGCCGGCGTACTTGCATCCGCGGTGTCACTGGCCGATCAGAACAATCACCGCGACGACTCAGAGTCAATCAGACCGTTGACGCTCGCAGTCTTTGGCGACTGGCCCTACAGCCAGTACCTCCTCGACAATGCGCACCTGCTGACCGACTCGGTCAACGCAGATCGGAATGTCAGCCTGGTCGTGCACGTCGGCGACCTGCACTCCGGCAGCATGCCTTGCACCAGCGCGGGCATTCTGCCGCCGATTGCGACCTCCAACCCCGGCTGGAATCAGGACGTGTTCCATCAGTTCCAGCAGTTCCGGGATCCGGTTGTGTATACGCCGGGTGACAACGAATGGGCTGATTGCCACAAGAGCAAGCAGTTCAGCAGCGGCGCTCCGCTGAAGGAGCTTGCCAGCGTCCGCGCTCTGTTCTTCGCCAAACCCGGCACCACACTCGGCAGGCACGAGAAGCGAGTCGTCAGCCAGGCGGAACATTTCGATGACGCGTTTCCGGCCGACTCGCAGTTGGTTGAAAACGTGATGTGGATGGATTCGAAGGTCGTGTTCGTGACGCTGAACATTCCCGGCGGCTCCAACGACGATACCTCGGGGTGGTCAGGGATCTTCGCTGATCCAGCCGCGCAGACTCAGGAAGCGAGTGAGCGCCGTGCTGCCAATCTTCGCTGGCTGCAAGCGGCGTTCGATGAAGCGCGGCAGGAGCGCGCCAGAGCTGTGGTCGTCATCGTGCAGGCGGACATGTGGGATCCGGAAGCGCTGGCAGCGGGAGGCGCTGGTCTCGACCAATACACCCCGTTCGTCACCAGGTTGGCCGATCTCAGCGTGCACTTCGGCCGGCCAGTGTTGCTACTGAACGGCGACACGCACCTCTACCATGCCGACCAGCCACTCGCGGACCCGACCAGCGTCACGGGTCTCATCCATCACACGCAGGCCGTCCCGAATCTCACCCGTATCGTCGTGCAAGGCTCGACCAATGATCCGGGCGAATGGCTGCGCCTGACCATAGATCCGCGCACACCCAAGGTCTTCGCCTGGGAAAACGTCGTGTACTGCACGAGTCCTTCGACTTCCGTCTGCCAGTAGCATCGTAATCGGGGCAGATCCGGCGGCCAGCACGGATCTGCCTCCGCTCGAGCCACGAGGACCGCGGACAGGCCTGCAATAGCCCAGGCCAAATTATTCTTAATCTGCAGCCTCGAATGACTTTGCGCGGGGTTCGCGTCCAAGGGAGATGGGCGGTGAACTTCGCAGCCTTTGCATCAGTCATTAGGACACCGTGAGCACGGAACGCATCCTCGATGATCGGTCGCATGTTCCCGCCATGCTGGAAGTCGCGGCCCTGGGCACGCTGGTCCTTTCGTACACCTGGAACTGGCAAGGCGCATTTCCGGGGCACGCGCAGCTCGTGGTCCTCCTGTACTTCGGGATTGGCCTTGCCAGTCATCTGCGGCGCGGTGAAACCGCACGGCAGATCGGGGTCAGGCTCGACAACTGGCGTGCCGCGCTCCGCAACACGCTGCCGCTCGTGGCCATCGCCTTGTTCGTGCCCCTGGCGCTGGGTGCGGCATTCGACACCTGGCACTTCCCGTCGTGGCAGCGCGCCCTGGCGAGCCTGCCCTGGACGATCGCGTGGGGCACCGCCCAGCAATACGGCCTGGTCTGCATCCTGTACCGACGACTGCTCGAGATCGTTCAAGGTCCATGGGCAGCGACAGTGTGCGCGGCCGCTCTGTTCGCGGTCTTCCACACGCCGAACCCTCTGTTGATGGTCGTTACGCTCATCGCCGGGGTGGCGTCCTGCACGCTGTATCGACGCGAACCCAACGTGTTCGTGCTCGGCGTGGCGCACGCTGCAGTCTCGTACGTCATCTCAGGTGCCTTTCCTCTCAGCGTCACCCATGGCATGCATGTCGGGCCTGCTTACTTCTGGTTCTCCTGAGCGACGTCGCCAGTGGGCGCGTTTCTTCGCGGCATGTCTGATTGCCAGCGCGGCGGCGCCGCACGCGTATGCAGCCGGCGAACTCGAGCAATACGTGGCGAGGCCGGATTCGAGTTATGCGTGGCACGAGGTGACCTCAGGCCACCTCGGCTCCGCGGAGTATGTAGGGGGGATCCTCACCTCGCAGACCTGGCGTGGGATCGAGTGGAAGCACCAGCTCATCGTCTTCCGCCCCAGCAAGATCGATGCTTCGTCGAAGCAAGCGCTGCTCTTCATCGACGGCGGGCGCTGGAACCCGCAATACGACAGCGAACAGCAGCCTGATTTGCCGCGCGAGGCCAAGGTGTTCGTTCACCTCGCGGACGCGATCCACGCGCCTGTGGCGGTCGTGAGGCAGGTGCCGTTTCAACCGCTGTTCGAGCGGCGCGAGGACGCGCTGATTGCCTACACATTCGACTCCTACCTGCAGACGGGCGACGCCGACTGGCCGCTGCTGCTGCCCATGGTCAAGAGTGCCGCACGCGCCATGGACGCGGTACAGGAGATCGCCTCGCGACACTGGCAGATTCCGATCGAGCACTTCACGGTGACCGGCGCCTCGAAGCGCGGCTGGACTTCGTGGCTCACCGCTGCGGTCGATCCACGCGTGGCAGCGGTCGCGCCGATGGTCATCGCCATGCTCAACATGCGTGCGCAGATCGACCTGCAGCGCGCAACGTTCGGCGAGCTGTCCGAGGAGATCCGCGACTATTCAAGCATCGACCTTCCCGGCCGAATCGATTCGGACCTGGGACGGAAACTCGTCGAGATGGTCGATCCTTACAGCTATCGAGCGAGCCTCACGCAACCGAAGCTCATCCTGCTCGGAACCAATGATCGCTACTGGCCACTGGATGCGCTCAAGCTCTACTGGAACGAGCTTCCGGAGCCCAAGCGCGTGCTGTACATGCCGAATCAGGGACATTCGCTGCGCGACGAAGACCGTCTCATCGCAAGCCTGGCCGCTCTGCATCGCTACTCGGCTCATGGCACGCCCTTGCCGCAAGTCTCCTGGTCCTGGAATGCATTGACCGACGCGCATCGACTCGAGCTCACCGTGAGGCCGGATCGAAAGCCGAGCCGCGTGCTGGCCTGGAGCGCGAGCAGTCCGACGCGCGATTTCCGTGAAGCTCACTGGTCGTCGCACGGCTGCGCGCGCTCGCGCGATGGCTTCGTATGCCGACAGCCGATCGGGAACGACCAGTACACCGCGCTCTACTCGGAAGCGAGCTTCAAGGATCGGGGAGCGCCGTCCTTCTCGCTGTCGACTGGCCTCTGCATCGCGGGCGGACCGGAGCCGGCCGCGCCGGGCTGTTGATCTTCATCTATCGCGTATCGGGTTCCACGACCAGAACCTCGAACGTGTCCGGCACAACTGTGGGCCGCGGGTGCGGCTGTTCAGGTGTCGCGGCTGGCGGAGGATTGCGCTGCGCGGTCGAAAGAAAGACTCGATGAGTGCGCTCATCGAGTGTCATCGTGCGCGCACCAGCTTTCGTCGTAACGGTCTCGACGACCGCGAATCGATTCGGAGTCTCTTCCTTGATGACCGTCAGCGTCCCGTCGCCTCCAGGCGCGAACGCAAGCTGCCTTGATGGATCGAATTCCGCCCCATCCACTCCTGCTCCGATGGGTACCTCAGCCACGGCATGTCCGGTGGTCGAATCCACGACCACCATGACCTTGTTGCCGCACGCAGCGAACAACCGATGATGCGCACGGTCGATGGCGAGGCCCGTCGGTTCTTCGCAGTTCGCGAGCGGCCAGGTGGCCGCGACCGCAAGACCTTTGGGATCGATCGCCGCGATGCTGTTCCTGTCCTCCAGATTGACGAACACCCGACCCGCGCCGTCCGCCACCGCGAACTCGGGTTTCGCATCGAGTGCAATGGTGCCGACCACCTCGTTCTTCCTGGCATCGATTGCGGTCACGTTGCGCCCGCGACCGTTGAACGCAAATACACGCCGGCTCGTGGGCTCGTAGAGAATCGCGTCTGGATTCTCGCCCGTGGTCTTGATCTCCACGATGCGGGCGAGTGACTTCAGGTCAAACACTACGACGCTGCCTGACGCTCCCGCGCTCACGTAGCCGCGGCCGAGGCTGTCGGCGATGGCCACCCCGTGCACACCGGGTGTGTCGGCGATCGACCCGGCGAGCGAGAGCTTGGCCGCATCCAGAACTTCGACGTGCGTACCGTGGGTCACGTACAACCGCGCGCGCCGACTATCGAAGGCAAGGCAGTCCCAACCTTCGGCTCCCGGCAGCTTGATCTCACGGGCGACGTGGTACGCATTGGCAGGAGCAGCAACGGCGGCGAGCAGGACGAGCGTCGCGAAGCTGCATGATGTGATCCTACGTTTCATCAAGAATCCCCCAGTATGTGCGGCCGCGGTTGGCATGGTCGGTCTTCGCAAGATCGCAGTTCATTGCCGGTAAGACATCTCGACCTGGCGAAATCAACCGCTTGCGGTGCGGCTATCCACGCCGGGCCGCAGCTTGATCGTCCCGACGATGCGCGCCGCGAGAGCTCCGATGTCACCACGGCCCGCGTCGTGCTGTCGACGCGCGAGCGGGTCGAGACCTGCCTCGACTGCGGGCGGGGCATCGCGATCGCCGATGCGCTCTCGCCTCACAAAGAGGCCATGATCTTGCCTCGTGGAGATGTCATGCAACAATGCTGGAAATCCACGGTCAAGGGCCCGATGCTGACGATCATCGAAGATCAGGTCGGGCGGCGATTCAGCGCGTGGCGCGGGTATTACTCGAACATCAAGAACCGGGGAATGTGTGAGCGCACCGACTGCGGATGACTGGAAGCGGATGTATCACGCCATTTGGCGCATTCGCCTGTTCGAGGGCCACGTGCAACGGCTCGCCGCGGCCGGCGAGATTCCCGGGTTCCCGCACCTGTCGACCGGCCAGGAGGCCGTTGCCGTCGGCATCTGTGCGCATTTGTCCCCGGACGATGTGCTCTTCACGAGTCACCGTGGCCACGGTCACGTGCTCGCCAAGGGCAGCGACCTGCAAGCGACGTTTGCCGAAATCCTCGGTCGCGAGAGCGGCCTGTGCCGCGGTCGCGGCGGCTCGATGCACGTGGTCGATGTGGCGCACGGTGTCCTCGGCGCGACTGGCGTCGTGGCAGGCAACCTTGCGCTCGCCGCGGGTGCTGCCTGGGCGGCGCAAGCGCAGGGCAAGAAGAACATCAGCGTGGTTTTTTTCGGCGACGGTGCGACCGGAGCCGGCGCCTTCCACGAGACCCTGAACCTCGCAGCACTGTGGCGCCTCCCGGTATTGTTCGTCTGCGAGAACAACGGCTACGCCGAGTTCACGAGCCGCGAAGAGCATTCGAACGTCACACACGTCAGCAGTTTCGCCGCGCCCTATTGCATTGCGACGAAGACGATCGACGGCAACGACGTACCTACGGTCTACGAGGCAGCGGGCGACGCAATCGAGCTTCTGCGCAAGGCTCAGGGTCCGTATCTGCTCGAGTGCATGACCTTCCGCATGGCGGGGCACTATGTGGGCGACGCACAGCCGTACCGCTCGAAGGACGAACTCGCCGCGATTCGTGAGAAATGCCCGATCGAGCGCCTGAAACGTCAGCTCCTGGAGCTCGGCGTGAAAGCTGCCGAGCTTGACGCCATCGGCGAGCGCGCCAAACAGGAAGTTCAGCAAGCCATCGAACGCGCCCGCGCAGCCCCGCGCCCCGATCCGGGGACCGTGCTCGATGATGTCTATCGTTCACCATCGCTCAACGCGATCCCGGGCTGAGCGCTCATGGAGCACACGTTCATTGAAATCCTGCGCCGCGCGCTCGACGAGGAGCTGGCGCGCGATGCCGCGGTGTACCTGTTGGGCGAAGACGTTGCGGCGGGCGGCGCCTTCGGCGTCACCAAGGGTCTCGCGCGCAAACACGGCGATAAGCGCGTGCGCAACACGCCGATCAGCGAAGCGGCAATCACCGGCCTCGCGACCGGTGCGGCGCTATGCGGTCTGAAGCCCGTGCTCGAAATCATGTTCATCGATTTCGCGACCCTGGCGATGGATTGCCTGGTGAATCAAACCGCCAAGTACCGCTACATGTCGGGGGGCCAGCTCGCCGTTCCGCTCGTGGTGCGTACGCAGGCAGGCGCTGCAGGTGGCGCAGCGGCGCAGCACTCGCAGAGTCTCGAAGCCTGGTTCATCCACGTTCCGGGGCTCGTGGTCGTCGCACCGTCCTCGCCCGCCGAGGCATACGGACTGCTCAAGAGTTCGATCCGGCTGGGCGATCCGGTGCTCTTCATCGAGCACAAACGGCTCTACACGATGAAAGAAGCGCTCGCCGATGGCACGGAGCTGCCGCCGATCGGCAAGGCGCGAGTCGTGCGGGCGGGCAAGGATGTCACCGTAATCGCGTATTCGGCCATGGTGAAGGATGCGCTGCAGGCCGCGGAGAACCTCGTGCAGTCTGGTATTTCGGCTGAGGTCCTCGATCTGCGCACGCTGTTGCCACTCGACATGGCGACTATCGCCACGTCGGTGGCCAAGACGCACCGCGTGTTGATCGCGCACGAAGCGGTCCGCAACGGCGGCGCGGGTGCCGAGATTGCTGCGCGCGTCGGCACTGAACTGTTCGATGAACTGGATGCTCCGGTGATGCGGGTCGGCTGTCCCTTCGCGCCGATCCCGTTCGCTCCAGAGCTCGAGCGGGCGCTCCTTCCGGGGAGCAGGGACATCGTGCGCGCGGCACGACAACTGCTCGGCCTTGAAGCACAGGCGCAGGAGTAACGAGTTGGCCCTGGTCGCGATGGAAATACCGAAGGTCGGCCTCGTGATGGAGGCGGTCCGAGTCACTCGCTGGCTCAAGAACGTGGGCGATGCGGTGACACTCGGCGAGCCCCTGGTCGAAGTGGAAACGGAAAAATCAGTGGTCGAAATCGAGGCTACTGTAAGTGGGCGCCTGGTCGAAATCCTGGTGCAGGTCGGCGAGGAGGCGAGCGTCGGCGATGAGATCGCGCGCCTGGAATCCGCTACAGCGCAGCCATCGAGCACCGCGGCGCAGAAAACGCGGACGGTCCAGCCCGAAACCGCGTTGCCTTCGGCCGCTGCATTCGAGGAGCACGCTGGCGATCGCATCCGAAGCTCACCGGTTGCGCGCAAGCTTGCGGCCGAGCGTGGTCTCGACCTCGGCAGCATTGCGGGATCGGGTCCCCGCGGTCGAGTTCAGCTCGAGGATGTGAAGCGGGCGATCGAATCGCCCGCGACGGCGCGCGCGCTACAAGCGCCAACGTCAACGACGCAAGGACTCGCGCCGATGCGGCGCGCGCTGGCGCGCGCAATGACGTTGAGCAACGCAACCGTTCCACAGTTCTTCGTCGAGCGCTCGGTTGATTGGACCACGTTGCAGGCGCTGCGCGCCGAGCTTTCCGCGGCGTCGCTGCCAGGTTCGTCCAAGCTCTCGGTCAATGACTTCCTGCTGCAGGCCGTCGCTCGAACGCTCATCGAGTATCCGGCACTGAACGCAACGTTCGCAGGAGATGCGGACTCGCCAGGCGCCCGCCTCGTGCACGCGAGCGGCGCACATATCGGCCTGGTCGTCGCCGTGGAGAACGGCCTGCTGGTGCCCGTGCTTCACGACGTCGAGCGGCTTGGTCTCGCTGCGATCGCACGCCGCCGCTCGGAGTGCGTCGAGCGCGCCCTGAAGGGCCGGCTCAAGCGTGAGGAACTCGATGGCGCGACGTTCAGCCTGTCGAATCTCGGCGCACGCGGCCCGGACCGCTTCACGGCGATCATCAATCCTCCGCAGTCGGCAATTCTCGCGGTCGGCCGGCAGCGGGACTGCGTGGTGGCGCGCGTCGGACAGATCGAGGTGCGTCCGCTGTCGGATCTCACGCTGACGGTGGATCACCGCGTCGCGGACGGACGCCTCGCGTCGGAATTCCTCGCCCGCCTGGTCGAGCTTCTCGAGGGCCGCGACTGGCGCCTCGAATAGTTGGCGGCGCACGCCGCGGGCGCTGGTGCGAACTCGTTACCGACGACCCTTCAGCACGCTGCGAACGCCAGCGATGATCCGCTCCTCGTCCGGGATCACATAAGCCTCGAGCGGTTCGCTGTAAGGCACGGTCGCATCGCGGGCCGTCACCTGCACGATCGGCGCCTTCAGCGATGAGAAGCCCTGCTCAGCGACATCGCCCGCGATGATGCCCGCGACCGTAGCATGACGCGGCGCCTGATCGACGAGCAACAGCCGCCCGGTCTTCGCCACGGACTTGAGAATCGTCTCGAGGTCGAGCGGCGCAACGGTGCGCGGATCTATCACTTCCGCCTGGATACCTTCCTTGGCGAGTTTCTCCGCCGCCGCAAGCGAACGCGGAACCATCCAGCCGGTGGCGACGATCGTGACATCGCCGCCGGAGCGCCGGATCTGCGCCTTGCCGAACGGCACCAAGTGCTCACCATCAGGCACTTCGCCATGCTCGAGCGTGAGCAGGTAGTGGTGCAGGAACACGACCGGGTTGTCATCGCGAATCGCCGTCGCCATCAATCCTTTCGCATCGGCAGCGGTCGATGGGACCACGACCTTGAGACCGGGAACGCCCATGAACAGCGCCGTCAGTGAGCCGGTGTGCTGTCCCGCCCAGCCGCAGGCGAAGCCGAACCCGGCCTTGAGCACCAGCGGCACCTTCACTTGCCCGCCGGACATGTAACGGAAGCGCGGTGCTTCGTTGAGCACCTGGTCCATGGCGACGAGCATGAACTCCGCCATGTAGAGCTCGACCACCGGGCGCAAGCCCGCCATCGCTGCGCCGATGGCGATTCCGATCTCAGCGGTCTCGGAAATGGGCGTGACGCGCACCCGGTCGTGCCCGTAGGCAGCGACGAAGTCGTGATTCTCGGTCGTCGCCATGTTCTGGCCGAAATAAAGAACCGTCGGATCGCGTCGCATCTCCTGGTGGATGCCGGCATCGATCGCGGCGATGAATGGAAGCTGTGCCATGATTCGCTCCGGCTTAGGCGTAAATGTTTTCGAGCGCGGACTCGAGCTTGGGGAAGGGACTCTTGATGCCGAACGCCACGGCCGCGTCCATTTCCTTGGCAGCTTGCGCCGCGAGCTCATCAGCCTTGGCGCCGCTCAACGCGCCGCTCTGGACCAGAACGCCGCGGAAGCGCGGCACCGGGTCGCCACGCAGCGCCGCTTCGTACTCCGCGCGATTGCCGAACACCGTGATCGCCTCATGCTCGGGGTAATGCAGCGGTACTCCGGGCGGCGCGATGATGTTGCCGTGGGCCGAAAGACGATAGACCTTCGATTCGACCAGCGTGGGGCCGGCGCCCGAACGAGCGCGCTCGACCGCTGCGCCGACCGTGGCGTGTACGGCCAGCGGATCGGTCCCATCGACGGTGACGCCAGGCATTGAGAAAGCCTTGGCCTTCACCGAGAGCGGCTCGCCGTTGGCCGCATTCGCATCCTCCTGCGCGGTGGTCGTAACCACGTTGTAGCCGTTGTTCTCCATCACAAAAATCGCCGGAAGCCTCCACAGAGAGGCAATATTCAGCGTCTCGTAGAAAGCGCCCTGCTTGGAGGCGCCGTCGCCGAAGAAACAGAACGCCACCTCGCCCTTCTTGCGGATCTGGGCGGCCCAGGCAGCGCCGGCCGCATGGGGAATGCCCGCGCCGACGATCCCCGAGGTCCCAAGGAACCCCCGCTTGACGTCGGTGAGGTGCATGGACCCACCCAAGCCCTTGCACAGGCCATCCGCGCGACCGTAGATCTCGGCCATCATCGCCTTGGGGTCACTGCCGAGGACCAGGGGGTACCCGTGACAGCGATACGTCGCCAAGGCCGCGTCGCCCGTGCGGAAGTGGCTGAGCGTGCCGACGATCGACGCTTCGGCGCCATCGGCCAGGTGCGTGTGGCCCCGGATGACGCCCGGGTGCTCGGTAAACGTGCGCTTGACGCTCTCTTCGAAGGCGCGGATGCGCAGCATCTGGGTGAAGATCCAGACCTGCCGCTCGGCGTCGGGTACCTGTACGCTCATTTGATCTCCTCGTGCTTTGGAGAAAATCATAGGTAATCGGGACCTGCCAATGCAATCAGACAGGAGCGAACTCTGTGACGTCGTGGTGGTGGGAGCCGGCCCGGTCGGCTTGCTGACCGCGCTGGGCCTGGCGCAGGCGGGCCGGTCGGTCACCGTGATCGACGCCGAGCCGGGTATCAATGATTCACCGCGCGCCGCGGTGTACTTTCCGACGACCATCAGGATCCTCGATCGGCTGGGACTGCTGCAGGACACGCTTGCGATCTCCTTCCTGAGCAAGAGCTTTGCCTTCCACCTCCTCGCGAGTGGCGAGGTGGCTCGTATCGCAGATACGTTTCCGCCCGATTCTCCCTACCCGTACAACGCTCATTTCGGCCAGCACCTGCTTGCCCAACTGGTGTTGACACATTTCAGCGCGTTGCCGGGGAGCAGCATGCGCTGGAGCACGCGGCTGGTCGGACTCGCTCAGGACGGGTCCGGGGCTACGCTGACCGTTGAAACGCCTCATGGGCGCGAAGACCTTCGCACCCGATGGGTGGTCGGTGCCGATGGCGCACGCAGCACCGTCCGCCATCTCCTGTCCCTGCCGTTCGAAGGGCACACCTGGCCGGAGCGCTTCGTTGCCACCAATGTCAGCTACGATTTCGAGCGCTATGGATTCGAACCGGCGAACATGGTGGCCGACCCCGTCAACTGGGCGGTGGTGGCGCGCCTTGGCCAGGAGAATCTCTGGCGCGTGACCTTTGAAGAGGACGCGAGCCTGCCGGAAGACGACATCCCACGACGCATCACCGAGCGCTACTCCGTTCTTCTTCCAGACCCTGAAGCGCCATACCGGGTGGTGGCCTATTCGCCCTATCGCGTGCACGAGCGCTGCGCGCCCACCTTCCGTGTGGGCCGCACGCTCCTCGCGGGCGATGCCGCGCATGCCTGCAATCCCTGCGGCGGAATGGGTTTGACTGGCGGAGTCATCGATGCGGCCGCGCTCAGCGAGGTGCTGACGGCGGTGCTCGCCGGCCGCGCAGCGCAAAGCGTGCTCGACTTCTATGCCACCGAGCGGCGTCGCGTATTTCTCGAAGTGAGCTCCCCGATCGCCTCTGATTTCAAGCGTCGCATGTCGGAGAGGGATCTCACGCGCCAGCGAGCGGACTTCGAGGAGTTTCGACGCCAGGCCCTGGATCCGGAGCGTCGTTCGCTGTCGACGGCCCTCAGCAAGCTGGTCGAAGGCCAGCCCATGCCCGTGTAGCACGGAGACTCACCGAGTGACTACGTACAGTACCGCCGGCTTCGAACGGCTCGAGTTGAGCATCGCCGGTGTTCGAACGGTCGCGTACGCGGCCGGGTCCGGGCCCGACCTCGTGTACTTTCATGGCGGCGGCACCTTCCATGGCTTTGACTTCGCCCGCGACTGGACCGCGCACTTTCGCGTGCTGCTGCCCTACCATCCCGGCTTCGGCGAATCGGCGGATGCTCCAGCGATCGAATCGCTCGGAGGCTACGTCAGTCACTACCTGGCGCTGTTCGATGCGCTCGCCTTGACGTCGTTTCACCTGGCCGGCGCATCCCTTGGCGGGCGGCTCGCAGCGGAATTCGCCGTCTTGCGTCCGGAGCGCGTGCGTCGCCTCGTGCTGGTGGCGCCAGGCGGCATCACGACACCCGCATTCCCGCAGCCTGACTTCTCGCGCATCGCTTACCACGAGTGGCCTGCTTACTTCACGCATGATCCGGAAGTCGTGCGGCCGTACTGGCCGAACAAACCTGACGCAGAGTTTCTCGCCGCGCGCGGTCGCGAGGCGCAGGCGGTGGGACGCATCGCGCTCAGCGAGGGACTCGACGCAAGCAGGCTGGCGCGCATCCGCGCGCCGACGCTCCTGATCTGGGGAAAGGAGGATCGAATGGTGCCCGCCGGCAACGCTCCGCAGTGGCAGGTGCGCATTCCAGGCTCGACCGTCAGGATCATCGATCGCGCCGGGCATCTGTTGCTGGATGAATCCCCGGCGGCACGCGCCGCATTGGCAGAGTTCCTGAAAGACGCCGGCAATCACGAGCTCTGAGGACCGCGCTCCAGCTGCTGCTCGATCTCGTCGAGTCGCTCGGCGGGCGCTGAGCACCGTGACTCGACCGCCGCCGCCGTGCCCCAGGCGAGTCCGATGATTCCGTCGTTGGCGCGCGCCTGGAATTCAAAGTGCATTTGCGCCCACTCGTCGCAACCGCGCATCAGTCGGCTTGCAAATGCTGTGAGGTCATCGCTCGCGATGCGCAGCGGCGCGTAGCTCCAGCCGAACTCCGGCACCGGATACAAGGGACAGTCGATGCGCTCTTCACCCTGCATGGGATCAGTGCGCGCGATAACGAATGTGAGCGGACGACTGCTCATGCTGTGGATGCCGACGGTTCCCGCCCTGATGATCGAACGATACGATCTCGCGTTTTGCGCAAGGTTCCGCAACACGCAAGCGCCAGGCTGGTTTCATTTTGATGACGATTCGCGCGCCTGCTCGCGGCATCGAGCGGTGATTTGCGCGGCGACTTCGTTGGTCAACTCGATATGCGAACACGCTCAGGGACGATCAGGCAGGAGAGCAGGTCCAAACTCATTTTCAATCGCTTCGTGGCCCGCGGCGCCCATTTGGTCCCAGTGGGACGGAGGCGAGGATCGCGCGATTCAGAACGCGTCCTCTAGTGATGGAGCGGCAGGCCTGGATCCTTGCGGTGGATAGACGAGCCGCGGCTCCGCCAGCGCGAGCCTGGACTCCTCAGCTCGCTCGGGCTTGGACACCGGCTTCGTGCCGGTTACCGGGGCGAAGACCTCGGCGCACCTTTGATTCTCGCGTTGCGCACTGGCCTCGTCAGCGCTGTGCAAGCTCCGCGCCACCAACAGGGCTGCGCAGGCAGCCACCACGCCTGCAACGACTGAAACACGACTGTACATCTGCTTGCACCTCGTTCGGAGTTCAGGCGCTGAGCCATCACGCGGAGAACGTGGCGCTTGGCAGGCACATGGCGATGGTGCCGCCGACGACGAACGCAACCATGCTGATGAAGACGATACCTGCGAACACCTGCTCCACCACCTTGCGCAACGAATTCACACCGTTCTGCCTGCTCATGTCGATCTCCTCATTTGTCGAATTGGGTTGAACTCGGACGGTGCAAATGATGCCGCGGACCGTGCGGCCGATCTGTCAACCGGATGACACTTCGCCAGCGGACGATCAGGGAGCAGGCAAAGTGATCCGCCAGTGGTGAAGAGTGCCATCCGCCTATACCATGCGTTTTTGCGCCAGCAGCACCCTGGCTCAGTAAATGTCCGCTGGTTCCACCACCTGCAGCCTGCTCCTCATCTCTCTGTGCAACGTCGTTGCGCCGCGAGCGTGGGCGCAGTACGAGGTCGAGCAGCCCGATCGTGTCTGGTTGCGTGCGCTGCTGGATGTGCGCGTGGCGCGCGGCGGCTCGGCTCCGAGCTGGACCGATAGTGGACCGGGGAAAACGCGCTTTGGCGGCCACTCGACCGATTCAGGATTCGAGAGCGAGACGCGGTTCGCCCTCGGGCAACTCGCAATCGAGGCAGGAGCGGCCCTTCCCTGGGATCTGCGCATGCAATTGCAGGTCAACGTGGAGCCCGACATCGCCGATGACTACGATCCATGGCTGGTCGAAGCGCTGTTGCGCAAGGAATGGAGCGACCAGTCGCACGGCTGGGGACTGCAGAGCGGACTGATGAGCGTGCCTTTTTCTCTGGAACATGTCGGTCCCGCGTGGACACCCGAATATTCGATCTCGGCGTCGGCGCTCAACAGCTGGCTCTGGGAAGAGATCAGTCTCGCCGGTCTCGAAGGCGAATGGTGGCACCAGGGTGAACATGGCCCACGCCTGGGCATCGTCGTTGGCGTTGGCTATGGGGCGGACCAGATGGGTCGACTCATCGCGTTGCGCGGCTGGGCAATGGGTGACGGGCTTAGTGGCGTCAACGCCGATCTGCCACTGCCCAACGGGACGCGTACCGACATTTTCAACGAGCGAGATCATCGGCCTGCTGCTTACACCTGGATCACGCTCGGCGATGCCGGTGAGCGCGCCGCGCTCAAGCTGGGTTACATCGACAACATGGGTGACGAGGACAGGACCGGCGTGTGGCACACCCGCGCGGGCACGGTCGGCGCGATCCTCCACCCGACGGCACGCACCGACTTCGTCGTGCAGTACCTGCGTGGCAAGGCGCTGGTGCGTCAGCCCTCGAATGACAGCTCACTGCGAGGTTTCTATGCCCTGCTCTCGCAGCACTACAAGGGGCACCGCGTCACCGTCCGCTATGATGACTTTCACGTCCAGGATCTGGACGGCGGCAACTCCACCCGCGAGAACGGCGACGCAGTGACGCTCGCGTATCTCTACGAGTGGGGACTGCGCCATCGTCTCGGCGCGGAATACATCTGGCTGCACAGCAATCGACCGGCGAGCGCCGTCCCTGAGCCGGAGCAGGACGGCTGGCAGCTGAGCTATCGCTTTCGCTACTGAAGAACCTGCGCGTGCACTCCCACCAGTCTCTCGGTCTCGTTCTCGCCCTCGCGGTTTTGCCGCTGGCTGCAGCTATCGCTGCGGGGCACACCGTTTCAGGTCAAGTGGTCGGACCGGATGGCAAAGGCATCGCCGAGGCAGTCGTGTTCGTCGACGCGCCAGAGAGCACGATTACCGGACCTCCGCCGACGGCGACCATGGATCAGATCAACAAGACTTTCGTGCCCAATGTGCTGCCGATCGCGGTCGGCACCGAGGTGCGCTTCCCGAATCGCGACCAGATCAGCCACCACGTGTACTCGTTCTCGCGCACCAAGACTTTCGAGCTGCCGCTCTACAAGGGTGAAAGCGCGCCGCCGGTTCTGTTCGACAAGACTGGCGTAGTCAAGATCGGTTGCAACATCCACGACTGGATGTCCGCGGTGATCCTCGTTCTGCCCACGCCGCACTTCGCGATGACCGATGCGGACGGGCGTTTCACGCTCACCGGGCTACCGCCGGGGACCTACACGCTGCTCGCGTGGCACGAACAGAGCCGCGAAAAGACCGCCGACACTGCGCAGCGCGTGGAGGTACCCGCGAACAATCCCGAGTTGACTTTCCACCTTACGCTCGCCGAGGCGCGCTCTCGTCCCGCGACGCGTGGTTCCCGATGGGACCAATAGACTGGTGGGCGCGCAGTCGCCTGCGCACCAAGATTTTTCTCGCGTTCTCGGCATTGGTGCTCGCGGTGCTCATCGCGACCCTGGGCTTCACGCAATTGGTCGTCAGCCGCGAGGCCCAGCGCACCTTGAACCGCGAACTGCTCACTACCGGGCAGCTGTTCGACGGACTCCTGGTGGAGCGTGCGGCCCGGCTCAGGACCAATTCCATTCTGCTGGCGAGCGATTTCGCCCTGAAGCGCGTCATCGCCACACACTTCGAAGCAAACTACGATCCGGCGACGCTCGCCTCGGCTGCACTGAGCTATAAGAGCCGGATCGGCGCCGAGTTGCTGTGGATTACCGATGAAACCGCAGTCCTGCTGGTAACTTTGCCGGGCGGGTCGCACGGCGGTCAGTCACTCGCGGGCTTCTCACCGGTCAAGCAAGCGCTGGAAACTGGCAAGGCCGCTGCCGCGATCGCGGAGATCGACGGCGTGCTGTTTCAGCTGGTTGCGGTGCCCGTCTTCGGTCCCGACGTCATCGGCTTTCTGCTCCTCGGGCAAGCGATCGACGATGCATTTGCGGCGCGCCTGAGGCAAGCCGCGGGGCTGAACATCACATTCCTCACCCAGGACCGGGTGTTCGCTTCCTCATGGCCAGCCCAGTCGCGCGACCGTCTCGTGCCTGCGCCAGCGGCGCGCGCGCAACTGCTGCGCTCGCAAGGTGCACAGCAACCGTTGCTCCTCACGCTCGGCGGCGAGCGGTTCCTGTCGCTGGTGTTTCCCATTGATGCCCGCCTCTCGCAACCGCTGCACGCGCTGGTGCAGGGATCCTATGACCGGGCGCTGGCGCCGTTGCGGGCCTTGCAATGGAGAATCCTCATCATCGGCAGCGGGGCGCTGCTGGCCGCGCTCCTGATCGGCATCGGTCTCGCCGGCGGAATCACCTCGCCCGTGCAAACGCTGGTCGCCGGCATGCGCGAAGTGCTCCGTGGCAACCTGCGCTATCGCTCGAGCATCGAGCGCCACGATGAGCTCGGGTTCCTGGCGCGTTCGTTCAACGACATGGTCGGCGGTCTCGAGGAACGCGAGCACATCAAGGACACGTTCGGCCGTTTCGTGTCACGCGATGTCGCCGAAGCGGTGCTCAGCGGGCGCGTCCCGCTCGAGGGCGAGCGCCGCGACGTCACGATCCTGTTCCAGGATATCCGTGGATTCACCGCGTTGAGCGAAGCCCTCGACCCGGCGGCACTGCTGAAGCTCCTCAACCGCTTCTTTACCGAAGTGGTCGCGGCCGTCGAGGCGGAAGGCGGAGTGGTCAAGCAATTCCTGGGTGATGGAGTCATGGCGCTCTTTGGCGCGCCACAGGCATACACGGATCACCCCGAGCGCGCGGTGCGCGCCGCGCTCGGGATAGTGAACCGCCTCGCCGGACTGAACCGGGAACTCGAGCAGCAGGGGCTCGCCACGCTACAGATCGGCGTCGGCATCCACACTGGCGCCGTCGTGGCAGGATTGATCGGCCCCGACAATCGCGTCGAATATGGCGTGGTGGGCGATCCCGTGAACCTTGCCAATCGCGTTGAGTCGCTGACCAAGGAAGTGCGCGCGACGGTGCTCGTTTCACGGGAGATATCCGCCCGGCTGGGACCCAGGTTCGTGCTCGGCCGCACCGCGATGCTGCCGGTGAAGGGCAAGAAGCAGCCCATCGAGGTCGTCGAAGTCCTCGGCCTGGACTGAAGGCCACGACTCCCCAAGCCGCTAACGCCCGGAAGTGGTTCTCTCAATTCGCTGGACACTGGACCTTCTATCGGACCACTACCGCACGCATCCTGTGCCCAGACCAGGAGGTCACATGACTCGCAATACGCCCCGTCGGTGCAGGTCACTCGCTGCTACCGTCGCGATGGCCTGGCTCTCCGTCGCAGTCCTCGGCGAGGCACGTGCGGCCGAGCCCGCAAAGGTGACGCCGCTCATGATGAAGGATCTCACCGGCGTCGCCGGCAAGGAGATCCTGATGTCCACCGTCGAATACCTGCCGGGCGGCGCATCAGTCGCGCATCGGCACGATGCGAACGTATTCGTCTATGTGCTGGAGGGCTCGCTCACCATGCAGGTGGACGGCCACGAGCCGGTCACGCTGCAACCGGGCGACACGTTCTACGAGAGCCCGGATGACATCCATCGCGTTTCGGCGAACGCCAGCAAGACCGAGCCGGTCAAATTCCTGGTCTTCATGGTGAAGGACAAGGGCAAGCCGGCCACCCGACCGGTCGACTGAGGAGATCTACGATGATCGATGTTTACTACTGGCCGACGCCGAATGGACACAAGATCCGCATGTTCATGGAGGAAACGCAGCTCGCTCACCGCATCATCCCGGTGAACATCGGCCAGGGCGATCAGTTCACGCCGGCGTTCCTCGCCATCTCACCCAACAATCGCATGCCGGCGATCGTGGATCACGAGCCGCGCGGCGGCGGCGCGCCGGTTTCACTGTTCGAGTCGGGCGCGATCCTGCTGTACCTCGCCGAGAAAACGCGCCGCTTCATCCCGGAGGAGATTCACGGCCGCGCCGAGGTGCTGCAGTGGCTGTTCTGGCAGGTCGCAGGACTCGGGCCGATGGCCGGGCAGAACGGCCACTTCAACGTGTACGCGCCCGAGAAGTTACCGTACGCGATCGATCGCTACACGCGTGAGACCAACCGCCTGTACGGCGTTCTCAACCGGCGCCTGGCGGATCGCGAGTTCATTGCCGGCGAATTCTCCATCGCGGACATTGCGAGTTATCCGTGGATCGTGCCGCACCAGGCACATGGCCAGAACCTCGCAGACTTTCCTCACCTCGAGCGCTGGTTCAACGCCATCAAGCCGCGGCCCGCCACGATCCGCGCGTATGAAGGCGCCAAGGAGGTGTACAAGCCCTCGGATCAGCCGTTGTCCGAGGAGGCGAGAAAAATTCTATTCGGGCAGACCTCAGCGACAGTCTCGCAACGCCAGCAAACAGCCGCCGGAGCCAACCGCCCATGAACACCGCCGCGACAGTACCTCAACCGGTTAGTGTAGTTCCTTCCTTGCCGTTGCCTGGCCGTGTGGTCGACCTCGATGCGATTCCCTGGTGCCGAAATTGCCGGATTTCAGGTGCGCCCGCGCCTCCTCGTACTGATCGAACGTGAAGACGTGATCGATCACCGGATGCAGCTTGTGACGCGCGATGTAGGCATTCATCTGCAGAAAATCCGCGCAGTGGCGAGACGCGAGACACGCATGCGTTACCTCACTTTATCCCGCGATGCCCTGCGGCTGCACGCGCAGCACCGGTGACTCGCGGATCGGCAAATTGATGAACGCTGCGGCCAGCGCGAGCGTCATGTCCGCGTACCACATCCAGCCGTAGTCCCCGAACTTGACGAGGGCGATACCGCCAAGCCACGCGCCGAAGAAAGCTCCAATCTGGTGTGTGAGCAACGTGAGGCCGAACAGCGTGGCGAGATAGCGCACGCCAAACAGCTTGCCGACGAGTCCCGCTGTCGGCGGCACCGTCGACAGCCAGGTGAAGCCAAGAACTGCTGCGAACACATAGAACGTCAGCGCCGTACGCGGCGCCGAGATGTAGACGGCGATCGCCGCCGCACGAATGAAGTAGGTCCAGAACAGGAGCCACTTCATTCTGAACACGTTGCCGAGCGTGCCGGCTGTCAGGCTGCCCGCGACGTTGGCGAGGCCAATGATCGCCAACGAAGTCGCGGCGACGCTCGCAGGCAGACTGCAAAGACTCACTTCGCCTGGCAGGTGCGTGACCAGGAAGGCGACGTGAAATCCGCAGGTGAAGAAGCCAGCGTGCAGGTACCAGTAGCTTCGATCGCGCGCGGCGATCTGGAGCTGGCTCTTGAGCGTCAGCTCCTGGCCTGGCGATGGCGGCGCGGTCGGGCCATGGCGTGCCGTTGACTTGCCGGTCAGCAGCCGGGTGAGCGGGATGGTCGCAGCAGCCGCGATCGCCATGGCGTACATTGCGGAGATCCAGCCGAACGCGCTGATCAGCAGTTGGTTGAGCGGCGCGAACAGGAACTGGCCCAGGCTGCTGCCGGCATTGATCACGCCGGACGCGAACGCCCTTCTTTCGGGCGCGATGCGCTGCGCGGTCGCACCGATGAGGACCGAGAAACTCCCGGCGCCGGCACCCGCAGCCGATATCACGCCCAGAGTCGTGATCAGCGCCCATTGCGTGGACGCCAATGTCGTCAGCAAGCAGCCGATGGCCAGCAACACGGCGCCGAAGATCAGTACGCGCTCTGAGCCGTGACGATCCGCAAGTGCGCCGAATACAGGCTGCACAGCGCCCCAGATGAATTGTCCAACCGCCATCGCGAGGCTGATGGCGACAATACCCATGCCCGTGCTGTTGTTGATCGGCGCGACAAAGAGGCCGAGCGACTGCCGGATTCCCGTCGTGATCAGCAGGATGGCGGCCGCTGTGACCACGATCCGCCATCCTTTCTCGTGAGCCGTCGTCATCTCGCGCGCCTTCGCTGTCCTGCTATGCCGAGCCCAGGGCGCATTTCAGTATGATTCGCTGTGACCGATCAATACCTGGTTGGAAGGTCGGTAGACATGCGCGTACTCAGGTCCGCCGGGTATGCCTACATGCCGTGGAAGAATGGCGGCGGCACCACCGCGGCAATCGCCATCGCGCCGGCAGGCGCGGGCATCGATGCCTTCGACTGGCGGGTCAGCATGGCGCGCGTCGACTCGGATGGGCCGTTTTCCGCGTTTTCCGGTATCGATCGCACGCTGACGATCATCGAGGGCGCGGGCCTGCACCTCTCGGTGGATGGAGAGTCGATCGACCTGACCGGCCACTCGAATCCGTTTTCATTCCGCGGCGAGGCCGTCACGCGAGCGACCAGGATCGACGGTGCCGTAGTGGATCTCAATGTCATGAGCCGCCGCGATCGGTTCACACACCGGGTCACCCGCATCTCGACGCCATGCGAAATCGTTCCGGCGGTCGGGGCGTCGATCGCATTGCTGTTCTGTTGCAGGGGAAGCGTTCGCATCGAATCCGGGCAGCGACGTGCAGAGCTGGAAGCGCGCGATTCATTGCTGCTCGAGAATCCGCACGCCCCGTTGCGACTTGCGAGTGATGCATCGGCGCTATCCCTGTTGATCGAAATCTGGCCGGCTGACGCGCAAATCCGCCGCCCGTGAACGTGCTAGCCTACGCCGCCGTCTGCAAGCACCGAAGGACGTAGTCATGACAGGACGTCGATTCCGGGACGCCGAGCAAGTCGATTTCGCCATCGTGGGCTCCGGCGCGGCGGGTGCGATCATCGCGCGTGAGCTGGCCCGTGCCAAATTCTCCACCGTCGTGTTCGAGCAAGGCCCGCGCCTGTCGCCGGCGGATTTCGAGCACGACGAGCTCAAGTACTGGTTCCTGTCCGGGATCACGAACGACGCGCAGAAGAATCCGCAGACCTTCCGCAACGATCCGGGACAGAAGGCAAAACGCATCACGGACAAGCCGCCCTTGTGGTACGCGCGAACCGTCGGCGGTACCAGCGTGCATTTCACGGCGAACTACTGGCGCTTTCACGAAGTAGATTTCAACGAACGCAGCCGACTCGGCGCGATCCCCGGTGCAGACCTCGCCGATTGGCCGATCGGCTATGCCGAGCTCGAGCCGTACTACACGAAAGTCGATTGGGAAATCGGTGTGAGCGGGATGGCCGGCGCGAGCCCCTTCGACCCGCCGCGCACCAAGCCTTACCCCATGCCACCCGTGCCAGTGAAATCATCCGGTGTGCTGTTCGAGCAAGGCGCGCGCAAGTTGGGCCTGCATCCCTTCCCTGCCCCGTTGGCGATCAACTCAGAGCCCTACCGGGGACGCCCCGCATGCGTGCACTGTGGCTTCTGCCACGGCTTTGCCTGCGAGGTGCGCGCCAAGGGCTCGACGCTCTTTTCGATGATTCCAGAGGCAGAGGAGACCGGAAACTGCGAAATCCGCGCGCAGAGTTACGTCGTCCGGATCGAAACTGACAAACGCGGCCGCGCCACGGGCGTCGCCTACTTCGATCGTGAACGACGCGAGCATTTGCAGAAGGCACGCGTAGTGATCGTCTGCGCCAATGGCGCCGAGACGCCGCGCCTGCTCTTGATGTCGACCAACCCGTCGTTTCCACAGGGACTCGCCAACTCGAGTGGCATGGTCGGCAAGTTCCTGATGTTCAATTACGCCTCGCGCACGGCCGGCGTCTTCGAGCATGAGCTGAACGAACACAAGAGCGTCCAGGCAACGCGCGTCCTGCACGATTTCTACGACTCCGATCCCAAGCGGGGCTTCTACGGCGGCGGTGGACTCGACGCACGCATGGGTCCGCAACCGCTGGTCTGGGCGATACGGACGAGTCTGGAAGGCCCGTCCTGGGGCGCTGCCTACAAGGCGCGGCTCGAGGCGTTTCCGCGCTCGATGCTGATCGCCGGACATGGGACGTCACTTGCTGTCGAAACCAACAGCGTCACGCTGGATCCAGAACTCAAAGATGACTGGAACCTGCCGGCGATCCGCGTTACCTATAAGGATCACCCTGACGATCTTGCGAATGCCCGCTTCCTGCAGGATCGATCCGTCGAAATTCTCGAGGCCGCCGGCGCCTTGAGCGTGATGCCCGGGTCACCGCCCTCCAGCCACAGAAAG